>Ga0055584_100004258_pt1 | contig 14051 bp, 9 predicted proteins | sample OSDHelmetaG_FD_58716 | JGI IMG/M metagenome (GOLD analysis project Ga0055584, IMG submission 58716) | Pelagic marine sediment microbial communities from the LTER site Helgoland, North Sea, for post-phytoplankton bloom and carbon turnover... | ecosystem: Environmental > Aquatic > Marine >... | reverse complement strand
GTGCCACTTTAGCCGGAGCTGGTTTTTCAGGTGCCACTTTAGCCGGGGCTGGTTTTTTAGTAACTGTTTTTTCGATCATGTAAGAAGGTTTTGGAGCACTCCCCCTTTGTTTTGCTAGCATTTGAGCTCTTGAGCCAAATCCGTCACTAAGTTCTTCTTTTTTTTCTTCAGGAGAAACTTTCTTCTTTTCTTCTTTTTTCTCAACCACTTCTGCTTTTAATGATGGCACATCTTGTGAAGCAAGCAAGGAAAATTCTTCGAGTAGCTTACCAGCGAAAAGCAACTCTTTGGCCTTTTTAAACTCAACATCAATTCCTTCATCTTCCTTGCTGCCTTGGGAGTAAGCTGCAACACTTATTCTTTGAGCTGCCACCTTCCACTTAGGATCTTTATTACCAGCTTCTGTAAGTAGGTCAACATTTTTTTTGTAGTGGAGTTGAATTAACTCTTTTCCCAAAATATTTATCTGATGAGTTAATTCGTGTATATAACTATTTTTCAGTTGTTCAAAATTTTGTATAGGGAAACTTCCCCCTAGTGGCAAACTTACACCCAAAACATTTTGTATATCAAATGAACGAGTGTCGACTCCAGTCCCTTTAAAGTGTTCGACTACTTCATTATACAAAGAAACTAGCTCCTGGCTCTTAGATAGGGTTTCATTCACCTGATTACTAGCCCTAGCTTTGAAGGACTTTATTTTATTAGACATCGATATGACTGAGTTGTAAGTATTCCTTCTAATATTATTGTCTGGAGAATACAAACCAGGACCTACAAACAACTGGATTTCATTCATTGAATAACCAATGTTTTTTGCTGGATTCAGTTCCCCCAACACAGTCAGAATTTTCAACTTAGATTCAGCGAACAACTCTCTTATGCTATTTTCATACTTTGTAAAATCATCAATACCATGCTTACTTAACCTTTCCAATCTTTCATTCATTAAGTCTTCTAAAAAATCGACTCTTTGAGATAATTTTTCGGATATCCAACTATCATTAGTTTCAGACACATAACTTCTATTTAAGGGGATCTCCGAGGCGTTTATCTGATTCAATGAGTGCTTTGCCTTACCTGGATCTCCGCTTTCTAAAAGTAAATAGGTTTTTCTTAGCAGACCGAGTATTTTAGGATGGAGAAATTCCGGAGGTAATGTTTTTGGGGTTTTCTCGCCAACCGATAAGCTTATATTTCTTATATATGACATTTTGTGAACATGCTTCGAGTATTCATACCAGCCTTTACCATCTTTAATACTGGCTTCAGCAAGTGTCAAAAAAGCATTTTTCAACTTGTCGAAATTAGTCAAAACGTTGGGAACTTCTTTACTCCTAAAAGGCTGACCTACAGATCGGCTTATTCTTGGGGTTTTTTTAGGTTCAAAAAAAGTTAATCCCATTGAGTCGATTGCAGAAAAAACATTTTTAATAAATGCTTTTTTATCCAATGAGCTCCTTTCGCTCTGATTTAAAACAGCAAGTGCTAAAGATAGTTCGTTAGACGACAATAATGAGTTTAGTGTCTCTTTAGTATCAAAAACATTCAGTGATACTCCATAATCATCCAGTGATGCCGATATATTCTCTGGTAATCCAAAGTAGCCACACTCACCAAAATTACTATTATTTAGTGATTTTAGAATTGCTTTAGCGGCACCATCTCTTGCCTGTATTAAAGATAAACTATCAAGTTTTGTCTTGGTGTGATCCGCATAAAGTAAGTTAACATTGCTGTCTGAAGCTATTTCTGAAATATTTTCCTTTCCATTAAACAAATATTCTTGCCCTTGTTTAATATGATAATGAGTACCAGGGGTGTCTTTTTTGTATGTAAATGAACCGCCAGACTCTAACGCCAAAAAAGTTATTAACTCTTCTTTTTGTGGGATATTTAACGGTGGTAAAAATTCAATAATTTGAGCCATGAAATAAAATCCTTTGACTGCGTGACTTGTATTACTTATATTATATCACGCACATCGAATTACTTATCTTCAAGCATCTAATTTTATCTTTATAGCCAATTGTTGAGTTATCAATACTGACAATTGATTTATCGTCATTGATGGCTTAAATTCGGCCAATGAAATGTATTGTCCAAAATTCTGACTTATACAGATTTCAAATTTAATACGTTCTAAAGCACCTAACTTTAAAAAACTAGAGATTGGAGTATCTTCTTGGTAAGTTCTATAATCACTAAAAACATCTTCCAGACTAGCTTGTATAGTTAATTTTATCGAATTCATTTTTCCTCCTAATTACTTTAACTAAAGTGTAGTAACTTATTTTTTTATTACAAAAAAAAACACGCTAAATGCGTGTTTTATTTATATAAAGGTAATTTACTAAGGATTTATCTTCCTTATCGAAACAGGGTTCTCAGAGACAGCTCTGGGATCTTCCATGCCCAATTCACTTGCTACTAGTGTAACCTCTAGTAGCGTGAAGAAATCTTCATACTCATTACCATTGTAGGTTCCTTTTAGCAAATTAGCCTTTTTAATAAGCTCATCACACGTCTTGTCTACATTCGAGCTAGAACCACATTGGGCTATTTTATCAAGCAAATTAGCTTTATTTTTGAATATCCAATTAGTGACTATTAAGGCATCTATTTGATCTGTGAAAGAATAACCTTTTCTAAGTACTTTATTATTCTTCATTCTAAATGAGGAGTCATCATAACTCACCGATACTGAACTGGACTCAGAGATAGAGCCCTGAGGTTGAACATCGTCAGGTTGACTCTTGGAAATAAATACGGATAACATTATCGCCAGTGCCAAAATGATGATAGATATCGATATAAACAGTAAATTGAGAGTCTTTTTCTTTGTATTTGCACTTGTACTTGTCATTGTTTATTCCAAATTACTTAAATATTAAAAGGTAATATAACACATTAAATGCGTCTAACCCAAACTTGCCATGAGGTTATTTTTACTATTTTCAAAATAAACACCTCTTCTTGCTCTTGAAATTCGATATTTGTCCCTTTTAAAGCTATCTAAAACAAACTTCTTTTTTCCAGAATAAACAACAAGAGTTTGATCTTTCTTCAGAGCTACGCAGCTCAATACACAATCCTCTTTATTTATATATTCATTTGTTTTTATATCAACAAGTTTAGTACCCTGACTCCTATTAGATACATTTAAGTCTCTAACATCAAGGATAACCAATCGGCCTAACTTCGTAGTTAAAGCCAACTCTGTTTCATTAGTTATTATCAATGGCGTGAGAGGAACATCTTCTTTCGTAACCACAAGAACCTGTTTACCTTTGGTTACCTTAGACTCAACATTAGCCATAGGAGTAATAAAGCCATTTCCCTTTGATGTTACAAACAATAATGATTCTTCATTATTTCTAAACTCAAAACTATAGAATAATGAATCATTAGCTTCAAGTGTAATTTGGGTCGTAGCCGGAAATTCGGACGCTTTTCCTTTTGGAAATTTACTGATAGGAATAGTAAAAAACTTACCTTGCTTGGACATAAAACAGAGTGATTCTGCCGATGTCGTTTCAAATTTACTCATCAAGTCGCAGTCTGGCGTTTTAAACGTTAAGCTAGCATCAGGAATGGTATGCCCTTTAAATTGCTTGAGCCAAAAATTACCAGAAACGAGAATAGTTACATCTTCTTTTTTATTCACAAAAGCAACATCATTAAGCACAATAGGTTGCATTTCTTTATGAATAGTCAATCTGTCTTTCTTGTATAATTTTCCAGCCGCAACAATTTCACCACGAACTTCTTTTTTTATTTTTTTATCGCAAGAAAGGAGTTCAGTGAGCTCGTCCCGTTCTTTTGATAAATCACTAAGTTCATTTTCGAGCGTTAATTGCTCTAATTTAGCTAGTTGCCTAAGTTTTATTTCTAAAATTGATTGGCTTTGAATTTCGGACAATCCAAACTCATCCATTAAATCTTGTTTCGGGTTATCTGATTCCCTAACTATTTGAATAACCCTATCCAGATTATAAAATGCAACTAATAAACCATCAATTATATGAATTCTTGCATTCACAATTCTAAGTCTATAATTTTTCTTACGAACAAATGTTATTTGTCGCCCTTTGCACCATTCTCTTACAATAACAGGTATTGATTTAACCTCAGGGGCTCCATTCAACCCAATCAGGTTCATGTTAACTTTAATGTTTTGCTCTATACCAACTTTCGAAAATAAAACCTCAAGAACTTCAAGTTGAACAGACTCCCCCCCTTTTATCTCAAGTCCTATTCTAACTGGGTTATCAGTATCTGAGTCATCAATTACATCTAAAACAGGAAGTTTGTATTTCTTTACAGTATCAGATATTTTAACAAGCACATTTTTTTGAACTACGCGATAAGGTAGAGATGTAATAAACACCATATTACCGTCAAGTTCATAGGTCCCACGAAGAGATATAGACCCCGTTCCCTTCATATAAACATCGTGAATCTTTTCGATAGAATCAGTCACTACGCCACCGCTAGGGAAGTCAGGAACTCCAAAATTAGAAACAATTTCTTCATCTGTTATTTTCTGATTTTTTAAATAAGCCGAGCATGCACTTACAACTTCCTCTAAATTAAAGGGTGGGACATCTGTTGCCATTCCTACCGCAATACCTGTTACACCGTTAATCAATATATTTGGTAGCTTCGCGGGTAAAACTACTGGCTCTTTCATTGAGCCATCAAAGTTTGGCACCCAATCAATCGTGTCTTCTTTTATTTCATCCAATAATGAATTTGTATAAAGAGACATTTTTGACTCAGTATAACGCATAGCCGCAAATGATTTGGGATCATCCACAGAGCCCCAGTTGCCTTGTCCGTCGATTAGCGTGTGATGGGTAGTGAATGGTTGAGCCATAGCCACCATAGCCTCGTAACAAGCTGAGTCGCCATGTGGATGGTATTTACCGAGCGTATCACCTACCGTTCTTGCAGATTTTTTGAATTTTGCATTTGAATCTAACTTAAGTTCATTCATTGCATAAAGGATTCTGCGCTGAACTGGTTTTAATCCATCCATAAGATTTGGTAGAGATCTATTTAAAATAACATACATTGAATAGTTCAAGTAGCTAGGTAGTATGTAATCGTGAGCTTCAGCCGAGTCCACTAAATTTATATCGTTAATTTTTGTATCAGTCATTTTCTGTTGCTTCCCTTACGCGTCTAAATTAAAGTTATTACCAGATTCGGCTAACCACTCTCTTCTTTTTCCAGAGTTTTTTTTCATTAGTAGCATATCAAAGTAACCATTAGTAACATCTTCATTATTCATATCCATTCTTATTAATCGACGAGTGCCTGGGTTTAATGTTGTTTCTTTTAGTTGCAAGGGATTCATTTCACCTAGCCCTTTAAATCGCTGAACATTGATGGTGCCTTTTTTCTTAGAGGCTTTTATTTGTCGTTCAATTACCTCTCTTTCTTTTTCATCGAGAGCGTAATGCACATCTTTGCCGATATCTATACGATATAACGGAGGTAAAGAAATATATATAAACCCTCCTTTTATTAGTGCTGGAAAGTGTTTCACCATTAAAGCAAGAAATAACGAAGCTATATGTAAGCCGTCTGAGTCTGCATCTGCTAGCATGCATATTTTACCATAGCGAATATTACTAACATCTTCAGAGTTTGGCTCTACGCCTATCGCTTTCGATATATCATCAATTTCGTTCGAATTAAGAATATCATCAGGAGATAATTCCCAAGTATTTAGTATTTTCCCGCGCAAAGGCATAACAGCTTGAAAACCTCGTTCTCTAGCCTGTTTAGCAGAACCTCCCGCAGAATCCCCTTCCACTAAGAATAACTCAGCCTCCTCTCTGTTTGTCGTTTGGCAATCAGTCAGCTTGCCGGGCAAAGGGTTCTCTTTGCCAATAGATTTTCTTACTACTTTTCTTTTTGATTTAACTCGCTTTAAAGCTTCATTGAAAACCATATTGATCAATTGATTTGCATCATCTTTGTTTTCACTAAGTTTTACTTTGAATGAATCCCTGATTGCGTTTGAAATAAAGGCGGAGCAGTCCCTCGACATTAATTGATCTTTTGTTTGACCGTTAAATATAGGATCTTGCATTTTTAGAGATATTATCGTGTTTGTGACGCCCCACAAATCCCCTGAATTTATAGATACTGATTTATTGACTATATTATGTAGCTTCATATGCTCTTTTAAACCATCGAACAAACCTTGCTTTGTGGCGGAAATATGTGTTCCACCGTTTGGTGTCGATACTACATTCACAAAAGCTTCTACTGTTTTTTCTGGTCGGACACTAAAAAAAGCCCCCCATTGGATATTCATTTTTGAATCTTCGCGATCAACATCACCGCAAAATATTAATTCACACTCACCTTCTGGATCATCTTCGGTTGATATTTTTTCTTTTTCCATTTTCAAAAAACCAGAAATGCCATCTTCAAAGTGGTAAGTTTCCTGTATACCTTTTCCCTCATGTGTGAAATTTATTATTACTCCAGGACATAAAGTGGATTTTGATATTAGGAATTTAATTAAAGACTCTGTATGGATCGTGGTTGTATCGAAGTATTCAGCATCTGGCTTAAAACGAACTTTCGTGCCGGTATCTATTTTTTCAACCTTTCCCCCTTTTAAAGTAGATAATGGAGCCACCTTTTTAGAGTTTAAATACTGAACAAAATGGGTCTTGCCACCTCTCTTTACAGTAACTTCCATCACTTCAGTCAAAGCCGTTATCACAGAAACACCTACGCCATGTAGTCCTCCTGAGAATAAGTAGTTTTTGTTTTCAAACTTGCCACCTGAGTGAGGTATCTCAAGAACTACTTCAACACCAGACATACCTTCTTCTTCGTGGATTTGAGTAGGTATACCACGTCCATTGTCAGAAACAGAAATAAAACCATCTGCGCTCACTATGACATCTATTTTATCAGCGTGACCACCCATAACTTCATCTATAGAATTGTCAATTGCTTCAAATGTTATGTGATTTGGGTTTCTAATATTAGTGTACATTCCAGGGCGTTTTCGAATTCCCTCTAGTCCCTTTAGTACTTTTATTGAGTCACTATCATAGTTATTCATGAGTATTCCTATATTTTTCAATTAATGTATTTTGGATTTTTTTATTAGGGTAGACAAAAAAAAACCCAAAACAAATGTAAGGGGTTGTTTTTGAATCTACATCTTGTTATTCACTCATACTAACGTTTTCTTTTATTTTGTCTACCTTTGTTATCTTTAATGTCGCCTCGAAGTTCGTTAGTTTCTTTCCGATCAACATCAACATCATTGCCTTTAATTTTATTAGCTATCCTAGGAAGTATAGTTGACCATATTTGCTCTTTATCATTACTAAATGTGGATTGATAAAACTTAGATTGCAATGTATGTAGCTGGTGATGATAAAAGTGATTTTCCAAACAGTACGATCCACTCAGAAGCGAGTCCATAGCATCCTCTCCGTACATCATTTGTAATCTTTTGTCATCTTTGGACATTTTAAAATGAAGAGTATCAATATCCTGGGTATTTATCATAACCAACCGTCTTAGGTTAGCAGAGCCAGACAAATCATCATTACTTTTAGTATCAAAGTAACGACCCACTATTTTACCTACGTCACTAAAAGGCTTATTTAGTATTGAGTACACTATATTACGGCTTTTATTAGCACCTAGTAAGTTGTTTAACTCATTTTCAATAGCGGATAACTCGCCATCATTTCGTCTCATACTATCAATCAAGTCGTCATTATGTCTTCTAAGCACTCTACTAATATCGCTCTCTGAGCCATATTTAATTATAGATGCTTGTAGTTTTCCATTTACCTCCATTTGTTTTATTTCAATAGTATCACGTTTCAATTTAAGTAATTTCATTGACTCAGTGATCTTATCCTTTGATCTTGGTAAGATAAGCATCCGATTTACGTCAACAGCAGACTCAAGCTCTTTTCCTGTTTTGTAGAAAACACCGATTGTTTTATGAGTATTCCCCTTGCCAAACTCATCAGTCCTATCAAAGGTGTTTAAGCTCATGTTCGACTTCAATCCGCCATCTGACCCTATGTAGTTAATACCATCAACTTCAAACTTATAATCTTTGAATACAGGTGGTAAATTCATTGATACTCTAACCGCTTCCGCTACTGACATATTTGCAAGAGCAGGATTTTCATGAGATGCATCTTGATGATCGTAAGCGTCATACCCGTGCATTTTTATTCGATCTCTTTTTTTCGGTTTTTTTATGGATAATGAAATGTGTAACTCTTTAACTTTATCTGGAACTAATTCATGCAATCGTTGCCATTGCTTGAAAGACATATTTCTAATCTCATCCTTCGTCACAGTATGTATTGAAGCTCCGAAATCATCTCCGTGAATAGCGCGAGATAAAGTTCTTACATCTATTTTCTTAAGTTTATCCAAAACTAAATCTTTAAAGAAGCCAAGTATCATATCAGAGCCCATTTGGTGCCTTAACCCTGATATTATAGCTTTTTCTGGAGTACTATATAGAGATGTAGCTGCAAAATATTCTTCATAACCAATCTTTTCAATAGTTGTTTTTTTTGCTCTTTCGGCAACTAGAATTTGTTCAGATAGTTCTAATCTACTAGCAATATTTCTAATTATCACATCTTGATTTTCTTGTGCACCCAAATAACTTTTGAACTTCTCTTCCAAGCTAGATCCCGGTTGTTTTGAAATATTATTTGCTAGTCGTTCCTTTATCTCTGTGTTCGCTGAAGCCATTATCATCCTAGGAACTTCAGTCATTAAGCTTTTGTTGTACGCATGAGCAAATTGATTGTCAGATAAAACATGTAGTTTAGTTTTGGAGTTTTTAACACCACTATTCATCCATAAGGCCCACTGATTCATAACCCCATTATCAAGTCTTGTATTTAAGGAAAACAAACCAAAGTTGTTTGAGTTAACAATTTCTTTTATTTCTTCAGAAGAATACCCAGCAGCGTAAACCATCGCTATTATCGCCCCACCTGAAGTGCCCGCCACTCGCTTTATCTGATCACTAATTTTTTGTTTTTCTAAAGACTTAACAACACCGGCTAAAGATAGTGCTTTTGCTCCACCGCCCGCAAGAACTAAATTTTCAACATTACGAATATCCAACTCTGGCCTAGACTCAATATAAAGCGAGCGCATAACCTCTCGTTTTCGCTTCCCGTTATCATTCTTATCATCTGCATTTATGTAATTTCTCAGCCAAACGATACGCTCTTTAGCCTTTTCGTTAGCCCCTTCAGGAAAATTTCTATTTGGGTGATCTACAAATATCCAATCTTGCAACTCTCTAAATTCTTCAGCAGACAACTCAATCGAGCTACTTTTTCCGGATGTCATATCTTCTAGAAACCCGAGAATCTGCTCTTTCAATTTTAAAGATGCTTGCATTGTATCAAGGTTTTTAAGGTCATTTTTGGGGATGTCGAGCAAACCATCTTCTTCAGCTAACCTTATTCTTTCGGCCCTACTGGCTAATTCAAATACATTTGAATATTTAATGGAAGAATACATTGGAATGTTAGAGTTTTTATTTGACATTATTGTAATTTCTCAATTAATTAACTACCTTTAATGTATCACATAAATCAAAGGGGGAATTCCTTTACCTTGTATCTTCAATAACCCTGTGCTACTTTTGATTTAATACAAATAAACTTTGGTTATATCATGAGTAATAAAATAACATTGAAATTCGAAGGGTTCGCACCAGGCGATCGTATTCGAGTTTATGATTACGATCCTAGTCTAATTGAAGGTCGCGAAGTGTATGCCGAAGGGAGTATTCAAAGTGTAAAGAGTGCGCCGTTTCCTTCTTATGAAATACACTGCGATGTTTGCACTGGCTATGGTCGAGTTGGTAAAGTTTTTCTTGTTCCCATGGAGGTTGCATCAAATGAATTTGATGGTCGAATTGTAAAAATAAGTTAAAATTAAATAACAAAAAGGCGTCTATTCTCAAGAATAGACGCCTTTTTTAATTTGGTGGAGAGCAAGGGATTCGAACCCTCGGTCGATTTTGACGTCGACGTACGCTTTCCAAGCGTATGCATTAAGCCACTCTGCCAACTCTCCATGTATCTATAGTCTCACTTAACGGTGTATAATGCAATAATTAATATTTTTTAATTTACCCCAAAATCAGTTTGTGTTACTTTAGTAGAATCAAATAAATAAACTACTGGTCTAAGTTTCGAATAAATGACCAGGAATTAAAATAAGAAGAATTTTATGAATATAGAACAATCAAATTTACGCACTGACATTATTGATTTTGTGAGTAGTCACTTAGTCACAAAAAACAGTTTACCTAAAAAATTCAACGTGGAAAATAAAGAAATTAATATCAATGGTGAAATGGATTATTTATTACGTAATAAGCTCCTCATTACTGAAGCTGGTTTTTTAGTTTCTAATGTAAAAAAAGTGATGAGCTGTAAAGTTACCGACGCACCTGGCCAAGTTATTTGCCTAAAAACGAATAATTTAATAGATGTTGGTACCTCTGAAACTAAAATATATTACCCTAATGAGATCGTTCGCGTTGCGGTTAGAGCAACTGATGATTCTCTTAAATTAATTGGGTTTGATTATCTTTTAGAAAAAACACTGATTGAAGTAAAACAAACTAATGACGAGTTTTTATTCAGTGTTACTCCAGGGGTTTTTCTTAAAGCTTTCATTTCGAGTGACGATACTAGCAAGCAACACAAACATTACTTCGCATCTGGTGATTTTACTAGTGTATCTAATGACGGTAGTCGCGGGATAGTTATAAATAAAGTTTTACCATCAGCTAATAAATCCGAGCGAATATACTACGAAGCCATGAGAGAAAAAAACTTACCGTTATTCTTCTCTAAGGGTGAGGAGTTGGAAGCCGCTGAATCTTGGGCTCATTCTGAAGTTTCAGACAGAGACCTTACGACTATACCGTTCATTTCTATTGATAGTAAAAATGCTAGAGATTTAGATGATCTTGTTTTCGTAGAGAAAAAACATAATGGCTGGCATGTAGTTGTTGCAATTTCTGATGTTAGTTCGATAGTAAAAAAAGGTGGCTTACTTGATACTACCGCTAAAGAACGTGGGGGCTCTCTGTATGTTGGCGGTCGTTGTTTACCAATGCTTCCCGATATAATTAGTTACATAGCTTGCTCTATGCAACCCGGCGTTGATAGAAATGCCATTATTGCAGAGATGAACATTTCTGAAAATGGGGAACTTGTATCCTATCGATTCATCAATGGGTTAGTTCAGTCTCACCACAGATTTTCTTATTCGGAAGCTCAATTCGTATTCGACAATAGAGGTCGCAATGTACTCAGTGATACCAAGGCAGCTCCTCATTTAAATACTATTTATGAACTTTACGATCTACAAGCCACTTTAATTAAGAACAAAGAAATTCGAGGGGGCGCGACTTTATACCCTCGTGGTAAATATCCTCAGTTCAACAAAGAAGGTAGCTTCGACGGCTTCTTCAAGCCTAACCTATGTACGGCAAATTCCGTTGTTGAGGAAGTTATGAACTTGGCTAATATAGCAGCCGCTAAATACTTAAAGATGGACAATAGACCCACTGTTTACCGTTACCACCCACCAGTCAGTCATAATGACATCGTTCCTATAAATAAAGTAATTAGCAATTTAGGAATAAAAAAACTATTTTCTCCTTTAAGTATGCTTAAAATAATAAATGCACGAAATGAAGTTGAAGATAAAGAGCCTAAATCAGTTGGGGTATTCGATAGTTTACTTTCAGAAATTTCGGTATCATCAAAATATAGCTCTTCTGAATCTAGCCATTACGGTCTTGCTGTTGATAGCTATACGCATTTCACATCTCCGATCAGACGATACACAGACATTGTGGTTCACCGTTTAATTAAAGCTAAAATAAAAAGAGATCATGGTGTTTTTATCAATGGAGCTGAAGAGTATACCAAAAATGAAATAGAAAGCGTTATTGAAGACTTGAATAATGGGCATGAAAAAAACAAATCTGTTTCTAATCTAATTATTGGCCGCTTCTCTTGTAATTACTGGGAAATGCAAAAAGATCGTATTTTCGAAGCTAAGTTAGCTACAATAGGCAAAAATTGTTATTATCTTTACGTAGGCGATAGTTCAGTTACGTGTGTTATTAGTTTTGATGATTACAAAAAACGCACAGATGAGCCACTAGATTACTTTGATGTTATTTTTGTTAAATTGAAAAAAACCGATTATAAAAATGGTAAAGTATTCTTCGAGCTAGCCAATGCTTAATTAGCGTTTAAAAAATATACTGTGATATATTATTTGTAAGACCAAAATTAATAATTGGAAACAAAAATGAGCAACACTAACGAAAAAGATAAGATAATCATCATTGATGAGGATTTTTACCTAAGTGCTAAAATTGGCGATCAAATAGAAAAAGTCTTTAACGACAATGAGATTAATAACCTACGACATTTAAGCCTCCATTCTTTTGTAATGAGTGAGGGTGAAGTCTCTGCTGCACTTTTTCTATCTAACGACATTAACGAATTCGACTTTAGCTTGGCAGTCACCCCTTCAATGCAAGGGCGTGGCATCGGTTCAAAACTTATGGATCTGGCTTTTGATGCTTTTAATGAAATTCGCGATATAAACCCTTCTATAGAAACAAGTATTACAGTACTTCATCCATTTGTTCGAAATAAAATGTTTGAAAATGACTTTCTTCCAATTGAAGGTGAAAGATACTCCTCCGATTTAAGTGTGTTTTCGCATCAGCCACTATCACCAAAAGAGCTCGTTTCTAAATTTGGGAACAAAAAAGACATAAATCTAATGTCTAGTATTATCGAGTTTTGTAAAGAAAACAATCCCGACGCGACATTCCCTGAGATTGTAATTGGTCTAACTAGCGTCCTGGAAGGTCGCGAGGTTTCTACTAATATCCGAGATGTGTTATATGATTTTTCCGAATCAATGAGTTCAAATGATTGGAGAGGCGAGTTTTTGACAAGCAAGCTTAACTCTACTCTAAAAAATGAAAAACCTCGTTACCTCCCGGAAAACCTAAGTGGTGCACTTGATAAGTCAATTAGAGACGATAGCGCTGTATTATTTAATGTTTTATTAAAATCAATAAAAAAAGTATTGCCAGATGAAGATCCTATAACAATGCTCAGCCAGGCGAAAGACGATTATTTCTCACTGTTAAAAAAAGGGGGTGTTTCAAGATTGAATGAATTCCCTTTAATTGCATTTGAAGCGACTGAAAGTATGGGTTTTCCAGTTGAACTTAAAAGTAAAATAACTTCTCGGTTGGAACAAATATACAATCTACCGCCATTCAAAAATGAATTAGCCTTAGATAGTAAGGGTCCCAGTATTTCTGATGCTCACTCAACTAATGAAATGGATTATGATCACCCAAATCTCAATAGTACAAAAAGAAGATAAGACCAATGCAGCTTATTCGGTAAGTATTAACTAATAATCTACATAATAAAAAACCGACAATTAATGTCGGTTTTTTATTTCAAATTTTTGAATTTATTTTTTCTTAAAAATGGTTTTTCATCAATAACCCCACTCGGGTTTGGTGTTTTTTTGTTTGATGTTCCACCAAGCATAATAGCCAATTCTTGATACATTCTTATTTTTAGTGTGATCATTTCAGTTCTCTTCTGTAATTTAAATTACATCACAATAATATTGTTTTTTATGTATTTTAGTAAAATTTTATCGCTGTAATCTTTTCAGTTAGACTGATTTAGGCGAGGTTTTAATTTGGTAGCGATAACTGGATTCGAACCAGTGACCTCAAGGTTATGAGCCTAGCGAGCTAACCATCTGCTCTATATCGCTTTTATCCGTTATTGGTTCTACCAACGGGATTCGAACCCGTGTTGACGACGTGAAAGGCCGGTGTCCTAGACCACTAGACGATGGTAGAGCTGTATTTTAATTTGGTATCGCTAGCGGGATTTGAACCCGCGTTGCCGACGTGAAAGGTCGGAGTCCTAGAC
>Ga0055584_100004257_pt1 | contig 14053 bp, 15 predicted proteins | sample OSDHelmetaG_FD_58716 | JGI IMG/M metagenome (GOLD analysis project Ga0055584, IMG submission 58716) | Pelagic marine sediment microbial communities from the LTER site Helgoland, North Sea, for post-phytoplankton bloom and carbon turnover... | ecosystem: Environmental > Aquatic > Marine >... | reverse complement strand
ATTAAATTATAAACATATAACATCAAAAATTGATGTGCTAAAAAAAAAAAAAAGTACAAAAACTAATCTTATTGCGGTGTCAAAAACATTTCCCTCTGAGAATATAGAGCCATTAATTATCGAAGGACACTATATTTTCGGGGAAAATAAAGTGCAGGAAGCCTCAAACAAGTGGTTACCTTTAAAAAAAAAATATAAAAACATACAGTTACACCTAATAGGACCCCTTCAGTCTAATAAAATCAATGCAGCATTAGAGGTTTTTGATGTAATAGAAACTATTGACAGGGAAAAGCTTGTGAAGAAAATTTCTACAAAAATTGAGATTATTGGAGAAGGGATCCATGAATTTTTTGTACAGGTAAACATAGGTAATGAAGCCCAAAAGTCTGGATTAGATTTTACTGAAGTTAAAAGTTTTGTTGAATGGGCAAAAAATGATATGAAATTAAATGTTACAGGGCTCATGTGCATACCCCCTATAAATGATAGTCCCTTGGAATATTTCAGATTACTAAGAAAAAAGAAGGAGGAATGTAACCTTAAACATTTAAGTATGGGCATGTCTAAAGATTTTGAGATAGCTATCGAAAATGGATCTACATTTGTAAGAGTTGGCTCTGCTATTTTTGGTCAAAGAACCTAATCAATAATTAATTTAGTTGATATATTTATTTTACCCAAAAGGGTTAGAAGATCTTTTTTTTCTAATGCGATACAACCTTCTGTAAAGTTTCGACCCTTTTCAGAACAATGAATGAAAATGGCACTCCCTTTATGTTTTCTAACTGGGTTGCTGTTAAAGGAGGTCTGCAAAATAATATCGTATAAAGAATCATTTCTATACAATTGTTCACATCGATAATTCACTTTTTTAACTAAGAGTTTGTTATAATTTATTGTTCTGGGGTCGGAGCACCAAAAGTAAAATTTTTGTATCTTCTTAGTTTTAAGGGAGGTCTTCGGTTTTTTAATTTTATCTGCCCTAAAAAAAACTTTTTCTAATGAGAAGATGCCTTTAGGTGTTATAAAATCACCTTCTCTGGTTTTTATTCCAATACCATTTGCACCAATTTTACAATTAACTTTTTTTTTATCTAATAGAAGATAGGATAAATCTTTACTATTATTTTTCAAAAGGCGAATAAATTTCATACAAGTTACAAATGAAAACAAATAAGTCAATAATAGGTTTTTTTAGCAGTAAATGCATCATAAATGAAATTTCTTTTTTAATTGAAAAAAGGGGAATAAAATTTTTAAATTTGGATAAGATAGAAGACTTTGTAGAAAATGATGAGCAAACAAGATTACTAATTATTGACGTAACTTCAAAAAAAGAGATGTCAAAATTCGAAAAACACTTACAAAACTATTCTCATTATGTAATTTTTATATTACGGGCAAGTAATATTAAGACTAATTTCCCCGGAAATCTTCATTTTATAGACCCTCCTATTAGACCTTTAGATTTTGTTGAACAGGTAGAAAAGATTTTTAAAAGTATAGAAAAAATGAGAAAAAAAAGGAAGATCGGAGAATTTTTTCTTACCACATCAGAACTTGTGAGCGACAAGAAAAAAGAAAGAATAATACTAACAACACTTGAAAGTAAGTTTTTAAACTTTTTGTATAATAATAAAAAAGGTTATACAAAAATGGAGTTACTTGCATATGTTTGGGGTTATAATGCAAAAGTAGAAACACATACACTTGAGTCTTTAGTATATAGGTTAAGAAGAAAATTAGAAGTAGATCCGAACTTCCCTAGAATTTTAGTTCAAACAGGAAACAAATATATTTTAAAAAGCTAATTTTTCCAGGGTCCAATTCTTGGGTCCTCTCTCTCAATATCAAATAATTTAAGGTCAATGTGATTATCCAATAAAAGATTATTAAACATTATTTCAGTTTTAGTGTTATTAAGGCGATCGATAGACCATTTTTTCATTATAAGAGGTTGTTTCTCAAATATTATATGAATTTTTTCATTGTCTCTCTTTTTATCTGGAGTAAAGGTGACTTCGATTCTATTCTCCAAGTTTTTACTTTTAATTAAATTTATACTATTAAGTGAAATATCTTTAAAAAGGATCATACTTGCAGGTAAATCTTTTAGACCATAAAAGTTTATATTTTTAATATTTTTATTTATCACCGCAACTTTCCTTCCATCGGAAATAATCAATATGGATATTTCGTTATACTCAACTCGGAATTTTCCAGGACGAATCAATGAGATTTTACCAGTAAGAACATCTCCATTACTATTCACTTGAATGAAATTTGACTTCAATGTGTTAAAACTACTCAGATAATTGATAATTTTATCTGTATTTACATCACTAAAGCTTTTATTGTATAAAATTATAATAAAACAAAATATTAAGATTTTTTTGAACATGTATTTTATAAATTTAAATTACTTTAACTCTAACCATTTGTTAAGGCTTTTTCTTCTATTAATCTTATTTATTATTCTTAGTTGTGAATCAAATAAAAATTTTAATGTTTTCTCAAGTCAAAAGACTCCACCAAAAGAGATAAAACAGGAAGAAGTTTTGGAGTCTCCAAAAAAGAAAATTTCAGTCAGAGATGTAAATTTAAAAGTGGAGAAAAAAAAATCAAAAAACAAAGGTGATTTAACGTTATCAGATATTAGTGTTATCGGTGAGGCAAGAAAAGATAAAAGTGAAATAATAAGTTTTTTCTTTGATTTGTTCGATGACGACAAAGATGAAGTCGATTCAACAAAAAGAAAAGTAATAAAAGAAAAGTCTGGTAAAAGGGATTTAAAAGGAGATTTTAAAGAAGAAGTTTCTAAAGAAGAAAAAGAGGTAGAAGAAAAAGAGGTAGAAGAAAAAATTACCAAGCCAATTGAGATCATAAAAAATGATCTTACAAAAAAGTCACAAAATGAAATAGCAAACATTACGCGTAGAGAAAATCAAAAAAAAATCTCAGATATTAATATAAAAGAAGATGTAAAAGAAAAAAGTGCTTCTTCCGAGATTAAAAATATATTCAATATAAATAAAAATGAAAAAGAAGACGAGGGTCTAGCTTTTTACAAAAGCGAAATTGATGATAAAAAAAAAGAAGATATTTCAAAAAAGAAATTTTTAAAAGTTGGAATGCTTCTTCCTTTAACTGGGGAGAAAAAAGCTGCAGGGGACTTGGTTATGGATTCCTTGAGGTACAGCATGAGTACCAAACCAAATAATCTAATCTTTAAGATTTATGATACTAAAGGGCAGCCCTCTGGGGCAGTTAAGGCGGCAAAGGAGGGTTTGGATGAAGGAATAAAAATATTTATTGGACCAATATTTTCAGATGAAACGAAAGAACTTAATAGCTTTTTCTCTAATGAGGATGCAACATTCTTTAGTCTTTCCCCGGATTTTTCAAATGTTTCAGAGAACGTAATAGTGTCAGGTGAAAATCCGGATGATCAGATTGCATGCATAAGACAGAATTTAATAGAAAATGATCTCAGAAGGGTGCTATTAATTTTTCCAAGAAATAAATATGGTCAGGTTATTCAAGAAGGTTTTAGAAACTTCCAAAATAATCAAGAGAATGAAATTAAATTTGAGTATTTTGAGTTAACAAGTTCAATGGATTTAAACAGCGAAATCAAGATTTTAAGCAGATATGAAAGCAGGAGAATTAGACTGGATGCGGAGATTAACAGAGTAAAAAGTGACCAATTAATTAATAAAAAAGAAAAAGAGTTTCAATTGAAGAATCTTGAGAAGCAGCTTACTTTAGATGTTCCATATGATGCGGTAGTTGTCGCTTCACAAGGAGATAAACTTGTGGAGGTGTTATCTCATTTAGCTTTTTATGATATTAATTCCCAAAACACATTTATATATGGGACCAGTCTATGGGAAGATACTAATAGACTTGATAAGGTTTTTGAAGGTAGCTTTTACGTTACTAGCTTGAAAAATAAACCCGATAGTTTTAAAAAAGATTTTAAAGAAATATTTTCAAAGGAACCATTATCTTTTAATTTTTACATATATGATCTAATTGACCTGGTAAATCAATATCAAGATTTTGAAGAAAGTAATAAGATATTCTCTGGAGAATTTAGTAATAGTAGAATTAATTTAGGGTTACTTAGAAGGGAAACATACCTTAAGAAGGTTCTAAAAAATAATAAAGTTACCAATATTTCTAGCTGCTCTTTAAGTGAACTTCAGAAAGTTTTTTGAATGCTACACTTCTGTGATCTGTGAGAATTTTTTTACTATATTCAACCTCTCCATATGTTAAATTCTCATCCATTGGAATGAAAAAAGGATCATAGCCAAAGCCGTTGTCACCTTTTGGAGGCCAAGTTATTCTTCCTTGTATCTCACCATTGTAGGTAAATATTCTTCCATCACGTAATTTTAGCGACAAACAACTAGTAAACTTTGCCGAAAAATCTGGATTTTGTTTTGTCTTTACTCTTGAGTATATTTTTTTCATTGCCTCATACCACCCACCATATTTTTTTGCATAGCGTGCGGATAAAATTCCTGGCTCATGATTTAAAATCTTGACACATAAGCCGGAATCATCAGCAATTGCTATATAATCATTCGAGATAGTTTTGACTTTTATGATTGAATTTTCTTCAAAGGTTTTGCCAGTCTCTTCCACATCATCTATATTTAAATCTTCGGAAGTAATTATCTGGATGTTATATTTTGAGAACAAAACTCTGAACTCCTCAATCTTTCCCTTATTGTGAGTTGCTATAACTACTTTTTTTTCTTTAATAAGATAATTATTCAAGTGCACCCTTTTGGACCTTAAAGATCTTTTCTGAGACCAATTCAACCTTTTCCATCATATCTAATAAGTCCTTTTTTTGAAACGTATTCTCTTCGCCTGTTGCTTGAACCTCTGAGAAACCAGACTTTTTAGTTATAACAAAATTTGCATCTACTTCAGCGATTGAATCTTCCGAGTAATCTAGATCAACTAGAACCTCGTTCTTTACAATGCCACAGGAGATCGCGGCGACATAATCCTTGATTGGATTTTGAGTAGATTTATTTGAATTCATATATTTCTTTATTGCCAGACTTAACGCTACGAATCCTCCTGTAATACTTGCAGTTCTTGTTCCTCCATCAGCTTGAATTACATCACAATCAACAACTATTGATCTTTCACCTAAGGAATTCAAATCAATAACAGATCTAAGGGACCTACCAATAAGTCGCTGTATTTCGGTAGTTCGACCAGTTTGTTTGCCTAATTTTGATTCTCTCCTATTCCTTGAAGAAGTAGAACCAGGAAGCATACCATATTCGGCGGTAACCCATCCAGTCCCTTTCCCTTTAAGCCAACTTGGCACATCATTCTCAATTACTGCAGTACAAATGACCTTTGTTTTTCCAAAACAAATTAAACAGGAACCATCAGAATTCCCCACAAAATCTTTTTGGATTGATATTTCGCGTGTCTCAAAATTTTTTCTATTGAATTTTCTCATTTCATATTTTAATTATTGTCATGTATAATTATTATTATGAAACTAACAAACAATTTAAAAATAGTAAAAAATAATTTTAACAAATTTTTGCCCTCGCATTTAAAAGACTTAAATGCTAGATCAAAGGAGATATTTTCATTAATCGTCGATGATTTTTTAAAAACTGGGAATCCAGTAGGCTCAAGAAGATTATCTTTTAAAATGGGGGAACAACTTTCTCCAGCTTCGATACGAAATGTAATGTTTGATTTACAAGAATCAGGATTATTAAAATCAAACCACACCTCCGCTGGAAGAGTTCCTACTGATTTGGGCCTAAGGTTTTTTGTCGATGGATTACTTCAAGTTGGTAAAATAAAAAATGACGAATGCGAAGAAATAAAAAAGACTATAAATAATGAACCAAATAATATTGAGGATTTGTGTAATAATGCAAGCGAATTACTCTCAGGATTATCCGATTGCGCTGGCATAGTCGTTGCTCCAAAAATGGGTGGAAGATTAAAACATATAGAGTTTGTTCCAGTAAGTAATGATAGAGCTTTAGTAATTCTTGTAACCGAGAATGGTATGATAGAAAATAGAATTATAAAAATCCCTAAAGGTCTCCCAAGCTCACTTTTGATTGAAACTACAAATTATCTGAATTCTATTACTAAAGGAAAGAGCCTCCTTGAGAGTAAGAAGTTAATTAAGGAGCAGATAAAGAGTGATAAAATAAGAATTGACAAGGCTTCTAGAAAGTTAATCGACGAGGGCTTTGCTTGTTGGGATGACGCAAGTAAAAAAAGTAAATTAATAGTAACTGGAACCTCCAAACTTCTGGAAGATGTTAAGGCTTTAGAGCAACTAGAGGATGTAAGAGTCTTAATTGAAGAACTAGAAAATAAAAAAAACTTGATGGGAATTATTGATGAAACTCAAACAGCAGAGGGTCTGCAGATATATATTGGTTCAGAGAACAACCTATTTGGTTTAACAGGTTGTTCTACAATTATAAGTCCCTTTAAAGATCAAGATAAAGAGATTATAGGAGCAATTGGAGTTATAGGGCCAATGAGAATTAATTACGCAAAAATTATTCCTGTTGTAGATTATACAGCAAAATTAATAAGTGAAAAATTTGAAATAAAGTAAGGGGTTTCAATGAGTGAAATGAAAGATATAAAATCAACAGAACAAAAAAAGAAAACAGAAAGAAAAGCTTCCCACAGTGTCAAAGAATCAGATAAAAAAACCCAAGAAACTGAAGACGTAAAGATAATTGAAGAATTGAAGTCTAAACTTAAAGATGTTGAGGATAAATTGCTAAGAGAGCTTGCAGAGAATGACAATTTAAGAAAAAGACATGAGAAAGAATTAAGTGATAGCCACAAATTCTCAATTAAAAACTTCTCGTTAGATATTCTAGCAGTCTCTGATAATTTTCAAAGGGCAATTCATTCAATTCCAAAAAATGATTTAGAAAAATCAATGATATTGAAGAATCTGGTTGTAGGTCTTGAATCTGTTGAGAAGGAAATGCACGTGGTATTTGAGAGAAATGGTGTACAACCATTTGATTCTATGAATGATACTTTTAACCCAGAACTTCATCAGGCAGTTTCTTACAAGAATAGTGATAAGAAGTCAGGAATAATCATAGAAGAAATGCAAAAAGGGTACAAGATTGCTGAAAGATTATTGAGGCCAGCAATGGTTACTGTTTCAAAAGGTCCTGAAGGGAAAAAAGAAAATTCCACTGAATAATAATGAATTAATTTTAAAATTGAGTTTTTTGCTTGATTTTTTTATTGAAAATATATTATAACGAACTAGCTTTATTAACAATTTCGGTGATGCCTTATAATGGGTCACTGAGAATATCTGTCCAAAAACGGAAGAAAAGGAGCGTATTATGACAGTTATAGGCATTGACCTTGGCACGACCAATTCGTGTGTAGCCATCATGGATGGTAAATCCCCAAAAGTAATAGAGAATGTAGAAGGAGCAAGAACAACACCATCAATGGTAGCCTTTACAGAAGGTGAAGAAACATTGGTTGGGCAAGCAGCTAAAAGACAAGCTGTAACAAACCCGGAAAAGACTTTATTCGCAATTAAAAGGCTTATAGGAAGGAGAATGGATGACCCATCAGTAAAAAAAGATAGTCAGATCTTACCCTATAAAATAGCTGCAGGTGATAATCAAGATGCTTGGGTTCAAATTGATCAAAAGAAATATTCTCCAAGTCAAATTAGTGCAAAAATTCTTCAAAAAATGAAAGAAACTGCTGAGAAATTTCTTGGTAAAAAAGTAACAGAGGCAGTTGTAACTGTACCTGCATATTTCAATGATGCGCAAAGACAAGCAACTAAGGATGCCGGTAAAATAGCTGGTATGGATGTTAAAAGAATAATTAACGAACCCACAGCAGCAGCATTAGCTTATGGTTTAGATAAGAAAAAGACTGGGACTGTTGCAGTCTATGATCTCGGAGGAGGTACCTTTGATATTTCGATTCTAGAAATTGGTGACGGCGTATTTGAGGTCAAAGCTACTAATGGAGATACAACGTTGGGTGGTGAAGATTTTGATAACGTTTTAATTGACTATTTCGTTTCTGAATTTAAGAAAGAACAATCGATAGATTTAAAAAATGATAAATTAGCTTTACAAAGACTTAAAGAAGGCGCCGAGAAAGCTAAAATTGAACTATCTACAGCTCCGCAAACGGAGGTAAATTTACCATTTATTACAGCCGATGCATCAGGACCTAAACATCTAAATATAAAACTTTCTAGGTCAAAGTTTGAAACACTTGTTGGCCAGCTGGTTGAAAAGACAATGGAACCATGTAAGCAGGCCCTTAAGGATGCCGGTTTGAGTGCTGGGGAGATAAATGATGTCATATTGGTTGGGGGCATGACAAGAATGCCAAAGGTTATAGAAGCGGTTAAAAACTTTTTTGGCAAAGATCCCAATAGAAGTGTTAACCCAGACGAAGTTGTGGCGCTTGGTGCAGCAGTTCAAGGCGGCGTTTTGTCCGGAGATGTGAAAGATGTTCTTTTACTCGATGTGACACCACTGTCACTAGGGATTGAAACACTTGGGGGTGTTTTCACTAAACTAATAGAGAAAAACACAACAATTCCTACAAACAAAAGTCAAACTTTCTCGACCGCAGATGACAACCAATCTGCAGTTACTATAAGAGTATTTCAGGGTGAAAGACAGATTGCGACTGATAATAAATTACTCGGTCAGTTTGATCTTGTTGGAATACCTCCTGCACCAAAAGGTACTCCACAAATCGAGGTAACATTTGACATTGATGCAAATGGTATTGTTAAAGTATCTGCAAAAGATAAGGCAACAGGCAAAGAACATCAAATTCAAATCAAAGCCTCTGGTGGATTATCAGATGACGATATTGAGAAAATGGTGAAAGATGCGGAAGCAAATGCTGATTCTGATAAAAAGAAATTAGAGACGATTGAAGCAAGAAATAACGCAGACTCTATAGTCCATAGCACTGAAAAAAGCATAAAAGAGCATGGCTCTAAAATACCTAAAGAAGATAAAGAGAAGATTGAAAAGTCTTTAGAAGGTCTAAAAGAAGTTCTTAAGGATGAAAAGTCAGAAACTTCGGTTATTAAAGAAAAGACTGAGGCCCTTATCCAAGATTCTATGAAGTTAGGTGAAATTATGTATAAGGAGGCTCAAGAGAAAGCAGAAAAAGAAAAGGCTGAAAAGGAGAAGTCAGGATCTAAGGGAAAAACTGAGAAAAAGACCAGTAAATCATCAAAGAAAAAAGATGAAAAGGTTGTCGATGCTGATTTTGAGGATGTCACTGAAAAAAAAAGTCCTGGTAAAGACGATGACAAATCAGCCTAGCAATTAAAGAGTAGAGAATGTCTAAAAGAGATTACTACGATGTGCTTGGTGTTCAAAAGAACTCAGAATCATCAACTATAAAAAGTGCCTATAGAAAGATGGCCATGAAGTTTCATCCTGATAGAAATCCAGGTGACTCTGAGGCTGAAAAGAACTTCAAAGAAGCATCCGAGGCTTATGAAGTTTTATCCAACAGTGAAAAACGCCAAGCTTACGATAGTTATGGACATGCTGCCTTCGAGCAACAAGGAGGAAACTCTGGCTTTGGTGGTGGATTTGAGGGTTTTGGTAGCTTTTCCGACATATTTGAAGATTTTTTTGGAGATATGGGAGGAGGAGGAGCTGCGAGACAACGAGATCAAAGAGGACAAGATCTCAAGTATGAGGTGGATATTGATTTAAGAGAGGCTTACACAGGAATAAAAAAAGAAATATCGTTCGACACCCTTGTTAAATGTGATCCTTGTGGAGGACTAGGTTCAGAAAAAGGTAATGGACTCAAAAACTGCAGTGCATGCGGCGGTTCTGGAAGAACGAGAGCCTCACAGGGGTTCTTTACTGTAGAACGAACTTGCTCTGCATGCGGAGGTGCAGGTCAGGTCATAACTGATCCATGCTCATCATGTAATGGAGAGGGAAGAAGAAGAAGAAATAGAAAGATTGAGGTCAGTATACCTGCTGGGGTTGAGAGCGGGAGTAGAATTAGACTTGTAGGTGAAGGGGCAGTCGGTCAAAACGGTGGATCAAATGGTGATCTTTATTTGTTTGTTACAATGTTGGATCACTCAATTTTTCAAAGAGATGGTACAGAAATTTTTTGTAACGTTCCAATATCAATTGTTGATGCAGCTCTTGGTGGCTCTGTTGAAGTGCCAACAGTTTCGGGGGGGAGAGTCAAAGTAAAAGTCCCTCCTGGATCTCAAAATGGAGATCAGTTTAGGCTTAATAGCAAAGGAATGCCAGCACTAAGATCAACCTCTTTTGGCGACATGATTATTACGATAATTGTCGAGATACCAAAAAATCTATCAGAGAATCAGAAGAAATTACTCAAAGAATTTAATGAAGAACTAGATCAAAAAAATAGTCCGGAAAGCTCAGGTTTTTTTTCAAAGGTTAAAGACTTTTGGGATGGCCTAGCTTAAACTAAATTTTATGAAAAAGATAAAAATTGGTATTTATGGTTCTGAAGGCAGGATGGGCAAAGATATAATTTCAAGAGCTGAAATATTTAAAGAAATAGAAATTGTATTCTTATGCGAACACTCCCGGCATACTTCTATAGGAAAAAAACATTTGGACTTGATCGTAAGCAGCAATGTAAAAGACTTAATTGATCGTTCTGATGTAGTTGTTGACTTTAGTAATGCCAAAGGAACACTTCTCTTACTCGATTCAATAAGAAAGTCAAAAGATAAACCAGCCATTGTTACTGGAACCACAGGTTTCTCAAAGTTAGAGGAGTCTAAATTTTTAGAATTAAAAAAAGGATTAAAAGTCTTGAGATCATTTAACATGAGTTTAGGAGTGAATTTGATGAAAAGAATTATAAAAACTTGCTCAAAAAATTTGGTTGATTTGGCTGATGCTGAAATTGTTGAGATTCATCATAATAAAAAAAAGGATATTCCTTCCGGCACAGCGATTACATTAGGCGAATCAATAAAAGAGGGTAATCAAAAATTTAAAAGATTCTCATTCAGAGAAAAGAATAATAATAGAGTAAGGTTGAAAAATGAAATTGGTTTCTCATCTATAAGAGGTGGTGATGTTGTGGGTGAACATAGTGTTTACTTTTTTATGGACGGAGAATCAATAAAGTTAACACATATAGCTAATGACAGGAAAGTTTTTTCAGAGGGAGCTCTAAGAGCGGCAACATGGATTACAAAGCAAAAGATAGGTTTTTATTCTTCGACAGATATGTTAAAAATATAATTATGATTTTAAAGTTTTTAATACCAATTTTCATCTTTCTAACCAGTCTTGTTTCATGCGAACAAGAAGTTTCGGAGAAAGATATTCAAGAATATAAAAAGACGATGGATGTAAGGCTTGGGCATTTGGGTAACGCTATAATCATTCAGGGGAGGTTACTTGACGCATTTAATTTAAGTAATGATAGGTCAGATGAAAACCATTTTAAAGAGGCAGAAGAGCTAGTTAAAAATCATATTTCATCTTTTGGTGAGCCTGAATCACTTAGGCGATTAAAAATACCAAATTCAAATAAGTTAAGACAATTACATAATTCATTAATAGAAACATCAGAACTCTTAATTGCAGCATCAAATGCATTAGAAGATAATGCATGGCTTGGAGGTTCTGTAAGTTATGCAGAAGTAAACCTGGAAAAGGCTAGATTTAATTTTCAGAAGGCGGTAAAGATAATTTATGGTGTAAATGATGGTAAGGGCATAAAACCTGAAATGCAGTATGAAGAGTATGATGTTGGTGAAGTTCCCGATTCAAAAGCCAAAACAAAGTAAAAACTTAAAAAAGTTTTTTATTTACCAACCAGCCTGATAAAACTATTAGTGACAACCCAATAAACATGTTTGGTGTTATGACTTCGTTGAGAAATAATATTCCCCAGAGTGATCCAAAACAAGGTATTAAGTAATTACTTTGGCTAGCAAAAACAGCTGACTTATTATTTATTAACGAGAAAAATATAAAAATAGCGAAAGCAGTACAAATCAAACCTAATATAGTTGCAGATACAAAGCTTTTAGCTGAAATGGATAAAAGATTATTAATGTTGTAGTTATCTAAAAAGATCACCTCAAATGAAATATGAGTAAAGCAAATTATTGCAGCTAAAACGGTTGATGTGATTGCGATATCGCTTGGAGAAGATTCTTTAACCCTTTTAACAATATTTGCAGAAAAAGCGTAGCAAATAGATGAAAAAGTGATTAAAAAATAATAAATTGTTTTATCTTGACTTATATAAAAATTTGAAGGACCTATAAATACAGCCATTCCTAAAAATCCAATTAGAAGGCTCAAGAATCTTGGAAAAGTGAACTCAATCTTTTTAAAAATATATATTGAAAATAAAAACGTAAAAATTGGCATAGTTCCAATCAAGGTTGAGGCTATTACACTATCAACATAAATTTCGCTATAGCTTATGAGATTGAATGGCACAACATTACCAAGAGAAGCAATAATAAATATTCTTAGTTTATTCTTTTTAAGACAATTGTAGATATTTTTTTTATTGCAAAAGATTACTAAAGCTAATGAAGCAATAGCTAACCTATAAAATGTTAGTAATTTAGAGTCTATAGTCTCAACACTAAGTTTAATGAAAATAAAAGAGCTTCCCCAAATTGCAGATAGAAGAACTAGAAGAAAATAACTTGTGGTTTTCGTGGATTTAAAAGACAGTTGCTACTCGTTTTAAAGTTTTTTATATAAATTTATGGCTTCTTGAATTCTATAAAATAATTTTTTTTTATCATTGTAATTCAAAAATGAGCCAACTAAAACTATTTTATCTTTTGACTTCAATATTAGATTATCTTCATTTCTTTTTTGCGAATTTAGTTCTACACTTGCCCAGTAAGGTTCCAGGCTCCAGCTTTGTTGCTTTCCAGACGGGAAGTTACGGGTTACAAGAAAAGTTTTTTTTTTAATTTTTAATGTTTCAAAGATTTCACCGGATTTATAATTAATCTTGAAAGCATAATACAATAACCCAACATCTAAACCTATAAAACCAAAAACAGGCCAGGCACCTAAATACCAAAAATAAGCTCCTATTGAAAAAAAAATAAAAGCAACACAAAACATTAGGTTTCTGAAACCTTTTTTTGATAGACTTCTATAGGGAAGAATTATTAAATCAAGATAAACTTTATCCATATTGACTATATAAAGGTAATTTTTAATATTTTAAAGGAATAATTCATAACATGAAAAATAAGGGTTATGTTAATAAGATTTTTAAAATCTTAAGTGGAACTATAAAAAATCCAACAACAGAGTTAAATTATTCAGATGAATTTACATTACTGGTGGCAGTAGTTTTATCCGCACAATCGACAGATAAAGGAGTAAATAAGGTTACCACAAAATTATTTGCTTTAGCAAAAGAACCTTTGGAAATGATTAAACTAGGCGAGAAAAAAATTAGGGAAAATATAAAAAATATAGGACTTTATAACTCAAAAGCTAAGAATCTTTTTCTCTTGAGCAATATTTTGGTTAATGACTATAATGGAAAAGTTCCTTCAGAAAGAGATGATTTAGTAAAATTACCTGGCGTAGGAAGAAAAACTGCAAACGTTGTTCTAAATACTTTTTTTGGAAAGCCATATATTGCGGTAGACACGCACTTATTTAGATTAGGGAATAGGGTCGGTTTGGCAAAGGGAAAAACGCCACTTGAAGTTGAAAATCGCTATATGGACATAATTCCAAAATGGGCATTGAAAAATGCTCATCACTGGCTTATTCTTCACGGAAGATATACTTGTAAGGCAAAAAATCCTAACTGTGATAGTTGCGAGATTACAAAATACTGCGAATTTTATTTAAAGGAAAAAATTTATGACTAAAAAAATAATAGGGATGGGAAATGCTGTTTTAGATATCCTTACAAAAGTTGAGAATAATTTCATTGATGAAAATAATCTGTCTAAAGGTACAATGGCGATTGTGAGTAAGGA
>Ga0055584_100004256_pt1 | contig 14057 bp, 13 predicted proteins | sample OSDHelmetaG_FD_58716 | JGI IMG/M metagenome (GOLD analysis project Ga0055584, IMG submission 58716) | Pelagic marine sediment microbial communities from the LTER site Helgoland, North Sea, for post-phytoplankton bloom and carbon turnover... | ecosystem: Environmental > Aquatic > Marine >... | reverse complement strand
TTGGCCATCGGCTAAGGTTTCGCTTTTTTGATAGGACGCAAGATCGAAGTTCATTGAGCTATCCTATGCCCATTTATGCTGCGCTGCAACATTGATTTTGCGTGCACATTTCGCTATTGCAATCGACACCACCGCGAGCATCCCGGGAGCGTAGGTTTTTCTCGGTATTCCTGATACTGTGGCGACCTTCGGGCCTGCACGGATCACCGTCAATGCTAATCGATTACTGGCGCTTTGCGTTGTCGAATCCACGATTTCTCGGCTTTGGATTCCTGCTCGCATTTCTGTCAAGTGCGGGCCAAACCTATTTCATCGGTGTGTTTGGTGCTGATATCCAGGCCGAATTCGCGCTCGATGCCGGTAGCTGGGGGCGCATCTATATGTTCGGAACCCTGGCGTCAGCACTGTTGATCAACTGGAGTGGGGCACTCATCGATCGCATCGATTTGCGCCTGTTCACGACGCTGGCACTGCTCGGCCTGGTAGGCGCCTGCCTGATGATGGCTTCGGTTTCGTCGCCGCTGATGCTGGTGATCGCGATATTCCTGCTGCGCCACTTCGGTCAGGGGTTGAGCAGCCATGCGGGGATGACTTCGATGGCGCGCTATCACGATGTCGACCGCGGCAAGGCGATCGCCCTGGCGGCAATTGGTTTCGCATTCGGTGAGGCGATGTTACCGGTCATCGGCCTGTATGCTGCTACCGTGCTCGGGTGGAGGGGCACTTTCAAGATTGTGGCACTGGTCGTACTGGCTTCGATTGCGTTGGTGCTCTGGCTTTTGAAAGGGCAGCGTCAGCGTCATAATCTGCACGTAGATGCACTTGCCGAACGCGCCGCCGGTAACCTCGGTAGCCTGGACTACACACGGCGCGGGATGTTATCGGAGAAGCGCTTTTATCTGATCTTACCGGCGATGATTGCGCCTTCGATGATTGGCACGGCGCTATTTTTTTTCCCGTCTGAAATCGCCGCCGCCAAAAACTGGAGCAGCCTGTGGCTGACCGGCAACTACTGGTTGTATTCCCTGGTGGCGGTCGCGACCACGATTTATTCGGGGTTGTTGATTGACCGTTTTGGCGCGCGGCGCGTGGTGCCGCTGTTCCTGCTGCCGCTGGCGCTGGCGCTGGCGGTGATCAACCTGTCTGATCATCACTACATGGTGTGGCCTTACATGTTGCTGATGGGTATCAGTTCCGGTCTGTATTTTACCGGCCTGAGTGCACTGTGGGCCGAGTTGTACGGACCGACGCATCTGGGTTCGATCAAGTCGATGGCCAATGCCATTATGGTGTTTGCCTCGGCACTCGGCCCGGCGCTGGTCGGTAGCCTGCTGGAATGGGGCATCTCGTTTGTGGCGATATCCCTGTTACTGGCAGCATTCTGCCTGCTGGCGACCATGCTACTGGTCTACGCGTTGCGCACACCGAGTAGTTGACGCGCGCGCTCGGTTGTTGCGGGTCTGCATTCGCGTTCGGCCAGCTTTCCGACCAGACTCGTTACCAATTCAGCCGTGTTCCCGGCAAGGTCGCCATTGGGCAGGTAGAGATTATTTTCAAAGCCAATGCGCGCGTGCCCACCGGCGTCAAGCGCGGCCAGAGCACATTGCTGTTCCTGGTTGCCAAAGGCACAAACAAACCAGTCCAGTGCGTCGAGATCGTATTGCAGAAAAGGTGTAAGGTCGGCAACTTGTGACTGGAAATCGACCCGGTAGCGTCCGAGTACGAACAGTATGCAGCGGTGGCTGGCGGGTATGACGCCGGCCTCGCGGTAATCCAGAAATTTCTGTAATTCTTCAGCCGAATACACAATGTGCTGGATGTGCACCTCGTTTTCCTGGCACCATTCAAAAAACTGCTGCGCGTATTCAGCTTCAGTAAAATCCGAACTGATTTCACGCAATGCCATACTCGCCATTTGCGGTTTAAGCGCCTTGATGCATTCGACTTGCTGTGCCGGCGTGTAGATGCCGACCGCTTCGGAGGTTATCTGTACCAGCATTTCCGGCACCCGTGCCGCCATTTCCCCTAATAACTCACGATAAAGCCCGACATCGAGCAGGTGTTCATCCTGACTGCCACGCACATGCGCGTGCAGGGCTGAGGCTCCGGCGGCGTGGCACAGCGCCGCTTCACTGACGGTATCGACGATGGAAACCGGCAGTGTCGCATGATCGCGCTTCGTCTTGCGGGCACCGTTCGGCGCCACCATGATGATGGTATCGCGCATCAAATAGCGGCGAGCGTGGTGGTGAGCGAGCGCTCGAGCTTGTCGACGATTTCCTCGATGTGACTATCTTCGATAATAAACGGCGGTGCCAGCAACACGTGATCGCCCTGGCGGCCATCGATGGTGCCACCCATCGGATAGCAGATCAGGCCACCGTCAAATGCCGCCTGTTTGAACTTTTTGTTCATCCCCTGCTGCGGTGAGAAGGGCGTTTTGCCATCGCGATCGCTGACGAATTCGAGGCCGATGAACAGACCACGGCCGCGAATATCGCCGATATTGGGATGCTCGCCAAAGCGGTCCTGCAGCGCCGCGCGCAGTTTCACGCTTTGTTGCTGGACTCTTTCAACCAGTTGTCCGTCGATGATTTCTGATAAAACAGCGTGGGCACCTGCGCATGCCGTCGGGTGACCGATGTAGGTATGTCCGTGCTGGAAAAATCCGGAACCCTGATCGATCGCCTGGTAAATGGTATCGGTACATAACATCGCGCCGATGGCCTGGTAGCCGGCGCCAAGGCCCTTGGCAATCGTCATGATGTCGGGGGCAATACCGTCCTGCTCACAGGCGAACAGGCTGCCGGTTCGTCCCATACCACACATCACTTCATCGAGAATCAACAACACGCCATACTGATCGCAGATTTCACGAATACGTTGGTAATAACCGTCTACCGGGGGCACCGCGCCGAGCGTCGCGCCGACCACCGGTTCGGCGATGAACGCCATCACCTGGTCAGCACCGAGTCGCAGGATCTCGGTTTCGAGTTCGTTGGCGACGCGTTGACCGTAGTTGTATTCGGACTCGCCATCCTGCTGACCGCGGTAGGCGTAGCAGGGTGATATGTGGGTAGTGTCGATCATCAGCGGCGCAAAGGGTTCGCGCCGCCACATGTTGCCGCCGGCCGCCAGTGCACCCAGGGTATTGCCGTGATAAGACTGCTGACGCGCAATGACTCGATGGCGTGAGTGCTGGCCGGTTTCGATGCAGTACTGGCGCGCGAGCTTGATCGCGGCCTCGACGGCTTCCGAGCCACCGGAGACCACATAAACCCGATCGAGCGCGCCGGGCGCATTATTGATCAGTAATGCGGCGAGGGCCTCAGCCGGCTCACTGCTGAAGAAACCGGTGTGTGCGAACGCCAGCCGCTCCAGCTGTGCCTTGATCGCTTCGATGACACGGGTATTGCTGTGCCCGAGACAGGATACTGCGGCACCGCCAGAAGCATCGAGATAGCGTTTGCCGGTGCTGTCGACAATGTAGACGCCATCACCTCGTACGGCGAGGGGCAGATTGGCCTTGCAGTTACGTGGGAATACGTTGCTCATGATTCACCTGATGGCGGTCTGGATCGATCCTTGCGAACCCCACTCAGCCCGTGTGGAAATTGATCCAGTATTCTGACTGGCCGCTATATCGACGTCAACTTTAAGTGCCTGCAGGTCGCTGCGGTTATCGACAAGAGTGTGGACTAGGAGAAGGCTTCGAACTTGCCTGATTCCCAGTCATAGGCGGAAAGTTCCGGTACCGCGATGTCGACATACCAGCCGTGCAATTGCAACTCGCCGGCCTCGACGCGTTCGCGTACCCAGTCGAAGGTAGTCAGGTTTTCGAGCGACACCAGTACTGCATTCTGCTCGCAGGCACGGGTGCGCGCCTTATCATCAGCACTGCCCATGGTGGCCAGCACACGACGGTGGGCAGCAGCCAGCATCGACACCCAGGGCGAGACATATTTGAAGACACTGGTACCGGGTTGCGTATCCATCATCAGCTTGATGCCGCCACAGTGAGCGTGACCGAGCACCACCAGGTGCTTGACCCCAAGCCCGAGTACGGCAAATTCGAGTGCCGCGCTGGTGCCGTGGTAAGTGCCTTCTTCTTCCATCGGTGGCACCAGGTTGGCGACGTTACGCACCACGAACAGGTCGCCGGGATCGGCCTGGAACAGGATGGCGGGATCGACGCGCGAATCCGAGCAGGCGATGACGGCCACCTCGGGGTGTTGTCCGCGTGAAACCAGGTCCTCGATTAGCGGACGGCTCTTTTCATAGGCCCCATCCCGGTAGCTTTGATATCCCCGCACCAGCTTATCGATACTTTTGAGCGTCATGTCGATTGTTTACTCATGTTGTAGAAACAAAGATTTAGAAGGGTAGCGGTAGCTTACTGGTGCGTCCACCGTCGATCACGATTACCTGCCCGGTGATGAAAGCTGCTGCTTCGCTGGCGAGATAAACGGCGAGCTGACCCACGTCACGCGGTTCACCGACGCGGCCCGCCGGGTGCATTTTATAGAGTCCTTCCCACGCTGTCTGCGGATCTTGCTGGGAATTGATGTAATCATCGCTGAGGCTGGACCGTATCCAGCCAGGGGCGATCGCGTTGACACGAATGTTGTCTTTGCCGAGATCGACTGCCATGGCTTTGGTGAGTGCGTGGACACCGCCCTTGGAGGCGCAGTAGGCGGTGTGTTGCGGGTTGGCCGCGAGCCCCTCGATCGAGCCGATATTGATGATACTGCCACCGCCGGCGGCACGCATCAATGGCAGCAGGGCGCGACTCAGAAAGGCGGGCGCGGTGAGGTTGACGGCAAGCATTTGATTCCAGTCGTCGAGCTGCATCTGCTCGAGGGTCTGCTCGAACATGAAACCGGCGTTGTTCACCAGGGCATCAACGGTACCGTGCGTATGGCCCACGCTGTCAGCGATCGCCGCATAACTGTGCGCCTGTGCCAGGTCGGCTTCAATCCAGTGCACTCCCGGTTGCTCTGTCAGTGCAGGCGGTAGCTGAGTGCGCTGGGCGATGATCAGCGCAGCGCCAGCATCCAGCAGGGCCTGGGCGATACCCTCACCGATACCCTGGCCACCACCCGTGACGACGATGTTTTTGCCGTTCAAGCTGCTCATCAGATATATGGGCTAGCCATAGACGGCCTTGGCGCCGGTCACTTCCACGGTGGCGCCGCAGACATAGCGTGCATCCTGCGACGCCAGAAAAGCAATCACGTCGGCGATTTCATCGGGTTCGGCAATGTGACCGAGCGGTACCGTCTTGCCGAGTTCCGCGACTGCGTTGTCGGGATCGATGCCGCGGCGCGAAAAGCCGCTGCGCAACATTGGCGTATTGACCTCGTTGGGGCAGACCGCGTTGATGCGAATACCGTCAGCGGCATGATCGCGTGCCAGGTTTTTGGTCAGTGCCGCCAGCGCGGCCTTGCTGGTGCAGTAGGCGACGTGGCCCGGCCCAGGATACAGGCCCCAGGTCGATGAAGTGTTGACGATGGCGCCGCTCCCGGCCAGCTGCATGTGCGGTATCGCGGCGCGGCACAGGAAGAAAACTGCGGTCAGGTTAACGTCGAGCGCGCTGAACCACATGTCGTCGGTAGTTTCGAGAATTGTGCCGCGCGGAATGATGCCGGCATTATTGACGAGGATGTCGATGCCACCGAACTGCGCCACGGCATCGGCAATCAAGGCTTCACAGTAGTTTTTCTGGCGCAGGTCTCCCGCCAGGTAGCTGGTTTCCCACCCTTTGGCGCGCAAGGCATCGCAATATTCACTGCAATCTTCCTCGCTGTGATCGGAGAACAGTACCCGGGCACCTTCGCGCGCGAACAGTTCGACCACGGCCTGACCGATACCACCGGTGCCCCCGGTGATGACTACTTTTTTATCGTGGAAACGCATGATCAGGAAAATCGCCTTGGACCGAGCGGAGCCATATTGTGGCTCGGTTCTTCGCCGTTGACCAGTTCGGCGATGAGTTTGCCGGTGATGCCTGCCAGCGTCAGGCCGAGATGATGGTGGCCGAAGGCAAGTAACACGTACTTGGAATCGCTGCTATAGCCAATTACCGGCAATGCGTCGGGCAGGGTTGGGCGGAAGCCGAGCCATTCCTGATCGGGTTTTGCCGGTAGCGTGAACATTTCCTGCGCTTTGCGCGTGAGGAACTCGATATTGCGCGGGTTGTGCGCCTTGTCGTAGCCGGCGATTTCGACGGTGCCAGCGAAGCGCAGGCCGTGCTCCATGGGTGTTGCGTAAAATCCAGCTGCATTCCATGCCACCGGGCGGGTCAACAGGTGTTGATGATTGCTGAACTGCACGTGATAGCCACGCTCGGTATCGAGCGGTAGCAAGCTCACCGGAATGCCTTCGATCGATTTGGAAAAAGCACCGGCCGCGATCACCACGCGACTGACCTGCAGGTTGCCACCGTTATCGAGCCGCAGCTGGACCGAGTCGTCGTCCTGTTCAATCGAGACTGCGCGCTGGGGTATGTACTCGCCCTGGTTACGCAGGAAGCACTCGAAGTAACGCTGACACAGGGCATAGGGATTGATCACGTGGCTTGCGGCTGCGAACAACAGGCCGCGTTCGAATGGAAGTTTCAAGCCAGGTTCCAGCGCCTGGATATCGGCACGATCAAGCTCGGTGTAGACGACACCCTGGTTGCGCCTGGCGAGATTGGAAGGCAGCGCCTTTTGAAATTCCTGTTCGCTGCGATAGACGGACATGCAACCGTTCCGGCGCATCAGGTGGCGCGCGTCGGCCATGTCCAAAAGCGGGTCAAGGCCTACGTAAGTCTTTGCCAGCAGTTCGCCCAGTTGTCGAATGGTGTGATTGACTTTCGTTTCACGGCAATTACGCAAAAACTGGATCATCCACGAGGGATGCGAAAGCGCATAACCGAGGTTCAGCGACAACGGACTTTCTTTCGAGGTCAGCAGTGACGGCAAGCGTCTGAAGATATCGGGGTTGTTGACCGGCACGCAACCATAATCGGCGATGGTGCCGGCGTTACCTGACGAGGTGCCTGAGCCGGGATCCGCGGGATCAATCAGCGTAACCGCAAAGCCTTTTTTTTGCAGCCACAGCGCACAACTGCAACCGACGATGCCGGCACCGATGACGGCAATGCGAGTCTGGGCTTTCAACTGGTATCCCTGTCAATCAGTGAATATGAGTAGATAGTGTAGTGAAACTGGTCTGTGATCGATACCGCTATTTATGCAGCTGGCGCGGTTCCGCCGCTACAGGTCGAGGGCCTTGCGCAGGCGCTCTGCCAATTCGTCGTGGCTGCTCGGGTCCATCAGGTTGAGTGCGGGTAAGCCCGATAACTTTTGCACCAGCGCGATCCCCGCCTCGGTATTGGCTGCGCCGCCAGCAACCAGGTCGGGGGTGCGCTGAAACGCCTGCTGCACTCCGACCACGGCGTAAGGGTCCTGTGCGCACAGTAACTTGAACCTGACCTGGTCACGGATCATTTCCTTGGCGATTTCACCATTGTAGGGTTCAAGCGGGGAAGCCCCGGCTTCGGCGACCAGCACGTCGGGCCTGTCGCGCGCGATCAGCGACAGCAGGTAAGTCAGTGCCTCGCGGTAAGATTTGGGGTCGACGGCCGAGGACGGCAGGCCGGCATCGACAAAATCATAGACCGCGCTGGCGCCGGCATCCTTAAAGCTCAGCATATCGCGATAACGCGCCGCACCGGTCAACTTGGCGCCGACTACCTTGAGCCCCATCTTCGACAGCAGGTGCACGATGACCCGCCCGGAAGTGGTCTTGCCGGCCGACATCGAGGTACCGACGATCAGGATGACCGGTACCTGGAAGTCGATTGTCTCGATGGGCGCCAGGCTGCCACGCATGGTCAGTTTTTGCGCGTTGCGCAGCGCATGCCCCTGGTATTGCAGACGCATCGGCGCCGCCAGGAAAGGTGACAGCGAGGTGACCTTGCCGAACAGGCCGGCCGCGGTCAGGGCGTTGAGTTCGCCCGAATCGTCAATCGAGCGCCAGTCGCCAACCGCTTCCAGAGTTGCTACACGTGTGCCGAAGGCGCCGACCAGCAGGTCGTCCTCCATGACCTCGGTCATGCGTCCGTCCGGCAGTTCGAGCGTGCTCAGCCGCCCGCTGTTGTTGTTTACCCTGGCGACCACGTAGTCGCCGGTATCCCAGTGCTCGCGCGGTACTGGCCGGGTTTCGAAATCATGGGCCGAGAGGTCGGAGATTCGGGTCACGGAGGAAAGAAACGGTTGAGTCATGACTGGGTTCCTGCGGCAGGGTTGATATTTAGCGATGGCGCGAGTAACAGCAGCGTCAGCAGTGCGCAGCGCTCACCCAGGCTATCAGTGTCGATGAATTCGTGGTTCGCGTGGGCACCGTCACCAACCGCGCCCAGGCCATCCAGTGTGGCGCTGTAGAGACTGGTGGTGTTACCGTCCGAGCCACCGCCGGCGGTGCCCTGTTCGAGCGCAAGACCGATTTCGCTGCCGAGGGTTTGTGCAATTTTCCATAAACGCTGGTTTGCATCGGTTAGCTCCATGGGAGGGCGCCCGATGGCACCTTCGATACGCAACGAGACACCGGGCGTCTCAGCTTCGAGGTCATGGATCGCGGTCTCGATGCGCGTGGCGTCGGCGCGGGTGAGCACGCGCACATCAACCACGGCGCGGCTCTCGGGTGCGACCATGTTGGGACGAATGCCGCCATCGATCACGCCGACGTTTACCGAGGTGCCGTGCTCGGGGTCGTTTAATTCAAACAGTTTCTGAATGACGTGTGACAGCTCGAGAATCGCGCTTGCGCCAGCGCCCGGGTCCAGCCCTGCGTGCGCAGCCTTACCCTGCACCGTCACCGTGAAGCGGCCCACGCCCTTGCGTGCGGTCTTGATTTTGCCGCTGCGGCCGAGCGAAGGTTCGAGTACCAGGCAGCGTTCGACGCGTTGCGCCAGCGCACGCAGGTAGCGTGTCGACCCGTGGCTGCCGATTTCCTCGTCGGAGTTGATGAAACACAGCGGTACCACAGCCGGTGTCAGACCCAGTTTATCAATGGTTTTGAGCGCGTAGATCATCTGCACAAGGCCGGCCTTCATGTCGTAAACGCCCGGTCCTCGCAAGCTTCCGGCTTCGCTGATCAGCGGCATCGACTGCAGCGTGCCGATTGGCCATACCGTGTCGCAATGACCGATTAGCAATTGCGCTGGCTGCCACCTGGTGCGCGCGGCTGGAGAGGCGTACAGGTGACCGCCGCAGTTGCGCGACGGCAAGCGAGTGACACGGTAACCGAAGTGCTCGAATTCCGTCTTGAGTCGCGCCAGTATGGCACCCTGACTGTCGGGCTCGGTGGACGGGGATTCGATCAACACCAGGTCCTTGAGCAGTGCGACCATGGCGTCCTGCTGTTGCTGCAGGTAGTCCAGAACTTCGTGGTGAGCGCCCATCCGATTTAGCGCTTGAAGCCGGCGGGGAATGGTAACTGGGTGGAGCTGGCGATTTCGGCGAAGCGTCCGGGGTACAGGTAGGCCAGCAGCGGCGTCCCGAGGACCAGGTCTGCATCGTCCTGATCGGTGCTGCGAAACGCGTCTGCGGCGACCCGTGCGCCGATGATACGACCGATAATCAGTGAGTTGTCGCCCAGGTTATCGACCATTTGCTGCAATTCGCATTCGAGGAACAGGTAGCCGTCAGCGACAAATGCCGCGTCGATCTTTTGCGCCGCGAAAGTCGGCAGGCTCTGGGTGATGGGCTTGCTGCCATCGTCACAACGGGGCGTGGCTGCGAGGCTCGCCAGCACGGCTTGCGACGGGCGCATGTAGGTGACGGAGAACTGATGGGTACGCTCAATATTTTGCAGGGTGTTGTGGCGTGGCGTGCACACAAAGCCGAAGTGATTACTCCAGCTCATCGGCATCGCCAGGTGCTTGGGTGCAAGATCATCGTTGCCGTCGGCCTCGCGCGTACCGATGACTACCAGCGGGAACACGCTGAAAAAATTTTCCCAGATGGAGCTACCGGTATCCAGTTCAATCAAAGCTGGAGTATTCATCTCTTTCCCCATTGTGTTTTCATTGGAAAAAGCTAACACTTGCGCCCGCAATACATATTGATGCGTATCAAATCAACAGGAGTCTTCATGAACGTCTTAAAACCCCGCGAGCCGGCACCGGCACTCGAAGTCCAAACCCTGACCGGATCATGGTCACTGGCCGATCAACATCCTGAAAATTTCACCATGGTGGTGTTCTATCGTGGCCTGCATTGCCCGATCTGCAGCAAATATGTCGGTGAACTGGATAAACTGGCGGGTGATTTTGCCGAGATTGGTGTTTCTGTCCTGGTGTTGAGTGGGGACGAGCGCGAGCGCGCCGAAAAGGCGCGTGAGGACTGGGGACTCACAAATCTTGAAATCGGTTATGGCGTTACTACCGGGCAGGCACGCGATTGGGGTCTGCATCGCTCTGCCGGACGCGGCCTGACTTCGATCGGTATCGAGGAGCCCGCCGAGTTCAGCGAGCCGGGTCTGTTTATCATGAAACCCGACAATACGCTTTACTGGTCGCAGGTGCAGACCATGCCATTCGCACGTCCACATTTCCGCGAAATCATCGGTGCACTCAAATTCGCGCTGGAAAAAGACTACCCCGCGCGCGGCGAACTTAGCTAATCCCTCATTGCTATTATCCCGCTTTGCGGGGTCTTGCAGCCAGACCATAGCCTCGTCATCCGCGACCGCGTGCGACCCACCTGGCGGGGATGGCCTATAGGTCGTGGAGCTTGGTGTTGAGCCGGGGTTAGGGGTAATCCCGAGGTTTCGTCAACCCACACGAGTGAGGGATCTATGTCACGGATTCAATGCCCAGCTGTCGAAAATATCGTCGCCACCATGCGCGCCAGAAATTACCGCGTCTTCGAAAACCCGAACGGTCATGACCTCAATCTGGTCGGCATTCGCAACTCCTCCTCAAGTGCCAACCAGTTCGATGACTGGCTGTGCGTGTTTTACCGGTTCGATGGCATCTGGAATCTTTTTGCCTTCCCCGGCACCACCGATCCGGGAACCTATTACCGTGAGCATCCTTTGAATTTACGTGGTACGGCCATTATGAAACCGGGTCAGTATCGGGGTGCCTACCAGCTAGGCAGGCACAAGGGCTACAAGGCGTTGCAGCAAGTTGGTTCGATTACGGTCTATCGCGACGACAACCGCGACGCTGAACTCGATACGACGGGTGCCACCGAACAGGGGATCAGTGCCATCAACATTCACCGCGCAAACCGGGTGCGGGCTTCGACGCGCGTGGAAAAATGGAGCGCGGGCTGCCAGGTCATGCAGGATCCTGATCATTTCGATTTTTTCATGACACTGTGCGATCGTGCTGCGCAAAAATTCGGCAACTCGTTTACCTACACACTATTGGACAGTGAGGACTTTCCCGGCTAGCCCGCATGTCTCGCCGATTCACAGCGTCCGCGACGTGGCTTTGGCTGCGTTGGTCGGGCGCACCGCGGCAGAGCAACACGGCAAGGTGTACTGGAGCTGGTACCGAGCAGGAATTCGGTGAGATATGCGGGTTAAATCATCTGCATAGAGGGTGGTGTCGATTTCAGACTTCAGCCAGGTGTGGCAGGTAATCCTGCAGTAAGTGGCACAGGCAGTCTTGCTGGATCACCAGCTTGTCGCGGGTGATCATCGCTGGCATCAGCGTCTGGTTGAAGTAAATCTTGCCCTGTTCGATGCGCAGCACCTCGTCGGTGACGTCGTGATTATCGGTGTCCAGAATCTGGATCGGGCGGTCGATGCGGGTATGACCGAAGACCTGCTGTGGATCCATCAGGGTGAAATTGTGTGCTTCGATGTCGTGCTCGAACTTGAGGTCGACGTCCGCTGCCATATCGAACTCGTAGCTGACGTGTTTGGGAATGTGCAGATTCAGGTGAGATTCGACCAGGTGCAGCGTTTCACGCGTCGGTGGTTGCTCGGATAGTTGTGGCAGCGTCAGCATTTCCTCGAGCAGTCGGCTGGCATTCTCGATGCCTTCCGGGTCGCCGGGCAGGCCACACTCGAGCGTCGCTGCCGGGCAGAAGCCGTCGAAGGCCATGGTGCATACGCCCTTGTGCTTGTACACCATGGCGATGCGATTGAACTTTGCCGCGAGGTTCTGGTTGCGGCCGTTGGGGTCGGTGATGCAGGCATAGTGCGGGTTTTTGCCGGTGTTGTTGTGAATGTCCAGCGCCGCGAACAACGGCAGGCCGCGCGCAATGTCAATCACGCGGCGCGCCATCTGCGAAGTCGGGCAGGGTTCCATCAGCGTGCCCGGCCAGCAGCGGTTGTAATCGACCTGGTCAGGCAGATGACGCAGGTTGGCCTCGGCGGCACGCACGTTGCCGACAAACAGCAGGATCGAGCGCGGCAAATCCTCGGCATACTCGGCCAGCACACGTTGCATGATGCGTAGCCCGGAATACTCGTTGCCGTGTAACAGGATCGAGATAAACAGGAACTCTTTGCTCTTCCCATCCAGCTGAATCAGTGTGGGATTGGGGAACAGGCTGCGTATATTGGCGGTGGTGATGTCGAAAAAACCATCGGGAAGACCGTGTAGCCGGTCAAACGATTCGATCATGTGCCGGGATCCTGCCACAGGTGAACGGGCCGCTTGGTTCTGGCCTGGGCGATATAGTCACAGACCAACTGCGGACTATCGCCGAACTGCTTCCAGTGTCTTCTGATCCAGTCGGCGCCGGTGGCGCCTGCCTTGACGCGCGCTTCAATGATGTCGAGCCAGCGCTCGCTGTCTTCAATGCCGCCGGCCTGCAGGGCGGCGCGTGCCAGTGGCAGCGCGCGCTCCAGCAAAATTTGCTTTAACGGCATTTCCTGACCGTCCGGCCAGTGCACCGAAGTATCGAGGCCATCGCGTGCCGCGCGGTAAAAGTCGGCTTCGAGGGTGGCAAAGGGCACTTCGGTCAGCTGGTCCCCGAGCGTTTTCAGACCTTCGGTGAGGCCCACGTAAAACACCAGGTTGGCGATGGTGTCGATCAGCGTCGGCCCGGACGGTACCACGCGTAATTCCAGGCGCAGGTGGTAGCTGCCATCCTTGTTACGCGCAATGATCGGTCGCACCCAGCGCCAGATGGTGCCGTTGTGCAATGCCAGGTGATGCAGGTCTTCAATCGGCTTGTCGAGCACCTCCGGCAGGATCGGGCTGTAGTAGAAATTATCCTCGAACAGGTCGAGCAGCGATTCGATGTAACCCTTGCCGAAATGCACGCGCGGTACGATGCGATCCTCGACCTCCTGCGGGTTGCGGGTGTCGACCGATTGCTTGAAAATGCCGATGCGCGACTCCTGCCAGCAGCACTTGCCGAGCACCAGCGGTGAATTCGCGGTCGCCGCGAGGACCAGCATGCTCGACCACAGCCCGGCATGATAGGTCGGTACGATTTCGTCAAAAGGCACCTGGGTATGGATTTGCAGTGATGTCGCCAGCGCCTCGAGCATGACGTCGTGCTTTTCGATGTCGAGCTGTTCCTCGCCGTCAAGGTGCAGATGCACCGGGCGGCCGCGCATGCTCAGCAACTGCTGGTTGAGCAGCTTGTATCGATGCAGTTCGGTCATGTAGGTAGTGGGATCCAGATGCGCCTCGGTGACGCTCGGAAAAACGCCGAACATGCCGATCTGGGAGTCGAATTTCTGCGCTGCATCTTCGGCCTGTTGGTACAGGGCTGCGAGATCGGCTTCGATCTGATTGAACACGGCACCCTGGTAAGGGAAAACATTGCCGTTGATTTCCATGTTGAAGCGCGCCAGTTCCGTGGTGAATAACGGATTGCTGGCAGCATCGATAACGTTGGTGTTGATGCGGCTCGGCTTACCACTGCTGTCAGCCAGGCAGAGTTCGAGCTCATAGCCCAGCAGGCGACTTGAATTGTCAAACACGCGATTGGCAAACAGCGAGCGCAGCCACTCGGTCTCCAGCTCCAGGCGTTGCTGGAAGCGGTCAAAGTCGGCCTGCTCGAAGTGCTCTTTGTGGATTTCTTCGCCCATGGGTG
>Ga0055584_100004255_pt1 | contig 14057 bp, 11 predicted proteins | sample OSDHelmetaG_FD_58716 | JGI IMG/M metagenome (GOLD analysis project Ga0055584, IMG submission 58716) | Pelagic marine sediment microbial communities from the LTER site Helgoland, North Sea, for post-phytoplankton bloom and carbon turnover... | ecosystem: Environmental > Aquatic > Marine >... | reverse complement strand
CCTCGTTTTTTTGAGGTGCGCAAAGATATAAATTCTTGGAAGTATGAAACAATGTTTTTTGTGAATTTTTTAACTAAAAATATAGCGCTCCAAATAAGTAAAATTCACGGTTCGATATTGTCACGTTTGTCCTATATTTGGAATGAAGTGTCAGGATAGGTTGCAAAATCGCATCTGTACAAAATTCAATTTTGGCTTCACGGAAATTGAATAAATTAAAAAATCTTCATTTAGCGTATTTTAATCCACAGTTGTCGACAAAACACCCTGTTTTAAGTCATTTTATTAAATAATATTTGACTAAAGTGTAAAATCTACCGGTAGTAAAAGGGTTATTTTTAAGTCCAAATGAAGTAAACAGCTATCAATGTTTTTGATAGTAATAGGTAATTAACTACATGCGAGCAGAAGAGCAAAACGTACGGCAATTGGAGCGCACTGTGGCGCATTACCAAGCACGCATTGCCGACTTAGAAACAAAGCTCAATGAATATGAATCTAAGCGGTCTTCAACAAAAGAAGGACCGATAACAGCTCAAAAATCCTACCAAATAGAGTACGCTTTTTATCCCAGAGCGGTTATAAGCGTAACGGGTGAAATATTGCAGGCAAACAAACGATTTCAAAGCCTAATAGGATCAATCAATCAAATAATAGGAAAGCCAATTGATTTATTTATCCCAAATTTATCTTACCAACGACCAAAAGGTCTGGGTCAAGAATCAGATAGCGTTAAGTTTCATAAACACACTGGTTTAACAGCACGAACAATTGACAATGTACATTTACCTATTGAAGCAGGTCTAACATTTATTAGTACTAAGACAGACTACGATATCGTCGTTACGGTACTAAATATATCCAACCGCATAGAAATTGAAAAATCACTGCGACAAACTATTGAACGTCTTGATCTTTCATTGAGTTTGGGAAATATCGGTGTTTGGGACTGGGACGTCACAAACAATGTGTTGCTTTGGGATGATTCCATGTACGATTTGTATGGCATTGATAAGGCAAAATTTAGTCAAGCTTTCGACGCATGGACTGTTACCATCCACCCTGATGATAAAGAGGCCGCTGAAGCGGCGGTTCAAACAGCTTTAGACGGTGGGCCGGCATTTAATCATGAATTCCGAATAATTACTGGAAGTGGAAATGTGAAGCACATTCATGCAAGAGCTAATGTTGTGATTGATAAAGCAAGTAAAACCTCGAGGATGGTTGGGGTAAATCATGATATAACGAAAGAGAAAGTGGCGTATAGTCGGCTACTATATAGCGAAAGGCAGTTAGAAGCATTTTTTGACTTGGCACCTATAGGTCTGGCGCGTAACCATATGGATGGAAAATTCATTGACACTAATTCCGAATTTGAGCGGTTTACAGGGTATACCACTGATGAGCTAAACGAGCTTTCGTATTGGGACCTGACACCAATTGAATATGAAGAGCAAGAGACTATTCAACTCCAATCTCTAGACAAAACAGGTAAATATGGGCCCTATAAGAAAGAGTACATACATAAAAGTGGCCATCGGTATCCAGTCTTACTCCATGGACAAATTATTCAATCGTTAGACGGAGAGGATAATATCTGGTCAACTGTTTTGGACCTTACAGAAATTGACAATACCAATAAAAAGTTAAGTCGGTCTCTCGAACAGCTCACCCAAACCAACGATGAGCTAAAAAGGTTTGCTTATGTTGCGTCTCATGATTTGCAAGAACCGTTAAGAGTAATTACGAGTTATTTGCAACTCTTAATGATGAATTCTAAAGACGCCTTAGACGATCAGTCTAACGAGTATATTACTAGGGCTCAGGAAGCGTCAACCCGAATGCGTTCTCTTATCGTGGATTTACTTTCATTTAGTCGAGTAGACGACAAAGGACTTGTATTATCTAATGTAGATTTAAATCAGCTTTTATCGTCTGTAGTTGAGGACTTAAGTATTGTCATACAACAAACGAAAGCGGAGTTGCACATCACCGAAGAACTCCCAATAATACAAGCTGATGCTGGACAGTTGCAAAGTGTTTTTCTAAACATCTTGAGTAATGCAATGAAATTTCAAAGTGCTGATAATAAGCCTATTATTACGGTCTCTCATACCGAAAGTAAATCGGGCCATGAAATTTCCATTTCCGACAATGGAATTGGTATTGATGAAAAATACCATGATAGAATTTTTGATATTTTTCAACGATTGCATACTAGGGATGAGTATTCAGGTACTGGAATAGGCTTATCTATTGTAAAAAAAGTAATAAACATGCATGGAGGAAGCATTCGATTTGTATCAGAACTGAATCAAGGCACCACGTTTATTATAACCCTACCTAAAAATCCAGCGTTTGACTAAGCATCCAAATGTATTGTTGGTTGAGGATAGCTATGACGACATAGTTATTATGAAATACGTTTTGAAAAAGTATCAGATGTTTGATGATTTATCTGCTGTAAGGGATGGTGAGCAAGCCGTTGACTATATTTTCAAAAGGGAACAATTTGCCAGCGTTCAAACACCCGACATAGTTTTGCTCGATTTTAATCTACCCAAAAAGAATGGTTTAGAAGTGCTTAAAGAGGTGCGTGGGCATGAGGACTATAGCCACTTACCAATTATCATTTTATCTACTTCAAGTTCGCCTCTAGATATTTTTGATAGTTATAATGCTCATGTTAACTGCTTTATTACTAAGCCTGTAGATGTGACTTCTTTATACGATACCATGATGTCGGTTAAAAAGTTTTGGTTAAACATAGCCCAATTGCCAAGTAAAAAATGAACGATAGCTTAACCATCTTGTATATTGAAGATAATGCTGACGATGCCTATATTTTTCAAGAATTTGTCAGACACATTCCAAAGCAAATTCACATCGATATCAAACCTACCCTTAAAGAAGGGCTTAGCGCAATCGAGTCCAACAGTGGTTACGATTTAATACTCGTAGATCTAAGTTTACCTGATTCACGAGGTTTACGATCTATAGAGAAGATCGTTGAGCTCAATAGTGACGTTCCGATTGTTGCATTAACCGGGTATATGGATAAAAGCATTGCTCTGAACGCGATCAAATTAGGTGCTCAAGATTATCTAATGAAAGGCGATTATAATGAGCATGTTTTGGATAAGACCTTTACCTATGCCATCGAACGACACAACATTATGAAAGAGGTTTTGGTCAAACAAGAACAACTGGAACAAGCGCAAAAAATAGCTAAGCTTGGCCGGTTTGAATATGACTATGCTTCTGATCAATACTATTGTTCAAAAGAGTTGATTCACATATTTGGATTCCCAGAAGATACCTGTCTGACAGCTAAGCATTATTGGGGTTCTGTTCACACAAACGACTTAGAGATTGTCAAACAGAATGTAGTTAAACATTTACAAAGCCAAAAACCATTCTTTTTGGATCATAGAATCTTAATGGCCGATGGTGGGTTGAAATATGTTCGAGTGGCCATGGAATCTGTGTTTGATTCGAAAGGCAGGTGTTACAGGTCTATGGGCACGGTTCAAGACATAACCAAGGATTACAATAGAAGCGAATTATTAAGGCGCAGTCAAGAACGCTTGGATATGGCTGTAAGGGCTGGAAACATCGGAATTTTTGATTGGAATTTAGGGACAGGTAAAATCGTTTGTGATGAAACGATTTATGACATATATGAACGCAAATATGGCGAACAAATAAATTTCGCTGAAGTCTTCGTTGAATCTTTAAACCCAGAGACAAAGGAAGAAACATTAAAAAATCTAGATACAGCGATTAAAGGTAAAACCGAGATGGAATTACTTTTTGATATGGTTTTACCTTCAGGTACAAAAAAATATATTCAGACCATTGCTCAGTTTCAGTTAAAAGACGGTCGTGTTGCAAGAATGTTTGGAATGATAAGGGATGTGACTGCACGAGTTGAAGCGGATAAATTGAGGGATAGCTTTACAAAAACATTGGAAGCTGAAGTAAAGACTAGAACCTTGGAGTTGCAACAGACCAAAGACGATTTAGAAATTGCCTTACAGACAGAAAAAGAATTAAGCGAGTTAAAGCCAAGGTTTGTGGCAACGGCTTCACATCAATTTAGGACTCCGCTATCGGTTATTCAGAGCAATGTAGAACTCATTTCGATGTTACATGAATCAGACACATCAATGGACGAGGATCTCTTTAATAAAGCTGAAAAACGGATAGAGAATGAAGTCAAACGCATGACTGACTTGATGGATGATGTGTTAATTTTAGGGGAGTTTTCGTCCAATCAGTATCAGTCGACTTTCAAGAAAACGATATTGTAACCTGTTTGAAACAAGCTGTTCAATCTTGTGAAGACATTCAAACAGACGGAAGGTTTGTTGAGTTTCATGTGCATGGATCTCCTAGGTTATTTGAATTTGACAAACGTACCGTAAATCATGCTTTCGAAAACCTACTTGCCAATGCGTTCAAATATTCGAGAGCTGTTAATCCAGCGGTTAACATTCATTTCAAAGAGAAGTTTTGTGAGGTTGAAGTCATTGATTTTGGAATTGGTATTCCCAAAGACGAACTAAACGATTTGTTTCAAACTTTTTACCGTTGCTCCAATGTAGGCGATATTTCAGGCACAGGGCTTGGGTTGGTCATTGTGAAAGATTACATAGAACTTAATGGAGGGAAAGTGTCTGTCGAAAGTTCGTTGGGTGAAAAAACGACTTTTATCGTGACGTTAGCCTATAATCTAAATGTCTAAGTCTACGACTCAATGGCTGATAGCAATTCTTCAACCGTAAATGGTTTGGTGATATAGGCTGTTGCACCTAATTTTAGACCTAGCTGTCTATTCTCTTCCTCGATCTTAGCCGTTAAAAAAATAAACTTGATGTATTTGGTTAAGCTGTTTCCTTTAAACTTAGAGATGGTTTCGAAGCCATTCATAAACGGCATCTTGATATCACACAAAACCACATCAGGAATATGCTTTTTGGCGAGTTCAAACCCAGTTGATCCATCTGCTGCTTCAATGGTTTGATAACCTTTGAGTGTTAGTATATCCACAATGCTTTCACGAACCTGTTTTTCATCTTCAATGACTAAAACGGTATTAGACGACTTCATAAAATGACCTATTACTTTCGAATTAACATTTTATTCTTCACATACAACATATCTGACACAACGAAAATTGTAACTTTGAGTACTAACCTTCGAAAACCATAAATGCAATAATGACAAAGACCAAAGTAATAATTGTAGAGGATGAGGCGAATCTGCGGCAAACACTGTCGGATCTTTTAAGCGTAAAGGGGTATACCGTGGAAACGGCCAACGATGGCCAAGCAGGTTTCGAGTTAATTATGAAGTCTATTCCAGATATCGTCATATCAGACGTCATGATGCCCATCAAAGATGGATTTGAAATGCTTAAAGAATTAAAATCTAACGAATTGACGCAACTGGTTCCCGTTATATTCTTAACAGCGAAGGCTGGGTTTGAAGCGCGGTTAGAAGGACTTGAGTTTGGTGCAGACGATTACTTAACTAAGCCGTTTCGGATGGAAGAGTTAGTCATAAAAATTAGAAACACCATTGAGACAAGAAGAAAGCTGATTCAAACCATTCAAAATGAACCGGCTAAAATTACTGTAGAATCGCAAGATGATCGCTTTATCAAAAGTGTGAAATTAATCATTGAAGGAGAAATTAGTAACCCCAATTTTGGTATGGTCGACCTGGCTTCGGGTTTGTCGATTAGTACGTCGGCATTGCAAAAGAAATTAAAAAGAATATGCAATAAGTCAGTTAGCCAGTTTATCAGAGAATATCGACTCAAAAGAAGCCGAGATTTGATTGACTTGGGTTATGGAAATCTTTCTGAAATATCCGCTAAAGCCGGTTTCACCAGCCTGAGTTACTTTTCCAAATGTTTCAAAACATTCTTCGGAGTTAATCCGACAGAATTGTAGACTATTCAATAAGAATTTTTTGGCTAGAAACATTTCCGTTTTGGAAACGAACTCTCAGCACATACATGCCGGCTGTTGAGTTGCTGCAATCAACTTCCAACTCCGCAATCGGATTAACGGCAATACGCTTAACTGTTTGACCTAGGTAATCGATAATTTCGACATGTAAGATGTTTCGAGATCCACGAATGGTTACTTTTTTTGACGCAGGGTTTGGATAGACCGCCACTATTTCATTTTCTAACGTTTTTATAGACGAAAACACCGACAACAAGGAGTCTGCAACAAGTATGTTAGGAAGACCATAACCATACGCTGTGTCAGGATTTGAATAACGGTCAGCGCTTTGAATTACGGCTTCATAAATCTGTTGATTGGTTAGTGATGGCCAAGCTTGTTTTAAACACGCTACAAAGCCGGCTATGATCGGTCCAGAAAACGACGTCCCGCTTCCAGTGCGCAGATTCGCTTGATTATTGATATACGTAACGCCTTGTCCCATAGCCACAACATCTGGTTTAACACGTCCGTCGGCGGAAGGACCATAAGAAGAAAAGGGAGAGTGTTGTTGATTAGAGTCTACCGAACCCACACACAATACATGTTTGCCATCACAAGGTGCAGTGATGTAATGCCATTCGTCTTCACCCTCATTGCCTGCGCTGTTGGTCACGAATATGCCTTTAGAGAACGCAATATCTGTAGCCCTTGTAATTATGGTTGATTCTCCGTCCATATCTGCATAGGTGTAGTCACCTTGCAAGGTGTCGAAAACGGAATAACCTAATGATGAATGAATGATGTCAACGTTAAGGTCTGCCGCCCATTCCATGGCCTTAACCCAGGCGTATTCTTCAAGCCTTTTTTCTGAGCTTACGTCTTCGGTACGGGCCAATAAGAAGTTCGCATCTGGTGCTGCGCCCATCATCGAGTCTGGCCAGTTGGCTCCAACAATAGACAAAACATATTTGCCATGACCGTCGTATTCCCAAAAAATACTTGTGTCTTCAGTGATAAAATCCCAATACCCTTTGATACGTCCTTGTTGCCATAAAGAATCAAAAGCGTGCACCGTATCGGCCTTGTAAAACCCGCCATCAAACAAACCAATGGTCACATTTTTTCCTGTGTATCCCAACTTATGAAAAGTGTCGAGTCCTACCATTTCAAGCTGCCAATCGCTATTGCCGTAATTAAACGTTTCTTGACTTTGTTGAATTGAATAATTTGTGGTTTTGTAGGTCTTTAACGGTACAATGCTGTCTACAAAATTTAAAGCCCGCAACATCGTTGGGTGGCCCTTTACACAAGCCGCATTAAACCATTTAGATGTGCCGACAACATTTACACCGAGGGCTTCGATGGATTCCACATACGTTTCGCATACTTCATCGTCCAAAGTTGAAAATGCAGCGCATTTGTCTGAGAAATACACCCAACTGTTTTGACCGTATACCTGCGTTGTGGTTAAAACAACGGTTAGTATGGCTACCTTATTCTTCCAGAATCTTCTTAATTTCATTCAATTTCAATAACGCTTCAATAGGAGTAAGGGTATTGGTGTCAAGCTGGCTAAGCTCCTCACTAAGTGCTTTAAGTTTTGGGTCGTCTATAGAGAACAAATTCAATTGATAATCGTTTGGCGACAATTGTTTCATACGGTCTCGGCCGCTCAAATGTGTCCTTTCTTTCTCCAATTGTGCCAATATCTGATCGGCTCGTTTTAACACGGGCTTAGGCACACCGGCCATTCGGGCAACGTGAATACCAAAACTGTGCTCACTTCCGCCTTTTTCTATTTTTCTTAAGAACAGTACTTTTTTGCCTACTTCTTTAGTGGTAACGTGGTAATTGACTACCGATTCGTTCTTAACTTCTAGCTCGTTTAATTCATGATAATGTGTTGCGAACAATGTTTTTGGCTTGGACGGATGATTGGCAATAAACTCGGCAATGGCCCATGCCAAAGAAACCCCATCGTAGGTGCTCGTGCCTCGTCCAATCTCATCTAGAAGTATCAAGCTTCTTTCCGAAATGTTATTCAGTATGCTAGCCGTTTCAGTCATTTCAACCATAAACGTACTTTCACCTTGGCTGATGTTGTCAGAAGCTCCAACACGTGTATATATTTTGTCTACCAAACCAATCTGTGCATGTTTTGCCGGAACAAAACAGCCAATTTGTGCCAATACAACTGCCAGCGCCGTTTGTCGAAGCAAAGCACTCTTACCAGACATATTTGGCCCTGTAAGTATAATGAGTTGCTGTGTTTCCGCATTTAGCATCAGGTCGTTTGGTATGTACGATTCTCCATGCGGCAGTTGATGCTCAATAACAGGATGTCGGCAACCAACGAGGGCTAAGGTTTTGGTGTCGTCGACCAAAGGTTTACAGTAGTCGTTTGCAAATGAAATAAGTCCAAAGGAAACCAAACAGTCTACTTGGGCAATAACACGTGCATTCAATTGGATATGACCAACATATTGTTGTATCGAGTCGACAAAATCTTTGTACATCTCGGTTTCTATCACAAGAATCTTTTCTTCTGCCGTCAGAATCTTTTGCTCATATTCCTTTAGTTCTTGGGTGATGTATCGCTCGGCATTAACCAAAGTTTGCTTGCGTATCCACTCTTCAGGAACCTTGTCTTTATGTGTGTTTTTGACCTCAATGTAGTATCCAAATACGTTATTGAATGCGATTTTAAGTGAGGTAATACCAGTTTTTTCAATCTCCCTCTGCTGAAGCTGCACTAAGTAATCTTTACCAGAAAAAGCAAGCTTCCTTAATTCGTCCAGGTCTTCATTCACGCCATCTGCAAATACGCCACCTTTGTTTACAAGCATTGGCGGATTTTCAGCAATTTCGTTTTCAATGCGGTCAACCAATTCTGTGCATGGAACAATTTGATTCATAAGTTGAATCAAATCATCATGACCTGTCTGTTTTCCTTCTTCGCGTAAACTAGAAACAGCCGTTAAGGATCTTTTTAATTGAACCAACTCTCTAGGGTTTACGCGCTGTACGGCTACTTTTGATATGAGACGTTCAAGATCTCCTATTTGCTTTAGCTGTGACGTAAAGGTTTGAGCCAATGCATTGTTATTGACAAAAAAACCAACAACTCGATGTCTCAACTCAATTTGCTCCAACGATTTTAAGGGTAGAACCAACCACTTCTTGATTAATCGGCCGCCCATAGGGGTGCTGGTTTGATCTAGAATCTGCAGCAGGCTTTTGCCGTTGGCATGGTTTGGGTAAATGATTTCAAGATTTCTAACGGTAAAATTATCCATCCACACATAGGTGTCTTCCTCAAGCCGACTAATAGACGTAATGTGGTCTACAAACGTATGATGCGTTTGCTCCAAATAGTGTAAACAGGCTCCTGCAGCCGCTATCGATAACAGTTGATTTTCGATCCCAAACCCTTTCAAATTTGTCGTTTGGAAGTGCTGTACAAGCCTATCGTGTCCAAAATCATAGGTAAAGATCCAGTCGTCTAAACTATATACATGGCGGTCTTTGCCAACCAAAGCTTCAAACTTTTTGCGTTGTGGTTTGGCATAGAGTATTTCTGGAGGGTTAAGATTTTGAAGCAACTTCTCTATAAAATCCGTGCTACCTTCAGCAACCATGAATTCTCCTGTCGAGATATCCAAAAATGCGGCACCCAACACATTTTTATCAAAAGTCACTGCTGCCAAATAGTTACTTTGTCTGGCCTCAAGAACTTTGTCGTTATACGTCACTCCAGGTGTAACCAATTCGGTCACGCCACGCTTCACTAATTTTTTCCCTTTTTGCGGTTCCTCAAGTTGGTCACAAATCGCAACTCGCTGACCAGCCCTAACCAATTTTGGAAGATAAGTGTCTAAGGCATGGTGTGGAAAACCAGCCAGTTGTACATGACTTACTTTTCCATTGGCTCGCTTGGTAAGCACGATGTCCAATATCTCAGAGGCTTTTACGGCGTCTTCATTAAATGTTTCATAAAAGTCGCCTACCCTAAATAGCACCATAGCTCCTGGGTATTTCACCTTAATTTGTCCGTATTGACGCATTAACGGAGTTTCGCTATCCTGTTTTACTTTTGCCACCTGAACTTAGAAATTAAATGCACCGCAAATTAAAAAATATAGAGCTTAATAGGCTGACTGTGGATGAATTTAAAATTGCACAAAAACTTCCGGTTTGTGTTGTGTTGGATAATGTCCGCAGTATGTTGAATATTGGTTCTGTTTTTAGGACATCAGATGCCTTTAGATTAGAGCATTTGTACCTGTGTGGTATAACCGCTAAACCACCGCATCGGGATATAACAAAATCTGCTATAGGGGCTGAACAGTCGGTGGATTGGACCCATCATTCGGACACGGTAACGGTGGTAAATTACTTGAAGTCAAAAGGTTATGTAATTTTATCTGTTGAGCAAACAGAGAATTCAATCCCTTTAGATGCTTTCGATTTTATGCCGTCAACAAAGTATGCCATAATACTTGGCAACGAAGTTGATGGTGTATCACAAGAAGCAATCGATATGTCAGACAACATTATTGAAATCCCACAGCTCGGAACAAAACACTCATTAAACATTTCTGTGTGTGCTGGAGTTATATTGTGGGAAGCCGCTAAACCAAATTTACATGGGTAGAGTAATCATCATATTGTCTTTATGTTTAGTGTCTTTGGTTTCTTACGGACAAATTGATATCGTTTCAATAGCCAACAAGGCGGTTGACGGAAATCAACACCGAATCGATAGGTATGATGGGTTAGAGAATGATACGGTTAAATTGTTGTCTCCGCTACAGACTTTTGACGCTACAAAGCTGTATATAAAAAGGGTAGACGATATTCAGAAGAATATTAATAACAACATCAATTACAGTGAGTTAGATAAAAAAAGAAGATTAAACGATCTGGTTCACATTTTAGAGAAAGTGGATAAATCGAATTATCACTTATATACCACATACCAATCTTATTTTAACCTGATTGTTCGGATACAAGAAATTGTTGAAACAAACAGAATCAAAACAATCTTAAAAAGCGACCTCAAAACGACCTTAAATGTCATCCCATTCTTTGACGACAAAAGCTATGCGGAAGACATTTTAAAACTAGGTGCGCGTCAATACCCTAGTGCCGTTTTAAAACACTATGGAGATTTTGCATTTCAATCTTATGGCTCGTCTGTCTTAGAAGAGCTGTGTTTGACCGCACCAGCGCACGTCAGCTTTTATATGGGTACGTCAAACCCTGTGTTTATTGATATGAGTCAGGTGCAAGGCAAGCCAACCATCGACTTAATGATGGAGATTTTCCGTAAAGTGGGTAGTAATTCAAAGGCATTTATTTTTTTGGATGACATCAAGAATTTTAGACTTACAACAAAAGAGGCGCACACGCTTGGCAAAAACAAAGAAGCAACTTTCAATCATTTATTAAAGCTTCGCACAAAGCCAGATATTTTAGGTGCATACTCGGTTGATGATGAGCTTACGTATCTAGCAACCAAAAAGGTACGGGTGTTAAATGAGTTGCATGAAGCGTCTGACGTTGTCCGCTTCAAACTATGCGATACAAGTAATATGACTGCGCAAGAGCTGTATACCTTGATGGTGTATGGCGAAGACGAAGTGTATACATCTTCGTTCTTAGGCCTATTTAAACGGTTAATGGAGCGAATGACCGAAGAGTCGTCGTATGAATTCTTACATAATCTAGGGCGCAATCAGTATCGGACATTTATAAAAATGTGCGCGGCCTATAATGAGCTTCCGACATTTCTTAATAAAATGAGCTTGTGGGAAAAGCGCTCGTTGTTTAATGCCTTCATCGGAGGTTTAGAAAGCGAATTGAATCCGTTAGAACAAGCCGTTGCGGTTGCCGACACCTATGGTAGCATATCGGATGATGAAACAAAAAGCTTATTTGAAAACGCTTTAACCAAAGAATACCAGCAGGTAAAATGGACAAATGCCGCAGCTAAAAAACTCTATGGTTTGCTTTTGTCGCTGCTTCAGATCAACGAAGGTTCTGAGTCTGTGGCTGATGACGTGAGTGGATTATCAACGGTTAAAAATGCAGCAACGTTAAAGGACGGTTCACACATACAACAGCACTTTTTCTTTGACGATGAAGACGGCTGGGCAAGTTATGCGACATTTATTGCTCGATTCCGACGTCCTGGATGGAAAATTAACGATTTGGGGCATTATGTGGTTATAGAGTCAACGGCTGGCAAAAAAGTTAAACTTTATGCCAACAAGGCGAGAGACGAATACGATGGTCAAGAAGAATTGCAGGCACTATTTAAAAAGACCAAACGCTTCCCTGACGTAGTCGTGCATCGTGGACATAGTTATTATGCTAACATCACCATTGAAACAATAACACCGAATTCTGACCTGGTTATCTTGGGTTCTTGCGGCGGTTATAACAATATTAGTAAGGTACTTGATTATGCGCCTAATGCTCAGATTATCAGCAGTAAACAAGTCGGGACTTTGTATGTCAATAATGAATTGATCTTTACAATCTGCGAAACGATACGCCAAGGACAGGACTTGAACTGGGAATTGCTGTGGCCGACAGTAGAACGCAAAATAGGTCAGAACGCCCAAGCCAAAGAAAGATTCCAAGACTATTTACCGCCACACAAAAATCTTGGTGCCATTTTGATAAGAAACTATCGACGTACTTTATAGCTAATTGGTGAGGTTATCTTTTACGATACAAAAGCCTCCATCACGCGTTCCATTTGCATGCCACGTGAGCCTTTGATTAAGAACCAAGTTTTGGTGAGGCGTTCTTTTTCAAGGTGCTGAACCAATTCTTCGGTTGTTTTAAACGACACGGCATCAGTGCCTTTTGCCACCTTGTAAAATTGCTTTCCTGCTACAATCACCGTGCACTTAATGTCTAGCGCAGCATTCAAAACTTCTTGATGCTCTTGATCGGCATTAGCGCCTATTTCAAACATATCTCCAAGCAAAATAACTTTGTTATCTGCTTTTAGCGTTTTGAAAGTTTCTATTGCCGCCAACATGCTGCTTGGGTTTGCGTTGTAGGCATCCAACATAAAATTATTCGTTCCAATCTCTCTTAATTCAGATCGATTATTGGTCGAGCGGAATGCCAATATGCCATCTTGCAGTTTTTTGCCTCGTATTCTGAAATAACTAGCTACAGCTATGGTCGCAGCGATATTTTGTGCATTGTGTTTACCGCTTAAATGAGCGTGAATACACGAGCCTTTGTATAACAGTTCAATTTCTGGAGCTACGTCTACAATTTCGACATAACACTTGGCCTGCTCATCTTCCAAAGAATAAGATCGCTTTCTTTTTATGCGGTGCGACATACGATTTAAGTATACGTCGTCTGCATTAACGAAAGCAAACCCGTCATGCTTCACCAAGTAATTGTACAATTCACTTTCTTCTCTGGCTACACCTTCTAGGTCACCAAAGCCTTCGAGGTGTTCTTTACCAATATTGGTAATTAAACCATAATTGGGCTCTAATAAATTCGATAAGAAAGCTATTTCGCCAAAGCTGTTTGTTCCAATTTCAATCAAACCGATTTCTGTATCTAACGGCATTGATAATAACGTTATTGGTACCCCGATATGGTTGTTGAAGTTACCTGAAGTGGCATGAACCTTATACTTCTGAGACAACACACCAATGAGTAGCTCTTTGGTGGTCGTTTTACCATTACTCCCTGCAATTGCCATGATGGGAATGTCAAATTGACGACGGTGATGTTGAGCCAAATCCTGCATAAACGCTAATACGTTGTCTACACGAATTACGTTTGGTTTTTTAGGCTTAATATCTTCATCCACTACCGCATGTGCAGCGCCTTCTTCCAAAGCCTGACCGGCATAGGTGTTGCCATTAAAATTATCTCCTTTCAACGCAAAAAAGATATCTCCTTCCTTAATTCCTCTTGTATCAGTGCTAAAGCGTTGGTTGGCTTCCAGAAAAATAGGATAAAACTCTTGAACAGTCATTCTGTTATTGTTATTACAAAAGAAGTAATTTTAATAACATTTGATATCCTTACGACATTCAAATTTTAAATCTA
>Ga0055584_100004252_pt1 | contig 14064 bp, 16 predicted proteins | sample OSDHelmetaG_FD_58716 | JGI IMG/M metagenome (GOLD analysis project Ga0055584, IMG submission 58716) | Pelagic marine sediment microbial communities from the LTER site Helgoland, North Sea, for post-phytoplankton bloom and carbon turnover... | ecosystem: Environmental > Aquatic > Marine >... | reverse complement strand
GCCACCCTGCAGGAAGCCTTCTTGAAGACCCTGCAGATCACCGCGATGATCCTGACCATTCTGCTCGGCGGCGTCATGTTCGCCGGAGTGTTCGTCGCCCTTGGCGGCATCAGCGCGGTCAAGGATCTTCTGGAAGCCGCCCAGCTCGGCCCGTGGTCGACCATGCTGATCCTGATGTTGATCGCCTTCCTGGCCGGCTTCGTGCTGGACCTGATCTCGATCATCCTGATCATCATCCCGGTCGCGGTCGCGGTGCTGCGGACCATGGGCGTGGATGATGTCTGGTTCTGCATCATGTTCCTGGTGGTGATCCAGACCAGCTATCTGACCCCGCCAATGGCGCCGGCGATCTTCTATCTCAGAGGCATCAGTCCTCCGGAGATCCGGTTGTCGGACATGTATCGAGGCGTGATCCCCTTCATTGTGTTGGAGTTCATCTGTCTCGGCATGATCATGGCCTTCCCGGAGCTGGCGCTCTGGCTGCCGGAAGTGCTGTTCGATCGCTGATCGGCGCACGCCAAGATAAGAGCTGGAGGAGCGTCCGTTTGGGCGCTCCTTCCATATTGGGCCCGAAAAACCACGCATATTAACAATCGGGGAGGGGCCATCATGGCCATGCCGAACGTAAAGCTTGCCTACGAGATCAAACCGGATTCTCACGCCATGCTCGGCCGGATCGCCGAGCGCTACGGACTGCCGGATGAATCGAAGGCATTACGCTGTCTTCTCGACTATGCCGCCATGGAAGGTGACTGGGACGAAATCTTCAAGAAGATCCGATGCCGCCGTTGTGGATAGGCTTATTGGATAAGCGCCGATTCTCCGTGGATCGGATGTCACGAAAACGCTAAACTACCCGCCAAATCTCATAGAGCGCGCCCCAAAGGCGAGAGCAGGATACGGGAGACCCGGCCCATGATGAGCGAACGGCAAGTCGAATTCCGCAGGGGATATCGCGCCAAGATCGATGGCTGGTACAACGGCTATATCCACATCGCGGTGATCTACGCCATCGGCTTCACCGCCATGTGGATCTTCACCCAGCATATCTCGAATGTGCAGTGGTACGAGTGGCTGATCATTCCGGCGACCATCCTGGTTTGCAACATCTTCGAGTGGTTCCTGCACAAGCATGTCATGCACCGCCGGATCAACGTCACCGGCTTGCGTGCGATCTACGAGCGGCACACCCTGAACCATCATCAGTTCTTCACTGATGACGAGGTTCGCTTCAGCGACCATGAGGACTGGCGCGTCACGGTTTTCCCGCCCTACGCGCTGGTGATTTTCATCATGATGTCCCTGCCGGGTATCGCCGTCTTCGGCTATCTGTTCAGTTGGAACGTCGGCTGGCTTTTCATCTGCACCACGGTCGGTATGTACCTGACCTATGAGTTCATGCATTTCTGCTGTCATGTGGACGAGAACGCCTTCGTGCGCAACATGCCCTTCATCAACACCCTGCGCCGGCATCACGTCGCGCATCACAACAAGGGGCTGATGATGGAAACCAACATGAACCTCACCTTCCCGATCGCTGATTGGCTGTTCGGCACCTCGGATCTGAACCGGGGGCTGCTTGGGCATATCTTCAACGGCTACAACACCAAGCACCTGAAGACCGATCTGCGCTCGCCGCCGAAAACCCCTTTCGAGGCCACGACAGGGCCGGTGCCGGCTGAGTAATTCGGCGTTCATGTCAGAGATCGGACACGCGGACCGATGATGGGATCCTCGGTCTTGAAGCCCCGCGTCGGACGGTTCGCGGCGCGGTTTGTCGCCTCGATCTTGGTGTTACTTGCCTGTGCTGGTTTCGCGACATTCGAACGACTTCTCGCCCCTGACGCCGAGCTGTGGGAGCGGTGGAGCGCTTATGACGCCGCCAGCACCCTTTCGATCGATCATGGCGACTGGGACGGGTTCCTGTCCCGCAATCTTGTTCCCGGACCGGACGGTGCGACGCGGGTTCGGTATGCCAAAGTCACGGCGGCGGACCGGTCATTGCTCGACGGGTATGTCAAAAGTCTCACCGCCACGCCGATCAGCCGGTGTGCCCGGGACGAGCAACTCGCCTATTGGATCAATCTCTACAACGCCCTGACCGTCCGGGTCGTTCTTGACCATTACCCCGTCGCCTCGATCCGCGATATCAAACTCAGTTCGGGCCTCTTCGCGGCCGGTCCCTGGGACCAAAAGCTGGTCGAGATCGAGGGCGAAGAGGTCAGCCTCAACGATATCGAACACCGTATCATTCGCCCGATCTGGCGCGATGCCAGGGTTCATTACGCGCTTAATTGCGCCTCGATCGGCTGTCCGAGCTTGGCGCCCAAGGCGTACATCGCCGAAACCCTCGATACGCGCCTGAACGAGGCCGCGACCGCCTTCGTCAATAGCCCGCACGGCGTCCAGATCGCCGCCGGTCAAATCACCGTCTCGCGCATTTATGACTGGTTCAACGAGGATTTCGGCACCAATGATGCCGCGGTGTTCGAGCATATTCTAAAGTTCGCTTCGCCGGAGCTTCGCGCGGCGATGCTGGCGATTGGCAAGATCAACAATGTCGCCTATGACTGGACGTTGAACGACGCGAGCTAACCCGGCTCGCGGCAAAAAGCCGAGGGCAGCCATGAGCACTCCCCAACCCTATTCAGGTTTTGTTATCGACGGCGCGCAATACGCGAAATGGGACCGCTCGATCTTCCAGGAGATGCGCGACGGCGGTGTAACCTGCGTCAATGTCACCATCGTCTATTGGGAAAGCGCCCGAGAGACCTTGTCCGAGATCGGCAAATGGAACCGTCTGTTCGAGCGCAACAGCGACTTGATCATGCAGGCGCGGACCGCCGATGACGTACGCCGCGCCAAGGCCGAGAACAAGACCGCGATCACCTTCGCCTTCCAACATTGCTCGCCGGTCGAGGAAGATATCGATCTGGTCGAGATCATGCACACCCTCGGCGTGCGCTTCATGCAGCTCAGCTATAATAACCAAAGTGTCTGCGCGACCGGCTGCTACGAGGATGAGGACCCGGGCATCACCCGGTTCGGTAAACAGGTGATTCAGGAAATGAACCGGGTCGGCATGGTGGTCGACATGTCGCATTCGGGTGAGCGCTCAACCTTCCACGCCATCGAGCTGTCCGAGCGGCCGATCACCGTTACCCACGCCAATCCCAAATCCTGGCACCCGGCCCTGCGCAACAAGACCGATGATCTGCTGAAGGCCCTGGCGGATAGCGGCGGGATGCTCGGCTTTTCCATGTATCCGTTTCACTTGAAGGGTAAGTCCGACTGCACTCTGGAAGATTTTTGTTCGATGATTGCCCGTACCGCCGATCTGATGGGCATCGACCGGATCGGCATTGGCTCGGACCTGGTCCAGGGTCATGGTAACGAGGTGGTCGAGTGGATGCGCAACGGTCGCTGGAGCAAGGCCATGGATTTCGGCGAGGGTACCGCCGCCGATGCCGGCTGGCCCGACCCGGTCCCTTGGTTCACCGGTAATCGCGACTTCGGCAATCTCGCCGCCGGCCTCGCGGCGCATGGTTTCACGTCCGAGGATGTAGACAAGGTGATGGGCCTCAACTGGCTGCGGTTCTTCGAGGAAAATTTCGGACCGGCGGGATGACCGCCGTCGCGGCAACGGCGGCTATTCCCGCCAAGGCGCCACGGCCGCCGGAGACGGTGATGCGCCTGGCCCAGGTCGGCTCGTTCCACCCGACCCGGATCAGCTTTACCCGCACCCTGGTCCGCCGGATGGCGCGAGAGAATTGGCGCTTCGAGCGCGCGTCGTTCGATTTGGACGCCAACGGTATCGGCACCGCGATCTATCGCGTGGACACGCCCACCGCGCCGGTTTGGTTCGTGGTTTTCGCCGATCATCTGGATCCCGCCGACCGAACCGACCGCGTGATCGCCGAGAAATGGGACGCGACTTTCACCCTGACCATGCGCGAGCCCGACGCGGCGGAGGTCGCGCGGCTGCGCGCGAACATCCCCCTTCAAGAAGCCGGTCGCTGTTCCTCGGGCGAAATGGTCCTCAGCCGCGCCAATAAGAGCGTCCGATTGTTCGACCACGTGGTCGAGGCGCTGGCATCGGGGCGGCAACCCGACCGCGCGAAGATCCTTGAGGTCGGCTATCTCGTGCGCACCACGGCGGTTTACGGCAATGGTAAGTTCGGCCTGGCGGATTTGGATCAGCTTCGCGCCGCCGGGATCTTTGGCCTTCCCTTCCAAGCCGAAATGCTCTGTGTGTTCCTCGCCCGACAGTTCAGCCTCGACTGGGTGGAGCATATCGCCTCGACGCGCGCACCCGAGACCTTCACGCCTATGAATGAAGGCCTGAAGCGCGCCCTGGGCGTCGGCAATGCCACCGGGCTCGGCATGGCGCCGTTTCTGATCGGCCATCCGAAGCTGATCAACGCCTGGATCAGCGCCCGCGAGACGGCGCTCGCCCGGGTTCGCGCCGTTACCGATCCCAGGCCCGAAACGGTGGAACAGTTTCATACGCTGCTGGACCGCGCGGTGCTACATGTCCGGCAATGGCCGACAACCGATGCGCTACAACAACAACGTTGCGCCGAACTCATCGACCAGCTCGCGGTGCTGAAGAACGCCGAACCGCTGAGCCGAACGCCGCCGTCATGGGACGATCTGGTCACCTGGGCCGAGGCGACATTGGGGCTCGAGGCCCAGGAGCTTCTGAACAGCTTGCTGATCGAGCTGTATCCCGGTCTGGTTGACGACCTGGAGATGCAAACCGGCTCGGATGAGGCCATGCGGGTCCGACCCTCGATGACCCTGGAAGAATTGAAGAGCCTCATCGACAGGGATTACGATTGGGCCCTCGGCTTTGATTTCGCGACCGAGGCGTCGAACGCGCGGTTCTGGTATCGCTCTGAGGAGAAAGAAGAGCCGCGGCTTGGCTGGCGGGAGCGGGAACCGGAGGCGGACAAGGAAATGCGCATCGCCATCGCCCGTGATGTCTCCAGATTGCACGCCGTGATCGACGCGCAGGCCCCCGGCATGTTGGACGCCACGGTCGGCGAATTCATGATGGCGTTCCCGGAATGGCGCCAGACCATCCAACGGATACAAAGTCTCGCCGGCCTACCCTACGCCGAGTTTCGCGACAATCTGATCGACGAGACCTGCCGGCCCATCGATCTGTTGCGCTGTAAGCTGTCGATGTTCGGCGCCACCAAGTTCGATCCAAAATCCGATCTCTGGACCCGGATCGCGATGTTCCAGGGCGCGCCGCTCGCCCAGGACCTGAGCCAGGACGATATCGATGATTGGGCGTTTCCGGTTCTCGGCGAGGATACGGGATCATGACCGCGACCACACAGACACGGGTCTCCCTGGCGGAGGTTTTCCAGACCAGTTGGAAAGCCCTCGAGGGCACCGGCTTTCCCGCCGGGATCGATCGCGAGGCGGCGTCCAACGTCACTTGGCTGGAGGCGCGCGGGCTCGGCGGGGTATCTCTCCTCGCCCGTGAGATTGAACGGCTCGGCGAGACCGTTGCCTGGGAGCCACCGGAAATCGATGACGACGGCAACGGCATTATCATTCGGGCCATGCCGGCGACCGGCACCCTGCATGCCCCCGGCGCGATCGACTGGGCCTTGAGTGGAAACGCGGTGACGGTGGTCGACTGTATCGCGCCGCTGTTGATTGTCGCCGAGGCCGCGCGACGCGCCCTCGATGGCGCCGCATTATCTATCACCTGGGGGATTGAGCGCGGCAAGAGCACCGCGAAATGCGGCGGCGGTCAGGCCGCGCTGTCCCTGGATATCCGCACCGCGCGAGCCCCATCAACGGTCACGATCCGCGCCGGCAAACCTCCCAGCGCCAAGCAAAGCCGCCATCTCGCCGGCTTTCATGCGCAATCCCTGCGTGAGGGTATCACGGTCGATCCGGAGGATTGGACGGTCATTAAGAAAGCGGCGACCCGGGTCCTGGTCCCGGCGAGCGCGCAATCCAGAAGCGGCGCCGGCGCCGAGGTCGATGACAGCGCCTAATCGAGGGAGCGAAACATGCTCGAACTGAGACCCAATTGTGAGTTATGTGACCGCGACCTGCCGCCCCACAGCGATGAGGCGCGGATCTGCTCGTATGAGTGCACTTATTGCGCCGAATGTGTCGACACGGTCCTTCGCAATGTCTGCCCGACCTGCGGCGGCGGCTTCGCGCCCCGTCCCATGCGCCCGCTAAAGGCCTGGCGACCGGAACTCAATCTTGGCCTCGCCAACCATCCGGCGAGCACCAAGCGACGGCATTCGAAATTCACCTCGGACGAGATCGAGAGCCATGTCTCACAAATTGAGCATCTGGCGCCGAAGGATCGCTAAGACGCGGCTTCGTTCTCTTCGTACCAGTTGAATTCCAGGATCAGGCACCCACCATCGCTTCGAACGGGCCCGTGCATGGTGCCGGGTGACCGGCTGGCATAGCCCGGCGCCTCGACCTTGCGCTCGCCATCGGCATCGATGGAGATGATGTCGCCTTCCAGGACATACAGCTCCTCCCAATAGGGATGGGCATGTGCCTCTGGTGTCCGGCAACCCGCGTCGAGCTTTATCAGTCGGGTCCGCACGCCGGTGCGTGCTTCCGTGTCGAGCGTGCTACCGATGACTTTCAAATGGACCTTCGGATTGCTGGGTCGCGTCGTGAACCCGCTGGTCGTATCGAAGCTGTGAAAGTCCAGATTAACCTTGCCTGGCCCCGCCATCACGCCACCTTCAATTCGCCGTTCAACACATAGGCGAGGATCCGCACCACCTGATCTGGCGTCTCCGCGACCGCGAGCGCGGCGGCGTCAACCTCCTTCAAAGCATGGGTCAGCGACGGGTCGTGCAGCACGATTACCGGCTTGCCCAGCGCGGCGGCGTAACCCGCGTCGAAGGCGGCGTTCCACTGCTTGTATTTGTCACCGAAGCGGACAACCACCACATCGGCGCGCTCGATCAGGGTACGGGTGCGGATGGCGTTGATCTTGGCGCCCTTGTGATCCTTCCAGAACGGATTGTCCTCGCCGCCGAGGATCGCCACGCCGCAATCATCGCTGCTTTCGTGATGAGTGACCGGCGCGTTGAAATCGATCGAGAGACCGGCGGCCTGGCTTCCGGTTTCGATTTGCTGGCGCCAATCGCTATGGATCTCGCCGGACAGATAGACGGACAACGCGCTCATCATAAATCTCCCATTCGCGGTAAAAAGCTTCACCGTGCATAGGCCGTGAGGCGCGATGGCGCAAGTCCGCGAAGGCTTCAGTATCGCGTCGCGGGATACCATTCCCCGCGCCCACCGGGCGTCAGGTCGAGGGTGTTCCAAAGCGGCCAGAGCATGTCCACGTGCCGGGGGTTCTGCCCAGGCTCGTTCGGCGCGAAGAACATCTCGCTGGCCACCACATGGCGTATCGCGTCGCCATCCCGGCGAAACACGTTGACCATCGGCACTTGCCCATGAGCGGCGGATTCCGCGTGATAATCGGTATTGAAATCGCTTCCCGCCGAAGAATAGAGCGGCAGATTTCTCCAACCCCGGTCCTCGGCCCATTCGCGAATGCGCGACGCGCTGGTCTTGGCGACAATAGCGACATCGGCTTGCTCGGTGATATGCGGAACCGCGCCATCAAAGCTATCCAGAAACGCCGAGCACATCGGACAGGGAGTACCGTCATCGGCGTACATGAAGCCGTAGACGACAAGACTGTCCTTGCCGCCGGTGAACAGACCGGCGAGATCGACGCTCTCTTCCGCTCGCCCCGGCGCGACGGTGGTGAAGGTATAGGCCTTCTCCACCAACCCGCCCAGCGGCAGCGCGCGACGTTGCGCGGCGACGGCCTCCACTTGTTGGCGCAGCGCCATCTCGGCTTTTAGAAGGTCATCGCGCGCGGCGCGGTATTCGGCGGATTCACCGGGAAATGTCACCATGGATCAGGCTCCCTTCGACAACAGAGTTTGGAGTTTCTCGAGGCTTAGGCCCCAGCCCTCGGTCACGCTGGCGCGGCCCGCCTCGTCTGTTAGAGCCTCGTGCAGGATCTCCACATCGGTGCCATCCCCAACCTCGCTGAGCGTGATTGTGACCTGGCTTTCCAGAGACCTCTTCTCGGCCCCGTCATCCAGGGTCGATACATGCACCCAGGTGAAGATCAGACACCGGGGCGGGTCGACCCGTCGGTAGATGCCCTCCAACCGTGAGGTCGGCGAGAAGGTGATCCTGTAGGCGCCACCGACGCGTGGATCCATGGTCACGTCGGTCGGGCCGTCATTCGTACCCCCGAACCAGCGGATCGCGATCGATGGGTCGATCCAGGCCCTAAAGACCTTGTCGGGTGGAAAGGACAGGTGCCGGGTCACCCGCGCGGTGGGTCTGCTTTCCGTTGCGGCGGTGTCAGTCATCTTGCATCTCCTCCAATACCTGCTCGAGGCTATCCATCCGCTCATGCCAGAACGCCTCATGCCATTGGATCCACTCGGTGGCGGATTTCAACGCACCCGGCTCCAGCCGACAAAGCCGGGTGCGTCCGACCTTACGATGTGTGACCAGACCGGCCCGCGTCAGAACCTCGATATGCTTCGCCGCGCCCGCCAGCGTTATTCCATGGGGTTCGGCAAGCACGCCCATGCTGGTCTCGCCCGCCCGCAATGTCGCGAGCATGGCCCGGCGTGTCGGATCGCCGAGCGCCGAGAAAACCAGATCGAGGGATGGATTATTAAACTGTACCATTTGGTAAAGTTATCTGATGCACACTCATTAGTAAACCATTTGGTAAAGTTTAAATCTCAATTGGTCCGAGATCGATAGCGCTTGCTCCACGACGGGGCGGGCACCACACTCCGGCAATGAGTTCACCCCCGGAAACCAACGCTCCAAAGCGGGACAGAAATGTCGAATTCGCCATCGCCCTGATGGTGATCGCGGTGTTGATTCTCCCGGCCATCGACGCAATCGCGAAGGTCCTTTCCGCGACGATCCCCGCTGGCCAAGTGGCCTGGGCGCGTTTCATCTTTCAGGTTGCGTTTCTCGCGCCCTTCGTTCTCTCCGCCTATCGCCGAACGCCGGCGACCAACCTCGGTATTCAGGCGTTGCGGGGGGTATTGATCGCGACCACGACCGTCCTAATCTTCGCGGCGGTCAAGGTGATGCCGATCGCCGATGTCATCGCGATCTTTTTCGTCGAACCTCTGATCGTGACTTTGCTTTCCGCGATCTTTCTTGGTGAACGTATTGGATGGCGCCGAGTTCTGGCGGCGGTCGTTGGATTCGCGGGCGCTCTGATCGTGGTCCGACCCAGCTATGACCTCTTCGGGCCCACTTCCATCCTTCCGCTTGGCGCGGCCCTGTGTTTCGCGATCTATATCGTGCTGACCCGCCGCCTGGCGCGGCACCAGGAACCGGTGGTGATGCAATTCAATTCCGGCCTGTCGGGCCTGGTCTTCATGAGCGCCGCCTTGGTGATCGGCCACGCTTTCGAAATCCCGGTGCTGGAGCCGGTCTGGCCGAAGACCTGGGAATGGGGCTTGCTTGCGCTTTCCGGCGCCATCGCGACCGCTGGGCATCTCATGATCGCGATGGCCTTTCGTCATGTCGAAGCCGGGGTGCTGGCGCCGTTTCAGTATTTGGAGATCATCGGCGCCACGGCCTATGGGCTCTGGCTGTTCGGGGATTTCCCTGACAGCGTCACCTGGATCGGCATCACGATCATCGTCGGCTCCGGCCTCTACATCTTCCACCGAGAGCGGGTGAGAGGTCGGGGCGGTTGAGCGACGATATTGCCGCTTGCCTCGGGACCGCTTTCAGCTTTCGATAGGCCCGGATTATCACGATGGAAGCCGCCGCCATGTCCGACCCCCTGCTCTCTCCGTTCAGCATTCGCGGCGTCACTTTCCGCAACCGGATCATGAGCACCAGCCATGCTTGCGGCCTTGAGGAAGGCGGCATGCCGGCGGATCGCTATCAGGCCTATCACGAGGAAAAGGCCCGGGGCGGCATCGGGCTGACCATGTTCGGCGGCTCCTCCAACGTCGCGGCGGACTCGCCCTCGGTGTTCCAACAGCTCAATGTCGGCGTCGATCGGGTGATCCCGCATCTTCAAAAACTGTCCGATCGGGTGCACGGCCAGGGCGCCAAGCTGATGTGTCAGATCACCCATCTCGGGCGACGAGGCGAGCCCTATGCCGGGCATTGGCTGCCGACCATCGCGCCGAGCGCCCAGCGCGAAACCCTGCATCGAAGCTTCCCCCGGGAAATGGACACCCATGACATCCAACGGGTCGTCCGCGCCTATGGCGACGCGGCGCTGCGCTGCAAGGAAGGCGGGCTGGACGGCATTGAGACCTTGGCCGGCGGCCACCTCATCGGTCAGTTCCTGTCCCCGAAAACCAACACCCGCACCGATGCCTATGGAGGGTCCGTCGCCAATCGCTGCCGGTTTGGCCTCATGGTCTTCGAGGAAATCCGACGGCGGGTCGGTGACGACTTCCTGGTCGGCTTCCGCTACGTGATCGATGAGGGCGACCCGGAGGGGCTCGACTTCGATTCCTGTGTAGAGATAGCCAAGATCTTCGAGACCGAGGTGGATATCGACTTCTTCAACGCGATCTTCGGGCGCATGGATACCGAGATAGGCCTCGCCGTCGACAATATGCCGGGCATGGCTTCACCGATCGCGCCTTGGCTCGCGCCGGTCGGACGCTTTAAGCGGGAGGTCTCCCTGCCGGTGTTTCACGCCGCCCGGATCACCGATATCGCCACCGCCCGCCACGCCGTCGCCGAGGGCCATCTGGATATGGTGGCGATGACCCGGGCACAGATCGCCGACCCGCATCTCGTCAACAAGCTCGCTGGCGCAGAGGAGGAACGCATCCGGCCCTGTGTCGGCGCGACCCACTGCATGTCGGCGCATCGCCCGGTCTGTCTGCACAATGCCGCCACGGGCCGCGAGACCGTCCTGTCGCATAAAGTCACTCGGGCTGATACGCGCCGCCGGGTCGTGGTGGTCGGCGGCGGTCCCGCCGGGCTCGAGGCGGCGCGGGTCGCGGCGGAACGCGGGCATGACGTAACCCTTTTGGAAGCCGCGCCCAAGCTGGGCGGCCAGGTCCTGTTGGCGGCGCGGGCGAGCTGGCGGGGCGATGTCATCGGCGTCACCGACTGGCGCGCGGCGGAGCTAGAGGCTCTGGGCGTCGATATCAGGGTGAACAGCTATGCCGAAGCAAGCGACGTCACCGCCCTGGCGCCCGATCTGGTGATCATCGCCACCGGCGGCGTTCCGGATCTCGACTGGCTCTCCGGCGCCGAACACGTGACCAGCGCCTGGGACCTGCTCAGCGGCGCGGCACCAATCGAGGCCGAGGTGCTGATCCATGACGGCACCGGACGTCACCCGGCCCCCCATTGCGCGGAGCTCGCGGCGAGCCACGGGAGCGCGGTCTCGCTATTCTCGATCGACGGCCATCTCGCCGCCGAGCTGACCTATTCCGAGCGGGTGATCTGGAAGAAACGCGGCTATGAGCTGGGGGTGGAGACCCAATTCGATCACCGTCTCGTCTCGGTTGAAAAATCCGGCAACCGGCTGACCGCCCGACTGGTCAACGAGGTCACCGGCGTCGAGACCACCAGAACCGCCGATCAAATCGTCGTCGAGCACGGCACCGCGCCCGCCGATCAGCTGTATCTGGACTTGCGCGATCAAGCCGGCAATGACGGCGTCACCGACCTCGACGCTCTCCTGGCCAGCAAGCCGCAGCCGGTGCGTGGCGAAGGTTTCGAGCTGCACAGGATCGGCGACGCGGCGGCGAGCCGGAATATCCCGGCGGCGATACTGGATGCGTTCAGGCTCTTGCGGGTGGCGTAGGCCCAACAAGCCCCGCCGTCACTTGCGGTCGGTCAATCCCGCGATGCTCGCCTTGTCGGTGCCCTTGAGATAGATCGCGCCCTGGATGTCGGCGATCTCTTCGTGCAGGCGAACCATGCTCGGCTCCATGGTGACGCTGGGGCACGGTTCCGCCTCGAAATGGCCGTAGCGGTCCTCGCCCCGCACCAGGGTGGCGAAGTCGCGATCGGCCCGGGTCTGACGCGCCCTTGGCGTGATGTAGCGGATTGCCGTCGCGACCCGGCGCCCGTCGGTGATATTCGGCGGAGAGGCGTGCCACATATGCAGATGATGGATCGATGTCTCGCCCGGCCCGAGCTCAACCCAGACCGCCTTGTCCTCGTCGATCTCCTCGGCGATGGTTTGGCCACGGGTGAGGATATTCTTGGTCTCCCAGGTATCACGATGCTCGACGATGCCGGTGTTCTGGCTGCCCGGCAGCATCCGCATGCAGCCATTGTCGCGGGTCGCGGAGGTCAGGGCGACCCAAACCGTCAGGATATTGTCGGTTTCCAGCCCCCAATGGGCCGAGTCCTGGTGCCAGGAAATGAACCGGCCATCGCCGGGCTCCTTGGGATAGAGATGGCTGCTCCAGACCATGATGTCCGGGCCGATCAGATCCTCGACCATGTCCAGGATCGCCGGCTCGCGCATCAACTCGTTGATCCAGGGAAACACCAGATGACATTTATAGCGGTACTTGCCGTTCACCGGCCCACCGGTCTCGGCCTCATAGGCCTCCAGGGTCGCGAGATATCGCGCCGCGTCATCGGTTGAGATCGCCGGCTTGGGAAACAATAGTCCGTCTCGGCGGTAGTCTCGGATTTCCTGGTCGGTCAGACTGATCGGCATGGGCTCTACTCCCACATGATGCTTGAAGATTAGCGTGATCGGCGCGCTAGAACGGTCCCTTGAAGAAGGGGTCGGGAACGTCGATTGGCAAGCCCTGGCGTTCCTCGAGAATCCGCGCCTCGGCCTTGGCGATGGTCTCTTCTGGAAGGCCGAGCATTTCGGCGCAGCTTCGCGCGATACGAGCGGCGTCGGGATAGAAACCCCGGACTAGCCCACGAGAGCTGGGCGTCGGATGGTCCGGCAGTCCCAGGCGAACCGGCGCGGCTTTCAACTCACCAAAGCAGCGGGTGGTGATCTCGGCCGCGATCTCGGCGCCGATACCGAATTTCGTAAAGCCGGTATCCACGGTGAGCAATCCCCCGGTCCGCACCACCGACGCGGCGATCGGATCGAGATTGAGCGGACGCAGCACTCGGAGATCGAACACATCGATCGGATGACCGAGATCGGCCAACACATCCGCCGCGCGGATCGCCTCCAATGTCATATACGAGGTCGCCACGACGGTGAGATTATCGCCGGAACGCACCCGCTTCGGACCATCCAGCGGTTCGCGATAGTAACCGTCGGGCACCTCGCCGGAAGCGTAATGGGTCCAGCGATGCTCCAGGCAGATCACCGGATTGTTGTCCTCGACGGCGGCGATCATCATCCCCTTCGCGTCGGCGGCGAAGGCTGGCATGATCACTTTCAGACCCGGCACATGGGCGAAGATCGCCTCCAGGCTTTGCGAGTGTTCCGGCCCCTGGCCCCAGCCACGTCCGACCACCATGCGGATGACAATCGGCACCTGGTGCAGACCGTTGCTGACGTAGTGGATCTTCGCCGCGTTGTTGAGAATCTGCTCCATCGCCAGTAGCGCGAACTCAACCCGTTGGAGGCTGATGACCGGGCGCTTGCCGGCCATCGCGGCGCCGATGGCGATTCCGATCAACCCATTCTCGGCGATCGGCATTTCGATCAGACGGCTTGGATCCAGATGCTTGTCCAGATCCTTCAGGGTACCGAAAAGCGCGGCGGGATCCTGGACACCCTCGGCGAAGAACAGCACCGAGGGATCGCGCTTGGCGACCTCGGTAAGGCCATCGCGGATCGCGTCGCCCAAACTTTGGCTAAGGGTTTGATTGTTGCTGGGATTTTTGTTGGGATTGTTACTGGCGCTCATGACCGGCTCACTCCGCGTAGACCGAAACAGACGCCGATGCCGGGTCGGGCAAAGGAGCGTTCTTGGCGAAATCGAAAGCCTCGTCGATCTCGCGTTCCAGATCCGCCGTTATCCCGGCCAGCCAGTCATCATCGGCAAACCCGTCCTGGCGAAGCGCGGCGCGGGTTCGCTC
>Ga0055584_100004251_pt1 | contig 14065 bp, 14 predicted proteins | sample OSDHelmetaG_FD_58716 | JGI IMG/M metagenome (GOLD analysis project Ga0055584, IMG submission 58716) | Pelagic marine sediment microbial communities from the LTER site Helgoland, North Sea, for post-phytoplankton bloom and carbon turnover... | ecosystem: Environmental > Aquatic > Marine >... | reverse complement strand
TGCGCCGCTTCGCGGGAATTACTGTGGATGTGGTCTACGACCACTTCCTCGCGCGCCATTGGAGCCGTTACCACCCGCACCGGTGGGGTAGGCGTGGGCTTGTCGATTGCGGATTCGGTCATTCAAGCGCATGGCGGGCACATGAGTTTGTCAGACGCTGATAACGGCGGCTTGCGGGTGGAGTTTGTGTTGCCGCGCTAAATTTTCTGTCGACCTTGGTCTGATATGGCGCGTACCAGAATTTTTTGACCGCACGCACAAGCCTCGATCGGGTCGCAAGAAAATACTTTGGGTAAGTAGGGCCGACCCTGAATGCAAAGAAAGCGGGTATCCTCTACAGCTAGCGGAATCCTCCCGCAAACTCCACGCAATCTCACACATGTACGGATAGTTTCTATTGATTAAAGCAACGCTGGCCGCCTTCGCAAATAATTATTCTGCCGGCACGGGTACGGAAGAAGACCAACCACTTTCGCCTCGGCGCATCAAGACCGAGATCCTTTCTGGCTTGACCGTTGCACTTGCGCTGGTGCCCGAAGCCGTAGCGTTTGCCTTCGTTGCTGGCGTGCATCCGCTGGTCGGTCTCTACGCTGCATTTATTGTTGGGCTTATCACTGCGCTTATTGGGGGTCGCCCCGGTATGATTTCTGGAGCGACAGGCGCGCTCGCGGTAGTGATGGTCGCGCTGGTCGCGCAGCACGGTGTTGAATACCTGTTTGCCACGGTCGTGTTGATGGGCGTGCTACAAATGCTCGCCGGCTTCTTTCATCTCGGCAAGTTCATTCGGCTAGTACCGCACCCAGTCATGCTCGGCTTCGTCAACGGCCTAGCGATTGTGATCTTTCTTGCACAACTCACGCAGTTTCAAGTGCCCGGGCCCGATGGCGTCAGAGTATGGATGAGTGGCACGCCGCTGCTGGCTATGTTGGGCCTCGTGGTCCTGACCATGGCCATCATTTGGCTCACGCCAAAGGTAACAACATTCATCCCAGCACCTTTGGCTGGCATCTTGGTCGTGGTCGCGGTGGTTATCGGCTTTGGCATTGATGTGCCGCGCGTGGGTGATTTGGCTTCAATTAAAGGTGGCTTACCTGACTTTCACCTGCCAATGGTGCCAATCAACTTCGAAACGCTCAGGATTATCTTTCCGTTCGCGCTGATCCTAGCCGCGATTGGCCTGATCGAAAGTTTGCTGACCTTAAACCTGGTCGGCGAGATAACGCAAAAGACTGGCGGCGCGTCGCGCGAGTGTATTGCGCAAGGGATCGCGAATACCGTTACTGGCTTCTTTGGCGGTATGGGTGGCTGCGCGATGATCGGTCAGTCGATGATCAATATGAAATCTGGCGGGCGCACGCGGCTTTCCGGGATCTCGTCGGCATTGATGCTACTCGCATTTATCCTGGTGGCGTCCAGCCTCATCGAACAGATCCCGCTAGCGGCGTTGGTGGGGGTCATGTTCATGGTTGTCATCGGCACCTTCGCATGGCAAAGCTTAACCATCCTGTTTCGCATTCCACTGACGGACGTGATCGTGATGGTGTTGGTCACCGCCGTAACTGTTATGCATGACTTAGCGATCGCGGTGGTCGTTGGGGTGATCGTCTCAGCACTCGCTTATGCGTGGAACAATGCAACACGTATTCACGCCAGCACCGAGATCACCGCAGACGGTGAAAAGATCTACCAAATAGAAGGGCCGCTATTCTTTGGTTCTACCGAAGGGTTCGCAGCGCTGTTCGATCCGAAGGCCGATCCGGATACCGTGATTGTCGATTTCATGGCCAGTCGCGTCGTCGACCAATCAGCATTGCAAGCCATCGAAGCGCTAGCGACGCGTTATGAGGCAGCAGGAAAAAATATCCAGTTGCGCCACCTTTCACATGATTGCCACCGCTTGCTCAATCGAGCAGGCCAACTGATGGTCGATTCTGAAGACGACCCGCACTACGGCATCGCCACAGACTATGATGTAAAAACCGGCATCTTGGGCGGCGGTCACTAAGATCGCAAAAGGCTTACGACCTTAGTGTATTTGGAGCCCAGCCCTATCGACGCGATCGCGCGCGACGGGCCCTAAATTAGCTCACGCGTCTTGTCGTTGGTTTCGCCGTAGCGGGCCAGCGCGGGCGGCTTGAGCCCTGCATAGGCTTTCTCGATATTCGCATTGATCAGCGCGTTGTTGCTCTCAAATAAACTGTTGCCTTCGAGATCACTCTCACACAATAGTGGCCCGAAGTTTTCAACTTCCAGAACCCACATGGCTTGTGCGATACCCAATTCGTCCAGCCAATTGGCGGCTCGCACTTTCTTGATGCCGCGCCCGAGCAGCGCGCCAGTGCCATAACCAACCGTGGTCAGATAGACCGCTTTTACCGGCACAAAAATCTCATCGTAGTGCTTCTGGCTCATGCCGCCCTTACCGATAATCACACGGCAACCCGACATCTCGAACCATTGCGGCAACCACTTGGCAAAGCGGAAACTTGCAGTAGCCGTAACCGCGCCCATGTTGAAACTGCCGTCAGCATTGACCGACGCTGCGGGCGAGCAATGGAAGTTAACGTTGGCGATTTCTTTGAAGTCCGCTGGCGGCGCCTCGCCATCGACTAACAAACGTTGATACACGCCCTCACGCCCAGTCATGATGACACCGTCGATGTACACCACGTTGCCGATCCGCAGCTTCTGCAGCTGAGAATCATCAATAGGCGTAGTTAAACGGACAGTTGTGAGGTCTTTTCCGGGGTTTTCCATCCGATAGTGTTCCTACGCGAATAAGGGGTGAACCAACGCGGGTCGGTGCGATATTCAACACGCCCGTCCGCGAACAATCGTGCAGTTGCACGGCGCGATGACAAACAGAAACAATGTACGCTCATGGGCATACCACCCGTGTGGGTATAACCCACTTCAATGTGGGTATCGCACACCATCGAGCGCCCAACAAAGCCCATTGCGCCCATGCCAATGGAATTGCCCATTTCCGTGAGTTCTTGTTCGAGTTTCGCGATCTCGGGATCCGGGTTGCGCTCGCCTACGGTGCGCAGGCATGCCGCTTGCTTGCCAAGCACCATGGTGGTGTCTTTAGAGCCGCCAAGGCCAATGCCAACAATAGCGGGTTGGCACGCAAGGCCACGCTTGCCAAACGAAATCATCGTATCTAGAAAAAATCGTTTGATACCGTCAATCCCGTCACCCGGAAACAGCATGCGGAAGTCGGAGCCGAACAAGCCGCCTTTGTGAACTGTTGTTATGTCGACCCAATCCACATCCGGCTCAAAGCTATATTCGATTTCCGGTGCATTGATACCAACGTTATTGTTGTTGTCTTGTCGTGATATCGGATGCACCCGGTTTGGGCGCAACGGTACTTCTTGAGTCGCGCGCGCTGTGGCGCCACGCAGTGACTGTTCCAAGGCGATGAAACCACCTTCCACCCGCGCCTCGTTGCCATACTTGACGTAGTAACGCGGCACGCCGGTATCTGCACACATCGGACGCCGGTCTTCGTTAGCAACGGTCCAATTCTGCAGCATTGATTCGAGCACAAAACATGACAACTGGCCGGTCTCTTCACCGGTCATCTTGACGATGCCTTGTCTATAATCTTCCGGGATTTCAATGCCAGCCTTCGACATAATCTGGAAGGCAGCCTCGTCGATGGTCTCAGTTGCGATCATTGCCGTTCCTCATCAATTGTTAGTTTTTCGCCGAGCTCGAAAATCGTAACTCGCTCACGAGCCTGGCGCTTGGTGCGGTTTAGCTAGCCGGTGGTGGTGCACCCGCTTCACCTTCGATCAAAGATTCCCCGGGCTTGACGATGCAAAAATCTACCGGCCGGGTATCCACATACATTTCCCCATCCGCGTGCGCACCGACTACCGTATAGCGACTGTTATCGAGGTCGAAGGTGTCGGGAAAATCTTCACGAAAATGCGCGCCACGCGAATCTTCACGCGCCAATGCAGCACGCGCGATGGTCTTCGAAACTTCAATCTGATTTTCCAGATTCATCCAATCGTGCCAAGTCAGATTGAACACCTTCTGGGCGTCGGCGATGCCAGTACGGCGCAGCTCATCACCAAGCGCATCCAAGCCTGAGATAGCCTCGTTCAAACCTTCTTTTGTGCGGCTGATACCGGCCTTATCCCACATCAAGGTCTGCAGGTCTTCGCGTAACTGATTAAGATCACCGCCGGATTGCGTAAACGGACGGTCAGCCTTCACCATTGCTGCAGCTAAGGCATCAGTGTCTGGTTCGCGCAAATTCTCTTTCGCAACATAAGCGGCCATCGTCTCCCCAGCGATGCCGCCAAAGACCGTGGAGTTGGCAACGCCGTTACCGCCAAGTCGGTTGGCACCGTGCACGCCGCCTGAGTCTTCACCAGCGACAAACAATCCGGGTACTTCGGTCGAGCAGTCTTCTTGGAATACCACGCCGCCCATCATGTAATGCGCGGTTGGCACCACTTCGACACGCCCTGCCGCCAAGTCAAAACCACAGTCAGCGCAGCGCTTCACCATGCCGTTAAATTGTTTGGCGACCTTCTCGGGTCCGAGATGAGCCATCTCGATATAAACTCCGCCATTTGGGGTCGTCAGGCCTTTTCGCATCTCGCTATAGATGGAACGAGAAACAATATCGCGGGTCGCGCGCTCGCCATGTTCGTGATAATCAAACATGAAGCGATTGCCGTCGCCGTTGAGTAGATAGCCACCAGCGCCGCGCAAACCCTCTTCGAGCACGGTACCCGTCATACGTGTGTCATAACCGGCGAGTAAGCCGGTTGGATGGAATTGCACCATTTCCATGTCGCGCAGTTCGAGCCCGGTGGCGAGTGCCATCGCCATGCCATCACAACTCTTGTCGCCCGATGGCGTGTGGTAGCGATACATCGTCGGTCCGCCGCCTGCGGCAAGTAACACAGCGCGCGCGCGTACGAAACGATATTTACCAGTGCGCATGTCCACGAACAACACGCCCGACAGTGCATCCCCGCCCGGTGTGCGTATGAACGCCAACGCGCGGTGCTCTTCCATACGCTCGATCGGCAATGCCCATATCTGCTCGGACAAGCGATTCATGATCTCAATGCCGGTCAAATCGCCTTTGTGCACAGTGCGATCGAAGCTCTGCCCAGCGAACGCTTTTTGGTGCATGGAACCATCGGCATTGCGGTCAAAGAAGCAACCGATCTCGTTTTCGAGTTCGTGGATACGCTCAACCGCCGTTTCTACCAGCCGCCAAGCGAGCTTTTGGTCTGGCAACCACTTGCCGCCGACGATGCTGTCCATAAAATGGCGTTCGACGGAGTCACCATCCGCGATAGCCACGTTATATCCACCTTGGACCATACGAGTGCAACCGCACTTGCCGAGCAAACCCTTCACAGCAACGTGTATTTTCAGCTCGGGGTTTGCTTGATAAGCATGCAAGGCGGCGAACAATCCCGCCCCGCCGCTGCCGATAACCAGAATATCGGTGTCAATTTGATCAATATTTGCGTGTGCGCGAGTCATGTCACATCCCCAAGGCGTTGAACGCGAACAAAAGGCCCACGGCAATTCCAATACCGCTAGTCACTGCGATCCAGTTGCGCTGTTGGTCCGACCATGCGAGCAACTCGACAAACAACAGGCGCAATCCGCCCATCATGTGCAAGGCCAAAGCGCTCACCACTAACCACTCACCGAGCTTGACCAGCGGCTGCGATGTCCAGGCGAGCGCACCATCGAGCGCTGCCGCACCATTAAGTGCTAAGCCAAGAGTCAAAAAGTGCAACGGTAAGAACAGGGCCAAGGCCACGCCGGAAACCCGGTGCACCACAAACGCCCAATACGCCGGATGACTCCGATGCGCGGCGCGCTGAAATATCGTAGCGCTCATACCACCACCACTGCGTATACCGCACGCAAGCCCAGCACCAGGATCACCAGCGCCAAGGTGTGCGCAATACCTACCGCAGCAGCGCGCGACCAACCGAGCCATTCTTCAATTACATTGGCAACGCCAACGCTTGCGTGAATTGCCGCGGCAATGACGAACAAACTGTAGAAGCCGCCCCACAGCCAGCTACCTTGGGTGCGCCCGAGAATTTCCGCAGCGCTGAGCCCACCTTGGACCGCTATGATCATGACTACGATGTGCACGATCACCAGTGGCGCCATAAGCGCAGCGCTTAAGCGCTGCAACACATAAGCACGTAAGGTCATCGCAGATCACCTTTCAACCAGGCTTGCAGTGACACACGTTTCAAGCCAGCAATCGACTCCGTTGGGTTTAACTCCACTGGGCAGTGCTCGACGCAACTTTGGTGCGCATGGCAACTGCCGCAACCACCACCCGCGGCAACGGCTTTGAGCACACCGAGCGGATTATTGTCGCGCTCGTCGTTGTATGCGGCCCAGGCACGATTAAGTGCCGCCGGCCCAAGATACTCCTCGCGCCAGTTCACAACGTCACAAGCCGAATAACACACGGCGCAGTTGATGCATTCGATCGCGGCGCTTGCCGCAGCCCGGCGTGGCTCGCTCGGCAGCACAGTGGAGAAATCATCATCGCGCGTGCGGCTACCTTCGAATCGACCGCGCGCACCTTGCCATTTCTCAAAGAATGGAACTAGATCGGTAGCTAGGTCTTTGATAATCGGCAGATTACGCAGAGGCTCAATGCGTACGAAGCCATCTTCAAGGACGCGTGAGATGTGTGTGCGGCAAGTCCAACGCGGTCGACCGTTTACCGTCATCGCGCACGAGCCACACATGCCGACTCGACACGCAAAGCGATAACTTAGCGTCGGGTCGAGCTTACGTTGAATATAAGTCACAACGTCCAGGATGGTTTGGCTGTCCTGGCGCGGCACTTCGTAGTCGCGAAACTCGCCCTGCGCTTCACCGCGCCAAATTTGCACTTTCAACATTGAAGCAGGCACGCTTTTGGCTCCGCTGCACTAATCAGCCGAATATCTTACACCGAGTAACAACACCCTGTGCCACACTGGCAATTCGGATCACACACTGATAAGCACTACCACGCAGATTCAGATTGGCTTGCCAATCGCATCCAGCACATAACGAGGCAACGCGAACGCCGCTTGATGGACGGCCGGGGTGTAATAACGCGTTGCGAGCTTGCCGAAGCGCTTGACCAAAGTCTCGAGCGAAGTTTGGCGCAGCGTCGGGTCGTCAGTTGCGAACCCAAACACCATAATGCCGCCGACGTAAGTAGGCACGGCCGCGCCGTAGAAATGCCAATCTGAGTACATCGCACTGAGATTCGCGGCAGTTTGGCGAATCTCGTCTTCTTGCATGAACACCACGCCGTTTTGCGTCACTAACACACCGCTCGGTTTCAAGCAGCGCTTGCAGGCCTGATGAAAGACAGTGGTGAACAATTGCTCGCCGGGACCAATCGGGTCGGTGGAATCAATGATGATCACATCAAAGCGTGAGCTCGTCGTCTCAACGTAGTGACAGCCATCATCGATGACCAGATTCAACCGCGCGTCGTCGTACGCGCCTTGCGAGTGATTCGGCAGATACTCGCAACTCATCTCGACTACGGCAGCGTCAATCTCGACCTGAGTCACGTCGGTGACGGTGTCGTGCTTCAACACTTCGCGCAGCATACCGCCATCACCACCGCCTATAATCAGCACATGGCTAACTTCGCCGTGCGCCAGGAGCGGCACGTGCGTGAGCATCTCGTGATAGATGAACTCATCGCGTTCGGTGGTTTGCACAATGCCATCTAGCGCCATCACGCGGCCAAACAGTGGATTGCGAAAGATAGCCAGATGTTGGTGATCGGTACGGTGTTCGAAATACACCTCCTCGATAACGAGCTCTTGTGCATAGCCGTCATACAGGGTTTCTTTAAATGTGGTCATCAGGAGCGGAGCCTTCTCTCGCAAAACATAGCTTAAGGTTGAATGAGCCGAGGGCGTGCGTGAGCGCTGCTTTAGGTACCGAAGAAACGATTAACCCGAGTCGACACAAGCAGGTATGCCAGCATGGTCAAAGTCGCGAGCATGAAGCCCGCGAGCGCCAGCACTGACACCAGCGGCATTGCCAGCAACGCATCGCTGCCCATCTGGACGGCCAAATAGACGAAGGCGCCAATGTCTAAGAACAACGCAACTACCACAAACCAGCGGCCGATATTATTGGCCGTAAGCGCGACTGCGGTCGCGACCATCACCCAGAGCCCGGTACCCGCAAACACAATCCCAAAGCTACTGTAAGCCTCCAATGGCGCAACAAACACAGCCGCCCACACGGACGTGATGATTTTACCAATAACCACGTTGCGAACGATCACCAAGCCGGTGCGACGCACGCTGGGTTTGCCACGCAGCAGCCCAGGCTCACTACCGGGAAGCCAGCCAACGACGCTGCCGACCAGCGCGGTGATCAGCGCGGCGATGGCAATTGCATTGTCGAAACTGTGCAGATACTGCGTGACAAAAACGCTGGTGCGCTCAAAACTTAGTCCGGGACCGCCAAGCACCGGGATATACAGCAAGATGTGCAAAACCGCATACATCCAAAACCACCACAAGCCGGTGGCCATGAGTGTGCCAACGATGCGCAAGCCTTGCGGCTGCGCAGGCGCGTTGAGCGCCTCGACCTGGCGCCCGCGAGCCGCATCAACAATTGCTTCGTATCGACGCATCGGTGTTTTCCGTGTGGGTCAAAGTGCAGCGTGGCAATGGATTCGGGTCCCCGCATCGGCGGATAATGCGGGGACACAACAATCAATTCAACGTAAATCGGGAATTTTCAAACTATGCCACGCATGAATTTGAGCGGTGCCAGTGCAATTGTAACTGGCGGTGCCTCCGGAATAGGTGAGGCCAGCGCCCGTCAACTGGCGCACGCAGGCGCCCGTGTAGTTATTGCAGATTTGCAAGAAGACAAGGGTAATGCGATAGCTGCTGAGCTCAACGGAGCCTTCATCAAGTGCGACGTGTCGAGCGAGGCCGACGCGGCAGCGGCCGTGGCCGCCGCCACCGAATTAGGGCCATTGCGCGCATTAGTAAACTCAGCCGGACTCGGGCGCGCCGCACGCGTCGTCAACCGCGACAACGAACCAATGGCACTGCACCTGTTCGAGTTCGTGATCAAAGTAAACCTCATCGGCTCATTCAATATGCTGCGCCTGGCGGCGGCGGCAATGGCGAAGACTGAAGCCTTAGACGCGGACGGCGCACGCGGTGCCATCGTCAACATGGCATCAGTTGCGGCCTTCGATGGACAGATTGGTCAGTGCGCTTACTCGGCCAGTAAGGGCGGTATCGTCGGCATGACATTGCCATTAGCGCGCGATTTGTCAGCTGTTGGAGTTCGCGTGAACACCATCGCACCGGGTCTTATCGACACACCAATTTATGGCGAAGGTGAACAGGCTGAAACCTTCAAGGCGCATTTGGGAGAATCAGTGCTATTTCCCAAGCGCCTCGGGCACGGCGAAGAACTCGCCTACATGGTCATGGACTTACTCACCAATTCATACATGAACGGCGAGACCGTGCGGGTGGATGGCGGTATTCGTTTGCCGCCGCGCTAATCCGCATTAATCCGCGACAACACCGAGGCGCTCAAAAAGACGGCGGTGCGTGGCCTAATCGCCGCGCACCGCAGCCCCTAAGTACGAACCGGTAAAGCTTCGCCGGTTCGATCCGCTGTAGTTCGCGGCGCTACTGCAACGATTCTACGATGGTCACATTGGCTAGCCCACCGCCTTCGCACATCGTTTGCAAACCGAAACGTTTGCCACGGGCTTTAAGCGCATTGAGCAAAGTGGCCATCAGCTTAGTGCCCGAAGCACCCAGAGGATGGCCCAGCGCGATAGCACCGCCGTTTACGTTAAGTTTGGCATGGTCGCCACCAATCTCTTGCAGCCACGCCATTGGCACCGGCGCAAACGCTTCGTTCACTTCGTACAGGTCGATATCCTCGATGCGCATGCCAGCGCGCTCTAATGCGCGGCGCGTAGCACCGATCGGCTCTTCCAGCATGATCACTGGATCACCGCCAGTAACAGTCAAGTTGTGGATCCGCGCGAGCGGGGTCAATCCGTGCTCTTTCAACGCGCGCTCACTCACAACGAGCGCGCCGCTCGCACCATCACAGATCTGACTGGCGTTTGCAGCGGTAATGCGCCCGCCTTCTTGCAATAACTTCACCGAGCCGATGCTCTCGGGTGTGGCATCAAAACGAATCCCTTCGTCGACTTGATGCATCACCGTGGTGCCCTCAGGCCCTTCAATCTCGAGCGGCACAATTTCGCGCGTAAACGCGCCAGACTCGGTCGCAGCAATTGCGCGCCGATGGCTCTCAAGCGCAAACGCGTCTAACTGTTCACGATTAAAGCCATATTTTTCGGCCATCATCTCTGCGCCCAAGAACTGGCTGAAGTTGACGCCGGGATAGCGCGCTTGCATACGCGGGCTCATCGGCCCGCCGAGGCCCGCTTTAGTCGCCAGCACCGTTGGTGAGCCCATCGGCACGCGCGTCATGCTCTCAACGCCCGCCGCCATCACCATGTCCTGAGTACCGGACATGACAGCTTGAGCCGCAAATTGCAGCGCTTGCTGAGATGAGCCACATTGGCGATCGATTGATACCGCCGGCACGCTTTCCGGTAGCGAGGACGCCAGCACGCAATTGCGACCAATATGGAACGATTGCTCGCCTGCCTGGCCAACACAGCCGACGATCACATCCTCCACTGCACTGGGGTCGATACCAGTGCGGGCAACCATCGCATCAATGACCGCACCGCCCATATCAGCGGGATGCCAACCAGCCAGTTTGCCTGCCCGCCGACCACCAGCCGTACGCACGGCCTCTACAATATAGGCTTGCGCCATTTGCTTCTCCGAATAAATTTTCAGAATGATTTACAGTTAAAATAGCTTATGAAATAGGCACCTAAGCCGCTATTCCCAAATTCGACCAAGGCTCAGCGTGCGCTACGCGCTCGGCGCACACACTGCGAGCCGCTCGCTCGCACACGAACCGCTGCCGCACACACCAGTGGCACTAGAATAGTTGTTGCTGGCCCTATGACGTCAACAGCATAGTTGCTTCATGCGGTTCATTTCATCCGGCGATAGAGCGTCAACACCGCCAAACGCCGTTCGATTCGGGCAATTTCCGCGCGATATTCAGCCGAGCGCAAACTGCCGTAGCGGCGCTTGAACTCAGCCTCGCTTAAATACTCAGGCAAGTCATTTAACTTTGGCGCAAGCGCCGAATCCGCAACGCCTCGCGCCAGTTTTCGTTGTAACGCGCGCGCACTCGCCTGCGAATACAGCGCCGTCTCGCCGAGCAATGTGCCAGCCCGGTCCGCAGCGAGGTCGGTAAAACTAAAGCCACTACCGCCGCCCGCATCTGCAACTTCTTTGGCCAGCCCGATCACATCAGCAAAGCGATTGCCACCCAGCACAACCAGGCCGGCGGAGGTCAAGTAGTGTTGCGCCGAGTCACGCCGATTGCGCAGCCTCAGCGTTACCCTGCGCGGCTTAGGCCAGTCTTGCGCCTGCGGAACCAAGCCAGACAAGCCGCGGCCGTTCGAATACGCTGACAACACCAACAATAACGCACGATTCTCAGCGATGGCGGTGAGTTCGTCTGAGCGTTGCTCGGCGAGGGCAAACATCGGGCCAAGCAGAGCCGCGACGGAGCTGTCTTTGGCAAGCTTTGTAACGTTTCGCACCAACGCGCGCTGATAAAACTCAAGGCGGCCGCGATCTTGGTCACTAATGACACGCGCGCGCAATCCATCCAGAACATCTGGGCGCCATTCGTAAGTCACCGCAAGCTCGCCCGGCGTCATCACCACTTCGCGCAATAGCGTCGCCGCAGGCTGGTTGGGCGTGCTACTAGTGAGCGCCCAACGCAGTGCAGCGTTGGCGAGAAACGCCGGCACCGGCACCGCGCCCACGCTCAACTGGGTCACGCGCGGGGCGCCACTTACGGATTGTTCTAGGGTCAACACGACATTCAGGTAATGCCCGCTACCGCCAGCATCATTTAGCGGTAGCTCGCTGCTGGCGGCGACATGCATGCGCCCTGGCACAACCGACACCTTCGCGCCGCCGCGGCCAACACGCGTAGCAGCGTAAGACGCGGCCAGTTGCAAATCTGCCTGCTTCAAGCGCAAAGTTCGCACCGTACCTGCTGACAATGCACGCGGGTCATGCGCACCTACCAGGGCGCGCGCGCGTTTGATGCTGGCGGCGGACAATTCGCCCGTCGACTCGAGCGCCGGCTCGTCTTCTAGGGCCAGCAAAGCGACCACGACTAAAACCGCCGGCAGCCCGAATAGCACGAACAAAAACAGCCTGAATAGAACACGCATCAACTATGCAGCAACCCTAGGTTCTCACTCTTGCACCCGTCGCAAGCGACTCCTGCGCGCCATTATCAGCGACTTGAGCGTGCCCGCAGATGCACATTTACGCTAACACCGTCGTAACGCAACCGTGCACGCGCGCGCGCGCCGCATTATGATCGCGCATCTTCCGCTTTTTTGGGAGCTAATTGAGTCGCACCACGCACTCTCGATTTAGTTTCTCAAAAGGCCGCTTTGTGCGGCTGAATCCAGAATGAATCATTGGAGACAGATATGTCCGACACACCCCTTAAGGTCGCAGTCCTTGGCGGTACTGGGAATCAAGGTTATGGCCTCGCACTACGTTGGGGACTTGCAGGCCACCAAGTGTTCATCGGCTCGCGTGACGCCGCGCGCGCCGCCAGCGCGGCCGCCGAGATCGCCAATCCGAATGTCACCGGCATGAGCAACGGAGATGCTAGCGCTGGCGCCGACATCGTCGTACTCACAGTGCCTTTTAGCGCACAATCTCCGACCTTGGAATCGATCAAACATCTCCTCAGCGGCAAAATTCTGGTCGACGTGACGGTACCCCTAGTGCCGCCGAAGGTGATGCGGGTGCAACTGCCGGAGGAAGGCTCAGCGGCGCAGCGCGCACAAAACATAGTCGGCGACGGTGTGCGGGTAGTGTCTGCATTCCAAAATATTTCAGCCGAACATCTGCGCGATCCTGAGCACATTATGGACTGCGATGTGCTGGTCGCCGGGGATGACAAAGACGCACGTGAAACGGTCGTTCAGCTCGCTGGCGACGCTGGCATGAAAGGCTGGCACGTTGGCGCATTGGCTAATTCGGCAGCAGCAGAAGCCCTGACATCCTTGCTCATATTCATCAACAAGCGCTACAAAATTCCGGGCTCAGGCATACGCATTACCGGCACACCTGGCGACGAGTAACACCATGGCTGGAATAAGCGTCACAAGCGTTACTGATTTTCCCGAAATAAAACCCAGCGACGATCTCAGCGAGATTATTGGCGATGCCCTGGTCGCACTCGCGCCAAGCGACAATGACATCATTGTTGTTGCGCAGAAAATTGCCTCGAAGGCTGAAAACCGCTTCCGGCGGTTAAGTGAAGTGCGCCCATCAGCACAAGCGCTCGAGATTGCCGCGCGTTGCGAAAAAGACCCGCGCATTGTTGAGCTGGTGCTGCAAGACAGCCTCGGCATCGTGCGCGTCGGCCCTGGGATCCTGATTGCGCAACACCGCAGCGGTCATATCATGGCCAACGCTGGCATTGATCGCTCGAACGTATTGGGCGACGAAGACACGGTGTTGCTATTACCCGAAGACCCGGACCGCTGGTGCCGTGACACCATGACGGCGCTGAATGCGCGATTCGGTGTTCGCGTCGGCGTGGTTATGGCGGACAGCTTTGGTCGACCCTGGCGACTCGGTACTGCTGGCGTTGCTATCGGTGTTGCCGGCATCAGCGCGCGCCTGGATGTGCGCGGTCAACCCGATCGCTTTGGCCGCCTGCTGGAGTCCACCGAAATTGGCATTGCAGATGAGATTGCAGCGGCGGCATCTTTGGTCATGGGCCAAACGAACGAAGGCATACCTGTTTGCCTGCTGCGCGGCCTCACCATCCCGGGCCAAGGCGTGGCGGCGGATTTGTTGCGTCCGTTGGAACGAGATCTGTTTCGTAAATGAGCCACATG
>Ga0055584_100004249_pt1 | contig 14069 bp, 12 predicted proteins | sample OSDHelmetaG_FD_58716 | JGI IMG/M metagenome (GOLD analysis project Ga0055584, IMG submission 58716) | Pelagic marine sediment microbial communities from the LTER site Helgoland, North Sea, for post-phytoplankton bloom and carbon turnover... | ecosystem: Environmental > Aquatic > Marine >... | reverse complement strand
GCATCAACTCCTGTTAATCCCGATCCAAATACACAACCTGAATCCCAATCTATTTCATTATCAGAACTTACATCAAAGCCTGCATCTTTCCATGCGTCAATTCCCGCAATACAGCCATAGATAATGCCTGTACTTTTTAATACTTTAACCGTTAATTCATCAAAATATTGGTGTTTCAATTCTTCTGAAACATCTGGTATTCCGGCTATTTGACAAGAAAATTTAAGGTCTCCTAATAATGGGATTTTCTCAATGCCTGATTTTCCTGCTCTAATTGCCGATCTAAAATTTTCTAATCCTGTTGCGTTTGGCGCCACAACCCCAAGACCGGTAACTACAACTCGATTATTCATTACTCTTTAACAAACATTCCAGACAAAGTGCCAGAGCAAATCAACTCCCCTGAAGGAGTTTCCATTTTCACGTCACAACAAAGTTTCTTCATTCTAAAATATTTCTTTGTTGAAGAAACAATCACTTTGTCTCCTGGTTCAACTATTCTTCTAAAATTAACTTCTGAAGAAGTAAATAATGTTTTGCAATTTTCACCACCTTCACCAGCTTGGTTTAAAATGAAAATGGCCATAGCCACCAATCCAATTTGAGCCATGCATTCTGTTAAAATAACGCCCGGCGTAACGGGAAACCCAGGAAAATGACCCGCATAGAAAAATTCATCTTCACGAAAAGTATAACATCCTGAAATAAAGTCTTCGTTTACCTCAAAAATCTCGTCAATAAATCGAAAGGGCTTTTGTTGGGGAATAAGGCTAAGAATTTTCTCCTCTATGGATGAATCGATAACTTTTTGCATACAATTTTAGTTTGAAAAGTCGTAAAGCTAAGCAATTTGTTCGCCACCATCAACATTTATTATAGTCCCGTTAATCCAAGTGGCTTCATCAGTCGATAATAAATAAACAACATTGGCAACGTCTTCTGGCCGTGTAAGTCTGTGAAATGGATTTCTTATGACTGAGTGCTTTATTATCTCTTGACTTCCGGGGATCATTCTTAATGATGGAGTATCTGTTACGCCAGCTTGAATAATGTTGGTTCTAATGCCGAATGGTGCTAGCTCTAAAGCCATTGAGCGTGCCATTGCTTCTAATACTGACTTAGCTGCCGATACTGCTCCGTATGCTTTCCAGGCTTTTTTGTTTCCTTCGCTTGTTAGGCCGATTATCCTAGCGTCTGCCGAGAACAAACCTCTCTCCCTAACTTCGTTTGCCCAATCTAAAAGACTAGATCCCATAGCATAAATAGTCATTTGATAGTCCTCTTGATTCAGCAGACGGCTGTCGTCCATTGCCTCTGGCAACTCTAGTGATGCTGTGTCAATCTCTAAATCTTCTAAAGATTTTTTAATGATTGCTGATTGATCTATGTTTGGTGCAAGCAATTTAAGGTTTCCCCTTGCTATTGAATGCAGCATTACTCGGATTTTTCCTCCTGATTTTTCTAGCTCTAAGGCTAAATCATCAAGGATTTTTTTTCTGCCAGCATCAACTAGGGCGTCCGCATTAAAAGAAATTATATTTGCTCCTTCTGCTCTAAGTTTGTCAAATATTGCTTCTGCTGCTTTTGCACCTCCTCGTCTTTCTCGATAAGCGACACAAACACTCAGGCCTTTATTTGCTAATTTTTTTACCGAAGCTAAGCCTATGCCGCTTGATCCGCCGAGGATAAGTGCCCAATTATTATTATTTGATGTGCTCATTATGTTTTGCTTCTTTACTTCGAATTACAAGGGTCCTTGTTCCAGAAAATAGAGTTAATTCAGGGCTATTCCCATCTTAATAATGCTGTTTGTGCGGAAAAACCCGGTCCAAAACTTAACATTAATCCATAGTCGCCTTTTTTAATCTCCTTCTTTAAAAATCTTTCCATCACAAAAAGAACTGTTGCGCTAGACATATTGCCAAACTGATCTAAAACAGCTTTGGTCTCGTCAATGTTTTTGCCAATCTTTCCAATTAAATCCTCCACCATTACAACAATTTTCTTGCCTCCTGGGTGGAAAATAAAATGCCCTAAATCAGCAACCTCGATGTTGTTTTTCTCTAAGAAAGGAAAAATGATTTTTGGAAAATGTTCTTCGATTTTATTAGGAACAGCTGGGTCTAAGATAATGTGAAGACCGGAGTTCTTCAGTGCAAAACCCATCATATGTAATTCATCTCTAAAGTGATACATCTGCGTATCGATTACCGCTGGACGAACCTTGTTGGTGTCGCCCATAATCATGCAAGATGCTCCATCTCCAAAAATTGCAGAGCTAACCGCATTGGTCATCGAATAATCTTCCGTTTGAAACGTAGCCGTAGGAGATTCAAATGCAACAATGGCAACTTTTTTACCTGGATTTGCCTTTAAGATATCATTCGCATATATTGTTGCGGAAACTCCCGCAGCACAGCCCATTTCAGTAATTGGCATGCGGACAACATCGGTTCTCATGTCTAACCTGTTGATTAAGTATGCGTCAACAGAAGGAATCATAATTCCTGTGCAACTTGTTGTAATAATGTAATCGATATCGGTAGCCTGTAATTCGGCTTTTTTAAGTGCATTAACCAATACCTCTTCGCATAAATCAATACCCCGTTCCATATAGATATTATTGCGCTCTTCAAAAGTCATGGTAGTAAACACTTCGTCGATATTCATAATTGAATATCTCTTAGACACTCTAGCGTTTTTAAAAACCTTGATGAATCTTTTCCTTGTTCTCTCGTCTTGGTCGGCAATCCAGCGCTCGACATATTTGATAATATCTTCGGTATTTTCCGAGTTTTTTGGAGTTGCAGATGCTACTGCTAATACTTTAGGATTCATTCGCTGATATTTCCGCAAAAGTGCCATTTATTATTGGCAATACACAATAATTTGGTGTCGAAATGCCCACGTCCATTTTATTTCGTATTTCTTGACTCCGGCTTTGTTCAAAATGGCTCGCCATTCTTTCTTTTTAAACCCTTTTAGAATGGAAATTTTACCGTCATTACGCGTTATATGATTTGCACTAAATAGTATCGTGATAGCAATAAATGCTACATAAGAAATTATATTTCGGTGCAAATCGCAGATGATTATTGCTTGGTTTGTTTTAGGAGTCGCTTGCTGAATAAATCTAATAATTTGATCTTCAGAAAAGTGATGAAGAAAGATGTTGGCAGAAACAAAATCATAAGATTCAGAGAAAAAATTATTATCAAATACATCGCCTCTTTCTATCTTTATGTTGGTATTCATTTTTGTTCTGCTTTGGGCATAATCTACGATAAAAGGATTCGCATCCACGCCTTTCATTTTTAAAGAATAGCCTCTTTTTGTGGCTACTTCACCTACTTTTATCAGTGTATCTCCTCCTCCACAGCCCGTATCTAACAGCGTGTGTTCTTTCTCTTTTGAAAACGTGAAAATAGTTTTGTTAAGTGCTCCCAACAAAGCATTATGACCACCAAGTAATTTGTTGAATCCTTCAATTTCCTGAAGGTTTTTTATCAGCGCAGGTCCTTTAAGACTGAAGTCGTCAATTTTTTCTTCTACCCCCGATAATCGTTGTTTAAATTTTTCGAACATAATTTTATGGACACAAAGGAAGAACTAAAAATGGTATAAACATGAAACTTCCATCACCAAAAAGATTTGACTACTTTTGTTACGATGGCTAACAAACAAGTGGCAGTTTTAGGTGGCGGTAGTTGGGCTACAGCGATTGTTAAGATGTTACTTAATAACTCGGAAAAAGTTCATTGGTGGATGCGTAGTGCAGATGCTGTTAGTCACATTCAAAAATTTCATCATAATCCTAACTACCTTAGCTCCGTTGAATTCCCTGAAGGTAAGCTAGACGTTAGTGCAGATTTGCGGTTTATAATAGAAAAATGTGATATAATTGTTTTGGCTATTCCTTCTGCATTTATTGAAGATGCTTTTGTTGCTATTGAAGGTCTTGACATCTCTAAAAAATTATTCTTTTCTGCAGTGAAGGGTATTATCCCTAACCAGCACTCCATTGTTGCTCGTTATCTTCATAAACAATATCAACTTTCTTACGATAACATAGGAATTATTTGCGGGCCTTGCCATGCAGAAGAAGTTGCTATGGAAAAATTGTCTTATTTAACCATCGCTTGCGTGGATGAGGACAAGGCGCAAATGATGGCGAATCTTTTAGATTGCAGGTACATTAAGACGTCTATTACGGAAGATGTTTTTGGAACAGAAATTTCTGCCGTTTACAAAAACGTTGTTGCAATTGCTTCCGGAATATATCACGGATTGGGTTATGGAGATAATTTTCAAGCGGTTCTTATTTCTAACGCGATTCGTGAGATTAAGCGTTTTGTTGATGAGGTGAGCCCTGTTCATAGAGATGTGAATTCTTCGGCTTACTTAGGTGATTTATTAGTAACAGGGTATTCACAGTTTTCTAGAAATAGGACTTTTGGGACAATGCTAGGAAAAGGCTACACAGTAAAATTCGCTCAGCTTGAAATGAACATGATTGCTGAAGGTTATTATGCAGCAAAAAGCCTTGTTGAAATCAATAAAAAATTCGACGTAAGTATTCCTATTGCTGATGCCGTAAATCGCGTTTTATATGAAAAAATGTCTCCTCAAATTGAAATGAGATTATTGGCTGATAAGCTAAATTAAAATTATTGTTCTTAAACAAAGGTTCTATTTTCTCAATAAAATTTGGCTTAACTTAACAAAACGATATTTAATTTTATGGTGCTTTTTAAGCTAGAAAAATTAATTCTGAAAGAATTACTTCTTAAAATAATTTACGATAATAATCGCTCGTGCTTTTCCAACAGCTCGCATTAGTTCTTTTTCAGAAGCTGCCTTAACGCGCTTAACAGACTTAAACTCTCGCAATAAGTCCATAATTGTTTTTTCTCCTACCCCAGGTATTTCATTCAGCTCAGTTTTCAAAGCCCCTTTCGATCGCTTGTTTCTGTGATGAGTAATACCAAAGCGATGTGCTTCGTTTCTTAGGTGCTGTATCACTTTGAGTGACTCAGAACGTTTATCAATATAGATAGGAATAGAATCTCCAGGGAAAAAGATTTCTTCCAACTTTTTCGCGATACCTACAATGCCTATTTGGCCGCGCAGGCCTAATCTTTCGAGCGCGTTTACAGCCGAGCTCAGTTGTCCTTTACCTCCGTCAACTATAATAAGCTGAGGTAGTGATTTCTTTTCGTCTTGTAGTCGTTTATAACGTCTGTAAACCACCTCTTCCATCGATGCAAAATCATCTGGACCTACAACCGTTTTAATGTTGAAATGACGATAATCTCGCTTGGCAGGTTTTGCGTTTCTAAAAACTACACAAGCAGCAACCGCATTGGTTCCTTGAAGATTTGAATTATCGAAACATTCAATATGCACAGGCAGCGATTTTAACCGCATGTCTTTTTGAATTAGCTCTAAAATTCGTTCGGTTCTTCTTGTTGGGTTTCGTTTGTCAAGTTGTTTTTCTTTTTCGAAACGAAACTGTTTTGCGTTTTTGGTAGAAAGGTCGAGTAGTGCTTTTTTGTCGCCCCTTTGTGGCACGAAAAATTGTATTTCCTCATCGAATTGTGCTATTTCGAAAGGAATAATAACCTCTTTTGCTGTTAACGAAAACCTTGTTCTTAAGTCCATAATGGCGAAAGCCAAGAGTTCTTCATCTGTTTCTTCTAAACGCTTCTTAAGTTCAATAGTGTGCCCTTGAATGATAGCCCCATTATTCACTTTCATGAAGTTGATAAAGGCACTTTTTTCATCGGTTACGATGGAGTAAACCTCAACGTTTTTGATACTGGGTGTAACCACAGCTGACCGACTTTGAAACTTCTCTATTAGCTCAATTTTTTGCTTTAGTAAATCCGCTTTTTCAAATTCTAAATGCTCGGCATAAACCATCATTTTTTCTTTGAGGTTCTTTGTAATTCGGGGTATATTCCCTTTAATTACATCGCGAACAGAATCTACAAAGTCGTTGTAATCAGCTTCAGATTGAAGCCCCTCGCAAGGTGCTTGGCAATTGCCCAAATGAAACTCAAGACACTTTTTAAACTTACCTTTTTCTATGTTTTCTTTCGATAAATTGAAATTACAATTACGTATTTGACTAACCGCCACCGTTAAGTCCATAACTGCTCTTAACATGCGGACCGAAGCATACGGGCCGTAATACTCAGACCCGTCTTTAATTACTTTTCTCGTCTTGAATATTCTAGGAAATCGTTCTTTTTTAATACAAATCCAAGGGTAGGTTTTATCGTCTTTTAGTTGGATGTTATACTTCGGCTGATGCTTTTTGATTAGCGAGTTTTCAAGCAGCAACGCCTCCATTTCAGAGCCGACCATAATGTAATTTAGATCAGCAATTTTACGAACCAGGAACAACGTTTTAGTGCTGTCGTGCCGCCCTTTTACAAAATAGGAAGTCACCCTTTTTTTAAGTGCTTTGGCTTTACCAACGTATATTAGAACCCCTTCTGAATCGAAATATTGGTAAACCCCCGGGGTGCTGGGTAGCGCTTCTATTTTCGATTTTAGTTCTGGGTTCACTGTTCAAAGAAAAACAATTCATTGCAAAAATCACTTCTTTCTTAGCACTTGTATCCCGTCTCGAATTGGGAATAGAACATTTTGCACACGTTCATCTGCCTGTACTTTTTTATTGAAGTCGATTATTGCTTTTGTATCTATATCGCATTTCTCGTATTGTTCTAAAATTTTAGAGCTCCACAAAACGTTGTCGGCAATTATGTAGCCACCGGTTTTAAGCATTGGAAAAACCAGGTCGTAATAGGCAGCATAGTTGGATTTATCGGCATCGATAAACACCAAATCAAGCTCTTCGTTCAGCTCAAGAATAATTTTATTGGCGTCTCCTATTCGTTGCTCGATGGTGTTTTCAAGCCCAGCCCTAAAAAAATATTTTTTAGCGAAAGTTTCTAATTCTTCGTTGATGTCGATTGTAATTAATTTACCATTTTCGACCAGGCCCTCGGCCAAACAAATAGCAGAATAGCCGGTAAACGTGCCGATTTCTAAAATCGTTTGGGGCTTTACCATGTGGCTCAGCATACTTAATGTTCTACCCTGTAAATGCCCCGCAAGCATCCTGGGATTCATAACTTTTAACCACGTTTCTCTTGTTAATTCTTGAAGCAATTGTGGCTCATCCTCTGAATGAGCCACCACATACTGATCTATTTTAGGATCTAGGAACACAATGTCATTTGGACAAATACGTAAGGTGAGTTAGCTGATCCTCCGCAAAAACTTCATTCGCAATTTCCTGAATTTCTTCCGAGGTTATTGCGTCTATTTTCTCAAAGACTTTTTCAATTGGGTCGACAACATCATAAACCATTATGCTTTTTCCAATCGTTAACATTAAGGAAGCTTTGTTTTCTTGAGCCAAACCAATTTGTCCAATCAATTGTTGTTTAGCTTGGTGCAATTGATTTATTCCTAATTTCTTATTTCGCAGCAATCGTAATTCTTTTAAAACTAAGCTTCTTGTTTTTTCTAAGTGTTTTTTATCTGTGCCAAAATAAATGTTGAAAAGGCCTGTGTCACTGTATGCCGTATAATTAGATTCTAGATAGTATGTGAAGCCATATTTTTCCCTAATATTAAGATTTAATCTACTGTTAAGTCCGGGGCCTCCCAACAAATTTGACAGCAATATTAATCCTCTGCGTTTACTTGATTGCGAAGAATACGCAACATTTCCTAGCATCGCATGTTCTTGAAAATTCGCTCTTTGTCTCACAATCTTTTTTGGTGAGTAATTGGAAAATGCGACCCGTTTTTTATTATTAGATTTTGGCGCTATTTTGCCAAGGTGCTTTTCTACCTGTTTCCGGAGTTTCGCTCCTGAAATCGGACCAACTGAGGCAAAAACCATTTCATCTGTTGAATAATTTTTCTCGATAAATTTTTGAATGTCAACAATCGCAAATTTCTTAATCAAATGCTCCTCTCCAAGGATATTACGCCCTATTTGGTGTCCTTCGAAAAGCTGCTCCTCAAAATCATCAAAAATAGTTTCCGATGGATCATCTAAGTATGAATTTATCTCATCAATAATTACGTCTTTTTCTTTGTCGATTTCCTTTTTAGGGAAAATTGAATTAAATGTAATGTCGGTAATTAGCTCAACAGAGCGGTCATAATGATGAGCTAAGAACGAGGCATAAATACATGTTTCTTCTTTCGTTGTGTAGGCATTAATTTCTCCACCTACCGCGTCTAGTCTGCTTAGAATGTGAAATGCTTTTCTTTTCTTGGTTCCTTTAAATACAGTATGCTCAATAAAGTGAGCAATGCCAGACTCTTCTGGGTGTTCGTCTCGAGAGCCAACATTAATTATGAGCCCACAATGAGCCACGTTTCCATAAGGCAATTCATGGTGAATTACCCTAATGCCATTTTCTAATGTAAATGTTTCAAAACTCATCTTCTGTGTGCGCAAAAGTAGAAAATCAAGTAGGTTAACCACTATATAAAACCGAACTTGACAATAATAAGCTTTGGTTTGGTTTTTAATTGGGAAGTTTCCAGAAAAGTGTTTTAACAATAGTGGTCTATAGAGATGGGATTTATTGCTGTAATTAGTTTTTCTTCTTTCAGTGTTATTTTGATTTATCTTTGCGCTCAATTCAGCATTAATATGGAACAAACAAAGTCACTTAATTTTATTGAAGAAAAAATAAAAGCTGACTTAGCTGCGGGGAAATTTGGAGGAGCTATTCATACTCGTTTTCCTCCTGAGCCTAATGGATATTTACATATTGGTCACGCGAAAGCTATCTGCTTAAATTTTGGTATCGCAAAAGCTAACGGTGGGGTTTGTAACCTTCGTTTTGATGATACCAATCCAACCAAAGAAGAAACCAAGTATGTTGATGCTATTAAGCAAGACGTCAAATGGTTGGGATTTAACTGGGGAGATAAAGAATACTATACTTCTGATTACTTCGAAACCCTTTATGGTTATGCGGTTAAGTTAATTGAAAAAGGCCTTGCCTATGTAGACCACCAAACACCTGAACAAATAGCAGAACAAAAAGGAACACCAACAAGGCCTGGGGAAAATAGCCCGTTTAGAAATAGAACTATTGAGGAAAACCTAGAATTGTTCGCTAAAATGAGAAATGGTGATTTCGAAGAGGGTGTTTGTATTCTTCGCGCTAAGATAGACATGGAAAACGACAACATGCTTTTGCGTGATCCGTTGATTTATAGAATTAAAAAAGTAACCCACCATAGAACGGGAGATGATTGGTGTATATACCCCATTTACGATTTTGCTCATGGACAATCAGATTCAATTGAAGGCATAACTCACTCGCTTTGTTCTTTAGAGTTTGAGGTTCATAGACCTCTTTATAATTGGTTTATCGAAAATTTAGAGATATTTCCTTCGGAACAAACAGAGTTTGCCAGGCTCAATCTTTCCTATACTATTCTTAGTAAAAGAAAGTTGTTAGAACTAGTAGAAGGCAATCACGTAACGGGTTGGGACGACCCAAGGATGCCAACACTTTCTGGGCTGCGCCGAAGAGGTTATTCTCCCGAGTCAATTTTAGCGCTTTGTGAAGAAATTGGTGTGCTTAAACGGAATGGTTTAACGGATCTTTCCTTGCTTGAACACCACCTAAAAACTCACCTCAACAAAGTTGCTGAACGCAGAATGGCAGTATTGAACCCGCTAAAGGTGACTATAACGAATTACCCAGAGGGAAAATCGGAATTGCTAGATGCAGTAAACAATCCAGAAAATGAATTAGCAGGAAAAAGACAGGTGCCTTTTTCCAGAGAAATTTATATCGAACAAGACGATTTTATGGAAGATGCACCACGTAAATTTTATAGACTTTCGCAAGGTAGAGAAGTGCGCTTGCGTTATGCGTATTACATTACTTGCAATGAGATTATTAAAGACACTGAAGGAAATATTACCGAGCTACTTTGCACCTATGACCCAGAAACGAAAGGAGGCCAATCTCCTGATGGAAGAAAGGTGAAAGCTACAATGCACTGGGTTTCTGTTAATGATTCAATTGATGCAGATGTTAGGTTATACGACAGGTTGTTTTCTTCCGAAACACCTGATAAAACTGAAGAAGGCGGCCATTTTACTGACAACCTTAACCCTAAGTCTGTTGAAATTATTTCAGCCAAACTTGAGCCCGAATTAAAAACAGCTATAATTGGCGCCACATATCAGTTCGAAAGACTTGGTTATTTCTGTAAAGACCAAGATTCTTCAAGTTCTAATCTTGTCTTTAACAGAACCGTCGCGCTTAGAGATTCTTGGGCAAAAAAGAAATAGTATGGGTTTAGTGTTAGTAGAAGATTTAGAAGTTTTTGCCTATCACGGGCACTTTAAAGAAGAGCAGCTTGTGGGGCGTAATTTTGTGGTTAACCTAATGGTTGATACTGATTTTTCGAAAGCTGTTGTTACTGACGAATTAGATGGTACTGTTGACTATTCAGCTTTGTGCAGAATTATACATGAACAAATGGCGATTCCATCAAAGCTTTTAGAACACGTTGGCGGAAGAATCCTTGCCAAAATTAAAGAAGAGTTTAACGGTTCCGTTCATTTGGCTGAGCTTAAAATAGCCAAAATCAACACTCCGCTACCTGGAAAAATTGGCGCTGTTTCCATCGTAATGCGGGAAGAGTTTTAGTTTGTTTGTCTTAATTTAGGTTTGCCTATCTGCTTACTGTATTTGTTGAAAATAAAAAAGCTGCCAGCGCTGCTCTTCTGTTAATCTCCGCAACATGCTCTTTTTTTGAAACATGTTTAGGGCTATGTTTCTGTAAAAAGGAATTAGCTAAGTGCATAAAGATTGTTCATTATCCGCTCAATTTCACTTCATTTGCATCGAATGAAAAAGAAAAAAAAGCCCGCTTCGAAGGGTAAACTAATTAACTCAGTACTAGTTGTTTTTGAAAAAACCCAAGGAAGGCCCCTTAATTATAAGCAGATAGCAAGAGAATTAAAAATTACCTCAGCTAATAGCCGAAAAGTAATCATCGATATTTTAATAGATCTCGTTAATTCAGGAAAACTTAAAGAAATAGATCGAGGCAGGTACGAACTAAAAGCAAACAGCCGAGTTTTAATGGGTCAAATTATGTTCACGAAGGCTGGCAGTGGATTTGTTACCATTGAAGGCCAAAACCGTGACATTTACATACATGCGAGAAATGCAAGAAACGCACTCAATGGTGATAAAGTAGAAATCAGAATTACAAAGTCGGGCATGGGTGGTAAGCGCTCCGAAGGCAAGGTTGTTTCTGTTACGGAAAGAGCTAAAACAGATTTTGTCGGGCTACTCGAGGTAAGCGAAAAATATGCATTCGTTGTGCCAAATGATGATAAAACACCGGTAGACTTCTTCATACCTTTAGATAAGCTAAATGGCGCTAAACATGGAGAGGTTGTTTTGGTTAAAATGACAAGCTGGTCTGCCGACCAAAAGAGCCCATACGGAAAAATAGTTGAAGTGTTCGGAAACCCAGAAGATAATAATGTTGAGATGCGGTCTATTCTGGCAAACAAAGGTTTTACTTCTGGTTTTCAGCGAGTAGTTGAGCGGGAAGCGGAACAAATTTCTTTAGAAATTTCTAAAGAAGAAATTGCCAAAAGAAAAGACTTTAGAGATGTGTTAACATTTACCATCGACCCGGCCGATGCTAAAGACTTTGACGATGCGCTTTCCTTCAGGAAATTAGAAAACGGGAACATCGAAGTTGGAGTCCATATTGCAGATGTAACTCACTATATAAAGCCGGGAAGCGCCTTAGACGAGGAGGCCATTAACCGAGCAACGTCAGTATATCTTGTTGATAGAGTTATTCCGATGCTTCCCGAAAGGTTGTCAAATGGGGTTTGTTCCCTTAGGCCCAATGAAGAAAAATTATGTTTTGCTGCTGTTTTCGAAATAGATAAAGATGCCAAAGTACTAAGTACTTGGATTGGGCGGACTGTAATTTATTCTGATAAACGATTTACATACGAAGATGTTCAAGAAACTATTGAGGCTAAAGATGGACTTTACGTTGATGAAATACTTCAATTAAATACTCTAGCAAAAAAGCTTCGCGACAATAGAATGAATGAGGGTTCGATTAGTTTCGATCGTGTAGAAGTTCGTTTTAAACTAGACGAACATGGCGATCCTGATGGTGTTTATTTCAAGGAACAGAAAGATGCCCACAAGCTTATTGAGGATTTTATGCTTTTGGCAAACAGGTCTGTCGCTTTGTATGTTTCTAAATTAGACCGCAAAGACAAAACATTCGTTTACCGAATACATGATGATCCGGATCCAGATAAAATCTCGGCTTTCAGCCAGTTTATCTCTCGGTTTGGATATAAAGTAGACGAAAACAGGGTGCAATCATCTCTTAACCAGATACTAGACGCTGTTAAAGGAAAGCCTGAAGCTAATGTTGTAGAAACACTTGCTATTCGAACAATGGCTAAGGCAGTATACACAACTAAAAATATTGGCCATTACGGTTTAGGTTTTAGTCATTATTCGCACTTTACATCACCTATTAGAAGGTATCCTGATGTAATGACGCATAGATTGTTATGGTATTATTTGACTGGCGAAGGAGTTAAGGTCGATCCCGAAGAAATCGAGGACGTTTGCAAACACTGTTCACAACAAGAAAGGTCTGCCGTTGAAGCCGAACGAGAATCAACTAAATATTTTCAAGCCTTAACGCTTAATGATAAAGTTGGTGAGACATTCGCTGGGCTCATTTCTGGTGTAACCGATTTTGGGTTTTTTGTAGAAGTTGAAGAAAACAAATGCGAAGGATTGGTTCGGTTGGCAGACATGAAAGATGATCATTACTATTTTGATGAAAAAAACTTTCAAGTCATAGGTAACAATAAGGGGGCAATCTACCAGTTGGGTCAAAAAGTTATGATTAAGGTCCGAAATGTCAATTTGGTTAAAAAGCAAATTGATTTTGAAATATTGCCCCAAGACTAGGCAACGTGTTGACCCGAAAAAAACTGCAAAAAATAAATTTGGTCGGGGCTAGATATTAGCTTACCTAAGGTTAAATATTAGTTTTCTAATATTCTCACTATTTTCCATGTCACATATCATTCGTTCCTCAGGAGTATCAATAGTGTCCACACCATTCTTTCGATAGAAGTCTAGGCAAATATTTCCCGGGGTTAATAGAGTTTCCGCTAGCGTCCCAAATTCTTTATCAAATCCATCAACCGTTTCTAATAGCTCCTGAGAATAAAAAGACTTGAGGTCTGCTGTTTTTAACTCATTTGCAATTGTCTTCCTGTTCTCTGTAGAGTCATCATACCAATCAAATATGTCGTCCATATATTGACAACATGCGCCAAGCTTATAAAGTGCTTTTTCGTTTTTTAATTCTGCATCCAACAAACTAAAAAGTAACAAGGCCGAGCACCCTCCTTTTTCTTCTGTAATTTTTCTAATTTCTTCTTTTGAAGTATTTGCAATAAGTTGCTTTTTGCTGTTTTCTTGTGCGTCCGTTAATTTTAAAAAACAGCTTAAAAACGACCGTTTTTTGTTCATTTTTTGAAAAAGTGGCCGATAAAACAACAAAAACATCAATTCTTCGTCATTATATGGTTGTGTGCTCGGTTCCCTTAAAAGTAAAACTATTCTCTCTTTTGGGGTGTTCCTTTTATCAAACAAATCATCATATACAGGAGCGAGATGACTGAGTAAAACAATTCGCTCTAGCTCATCATCAAATATTCTTCTGCTAATTAATTTTTCAAAGCTCAAGCCCATCAATCCAAAGCTTTTTACATATTGGCGTCCTCGGTTAAAGTGTTTCGACTTAAGTAAATACTGATTTTCTTGGTCTTGGAAGCCTAGCTTTTTATAGAGGCTTTTATAATCAAACGCCTCCAGCTTCTTTAAATACTTGCGGAGCTGCCAAGCTGATTTAATATTTGAAAATATTCCCATCTGCGCTGATAAAAGTACTTTTGTTTATCGAAATGTCATTCTTTAAGAAATATAAAA
>Ga0055584_100004248_pt1 | contig 14069 bp, 28 predicted proteins | sample OSDHelmetaG_FD_58716 | JGI IMG/M metagenome (GOLD analysis project Ga0055584, IMG submission 58716) | Pelagic marine sediment microbial communities from the LTER site Helgoland, North Sea, for post-phytoplankton bloom and carbon turnover... | ecosystem: Environmental > Aquatic > Marine >... | reverse complement strand
GCCACTTTCATCACCAGTAGCAATTTCTTTTAATCTTAGATTGTTTACATAAGTAGCCATCTATATCTCCAGTGACTATAACGAAGCATCGCCCGTAGCTGCGGGAACGCTGGTTGCATATATTTTAGTGCTTTGTTTCAGAGACAAAGACTGACCGCAATCAGAGCAAGTATCAGCTTCTAGCTCAAACTCATCAAGGTCAAACCCGCAATTTGCACAAACTATCTCTATTTCATGCTTCGGATCGATCCCACCATCTATGCTCTTAGCTTCATTTACCTTTATCATGCGGCTATCTCCGTCCAAGTTGTGCCTGGTGCTGGAGTGACCCCCGACCAGCTTGTTCCAGGAGCAGGAACTATCTGCCCCCAAACTAATACATTTCCTACCTGTCCTACGGCCTGTACGCCCGCCGGGTAAACATTTGCCGTACCCGTTTGTGTTGTCGAGCCCAGAGCTGTTGTGCCCTGAACCCCCGTAACATTGACCTCTATAACAAGGTCTACTGTGGCCGTTCCTAGCGCCGTCGTACCCTGTACGCCGGTAACATTTACTGTCGCAATACCAGTAACAGTCGGGCTTCCAAGCTCTCCGGTCGCTGCAACTCCTGTGACTTCAACACTAGCTGTTGCTATGGGTCCGGCTATACCTAATGCCGTTGTGCCTTGGACCCCTGTTACCGCGACAATGGCATCTGCTTCTACAGACGCAGTGCCTATCTGACCGGTCGCTGCGTTGCCTAATACATCAAGGGCACCATCGCCATTGGCAACGACATTCCCTAACGTAGTAGTCGCCTCGACTCCTGTTACAGAGACCGAAGCACCTAAACTCAGTGCCGCTGTGCCTAACGCAGTAGTTCCCTGTACGGAAATACTGCCCTCGCCAAAAGCAAAATCGCCCCATCCTGCGCGACCCCAACCGTCTAAATAGACGATGGCATCCCAAACGGCATAGTTGGCGATACCTGTGGCGCTTACGCCTGTTACAGATACCGTGGCGTTTGCCTGCGCCGTTGCAGTACCAAGTCCTGTAGTACCACTGATACCCGTTACAGCTACCGTAGCTGCGCCAGAAACGGCTACGCTTCCTATCTGCCCGGTGCCGACAGGCAAAGCCGGGCTATTGTTACCCCACTCTCCGGCACCCCAGGTGCCGTAGTTCCATCCGCCTAATGGGACAACAACGTCAGCCATCTAGCACCTTCTACGCAATACGAATTATCGCGTTACTAGCGTCCGCAGTTGGGAACACAATAGTAAAGTCACCGGCTGTAGACGTCTTGTCTGCGCCAAAATCCAACACCGCTACAGCTTTGTTAGACTGAGTGCTGTTATAGATCAATGCACCGCGAGCAGTAATAGTCGCAGTTGACCAGGTGGTGTCGTTGAAATCAGTAAACGCTGTGGTTCCAGAACTGGTAGGTGCTACCGCTGTAAGCGCGTTTCCACCAGCAGAATAGCCTGTGCCGGACACTTCGTTAGTCACGCTGTACGCTGTAGTCGTAGCATCCAGAGTTGCAGAGCTGGTGTACAAGGCAATGTACATGCTGTCCGCAGTGGTGCCACCACGAGCAACAGTTGTTCCAAATGCGTGTATACCGTTAAGAAGCTCCACTTTGAAGCTCGTACACATTGCTTGAGTAATAGCCATAAGGGGCCTCTCCTATAATTTACGGATAATGTTGGCCAATTCTTTTTGGCCTTGCTTTTCGAGTTCTGCACAAATAGTGGTCCTATCTGATCTGATGGCCTCTTTCATGTAAAACACCAAAACTTTTCTAATTTGCTCTTTAAAAACAAGGGCTTGTGCCCTCACCTGCTCATCAGCGTCTTTACTAACGTGCAGCAGCTTGTCTAAGGCTCGATCTGCCAGTTCTTCCGGCGTCCAACCACGATTGCTAGTGGTTTTAACTTCTACCTTAAAGCCATTGTCTACTGATGTTTGTACGCCTTGAATCATGTCTTATCCCTAATAACCAAACCTGTTCGGTATGCGTCGGTTACTTCTTTAGCCTCACCAAAATTCTTCATGGCTATGACTCCCTCGGCAAACCGCTTTTCGTATTCTTGCATCATATCCGGCTCACCTTTCATATAGGTGTACGCCTCTATCAATGACCCGTATAACAACGTTATTTCAGCGTTTTCACTTAACCAGGAAGTGCCGCTTCCTGCCCCCGCAGTCAAACTTGTTGGGCGATAAAAATAGTGCAACTCCACGTCGTAATTTGCATCGGGCGTGGGTCCAAGCAAAAAGTTGGCGTCATCAAAAAACGCATAATATTTGGGGGCACCGGTATCTGTTGGGTCCGGGTTGTACGTCTGGACAAAATTAACGTCTTTATAGTCCAAAAACGTCTTGTCTCCACCCGTCGTAAACGACAAAGAAAACGGGGCCAGGAAATCGCTGGGAGCCGCTAAATACTGGTTACTCGCCGTGGTAGTCGCCGTGGCATTCTTACGAAAAAGCGTAAGCTGAACGTTCTTTAAGATACGCTCTTCAGCCACGCGAATAAAAACAGGCAGGTTATTTACAAAACTGGTTTCAGAATTTTGAGTGTAGTCTTGTATCGCCGTTTTTAACTCGTCATAAGTAAAACTCATGAAATCACCACTGTCACGCTACCAACCTGACCAAATCCGGTTACAGGCCGTAAATTCGGGGCCTCCGGGGTAGGCAAGCCTACATAAACGTCCATAGGCTCTACGCGATCCGGTCTGGGATTACGCAAAGCCTGCGGGTCTGTAATGGTTCTTCGGGGCTCTAACTGAGGTTGTTTCTTTTCCCACTCATCTTTGCCCACCAGGAGACCATTCCACTCCCGCTTCATTTCGTTCAGCTTGTAGCGAAACCCGCTTCTGTCTGATATGCCATAGGCATTTTTACCAACAGCAAATTTACCCATTACAAATTCTGCGAGTACGCCAAGCTTGGCACAATGTTAAAAGAGGCTCGATCACGGTCCATGCTTATGGCTCGCTCCATTTCCTCTTCGTACACGGCTTTTAATAACGGCACCCTGTCTGGGGCTTTCTTGATGGCAATGTAGTAAGCCAACCCTGCCGCCAAACAAGGATAAAATCTAAACGGCATTTCCACCGTATTCTGAGCCGTGTCTGCGTCGTCCATTCGGACCAAACGATCAAACACGATCACATCTGTGCTGTTCTCCGGGACAGGCCACAGCTTTAACACCGGGCTGATTAGACGGTCCAGAAACCACTGTGAGGGACGTCCCTGCGTGGTTTTATTAGGCACACCCAGGTAATCGTCACGACTTAACCGCTGTATGTTGTAATCCACGTTATCGCGGCGAACGGCTGCTGACAAAATGTCTATGGTGTCTGCGTTCAGCGTATAGTTCGCAGTTCCCGCCGTCAGGGCTTGTGTAGATTGCTCTATCGTCCAGGAATTAAGGCCCCTGTTTGCCCAATCAGCAAACAACAGGTTCATAGAACGTTTTGCAGTCTTGATGTCGTATCCAGTACGAACCTCTCGACCACAACGCTCAAACGCCTCCTCGATGTACTCGGTGACGTCTAACTCAAAGTTTTTAGAACCAGAAACGGTCATTTCTTACTTCTTCCTCTAACGTTGATCAAATTTGGAGGCATCCGGCTTTTGCCTTGGCTTAGTCACCGCTTCTGTGGCTATGTTTGCACCCTCTACACCTAAGCCACCTAAAACAATACCCTCTGTATTAGCTTTTTTAACCGCACGTCTAGTAGCGCCTACCGTTTTTTTAGCCTTCTTTTTTGCGGAATTAGTGGCTCTTCGTGTGGCTTGACTAGCTTTTTTAGACGTCTTTTTTGCAACTTTAGCCGTCTTCTTTTTGGCGGTTTTAGCAGCTTCTCTAGCTTTTTTAGCGGCTTTCTTTTTCGCTGCCGCTGCGGCTCGTCTTGCCGCTTGAGTGCCTTTAGTAAGTGCCTTTCTAGCAATAGTCGCAACAACCATGGTTATTTACCTTTTTTAAGTGGACCGCCGGAGCGCATTCCTTTAATTACGCCAGACTTTTTAGAGACCTTTCCGCCCATGTTCCGTTTAATAACGCCTTTACCCATCAGGACGTCTTTTTGCGTGACTTTACCGTCACCACTCAGATCAGGGAAACCACCATCTTTCATTTTGATGGGATCACCCACTGATCCACCGCCCCTCATTTTCTTCGGCTTTTTAGCTTTCTTGCCGCCAGGAGCTGCATTACCAATGTTTACCGCAGATCCGCTAGTGCCGCCAGCACCGGCTTCTTTCTTTCTAGGGCTCATTGCCATCTTTCAATCTCCTGTAAAATTCGTGACGAACCTTGTACATGTTTTCGACGTCATATGCGTCAAAATAACGCTCATAATAACCTAATTTTCGTATCTTATCCGCTGATTCCTCCAGCTTACTAAGGCGCTGAACAAATATCATCGCATACTCTTCTACGGTTTCTGGTTCAAAAGAGCCGTCGTCTACAAGCTCATTGGGCTCCTGGTCTGGGTGAAATCCCATAACCCAGATGTCCCGGTCTATGAACATACCGTCAGATATGGCTTGATTGATGTCATCGAGGTATTCGTGGAAGGCTTCCGAGTTTTCGGGAAACGCCAGGTCCACGATGATTACCAAATCCACCTTGTCGTCCCAGGTAGATATGACTGACCACAAGTCATGATAATTCGCGGGATCGCGTTTAAAAATAACCGAAACCCGTTGCGCTGCCCAAGCTGCTTTGGCATATGGGCAAGCGGGTAACCCATTGAAATCTGGGTTGTTTTCTTCTAGGAGTGTTTTTGACCACTCTCTAATTTCATTGTAAATCTTTTTTTCGTCGTCAACAAAGAATTCATGCATACCGTGTTCTTTTTTTGCGGTCAGGCATGATTGCCCCACACCCACGACTCACTTCGCCACCCATGTTTAAATTGCGAACTTTGGCTTTCTTGGTGTTAGAAACAACCTGTTTACCCTTTTTGCCCTCTCGTTTCTTTTTACGAGCAGTGGCAGCACGTTCTTTCTTAGACAGGCTTTCTGCCTTTGATCTTGGCAAGCACCGATCAGGATTCTTTTTATCCTTAGAAGTGCCGCATTTCCCAACGATGTTCCCAGAGCTGTCTATCCTGACCCAGTCCTGGTCAACCCATTTCTTTAAATCACCCACGCTTCTTTCTCTTCGACTTCTTTGCGTAATTAGGGTCTTTACAGTATTTAGAGGCCGCTAAATTGGCATAAGCACTGGGATAGGTATCAAAGGTACGTTTTGCCCAAGCAATGCCTTCTGGGCATATTTTGTTACCCTTTTTCTTTTTTGCTTCTCCACCTTTAGCCATCTTAATGACGCCGCACTTAGAAGCAGGCACGACTGTCCCAGTTCTTACGCGACTCATTTCAATAAAATCCCTATTATCCCAATTGCCTCAACACAAACAACGGATAAGAGCATCCACAAACGATTATCCAGTTTGTCGATCTTTTTCTCCACATGCGCTAAATGATTGTTTTCTAAACGATTTAACGTTATTTCAACATTGCTTAACCGCTTATCAACATCGTGTATAGTAACTTCTACCACTTTTAACACTTCCACCGTTTCCTAGCTTGGCGCAACCTGGAATTAGGGTTCTTAGCCGCTTTTGGAAATTTTTTCATCTGTCCAGCAGAACGCGCACAAAACGACTTACGTCGTTTTGCGGCTTTACTACCTTTCTTAACTTTTCCGGTTACGGCGGTTTGCAGTTTAGAACCAGGGTTTTCCTTGCGGTATTTCGCAACCCCCTTTTTGGTCATTCCTGCACCTTTCTTAGTGGGTCGTTTATCACCGCTTTTGACGGTGTAGCCTTTCATCGACCCCTTTTTCTTTTTTTCCGCCATAGTTATCAACTATAGAAGACAGTTATCGCCGTAATATTCGTTTCTACTGAGACATATATGTCAGACACGCGAATACCCTCATCGGGTATGTTTATTGAATGCGAGTCGTTCTGCTTAAAATCAATGTCAAGGGCGGTAGCCCCACCATTACCATCCGTAATAGTGAGGCGACCAGCACCAACATCGTCGGTCAACACTTGTATTTGACGTATACGAGCGGGACCAACAGCAGCAGAGCCAACGGCGGTCAGCCGTTTAGTTTTAACATCTGATCCGGCCATGTTTAGCTCCTATTAAGACAGGTTGTTGTTCTGAATATACATAACCGTAACTGTTGCAACGCCTGTTGTGCCGTCGCCAGTAGCTCCCGTGAAATCAGCCAAAACCTCTAAATCAGTAGTGCCGACGTTAGTAGCTTCTGCGTCTAGCGTTCCGTGAGTAGTGCCAAGAGCCTTGGTGTTTACAGTCGCTAAGAAAGCATCTGGATCAGCCGCAGTTCCAACTGAGATAGTAGCCGCTCCAGTGTCATCTCCAACGGTAGTGACGTTTACAATTACATCAACAATTTGAGAATTGGCAGGCACTATTGCCATCCTTTGATTGAGTTGGCTTGCGCCTGTGATATTTGGTATAGCGGATTGGGCCATCACGACAGAACCTACATTGGCTACGTTAGTGCCAACAGTTGTGCCAGTGGTGTCTTTGATGGTTCCGGTCTTAATAGGGCCAGAAAAAGTAGTAGTAGCCATGTGTTACTCCTGTCGGGGCTAGTGTCAGTCACGGGATGTGACTGTCAGGAATTTGTGTACGATACGATAAAAAAAGGGGCGGCACAAGCCACCCCTTTTCTCACACCATTTAGGTGATTAAGCGCCTGCGGTACCGAAAACCGCTCTCCAATCAGAGACGCCGAAGCTGTATCGCTCACGGGCCTTGAAGCGCATGTTTCCAGTATCAAAATCGCCTTCCATGCCAGTCTTAATGGCAGTACGCTCGAACAGCTTAAAACCGTTAGGAGCGTCTGTTTTAATGAAGAAAGCATCTGTGTCGGTGAGAAAGTGGTTAACCACCGCACCGTCAGGGAGCATCCCCATAGACTTCATGGCGTTTAGATCGTTGTCCGCAGTGCCAGAACGCAGATTAGAGTTAATTACTCGCTCTGCAATAAATTGCAGTTCTTTAGGAATAATTAACTTCATGCCACGTACAGCGATCTTCAGACCACGTTCGTCAGTCAAACCAGCAATATCAATCAGCATCTGCTCAAGCGAAGTCTCATTGAGATCCGCCGCTACAGCAAGCTGGTTACGCTGGTTTCCGCTCAAAGAAGGATGAGCTGATGAACAAAGCGCAGCGCCATCGCCTACAGGGTAAGCGGTGTCAAAAGCGTTGTTCAGTACAGAAGCAGCCTTGATTTGCTTGGTCTGTGACATAGACCGTGCCAGGGCACGGGTATATCGAGCAGCCAGCCTATCGTACAGGTTGTCTTCTACAGCTTCTTCAGTAATGCTGAAAGCCAGAGCAATGGTCTCGTGAGTGTAACGAGCAGTGTAAGTTTCCTGCGCGTCGTCAAACGAGATTGATCCACCTTCTGATTTAACTGGCGCAGTGCCAAAACCAGATAACATCACCTCTTCTTCGAATGCACGATCTGAGCTTTCAGTTTCGAAAATCTCAGCATGCTCGTTGTCGTATCGGTCGTATTCGAGCCCGAACAAGGCATTTAGGCCGGGTTCTAGCTCTTTCGCTAATTGTGCGCGAGAAATAGCCATTAGTTAAACCCCCTTAAATGCCGGTAGAATCCGCAGTGGTTTGAGAATCAAACCTGCGGGTTCCAGCGTTAAAATGCGCGTTCAAACGAACCAACAGAGGTATACCAGCAGCGGTATAGTCACTGTTTGCTTCATTGTCCGCAATCCCAACAATACGCAACGGTAATGTCGCAGTCACAGCAACGTTAGCTACGCTGGCAGCCGCACTGGAACGACCAGTGTCTGTGCTACCTGAACGAGCTGACGTGCCCAAATCAGTATTTGAAAAGACTGTAGCCAACGCAGTCGCACGGTCAGTGAGACTTGCATCGCTTGCAACCTGAAAAATCTGATTTGGATTGTCTGCAACAAAAGCTTTAACAGGATGATTTGTATCCACGCTAACGCTTCCGCTACCAGGCCAATAGTCCAACCAAACCGGCTTCTTTTGAACCGAATCATGATACTGAACGCCCATTAGGACTCCAAGTGCCTGCGTGGTGCCACCAGCGGTGTCACCAGCTTGATCAATTACGCCCGCTGCCAAAGGGACAACGATTTCGTATCGATAAATGACATTTGTGTTGTTGGAGGCAATCTCATACTCGGTTACACCGGTAGAGTTTACACCTGCACCAACTATCCCAACAGGACGCATACCGTAGGCAGTTTCTTGATTTGCCATAGGAACATCTCCTTATTGGGGTGACCTACTCTTTTCGTGGGCCACCAAAAGTTACACGAGATTGACGATCAGGTTTATTGATCGCCATGCTTTCATGAGCATTTTCTCGCATCATATCGTGATCAACGGCATCTAAAAGGTCTTTACTCTTTCCTTTAAAGTATTGACTTCTTTCCTGCACCGTTTCTAACGGTATACGAGCGAGAACCAATCCACCAACTCCAAACACACCTTCAAATTTACCTGATTCAATCACCGGAGCCTCAAAATCCGGGTATTCGTCTGCTCTCACAAGCTCATACCCTTCTCTCAAACGAGCAGAAATGTTCTTACGGTCATCAAAACCGCGAACTTCTGCCCTAATCCATCGGTGCTTGTACCCTTCGGGTGCAGGCGGTGCTTCGAGCATGGACGGGGGAGCCCAAGGCTTACGCCGTTGCTCCTTCTCCCTAGTGTCCTTAGCGCGAGAAGATCGATCTACGCCCTCAAAACCTACTTTCTTTTTTGTGGCCATAGTCATCTCCTATTTGACATATTTCGCGTATTCTTCTAGCGGCACACCCAATTTCTTTGCTATTGCAACCTGGCTGGGCGTGAGTTTTTTCCGGGTGTTGCGTCCTGATTTAGAGCCCGTCGTTGAGCGAGAGCTGCCTGCAACGTTCTGGACGGGACGTTTGCTAGGACTTTCTGAAAATTTATGCGGAAACTCGGTCCGTATACGATCATCCAGCTCACTATAATACTCATCGCTCTTAGGGTCAAACCCTTCATCTTCGACAAGTCTTTTGTGAAGGCCAAATGCCGCAAAAGTCATGGCTTCGTCAGAACCAAACCAGTCGTTTTTAGATGCCCAATCCTCTGCTTTTGGATCGGGGCGTTGAGTTTGTGGCGCTTGTTGTGGCTGTTGCGGAGCCTGCTGCTGGTATGCGGCCTGCTGTTGTGCCTGGCGCTCCTGCTGTTGTTTAGCCGTTTCGTAACGGTCTTTAGCTACCGCTAATTGACTTAACTTACGCTGTGCCGTCACAGTGCCTTCGGTGTCTGCACGATCTATCGCGGCCCTAAGCTCGTCTTCAACTTGTTTTTCTTCAATAGTTAAACGAGACCCATATTCGGTCATGTAGCCTTTATCTAAAGACTCTACCCGTTGTTTTAAAGTTTCGGACTCACTTTGAATAGATTTAGCGTAGCTTAAAGCCTCTTCTCGCTGCCTTTCAGCTTCGCGCATCTTTTTAGTCAAGCGATCTATGCGTTTTTGGACACCAGCGGTGTATTGCTGATGTTCATCACCGTCTTCACTTTCTTCACTTTCCTCCGGCTCCTCTGAAGACACATCAGAAACCGATACTTCGACCTCTTGCTCCTCTTCGTTGCTGCCAACGTCTATATCGACGGTGCCATCATCCGGCTCGTAAGCTTTTTCCTTCTTTTCTTCTGCCATGTTTACCCCTTAAAAGCTAATAATGTCTTCTGGATCAGAAATAGTTGCCAAAATCTCATCATCGTTAAGAATACGGACTTCTCCGCCATCTATACGAAACCTAGAACCAGCGTATCGAGCAAAAATTACCCAATCTTTTTCCTGGCACCAGGGACCATTTGGAAATTTATTCGTGTCTTGATAAGCAAGCGGTCCTTGCTTTAACACGTATCCGACAACGGTTTGAATCTGACCGTCCTCTAGAACTTTATCGGGGATATATATGCCGCCGTCTGTTTTAGACTTGCCTCGATACGGAAGAATTAACATTCGCCAGCCCGTGGGAGTGGGCATACGCTCTACGAGAGAAGCGTCCGCCTTAGAAGGGTCTAAGACACGATCTTGCGGGTCAACATAAATGCTGTCGACACCCTCTGTATCAGCAGTTTCACGTGAAACCTCTTCTTCTGTTTTTTTAGCTTCTTCAGCTTCTTTATCTAGCTGATCCGCCAAATAACCGGGGACTTCAATCATGCATACGCTCCTGTTGTTGTAGCAGGCCCGAGAGTTCCTGTGCTATGTAATTTAAAGCGTCTAACTCACCCATGAGTTGTTTATAAGATTCCAGGGAGGTAACGCCGTTGTTTTCTAAAATATCTAAGACCAAAGACTTACGTTCTTTTATCTTTTTTTGAACAAACTGCACCACGACTAAATCATCCATAACGTCTCCGTCTCATATAGTCGTAGCGAATCTTATACCAGATGCAGTCTGTTGGCTAGGTGTGCCTCTCGTATTAATTCTTTGCTTTGGCCAAAGTATGGAACGGCCATATAGTTTTTAACTAACTCTTCGCAAAGCCACTTGTCGTGACGTTTAAAGTCGCCCATATATCGACCGTATTTACCGCCTTTGTCTTTATAAGTTCTAAGCGTGACTACCGTGCCAACGGGCATAAAATCTTTTACGAACTCTTTAGCCATCAGTCCGTATCTTTTTTCATCTTTATCTCTGGTTCTAGATTCGGGTGCATCAATTCCATACAGACGAATACGACCACGTTTACCGCCAACAAAAGTATCAAAGCCAAGGTCCACCAAAACATCTACCGTGTCTCCATCAACGATTTTGACCACGGTAGCCGCGTACTCAAACATAGCTACCCGCTTTAATAATGTCGGTAAGCTCTAAAGCTCGACCACCAACCTGTTTGGCCCACCTGGAATCCATGAACTCTACCGCAGCAGTGTCGTAGTCTTGGTTCTCCATAGCAGCTATGGCGTTTTTAAAACCTCTGAAACGAGTAGCTCCAAGGTTAAAAAAGATGTTCATAATGGCGTCTTTACGAGCGCCTTCCAGAGTTCTAAACCAAACATATTCAGAGATAAGCTCCGCCGCACAACGCTCTAAATCATTTTTTAAAAGGTAGTTTATCTCGTCTTCAGACAGTCCGGGTCCGCTTTCAGCGATATTTCGTCCACAGCCAATATGCTCTAAACCACCCGTATCACGGTATACGTTGCTTTTAACGCCCTCATGGCGTTTTAACATCTCAATCAAATTATCCATTACTTTTCCCGTTAGAGCCGCCATAGAAAAAAGCAGCGGCCGTACCTAATATGCCCGATAGTTGGCCTAGCACCAGAGATATGATGGTTTCGTCGTTTTGGTCGTGCGGCATTATGGTTACCGCCAGGACGTAAGTGCCATACAACACCAAAGCCAACATGCTAAACGCTTTAGGTGTCCAGTCCGTAGAAAACTTAGCTCTAGCATCTTTCCTGTCTGCGACTTCCGTCTTAAAAGACTCCAGGTCTATTTCCATAGCACGGATGCTTTGTTCAAAGTCTTTGTCGGCTTGTTTTAAGAGGGGTGCCTTATCGGGCTCACGCTCAATAAGGTCTTCGATCTCGTTAGCGGTAGCTGTCTCAGGAAGGCCGATCTTCTTAGCCGCCATTTTGACGGCCATACCGGCCATTGGACCGCCTGCCGCCTGTGCAATGGTGGGGGCTAAGGATTTAAGTAAACTACCCAGCTTCATTTAAACAAAATCACCAGTTGTATAAGTAACTTGAGGTCAGCTATCGCTTTTGTCCACGCCGACGGCGTCTTCCTCCGCGACAATTTCATCGATAGTATCGCATACATCTGGGACAACCACACCCGTTGTCGCAGATAATGCACTTCGACCGACTGCTCGAACGCCCTTATAAAACTGAGAGCAATAAATTTCTTTATTATCAATGACTTGCTGTACTGAAGTGCAGCTACTCAATAATATCGCTATAGACAATATTGCATATCGCATCAAAAGATTCCTTGAAAACGTTGCGGTTTAAGAAGAATTGGGCTGTAGCCTTTCAAGGCAACGCCCCCTTTATTCATTTTTTTAGGCTTGGCTTTATCTAAAGCAATAGCCACCGCTTGTTTCTGAGGGTAACCCTCGTCTTTAAGCTTGCTTATGTTTGAACTAATGGTCTTTTGACTAGACCCGCGCATTAAAGGCATGTGACCTCCTATGCGTTGGTAAACTCAGCACCACGCAGCGCAGCACCCATACCACGGCGCTTACCTTTGGTAATCTTGGCTTTGGCAGTGTTTGGAGTCTTTTCTTCCTTCATAGTAGCGTAAGGAATACGACCCTGATCTTTAATATCCGCATAGGTAGTGGGTTTTGGTGGCTCTTGGATAGGTCCACCCATAATCTTAACAGCAGCCATTTCTAGCCCCCTTGGTTGTTTCTTTGGTTTAAGCGCATAATTTCACGCTCCGTTGATGCTTGTATCTTCTTGTCTGTGGTCTCTTCTTGACTCGCCAAACGCTGATCAAACTGTCTTGCTCTTTCTTGAAGCGTAGATTGCTGAAGGTCAAGCTTACGCTGCCCATCTGCAATATCGGCTTGTGTGGCCTGCGCCTTGATATTTAGCTCTTCCTGCTTCAACGCGACTAATGGATCACCTCCTTCTCCGCCACCCATAATCTGCTGGCTTTGTTGGCGCACCGCCTGCATATCTTGAGCGACTAACTGTGCAACAAGTTGTTCTACCTGCAACATCTGATCTTCCGTAAGCTCTTGGCCGCCACTCTGCTGAAGAATCTGGGCCGTTGCCTGCTCCCTAGCCTTCAGGCGTACATGCTCCAGAACGTGCTTCTGTAAGGCCATTGCCATAGGAGGTGAGCCCTGAATCACGCCCGACGCCATAAACGTCAAGTGAGCCAGCATGTGCGCGTCATGATCCTGACCTTCAAACGCCAGCATTTGCACGTTATCCAACGCATCAATATGCTCTTGCGCCGGGTCTTTCGGCTGCGGCTCTTGAGTGGCAGGCGCTTTCAAAATAGTGTCGACGTCCGTTACGCCTAACGCATCATACATCCTACGAAACGCCTCATGCGTGTTGTGCAGTTGAGGAGCCTGCATTGCAAGCTGTAGCTGCGACTGCGCCAAAGCAATCCGCTGCGCTTGAGAAAATATATTAGGGTTGGACACGGGAACCACGTCAACGCGGTCATCGAAATCCTGCGCCATTACACCCTGCTCGCCACCGCTAACAGAATACGGGTATTCCTGTGGCAAGAAGTCGTGAATTACACGAGCCAGCAACTTGAACTCGTTCTTCATCGCATAGTGCAGGCGCTTATGCACCGCGCTCATCACACGAGTGCCTTGCTCCAACATAGCCACAGTTGTGCCGACGGCCGCGTTCTGGTTGCCCTCACCCACCTTCATGTCTGTAATCGTGGCAAACCGACGCCCAGCATCCACTACAAAACCTAGAAGCTGCATAAGCGTTGTGTCAGGGCCCTTGAAAGGCAAAGCCATCAAGCTGTCCCGAATAGCGCCCCCCGGAGCGTCGACATCTCTAAATTCACCAGGCTGCAAAGGTTCGCTGTCTTCCTGTATACGCAGCCCACGAGCCTTAAAACCCGCTGGAAGGTTGGACAAGGTGCCCGCATCAATCAATTGACGCAATGCAGCCGTTGCCGTGCGAGAGAGCCCGCCAATCGTGTGAATTAGGCCCAGACCATAAAAGCCCAAGCCCGGAAGGAACTTGTAATGCACGAAATACTGAATCTTCGTGTTAGCGTCGTCATCCTCCGCATAATTGCGCCGGACAGACAAAACTTGGCCGTTATCTTCACTAAGAGTGACGATATAGGGCAGTTTTATGCCAGTTTCTTCGCCTTCTTCGTCCTTATCCTCAAACCCAGGTAAGTCCAAATCAACGTGGAATTCCAACAAAGTGCAATCATAATCAACATACGACGGGTGTACACCCTGTATCTTGTTGATCTGTTCCGTGACGTTGTCCAATGATTCTTGGGCCGGGGACACCGGGACGTCCAAATAGAACCCCG
>Ga0055584_100004247_pt1 | contig 14070 bp, 17 predicted proteins | sample OSDHelmetaG_FD_58716 | JGI IMG/M metagenome (GOLD analysis project Ga0055584, IMG submission 58716) | Pelagic marine sediment microbial communities from the LTER site Helgoland, North Sea, for post-phytoplankton bloom and carbon turnover... | ecosystem: Environmental > Aquatic > Marine >... | reverse complement strand
AAAGCCTAGGTTAGGGCAATCAGGATCTGATCCCGTCGGCTCTGAAAGTGACCGTCCGGCTTGCATGATGGTAGGAGTTCCGCTGGCTCTGCCTGCGGTCGCGCAGAGCGCGGTCAGGGCGGCGAAGTGTTTGGACTGCATGATGTTGTATCTGTGCGCCCTGGTACGCGTCCGCTCAACCTCGTGTATATACTTGAATAAATACGGATGCGATTCTTAGATTTTGTTTCGAAAAAAGTGGCGCAACAATCGGTGATCGCGTGCCTTGTACAAACTTGTTCAAAGTTTGCTTAAATAGCGGTGTTAAATTTTTTGGCGATGCGCTTCCGGCGGGTGGCGCGGCGCCCCGGGTCGCACTCGCCCTCCTGCACGTCCACGCACAGTTTGTGCCGGGCGGGCGCCCAGCCGGGCACGGGCTTGGCGTGCAGCGCGCGCCTCTCCGCCTCCGCGCGCCAGAAGGCGGCGCTGTACCGCAGCTGCAGCTCCCGCGCCTCCTGAGGATTGCGCTTTTGAGCGTCCAAGGTGCGACACTCGAACCACCCCGCGGCTGCCGTCAGCGCGGCTAAGTACCACTGCGCGCAGAACGAAATGCCGGTGACGGTGCGCGCCAGGCTGGGCGGCAGCTTGGCCAGCGCTTCCAACCTCGGGTCGTCTGCGCGGCAGCCCATGAGTTTGGCGCGCTCGGTTATTCCGATCGGTACCAGCGCGACGCTGTCGGCGCTGTTCACGTGCGCGTAGCGGAACACGGGTTGGGTGGTAATCGTAGGGCCCGGATCGCAGGGCCAGATGCCGGCGAACGTGTTGCGCGGCAGCCACGAGCCTTGTACTAGCCTTAGGTTGCTTCTGCGGCACACGCCCACGGCTTCCCCCCAGCCGCTCCACGCCTCGGCGGCCGTCGGCAGCATGTCTTTTACCCCCTCGGGCGCAAACAGCAGGCGTTTGCGCGTCGTGTAAGCGCCGACGTCGGCCGCGTCGAGCTTGGTCACCTCGAACGTCGCGGGGGCGGCGCCGTCGTTGAGCGCGGCGAGAAGCGCCTTGGCCTCGGGTCCTGGGACAAAGTTGCCCTGGCGATCGTTGCGACCGGGGGCCGAGCACTCCACCAGGACGCAGTCGCACGCCCCCGATTTCATGGCAAACGAGAGTTTGCGCAGGAAGCGGCACGATACCGCCAGGTAGTCTTTTCTGTCGCCTTTGTCGGACTGCGAGTTGGCCACGCTGTACATGCGGCACGGAGGCGACGCGAGCACCGCTAGTTTGGACGACGGGTGGGCGCTCCTGACCGCGCGCAGGATCTCGTTCAAATCGTTGTTCGGGTCGCGCATGCCGCCCTGCAGCGTGCCGACGTCCACGTCAAACAGCTGTTCGGGCACGTACCACCCGGCTTGCAGGTTGGCGGCCAGCTTGAACGGGCCGTCGCGCTCGTAGTCGTGCTCCCTAATGCTCCTCAGCAGATCTGGTCTGCGTTTCTTGGTCCACACGCGCACCCTGGCCCCGCTCCATCCCAGGTACTCCGGGCGAACGTCCACGTCCACCACCGCTTGCCCCCCCAGCTGCCGCAGCGCCACCGGATCCGTCCCCACCGGCTCCCCGCTGCACAGCCGCACAACCACAAAAGCCGGCGCACGCAACAGCCTTTGACGCTTCTTTTCCGCTTGCCACGCCCTCGCCATGCGCTTTTTGACGGGCAGCAGCGACGACCCCGGCTCTAGGCAGACTAGCGGCGGCGGCGGCGGCGCCGTGCGTTTGGGTGGCTTTGGCGGACACGCCGCCTTCTCCGAGCCACTCGACGTCAAGGGGAATGGAGTAGGGCACGCGGTGAACGCGCGGCGGGGCGGGTGAGGCGGACCGGGACCGCGACTGGGACCGGGACCGGGACGGGGACCGGGACCGCGACCGGGACCGCGACCGGGACCGCGACCGGGACCGCGACCGCGAGCCTTCGTAGCCTCTGGCCACCCGTTTGTAGTTTTGCAGCGTGGCCCGCCCGACGCGCACCGCCACCCGGCGGTTGCCGGGGCTGCGGTAAGTGTCGGGGCGCGCGCCGACCGGCCCGCGGGCGGGGTTCGGAAGCGAAAGGCGCCCGCCGAAGGGCGCGAAGCTGCCGGCGGCGCCGCGAGAGGGTCGCGCGGAGCTGCCGACGGCGCCGGTGGACGCGTTAGAGCGAAAGAAGCCGTAGCCATTGCGAAACATAAAGTTGGGTTGGTGTGTGAAGGGGGGGGTGGGGAGTTTCAAATTCGCGCGCGCACACAGGGTGGTTCCTTTTGCACAGTATAAACAGGTAGGCTCATGAGTCTGTACATAGCGTGCAAACTGAACATTGAGAGCTGCAGGCTTTCGGTTGGTAACAGCGCCGAACAGCGCCGGCAGCAAGCCGAAGGGTCTGGCGGGGAGGGGGGGGGTGTGAGGGGGGGGGGCGCGGTAGGAGAGCGCGAATGCAGTGGGAGCGGCTGTGGCGCTACAAGCGCGCGAAGTCGGAGTCCGCGGCGTCTGATCCCGCGACGAACACGAACAGGTACGACATGAAAGACGTGGCCGCGTACGTACTGACGCTGTGCGCCGTCGCTCTGGCGGGGTCGTTGATTGCCCGGCTGCCGATGGAGCGCGCGGTGGGCGTTCAGTTCGTCGTAGGCTGGTTTGCTCTTGACTTGTGCTGGAGCCCCGAGTCTAAGTTCGTGCGAGTGGAGAGCGGCTGGGACTACACGTCGTTTGCGCTGCCGACCGCGCTCGGCGTGGCGGCTTGGTGGTTGTGGGGAGACGAGGTTGCCTTCGCCGCGGTGCAGGGCGTGCTTGCCGCGGTGGTTGCAAGCTACTGGGTCTACACCGAGACCCCGCGCAGAGACGGGTTGTGGTACAGAGGCTGCGCGCGCGCTGTTCTGTTGTACGGCGCGGTCACGGCGCTCGGAGCGGTGGCGGCGGCCGTCGCGGGCATTCCGTTCAAGCTGCATCCGTGGTATGTGGCGTTTGTGCTCAACGCGCTGGCCACGACACGGCGAGAGGTAAGGTGGTGGGACAGGGCCCTGCACGGGTGGACGTGGGGCGTGCTGCTCGAGGCGCTGGCCAGAGACGAGCTCGTGTTTGACAAATTTTTCTACGATTAAAAGTGCGTGTTGCCTATAACTATGCAGGCGCGCTCCTAGTGCACGCGGTAAACTCCAATTCATGTCGAAGCAGTCTTACCCCACGTACGTGCCGTCGCGCAGCGCCGGAAGCGTGGATCTCATCGTTGAGTTCTGCAGAGACGCTCCGATGACCGCCGACGTAGCCACCACTCCCGGAGTGGGCAAGTCGTGCGCCGAGGTGCTCCGCGGAAACGGCATCGACACTGTGGCCCAGCTCGTGGGCCACTTTCTCATGTGCGTGGACGGAGAGAGAACCAGCGGGGAAGCGTGCCAAGCGTTTTTCAACAAGCTGAAAGACATGGTGAGAGGCACGAGCGCCTCAAAAGCCAACGCGCACACCGTCGTGTTTGCAGTGGCCAACATGTTGGCGGAAAGGAGCATGTTTGAGTGCCAGTTCGACTCGGACGTGGAAGTGGAAGACGAGGAGTAAATAAAAAAAATAAATTAAAAACGAAGGTTCATTCTGTTCATGAGTTTAAACGCGTGTATTTCCTGTGCAAATTGCGCCTCTCCTCTTTTTTCCTCCCCGCCGCCGGCAGCTGCGCGCCTTCGCCGTTCCCATCTATCAGCTTGTTGTAACTCAAATTTATCCTGTGCCTCTCGTTGTCTTCTCAAGTACATTTCCTCCAGTGTAGTCTCTTTTTTACCTGCTCTTCTTGCCGCTTTCATGAGGTACTTCTTAGCATACTCTTTTCTTTCTACTTTTAATTTGTAACGAGGGCCATTGCTGGCGACAGTCCGCATCACCTCATTCACTTTGTCCTCCATTCGCTCGTACAAAAATGTAAGCAAGTGCATCATTTCTTTTGTAGTGACGTCGTTAGACAAGATGAAGGCGTTGCTTACCTCGTTGCCGTGGGAGATGTGCATGATGTTCAACATTTTCCGGAGAGGTTGCTGCAAAGCCTTCGCCAAGCTAGAATTTTTTGCCTCGTCATCGCTGACCAGTTGGTGCTCTTCTGTGTGCACGCTGTCACCTTTGTAACCCCACAAAAGCATGTTGTTGAAACTCTGCACTTCAGACTTCAAAATATACGGCTGCAAGCGCTCTTCTACTCTTGATCGTTGAAAACCGTGCCCTACCTGCGTTTGTGAGATTGGGGCAAAAATATCCGTGTCGTGCGTTGCATAAATCTGCACCAGACTGGTGTTTGCCAAGTCGTAGTGAGTCATAACTAATTCGTTCACTCGCATCACCCGCTTTTTCGCTTTGACAAGACTCTGTGTCAAAGCACTGCCGCGATCTAACATTTGTTTGGTCAATGCATCTAGACGTTTAGCGTGCTCCTTTTCGGGGTGAAGAATAAGTTCCTCGTAAAGCTGCACGAGACATTCGATCATCGTGCGAGCTTGTTCGATGAAAAATGTCTGCAAGCTTTGAATGTGCACGTGGCGGAAAAAAGCATGCGGACGCGCTTTTTGCACGATTTCACAAGTGCGTCCTGTGTAAAAATCTGTCACGGGTTGCAACACACCAAAGTGCACGTCCATTTCGGTGGAGTAATCGGAATTAGCCGTGCTCTGAACGCGAATCGGAAAAACATCATTAAAGACTGTATTTGCCCATTTCACTGAAAGTATGCTGTTGCGCATTTCTTCCCTGTCGAAAGGTTTTACAAGCCGTGATTCTACCTTTCCAGACACAAATCCAGTGTCTGCACCGGTTCCACCCGTGTAGGCGCTTACGAATTGTGGACACGACAGTGTAAAATCTCTAGTACTTGCCGCTGTGCACCAACGTTGAATGCCTTGCAAGTTAAATATTGTTTCGAAAAGTACTTCGTAAGTGTCTACAATACGATTCACAGTGTTTTCGTACCGCAAAGGAGATGTGGTCAAACAATCTTCCAGCGTCACGTCGTCGGGCACCACCATAAAAAAACCGTCCACGTCGTTGGTTTTGGTGTACTCCGACGTGCTTCGCGGCATGAACATACGGTACAAAGATCCTCCATACGGGTAAAAACGAAGCGTCGCGCCTTTAATGAGTGCGTCAAATGCCTCGCATAAATTGTCTATGGCCGCATACTGCATCCGTATAAAGTCTATTGGCATGCGCCTATCTGTGTCGAACACCTCCATGATTTTTGAAAAGCTTGCGTGCATGTTACCGCTTTGTTTTTTTTGTTTATAGTGCAATTTTTTTTCCAAACTATATACTTTGATACCGCCCGCGGGTTGGATTCGTCGAAATGTCGGGCGTGCGCGCGCCTCGTGTTTCTTTTGTGACGCGCGGCAGTGAAACCGCCGACGGGTTGTACGAGTTCGAAACGAACGCTGCAACAAACGGTGCGAATCGGGGCGCAGCTCTGGGCAGTTCCAGCACCGTACGGACCGTCGTGCTGGCGCGCCGGGCTGAAACCACCGTGTTCGGTAAATATTTAATTCTGCTGGCCGGTTCGCGAATTTTTGTCAAAACCATCGAGAAACGAACACCACCCAGAGATAACACATTGCGGTACAACACTCCGCAGTGGGAGGCAACCTACCAAAACGTCGCGTGGCAGCACGGGCTTGCCCCGCGGGTGTACGGGTACGACAACAAACGTCGCATCATTACCATGGCACCGCTTGTGAAAACCCTGGCAAGTTTTTTTGTGGGTGACCAGGGAAAATTTTCAAAGGACATGCAGTTAAAGTACGTGGAGCTCGTGCATCGCCTTGACAAGATAGGAATCGTGCACGGTGATCTAGTGCCCGAGAACGTCATGCTCGACTCGTTCGGTAACATGTTTCTTATTGATTTCGAAAGAGCGCGACAGATTACAGAGACGGAGACGCAGAGAACTGGCAGCCACCCAAACTTGCTCTCGTGCATTGATGAATGGGATAACCGCGTGGAGACAATAAATTATAACCACAAGAGCGAGGGCAATATCATTTTGGAAGTGCTGGGGAAAATCAAAACAGAGTCTGGTTTTGATGTAGACCGATTCATCGCAGGAAAACGCAATTTTTTTCGATTTTTGCGAGAAAATCAAAAACCAACAACACGAAAGGGAGCCAGTCCAGTGCTGCTCATTTAACCTGAGCTACTGGCCCGTAACGTAGTGCACAAAGTACAGCCACAGGGCAATGACGGCGAGCGCGCCGACGAACAGGCACTCTCTGCTCGTTTGGAAACAGCCTCTGTCCCTGAGCTCTTTTAACAGACGGTGGTTGCGCACCACGTCGTCCTTCAGATCCTCCAAATGCTGCAGCAGATGCTCGTGCCTCGTCTCGCCGTGCTCGGCCGCCTCGAGCAGCGACGCCTGGATCAGCTCCACGGTGTTCTCGATGCGGAACAGCCGCTGGACCAAGTGCCGCTGCGTGAGCTCGCCGGTAGCTTCTCCCTCCAGCTGCTCCGGATCGTTCAGCCCTAGCTCTTCTCTCAACATTGTTGTTGCATAGCCAAATGAATAAGAGTATATATGTGCCGAGGTGCATCCGCGCGATCTTTTAACCTGTACCCGCCAAGTAACTGACAGAGATGAGCTTGTTCCGAAAAGGGCAGCAAGACGTGACAGAGCAAATTGGAGGTGATGTTCTGGGTAAAATGCTCAGCTCGCACGAGAAGGACGCTTTGTCCGCAACGGGACGACGATTTTCCCGCGCGATGCATCGCGCAAGATCCAACGAGAGGCTTTTCGTGGGCGAACCCACGCCCCAGCGCAAAATTATAAAAGCCTTAGAAAGTAGAAAAATGACTTCTATTTGGGTCGAAAACTGCGAATTAAACGACATGATTTTACACGCTGTGGCGCAGTTTTGCCCGCGCTTGGAGAGCTTGTCGTTGGAGTACAGCACGTGCAGCTTTACGGACGACGGCATGATGGCCATTGGCGCCAACGCGGAAGCTTCGCAGTGGCAGCAAGGCTGCTCGCGGCTCCAAAATTTTACTTATAACGCATTATCTTCGTTTGAAAAAGGTGATTTGACGCTGGTGGGAATCAAGGCGGTTCTTGAGGGCTGCCCTGAACTAACAATTTTTGAGAACACGGATAAAAATGTTAAATATGCACCTATGCTGCCAATAAGAAGTCTTTTCACAGGAAGAGACATTGTTATTCAAAAAAAGATGAAAAGATTTGCCCAGTGGCAGCAAAGCGTCCGACATCTTCAAGACAGCGATCCAATAGGGTCGGGCGATTGGATAATTTATCCGCGTTGGATGACAGGCGGCGTGCATACAAGAGAGCAGGCAGATAATGTGCGACGGTGGTTGCGCACGCAATACCCAGATGTAGGAGCGGGGTTTTTGACGGACGCGCACCGCTCTGAGCTCAAGACGCGCGGACAGAGATCTACCATGGATTTTTAGTGAAAGATTTTAAGCAGTCACTTTCACGTGTAAAATATTTTCATAGAGTATAAATACCACAGGCACTCTTGGTGTGCACAGTACAAACATGTCGCGTCTACGATCGTACGGTACCCCACGGCAGCGACACGCGGACGAAAATGCAAGGGGACAATATGGGTGGAGAGAACTCAAGGAGCTAGAGAGAGCCAACACCGACGCCGTGGCGCGTGCAATGACGGAAACGTCTGATTTTGGGCGAATTAGGCCCGAAAGGGAGGACAGGAGAAAGCAAAGCTTGCGTGCAGAAATCACAGAGTTTCTGGGGTTGTCTTCGAAATCGTCCGAGGAGTTAGAAAGGCTGCGAGACCACCTGAAGCTTGTCCTCTCAGACCAAAGTGGTGGCATGGTAAAATTTTGAAAGAAAAAAAGCGACTGTTTGTTGAATTGTTCCGTGTACTGTATTTTGTTCACCAGGCTCCAAAATTACGCCTCGTAAGCCTTCCAAAACGATCTCTGTCCTCGTTGTCGTACTTTTTACCCCCGTCGCCATCGTCGCCGTCGTCGCCGTCGTCGTCGCATCCGATGCCTCCGTGCTGCAGCAAAAGCGCCGCGCCAAGCAGCAAAATCCCAAACCAAGCTGCCGCGCCGGCTCTGCTGCGCCTGCCTTCGTCCCTAAGCACGTCGTCCGCGGGTATCTCGGATCCGTTCGCAGGGCATATGAGATGTGCTTGATAAGCAAACAGCGTCAGCCTTGACCCGAGGACAAGAACTACGGCCGCCACCGCTACAAGTCCGATCGTAAAAAAGTACTTTGTAAAGTTGCCCATGAAGTCGCGCCCCGCCGAACAGCCTTGGAATGCTCCTCCTCCAAGCAGTACAATATTTAGCGCAAGCACTGAAATGGTCTCGTACGCGAGTTCTGTGCAAGTAGATCGAGAGGGGTTGACTTCCACAAGCATCCAGGCGTGCGCGCAAACGGACAGTACGTAGAGGAGCAGCGGAACCATGCCACATATGCCTCGCGCGTCCATTGCAGAGAGGCGGTGGAGTGCGGAAGACCAATCTGTTCATCTTGCCTAGCTTTTATACTTCGTAATATTTTCAACTTAGTTTTTCAACTTAGTCTGTCTCGTTGTTGTTCCGTCTTGGCAGAAAGAATCTGCTCTCGCTGTGCGCTCTGGTATAATTTTCTTTTAGGAATTTTTCTTGCCAGCGGCCATCCTCGTCGTCGTCTGGGTGTACGTCCTCGCCCGGGGCGTCGATAATCTGTCTGAGCCTCTTGTTTTCTTCGCGCAGAGACTGTATGGTATCATGCATGCTTTTCACGTCGTTCCAGACGCGGTTTGTTCTGTCTCGTATGTTAAGTAACAACTTCTTTACAGAGGCTGAAGTGTCGTAGTGAACCCGCGGGCTGCGCTGCGCGCTCGCGCTGCCGTTGGCAGTGCTGCTCCCAGCGGCACGTGCGACGGCGCTCATGTCTGACGCTGGCGTACAAATTACACTTACTAAAATCACTTATATACGTACCTCTTTTATGCACAGATTTTGTCACAGGGCCATTCCTCTGGCCCAAGCGCGGTTCGCCTCGTCTCTGCGCAAGCGAATTTCCATTGAGTCGACCAGATCCTTCGTCTTCTGCTGTGCCTCGGTAGCGGGCACCCAGCAGTCAAAGTCGTCCTGCGCGCGGTGCATGTCTGCCGCAAATGCGGTGGTACCCTCCGCGCGAGTGAACAGCTCCACTTGGCTGTCGGGGGCGACAAGATCGACGAGGTTGCCGAGCTCGTCGAGCGTCTCCTCCTCGCCCTCCTCGTCGGTGTCCATTTCCGTATCGTTGTCGCTGTCCGAATCAATGTCACCGACTTCGACTTGGCGACCGCGCAAAGCGGGCACTGTGTCGAGCACGGCTTCCTCTGAAATTTTGTAGAATTTGTCGCTGCTGCCCAAGTCGCGAAACCCAAGCTGTTTGAACGCGCGCTTGCGTTTTTCTTGAGCCTCGCCCTCGAAGTGAGCAAGCGGCACATGCGCGTTCACGCTCTGCCAGGGAATGCGCTCGATGTGGTCCTCAAACACGTGGAGAAGCTGGTCCGCGCATTGAGCCGTTTCTTGCGCGTGGTTTGGGTGGCAACGCGTCAAGTAGTACACCTCGAATCCATTTTCAAGCACGGACCAGACGACGGCCGAACAGAAAGACGCGCTACCAGCGCCGTCCTGCACGAGAACCTCAAACAGGTCGCCCTGCTGCACGATGCCCTTAAACGCAGACTCTGACGGCGGGGAGGGCGGCACAAGGGTGACCAGAGATGCCATGGCGAGCGACTCGCGTTATCATGCCGCGCATCAGTTGTATATATAGGGAGGCAGATGACAAATCTTTCATTTTTTTCTGTACGTAGAAAAAACTGTATACTTTAAAGTACTACATCATCGACGTAAGGACGCTAGCGCGCATGCCGGAGAGCTCCACTTTCCGCTCTTCCGCCTTTGTGTAGTCTGGTTTCTGCCCCTTCTCGTTCTCGTCGTCGTCATCTTCGTCGTCGTCGTCGTCGTCGTCGTCGTCGTAAGATGCAGACAGCTCTGCGCTCGCTTCGTCGTTTTCGTCAATTTTGTGAAACAGAAGCGTGTTACGGCGTACGCGCGGCAAGCCGCCAAGCAGTTTTTTTGCGTAGGCGTACACCGCAACGACCAGACAGACCAAAACAAGACAACCAAAAAGAGCCAAAGGCAACCCAAGAAACATATTAGGCGGCGGCGTGCCTGTGCGCGCTGACGCCGTCTCCGCCAAAGGCGATGGCGCGGGCCGGTAGGGAAGTTGCAAAGTGCTCGGAGAAGGCACGAACGTTCCAGGGCTGGGTGATGCCACGCTCGCTCCGCCGTGCGCGGTCGCATTAGCCGTCGCGTTTGCCGTGACGTTGCGCGCAGGCATAGCAGTCGTCGTCTCGTGTACCGCGGGCGCTGGCGTTGTCGGCACAGTCGGCGCAGTCGTCGTCTCGTGTACCGCGGGCGCTGGCGTCGTCGGTGCAGTCGTCGTCGCGTTCGTCGCGTTCGTCGCGTTGCTTACCGCGGAGACGTTTGCTGCGGCGGGTAGGCTTGTTGTGTACATGGGGCGGAATGGTGTTTAAAAGTTTATTGCAGGGTGGTCGCGGAGAGTTCTTTTGTCCTTTATTTTGGCTTTATTTGTCCAGTCGATTGCCGTCGTAGGGCTTAGAACTCACACACGAGTTTATTGAAGGGTGGTCGCGGAGAGTTGCTGAAAAACGAATGAATTCCATCAGTAGATTATTTCGAATGAAAAAGAGAGTGATTTTTTTATTCCAGTACTTTATCTACCCATCGCGCACCGTCCCACTCGCGCTGCTCCGCCTGGGGTGTCATACGGTCGGATTTCTCCAGATTCTCGCTGCCCCAAAGAGGCTGCAAATTTGTATGATGGAAGCAACGTCGCTGTTGCTCTGGATCGCTGAGATCGAAGGAGGCGCACGGCACGATATGATCAATGTGAATGTTGCTGTCCCACGACATGCCCTCGGTGAACAACCCTTCAATATACTTGCGACACTCGTCGGCGCAAATGCCCAACAGCGCTTCCGTGGCCGCCGACTTGCTATTGCCTTTGAGGACGTTGCGCACGCGTTCGCGCAGGTTATGCAGCAACCTGAAAGTGGGATCCGATCGACGACGCTCGCGCACGTATTTGCGATTGTATGCCATCTTCTCTTCGTGCGTTTGGCGGGGTTTGCGCTGGATCCCTAGCTTTTTGCGTCGCTTAGACTCGCGGTTCTGCTTATTGAATTTGGCGCGATTGGCTTTGTTCCAGTCAGCACTTCTCTTATTCATGCACGCTTTACAGGAGCCGTGGAAATAGGTTTTTACCCCAGTCTTCGTGTTTTGCTTGCGTGTGTAAAATTCACTCGTACATTTAAGTACGTTGCAATCTTTGCATTTCTTTTTCTCCGCTTTGACCATCGTTCTGGGCTCCCATTAGCCCGCATTTGGCCCCTATATACTGTGAAAACGCTAATTTGTATCGTTCGTGTCCGCTTTTTCCCGCAACCACACATCAAAGTACACGATCTGAAGAATAATGATACCTAAGAGTAACAAAACTGCTTGTATACTCGTGAAAAAAAGCTTGCGGTTACCTGGCCGGAGTGTTCTTGTTGCACAGCACGAGTATCTCGAGAAAGGTAAACGCGAGCAGAAAAGGCTCAGGGCGTGTTTCTGTCCCTGCCGCCATGAAGCTGAAAGGATCGTCGTAGCCGCTTTTGGCCGCGTCCAGCAGCACTCCGAGGTTAAAGTCTTCCAGCGGCAAATCGAGCTCCTCTGCCCACATCCACGCCGCCAGAGACACCGCCAAGTAGAGCCCCGACAGCACGGTAGTGATGGTATCGTAGAACTCGCGCTGCGTTTTCGTACCCGATGGCGTGCGGTAGCTAATCCAGATCGCCGTGGCGTCGCGCAAAGGGCGCGTCGCCGCAAGCAGAGCCAAGAACCCGGTGCTCGCGGGGGAGGCAAACACCCAAAACGCCACGCCCGCCGGCAACGCGAAAATCGACAGCCTGCGCTCCACGCCGGCCACGCGCCTGGCTTTGGTGCTCTCGGCGTCGTCTAACATGCGCTTTGCAGCCCCAGGGCTCTCCGCGTCCACCAGCTGCTTCTCCCAGCGCCGCGCTTCGCTCGCCAGCAGAGACTCGTAGGAGAAGAGCGACAGCAACTCGAACAGACCAATAATGATCTGGTAAAGACTGTACGTGGCGATCCACCCGTTATAAACTAACCTGTTGGGGCAGTCTTCCGCCGCCTGCGACGGTTGCGCGCATCTCCACACGGCGACGAACGAAGTGAGGCAGATGATGAAGTCGGCGGCAAGCGCGACGAGCAGAGCGCTCCACGCGGCGGGCGTCCCGCGCCGAAGAAACGTGGTGGCAATGGTGATGGGGGCGCTCACGTGGTGGAACGACAGCCAGACAAAGGAGGGCACCACCACGAACTGCGCTTGCCAGCTGAGCCACACGGCCAGCAGCAGCGACACGAGCCCCAGCCATCTCACCTGGCCGGCCGAGGTTGCGATTTTTCCAAAGTGTGCGGAGGGCATGACCGGAGTGAGAGAGAGAGAGAGAAGACGCGCTCGGGCAGTGGTTCTGCTTTATATAGGTTAAAGATGAACAGTCTGCGCAGAGCCCGCGCAGCCAAGCTCGGATGGCCAAGGATCCGCCTCGCCTGCGCATCTTTGCGCTCTTGGGTATGTGGGCTCCGTGGACGCGCTCGGTTCTGTCCGACGGCAGCCGCACGAGCTGGGGTGTAGCGCTAGCGCTGTGGGGCGCGCTGTTCTTTTTGTACGTCGGGAGATCTCAAGTCAAGTGGCTTGGCAGAAGCCACGGCGAGTGGTGGGGCGTAGCGTGCAGAGCCGATGTGGCCGCCTTCGTGGCCATGATTAGCCCTCAGAGGTGGATGCTGCCTCTGTGCGCGTTTCTTCTGGCGTTCCGGGCGCTGGGTCGCTTCCCAAAACTTGTGGACGGCGGAGCGCTGTGGCGCGGCGCGCCGCTGCTGCTGCTGCTGCACCCTCGCCAGTGGTACGCGCTGGACGTGATCGGCGTGGCGATTTTGGTCGGCGCGAGGCACAGGGAGCCTGGGGACATTCTGGAGCTTAAAGACTTTCACAGAGAGCACGAGTACTTTGTGGCGAGCGACGTGCTCGGGTGCTGCGTGCTCGCCTCGGCCGGCGCACCGCTTCCCACGCGGGCGGCGCTGGCGACGGGCGCTGTAGCGCTGTGTCTGGCCGCCCACCTAAAATTTCCGCGGGAGAGGATAGGCTACTGGGACGCCGCCAACAAGCGAGCCAAGCCCCACATGCCCATCCCCTTCAGAGGCGTCAACGCAAACTGATCCGTAAAAAAAATTACGTATAAGTAAACCAAACAATCACGGTATACTGGCGCAATGTCCTTTTTTGTGCCCTTCGGCAAAACGATACAAAACCCGTCGCGCTCACCGGCGTCGAGCTTGCGAGGCGGTAGAAATTTTGCCGACGTGAGATCGGGCGCGGCGGCGGCGGCGGGCGGCGCGCGCGGGCAGTCGGAAGAATGGGAAGAAGACGCGAGACACGGGGAAATGATGGCAGGGGGGTGGACAGAGGTAGTCTCTCGGGAAGATAGCATGCGCGACGCCTACTTGAAAAAATGTCAAACTGATTGCTTGGCACATTTTTCCGGTTTGCCCGACCAAGCAACACTTCAAAGAGAGAGAACGGTTACCGTGCCAAGTGCTACTATAGTGCAGATGACAAGGGAGATTGCGCGAATGAGGTTTCAGCTGAAACAGGCGAGTCGGATAGCGAGTGAACACTCAAGAGGAGTCCCGGAACTTCGATATCTTGCTCGGAAACTCTCGAACTACAAAAAGCTATGAAAACGAAAATGAATACACTATATCTAAAACATCCGAGAGGCGGCAGACAAAAAAAGATGTCGCACCTTGCTGGGGCGCGCGACGGGGGTGAGGCAAAAGAACCAGTCGGACCAGTTGACGAATACGAGTGGGATCCGAATTATTTTCCAACATTCGATGAAGCCCTCACCAGGCTCTCTGGAAAACACGGGGAAGTCAAACAAGTATGGAAGCAGATGTCATATACTGTTGTATTTTTTGCAAACAAGGCGTTGAACCTGTTCA
>Ga0055584_100004246_pt1 | contig 14070 bp, 9 predicted proteins | sample OSDHelmetaG_FD_58716 | JGI IMG/M metagenome (GOLD analysis project Ga0055584, IMG submission 58716) | Pelagic marine sediment microbial communities from the LTER site Helgoland, North Sea, for post-phytoplankton bloom and carbon turnover... | ecosystem: Environmental > Aquatic > Marine >... | reverse complement strand
CCTTCCAAAATATTCGAATAAATCGTAATCGTTCGTTTTTCATTCTTACGTTTTACCGCACTATAAGTAGAGCTTGGCCGTTTTTTTGCGACGGCAGAAATAGGCACTTGAACAATTTGCCCTCCTGCGTCCATATTTCTGAACGTAATCATCTGATTCATCAAGGCTTCATTACTATTTCTATACTCCTCGTTAAAACGCAGCATCATTGGATATTCATCCTCTCCATCTTTGAACTTACTAACTTCACGACCATACAGAGAGGTATTCAATGCTTTTGCAACATCTAAGGTCGATAAACCATAACGCCTAGACGCTTCTCTATCAATCTCAATAATATCTTGTTGCACTTTAGAAGAAATATTCATATTTAATTCTTCTACACCTGGAATATTCAAGGATTTCAGATATTTTAAAGCCCCATCCGATACAATTGTTAACTCTCGCATTGTTTTATCATCCCCAGAAATTTCCAAATTAATTGGTTTTCCAGTTGGAGGACCATCTTGGTTCCTATCTACCACAAAAGAAACGCCTGCATAACCAGTCAAAGCATTCCGAATAGAATCCATTGCATCATAAGTAGAAAGCCCTTTTCGTTTGTCCGAAGAAACAAAAGCAACCGTAATACGTGCTTTATTAGGAGTTGCGCCAGGCTCTGGTGGAGCAGCTGGATCCGATGTATTTTCTCCAATTTGAGACAAAACAGCATCCACTATTCCCGCATCTTTAAATCGTTTAATCGAATGCTCTATTTTTCCTTCCAACTCCTTCATTAAAATATTCGTACTTTCTATATCACTACCAATTGGCAACTCTATAAAAGCATTAATATACAAAGGATCTGTTTGTGGAAAAAATATAGTTTTAGGTGGATTATTACTAAACAAAGTAATAGAGCCAATCAGCAAAGCAATCACTCCAATAAACGTCACAATAGGCATGATTCCCTTTAGGATAAATCGAATAAATCTATCATAACCATTCTCCAACCAAGGCAATACTGTCCCTTGAAACAAAATTGATCCAGGTCTAAATATAAAATAATTGACCAAGCTAAGAACAAGCACTATCCCTAGTATATTTCGCAACCACATCGTATTATTAAGATGCGCCAAAATAGCCATAATGAATAGCACACCTGCCGCCAACAAGGTGTTAAACAATTTCCGTTTTTCGTCGTCACGAATCATTTTTTCTTCTTCTACCGTCATTAATACCGAAGCAAATACAGGCGTTAAAATCAAGGCAACAAATAAAGAAGAGGTTAAGACAATGATTAGAGTCAAAGGCAAATAGCCCATAAACTCGCCCATAATCCCTGGCCAAAACATCAAAGGAACAAAGGCAGCCAAAGTCGTTGCCGTTGAGGCAATAATCGGCATAGCAACCTCTCCTGCGGCTTTCTTCGAGGCATCTATCCCCGAGAACCCCTCTTGCATATAGCGATAAATGTTCTCCACGACCACAATCGAATTATCGACCAACATTCCTAATGCCAAAATCAAAGAGAACAAAACAATAACGTTCAGTGTAATTCCCATGATGTTTAGGATTAAAATTCCCATTAACATTGACAATGGAATTGCCAAACCAACGAACATCGCATTTCGAAGTCCTAAGAAAAACAATAGAACCAGAACTACTAAAATGACCCCAGAAATAATACTGTTCTGTAAATTAGACACTTGATCTCTAGTATTAATAGACTGATCGTTAAAAACAGTTACATTTAAGTCTTTAGGAAACTTATTCGCTCTTGCTTTCTCTATAATTTTTTTAATCTCATCAGAAGCGGATAATAAATTTTCTCCAGCTCTTTTGATAACATCAAGCGAAACCACAGGTAATTGATCCGAACGAGCAATACTTGTTGGCTCTTCTAATCCTTCAATAACGGTAGCAACATCCTTTAAGAAGACAGGATTTTGAAACTCACTTTTAATAATGATATTTTCAATTTCCTCCATACTTTGAAACTCACCAACTACACGGACAGAACGATTAAAACCATTAAAATTCCGTTCACCAGCAGACATGGTAATATTTTCCATGGCAATGGCATTCGCAATATCATCAAAGCTAATTTTCTTCGCTTGCATCTGTTTCCAGTCTACATCAATTTGAATCTCTTTGTCAGCGATTCCCTTTAGCTTCACTTCTGAAATTTCAGAAAGTTTTTCAATTTCAGTTTGCAAATATTCTCCAAACGAACGCAATTCGTCATCAGAATAATTTCCTGCCAAATTAACCGTCATAATAGGAAACTCCGAAAGATTAATTTCAAAGACATTAGGTCCTGTGGTCAAATCCTTAGGAAAATCTCGATCTCCTTCTGCTTTGTCTACCGCATCCTTTACATCTTGCAAAGCTTTATCTACTTCTACCGAAGTATTAAACTCTACAATAATGTTTGAAAAATCGTTAATAGAGTTGGCATCAATTTTTTTCACTCCATTGATTGAAGCCAATTCCTTCTCCAAAGGAATGGTTACCAAGGTTTCCATATCTTCCGCAGAATTACCAGAATAGGCAGTTGCCACATAAATCTTAGGAATTACAATTTCGGGAAACTGCTCCTTGGGCATCGTTAGATAAGACTGTACTCCAAACCATAACAACATAATGGTCAGCAAAAACATACTGGTTGCATTGTCTACAGCAAAGGAGGTCGCCCTAAAATTTCTATATAACTTTTTTTTATTATCACTCATTCTATTTTTAATTTTAATGCCTTAAGAAACCTTTCAAGTATTGAAAACACTTTATTAAAAAAAAGCTTTTCTTACTCTGACAACACCTCTACAAGATCACCATCAGAAACTTGGCGAGCCCCTTTCATCAAGAGTACTTCTTCGCCATTCAATCCAGCTGTAATAATTGTCTCATTTTGGTACCCTCTTCCTAAGGTCACTAATTTCTTAACCGCTTTATCTCCTTCCAAAACCATCACATAATCGTCCCCACTTACATCTTGCATAATCAATTGATCTGGCACAACGATAGCATTTTCTACCGCAAAATCATTGACCAACATCGTTGCCAACAAATTAGGTTTCAACAAACCATTTTGGCTACTAATAGACGCTTCTACTTCAAAGGTTCTGTTCGCTGAGTTGATGCTCCGACTAATCGTTGTCACACGCCCTTTTTGTTCCTGATTTAAAGCAGGAAATTTTAAAACCACACTTTCTCCTTTTTTTACTGTTCCCAAATAAATTTCAGGAATTGCGGCAACCACTTTTAAGCTTCTAGTATCCAATATCTGTACAATTGGAGTTCCTGGTCCAGCTATTTCGCCTTCTTTTCTCATCACCAAATCCACATAACCACTGCTAGGCGCATAAACATCTGATTTTGATAATTCATACATTAAGGTTTCTTTATTTTTTAATAAAGATTCTACTTGACTTTTAGCTTGTAAGTACTGTATCTCTGAACCAATTTTTTGCTTCCAAAGATTATCTTGACGTTTGAACATAGTCTCTGCCAAATTCAAAGATTCATCCAATTCAGCGATGCTCTTTTTGAGACTCTCCATATTAATTTGAGCAATTAAAGCACCTTTTTTAACATAGTCCCCTTCTTTTACCGTCAACTTTTCAATCCGTCCTCCAGTTTCACTACTAGCCATTCCAGGATCTTCAGAAGTAACTACATTACCTTGCACCTCTACATAATGCTTGAAATTTTTCGTTTCAACCTTGGCAATAGTGACAAGAGTACTTGATTTCTTTTTTGATTGAGGATCTAATTTCCGCACGATAGCTTCTATTTCAGCCATCTCTTTTTTAAGGATTTGAAGTTCCTTACGCTTTTCTTGTAAAACCTTACGAGCAGCATCCAATGTTTTTGGGTTGCTTTCTGCGTTAGTGTCTTCTCCACCACAAGATGTAGCTAGCATTAGACCAGCAAGAGCAAAAAGATAAAATATATTTTTCATTGTTTAATTTTTGTTATGTTATGTTTTAAGGATTCGTAGTCTGTTGATTCTTTACATCTATTTGCCCAAAGCTTTGTCCAAATCGGCTTTTGCTACTACTAATTCATACAAAGCATTCAAACGATTTGCCTGTGTACGATACAATTCTTGCTCCGCTTGCGTCATCTCTATACTCGACCCAACCCCTTCACGGTACTTAATTTTAGTCGTTTCCAAAATCTCTTCTGCCAACGCTAAATTCTTATCTTGATTCACTAAGCGTTCCGTTGCATTATTATAAATTGCTCTAGCATTCCGTACTTCAAGGTCAATCCCACGTTCCAAATCATCTAATTGTAGTTTGAATTTCTCAACATCAATTTTTGATTTTTTGATTTTAGCTGCTTTCTCAAAACCATCAAAAATAGGCACATTTAATTTCAAGCCTACAATTGTTGTCGGATAAAAACCAGGCTGATCTCCATCAAACAAATCATCTCGTTGCAAGACCTCTTGATGTACCGCAAAGGCAGACAAACTAGGCAAATAGCCCATGGTAAATCGCTTTGTATTCAGCTCATTCAAATGAATGGTTTGTTTCATAAGATCTGTTTCAATACGACGATCCGATGCAACTTCGCCTACCAAATCGGCTGCATCTGGCAACGTAAAAATATCTTCTAATTTGTTGACCAATTCAATCTCATCTTCCAAAGGATAATTCATTTGAAATTTTAATACATTTTGCGCCAATTCTATTTGACGATCTAACACCGCTACCTGAACTTCAAGGTTCAACAAAGAAAGATCTAGGCGATCTAAGTCTAGCTTTTCGACCATCCCGTTCTCTAGAAAAATTTTCGTTTCGTTTCTCATTGTTTGTATGTTCGCTACATTCTGCAACAAAACAGCCCTATTTTCTTCTGCAATAAGCACTTGTAAGTAGGCTTTTACAATGACATGCTTAATATCATACTTTGTTAAATCTGCTTGACGTTTGGTCATTTCCATCAAACCTCTAGAGGCTTTCAAACCAACAAAGTAACTTCCATCAACGACTAATGCATTTAGGTTCAATCCAAGAGTTAGGTTATTTCTTGTTCCAAATTTTGTTTCAGAATAACCAGGTTCTGGTTCAGGAATCCCAGGAATGTCAAGCGCAAAAGCATCATTTGGAATCAATTGAGTCGGAATGTCAATGTAATAATTATAGTCTACTGCGCCACTTAATTTGGGTATCCCAATAGAAAGATACTCCTGAACATCTGCCTTTGCTTTTGCAATATCCAATTCTGCTGTTCGCACATTATTGCTTTTACCCTGTGCATAAGCAATAGCTTCTAGCAAAGAGAATTGCGCTCGTTCTTGAGCTTGTACTCCAGTTATTGTTATGATCAAAACAATTAATAAACTGTTTAGTTTTTTCATAAAAAAGTATAGTGTTAATAGTTTTTGTAATTAGTTATGCTCCTTCGTACCTTGTTGGTGGAAAGAACTTATAAAAGTTAGATATCTACAATTCGTTTGTAATTTCATCTGAATCATAGATCGTTTTGTCCTAATAAAATCCCTCTTTAAAATCCAAGCTGTCCAACATTTTTTTTAGTAAATTTCGCCCTTTATCTGAGACAATTCCATGAATGTGGTAACGCATAAATTCTCGATGTAACTGGTCTGTTGGAAAATCATTAATTGGAAATAATTCGTCATCAGAAAGGATTGGCATCAAGCTAACATGTAATCTTGAAATTAAAGAAATATCTAAATTCTGTCTATACAAACCTTCCTCAACACCTGTCTTTAAGTTGTTCTCAACCATCATTAAGATTTCTTTGCGATTAAAATCATCCAATAATTGCCAAACAGCTCGATGATATTTTTGCAAATCATACAAGACCGAAGAATTAATGTCGTCCATTTGTTCTTGTGTATATAAACTGACTTTCAACAACTCATCTAAAGCATTCTTAGCTTCTTTTTGAATCAACACATACATTTCCTTGTTCTTAGAAATATAACGCTGCATAATCCTAGATACCAAATCTTCCTTATTTTCTATGTGCAGGTATAACGTCTTTTTGGACATCCCCAATTTTTGAGCAATATCTGTCATGGTTACACTTCGAATGCCATATTTTTTAAATAAGCTTTCGGAGGCATCTATTATTTTTGTTACTTCATCCAAATGATCTGTTATTTTTATTGTTAATGAGAAGGCTTTTCTAGTTTAATGTTGCACTCATAGCTTTTTGTGAAACATCAATTAATATTACATCTCAAAGTAGTCGTATCGTTCTTTTCATTTTAGTAAATATTTCCATTCTGCCTGCAAAGCTAAACTAAAAACGCAGGAAACCAAAGTTAGTTTAAAAGTTTCCAAAGTTTTTAGACATTTTTCAAAAAAAAACTGGAACATCTTTTGAGACACTTAGTAAGCATCAACAAAAGTTGGAAAATTAACCTTTTTTAGAAAAAAATTACTAGAAGGTAAGACACAAGCTTTCTAAGCTATTTGGAATACGTGCTTATTTATATAGTTTCAACTATACTTAACAGCCGCATAGACAGACCTATAGTTAGCTATTTACAAAACGAACATGAATTTAAGTAAAAGTTTGAGACCCTTTACAACACTTCTTTGTTTTTATAAAAAAAAATTATGTACTAACTTGATTACAAGTTACTTATATTTATTCCTTATAAAAACACAAACCCCTAATAATCAGCTTAATACAATTTACATTATGTGTTTTTATGCCACAGAACGCCTTCAAAAGTTCCTCCATTAAAATAGAAAGCAATCAGATAGTTTTCTTACTTTTAGTTTATTCTTCAACTTTACCTTAAATTTTATCATCATTCTACTCATTTAATATGAAACTACGAATCTTAGTATTTACAATAACTGCATTTTGCATGATTTCTTCCTGTTCTTCTTGTGGAGAAGGCGATGGCAATCAGACTAATAATAGCGCTCTTAGTAGTAATGGTTCGGGAACGGATGAGAACGCAACAGGTGACTATGACAACACAAATGGAGCATATAATACCGCAGATTTGCAAGAAGACATGGACCTTAGAGTGCAAGAGCAAATTGAGTTGTCTAATCGCTCTAAATCCAAGGAATCAGAAACGATTATTGCGAGTTTTGAATTAGGTATGAACAAGCGTGAAGTAACCAAACACATGCTTCGAATGAAGAAAAAGAAGTATCTGGTTCGAGTAAAAAAATCAAAAAACAGGTATGAATACGTTTATCAATTGAGGTTGGCAAGCGGAAAATCTAATACCTATCTGGATTTTAAGTACAGCCGTGCTGGTGGTGTTTATCAAACAACTTGCAAACCAAGTAAATTTAGAAAAACAAGTAAAAGTGCTTTTTTAGCAGAAGTACACGCATTACTAATAGAGTGGTATGGGCCGCATGATTTTCAATTGCCCAATACAAAAGGTTGTGCTCGATACGTCTGGATTACGGGCAATCGCCATATTGATCTTTATTGTACGTCCAAAAGTGTTGAGTTTGTCTACACCGATTTGAATATCAAAAAACCAGCTAAAATCACTCCTGCGGACTCTGATGTCCTTCTATAAAAGCTTTTTTGAGCCCTCAGAATCGTTCCGTTTTTAAAATACGGATCTTAATATTGAAGCGATTACTTGGTAAAATAGGCTTAGATTTGCCTTCCTTTATCTCAAAACAAAACACTTCTTTTTTGAGTCCTAACACATCAATTAAATACTCCTCTATTATTCTAAAAAAACTTACTATATTTGGGTTAATATTCTAAATATAGAATACCTTCCTTTTCTTAATTAGGGGAAAATAAAAATTAGTTTGCTTTGATTTTTATAAAAAAAGCAACCGCAGATTTACTATTTAATTCAGATAAAATACTGGCGCGTTCTATTGCTCAACAAAACATTTTTAAATGACTTGTTTCCAAAGAAACGCCTACAAGGCAAAAAACATGAATGTTAAAATTATAAATAAATCTAAAAATACACTTCCTCATTATGCGACAAAAGGCAGCGCTGGAATGGATTTAAGAGCGAATATTGAGACCACAATTGTATTACAACCCCTAGAACGAAAAGTAATTCCAACAGGGCTTTTTATTGAACTTCCTGTAGGATACGAAGCCCAAATTCGCCCTAGAAGTGGTTTAGCACTCAAAAAAGGCTTATCCATTCCAAATGCTCCAGGAACAATTGATTCCGATTATAGAGGAGAAATAGGCGTTATTTTAATTAACTTATCTCCAACACCTATCGAAATTGCTCCTGAAGAACGGGTAGCTCAAATGGTGATTGCTAAATATGAATCTGTTCAATGGGAAGCCGTCGCTAGTTTAACAGATAGCGACCGAGGAGCAGGAGGATATGGGAGTACAGGAAAATCCTAAAATGTCATATCTCTACGTTTTAATTTTAATAGCTGTGTACAGGACAAAAAATTTGTCCTGCATTCAACTTTGATATATTCAGACCTCATTAATTACAATTTTTATGGTAATTTGCTTTAAATTAAAGCTTACCTAAATAGATGCCTTTTGGGCTTAAATAAGAAAAAATTTTATGAAAATAATAATACCAATGGCTGGACGTGGAACACGCCTTCGCCCACATACCCTAACCGTGCCAAAACCTTTAGTAGAGATTGCTGGTAAATCCATTGTAAGACGATTGGTAGAAGATTTGGCAGAAGCGTACGGAGATAGCATAGAAGAAGTTGCTTTTATTATTGGCGACTTTGGAGAAGCGGTAGAAAAAGAGTTGATTCTTTTGGCAGAAAGCCTAGGGGCTAAAGGGTCGATTTACCACCAAACCGAAAAATTAGGTACGGCACATGCCATTCTTTGTGCAAAAGAAAGTTTAAGTGGTAATGTAATTGTTGCCTTTGCTGATACTTTGTTCAAATCAGATTTCTCTTTGGATACAACACAAGAAAGTGTGCTTTGGGTACAACAAATTGAAGATCCATCGGCTTATGGCGTTGTTACTTTAGATAAGGAAGGCTATATTACTGAATTTGTAGAAAAACCAAGCACCTTTGTCTCTGACTTAGCTATTATTGGTATTTATTATTTTAGAGATGCTACTATGCTCAAAAATGAGTTGCAATATCTTCTTGATAATAAAATTATGGACCGAGGCGAATATCAAATTACCGATGCCTTAGAAAATATGCGTCAAAAAGGGATTAAATTCCGCACACACCAGATTCAAGAATGGCTTGACTGTGGCAATAAAGATGCCGTCCTTTATGCAAACGAACGGGTTTTAGAAACAAAGAAAAATGCGGGAACAATTGCGAGTGATCTTGTGCTAGAAAATGCTACCATTGTACCTCCTTGTTTCATTGACCAAGGTGTTGTGATCAAAAATTCAGTCATCGGACCACATGTATCTATTAGCAAAAATGCCGTCATTGAAAGCTCTATTATCAACAAAAGTATTATCCAAGATCATGCTATTGTTAAGAATGTAGTGACAGAAAATTCTATGTTAGGTTCTCATACAGAGTATATTGCCAAAAAATCGGAGCTTAGTTTAGGTGATTTTTCTAAGTTTTCTCAATAAAACTACGGAGTATTTTAAAATCATCTTAAATTATTACCGAAGTACTTTTTCGTTGATTATCAGCAACATCCTCCCCCCTTTTGCTATTCAAAAAAAAAAAATAACAAACTGATAATCAATTCTATATATTATTTTTTGTCTTTTTTATTACAGGGCAAGTACTTTCGAAAGGTTGCTAATGTCCAATAATAGTTGGAATACGACTAGCTTGCCTCACAAAGTGGATGCTAAGTAATCCATGATTACGAAAAAGAATAACAATTGATTAACAGAATTATCTATCGTTTGGATGAAATTTTGTATATTATTAGTAGGCTTCTTTTAGCTTACAAAAAGAGTTGGTTTATCGTTTATAATTGCAACTTACTCTAAAAAACTGAATACTATTATGCGTAAATTTTCTCCTAAAAAATGGTCTTTCCTTGTGCTTGCTTTAAGTATGAATGTAGGCGTATTCGCACAAGCGGCTCAAAAAGTACGTCCAAAAGAAAATGACGTTTTATTAGAAAAACTCTTCATTGAAGCCAATAGAGAGAAAATTTTAGGAAATGTTGATGAGGCAATCACACGCTATCTGGAAGTACTTCAGAAAGACAATGCTAATGCTGCTACGAATTATGAATTGGCTCGTTTGTACAAAAAACAAAATGCTTACGATAAGGCAATCAGTAGAGCCGAAAAAGCAGTTGAATTAGAGGCTTCTAATCTTTTGTACAATGAACTTTATGCTACTTTCTTAGAAAAAGAAGGCAACTTCAAAAAAGCAGCGGATTTATATGCTAATCTGGTCGAGGATTACCCAGAAAAACAACAATTGTACTTTGATTGGGCTTATTTTTTGAGCAAAAGTGGAAAAGTAGAGCAAGCGATTAAAGTCTATAATAGTTTGGAAAAACGGACTGGAATTAAAGAAGCTATTTCTATGCGTAAATACGCATTGTATATGCGTTCTGGGAAAGAGAAAAAGGCAAGTCAAGAAATTGAATTGTTGATTGAGGCCTACCCCAATGAAGTCGAATATATCATTCGTCTCGCCAATTTTTATGCCTCTGCCTCAGACCTAGAAAAAGCAAAGGCTTTGTACCAAAAAGCACTAGAAATTGACCCGACCAACCCGACAGCTAATATGGCGATGGTCGAATTTTTCTTGCAAAGTGGTGATACTAGCCGTTATTTGAATGCCTTGGTCAACACCTTTGAAAATCCACACCAAGATTTAAGTACCAAAGTAAAAACCTTGCAATCTTTATCTAAACAATTGGAAAAAGGAACAATGAGCCTTGCTCATCTAGGCAAAGTGATTGAGATTAGCCAACAGTTAAATGAAATACATCCGGATCAACCCGAAGGCAATTTAATTCTTGGTAATTTATTCTACCTACAAAAAAATTATTCGCAAGCAATTACAAATTATACAATTGCCATTCGGGTTATTAAAAATGAGCTGCCTCTTTGGCAAAATTTATTAGAGTCTTTTCATTTGACCAACCAACAAAAAAAGCTGCAAGAATACAGCGAACAATTCATAGAATTGTATCCTAGTCAAGCTACTAGTTATTATTACCTAGGAATTGCCTATTACCAAAAAGGACTCTACGAAAAGTCGATTAAAGAGCTGAATCAAGCGGTAGGTATTGCGGTGGCAGATCAGCAAATCCAAGCCAAAGCTTTAGCTTATTTAGCAAAAAATTATGAGGGTTTAGGAAACATTGAAAAAGCAGACAAAACCTACAATGAAGCAATCTTGATGCAACCCAATGATCTTGAAATTACGCATACTTATGCCTATAGTTTGGCAAAAAGAGGAACAGATTTAGCTAAAGCTCAAGACTTAATTCAAGCTATTTTGGTAAAAGATCCGACGAATGCAAAATACACCACGACAAAGGGTTTCATTTTTTACAAACAAAATAAATACACTCTTGCAGAGCAGGAAATAAGCAAAGCTTTGAGTTTGGGTGGTACTGAACAAGCTGAAACGTTAGAACGTTATGGAGATGTTCAATTCAAATTAGGCAAAGAGACCGAAGCCCTCACGTATTGGCAAAAAGCCTTGGACAAAGGGGCCGTTTCTTCTTTATTGCAACGTAAAATTTCAACCAAGCAACTCTATGAGTAAAGCCGTCTATTTCTTATTTTTTCTGGTGCTTAGTTCTATGATAATGGGTTGCCGAAGCACTCAAATCACAACAGGAACGCCTAAGAATCGTTCGGTCAAATTTTTGCTGCGTCAATTAGAAAAAAACCATATTGACTATACTTGGTTTGGTTCTAATGCAAAAATAAAGGTAGATAGTGAGCAAGAAAAAGCCACCTTTACCGCAAGTATTCGAATGCAAAAAGATAGTCTGATTTGGATCAAAATTCGAAAAATGAATATCGAGGGGGCTCGTGTTAAAATTACGCCTGAAACGATTGAAATCCTAGATCGCCAAAATGGGCAATACACCCAAAAACCTTTTTCTTTCTTAAAAAATGAATATGGTTTGGAGCTTAGTTTTCCCCAACTCCAAGAGCTCATTATTGGAAATCCTGTTCTTTGGGACAAGCAATCGCTCGTTTCTGTACTTCGAAAAAAACAAAACGTACTTCAAACACCTAGTACTCAAAAGACCGTGCTTAAACTTTTTATGGATCCTAGCTCTTTTTTAATCCATTCGCTGCAAGGCTCTATGAATCAAAATGCACTTAGTATTGATTATAGCGCATACGAAACGGTTGAGCAAGCGCAAATTCCTACTAAAAAAACAATTGAAATTGATAGTGAAGAAACGGGTTGGGTTAAATTGGACCTGAGTTTTTCTAAAATAAGCCTAAATGAAGTGCAAAAAGTCGGTTTTAGGATTCCTGACAATTATGAACGAAAGTAGTTGGCAGCTATTTTCTAGGATAAGAAAATTGCGGATTAAATAAAAATTCTTTATCTGTCAACGTCAACAAAAAAGCAATCAAATCAATTTGTTCTTCGTGTTTCAAGGGTAACCTATCCTCTAATAAAGGGCTGAGAGTTGCGTTTTGGTGAATCCCTTTTACATAATGGTTTAAAACTTCTGACAACTCTTCAAATCGCCCGTCGTGCATGTATGGATAGGAAAATTCTACGTTTCTCAACGTTGGTATCTTAAACAACTGGGCATCTTTGGCTTCTTTTGTAATGCCCATTCGTCCTAAATCATTTAAGGTTGTATCTATTTCCAAACCATTATTCGCAAATTGATGATTGGTAAACAAGGGTTCTTGATGGCAAGTATTACAATGCTTTTTAAATAAGGCATATCCATTTTTTTCTTGTGCTGAAAAAGTCGCTTCTTTTCGCTGTACTTGATCGTATTTGGCATTCGCACTCACCAATATCAACTCAAATTGTGCAATCGCTTTTAACAAATGCTCGCCCGTTATTATAGAATCCCCAAAGGCTTTGGCAAACAAAATGGGATACTTAGAACTTGCCTGTAGTTTTTGAATGACATTCAATAGGTCATCGCCCATTTCATCTTCGTGTGTAAGTGGTGCCAAGGCTTGCATATCCAAATGATTGACCGCACCATCCCACATAAAAACCTTAGACCAAGCTAAATTCATTAAACTAGGTGAATTTCGAGTCCCAATTCGGTCGTCAATTCCATGACTCAAATCATGGTCTACATGGGTAAATGCCGTATATTGTGCGTGACAACTACTACAAGAAATAGACGAATCTCTAGACAATAGAGGTTCATAAAACAAGTGTCTTCCTAGCTCTATTTTTGCTTTTGCTAAAGGATTTTTATCAAAATTATAATGTGGTGTAGGCCAATTAGAAGGAACGATAAAATCAACTTTTGTGCTATTATGAAAGCCATAACAGACAAATAGAACGAACACTAGCCCCACCAAATTTATCTTTTTATTCATCCTTTCTATTAAAAATTAAGGCGGCTTGCTCTGCCAATACAACTGCTTTTCTACTCGGACTCATCAAACTGTGTTCTGTTCCTAAATTCAGTTCTTCTAAAAAGTGATTGATTTGAACTTTTATAATAATAGACGCTGTATTGGTCAGTTGATGTTCAATTTTTTGTACACTAGCCAGACTTCCTGCATAGCCACCGATATGAAATTGGAATTTATTTTTTCGAGTCGGACAATCTTCATAAACACCTTCTAGTTTAAAGTTAATATAGCCACTATTCCAAGCCCAATACATGCCTTTTGTTGGATCTAAATCCCCTCCCATTGCACCACTAACATTGGTCAAGCTATCGACTCCCAATTGATATTTTATTTTATCATAATGAACATTGGTTGGAATTTCTAAGGCAATTTTTGCCGTCTCTAGTTGCTCTTGATTAATTAAATGATGGCTGTTTTTTTCTTTCCAAACGAGCTCATCTCCCAAGCACAATTCTATATTGGTAATGTAATACTTTAGCCGAGTAAAGACGATCTTTTTTTCTTGAAACTGATGTACTTCAGATTTTAATAACAAGGGCGTATTTCCATAAAAAGCCTTAAACTCTATTTCTAAAATGCGCTCCTGTGCACTTGCTTCAACAAGCAACCCTAGAACAAACATCATTAAGATC
>Ga0055584_100004245_pt1 | contig 14071 bp, 9 predicted proteins | sample OSDHelmetaG_FD_58716 | JGI IMG/M metagenome (GOLD analysis project Ga0055584, IMG submission 58716) | Pelagic marine sediment microbial communities from the LTER site Helgoland, North Sea, for post-phytoplankton bloom and carbon turnover... | ecosystem: Environmental > Aquatic > Marine >... | reverse complement strand
TTTTTTTTGATGATCATGCCCCAACGCATTGTCTTAAAACTCATCGCATTGGTTCTGGTCCTCTTGTCGGGCTGTAGCTCGAAATGGGCAATGCCCGACCGAGACTACCAGAAGAAATACAGTAAGCCCTATCCGGAAGACAGGACCGATAAGTGGTTGCGGATGGGGAAACAGATGTCCGACGCACGTCACCTGCGCGACAAAGATGGCTGGTATGCCAAGGGGGGCTGGTCAGAAAACCCCGATGCCGGACTGATTGAGTTGGGTGTGTATCAATATCACGATCCTTGGCAATCAACGCATTTTGGGATTTCTGGACTTATCGGTGAAGATAATATTTACGGTCTACCGGGATTGGAACTCGGCACTCGTTTGCAAACGCCTACTCGTCTCGCGCCGTTTGTGGGAGTTGGTACTTATGTGAACGTCCTCGATGTGGGGATTAACCTTCTCATCTCGGAAATGCAAAACGATGACGATGACTGTGGTTGCCACGACGATGATGAAGATATCAAATGGAAAAGTGTCTTTGCCACGGCCTATCCCGAGGTCGGATTACACTACTGGGTCACTCCCTCTCTACGATTAACTGGCAGTGCCGCTTATCACTTCAGTACACAGGGACGGGATAACGATTTCCTCATGCTGGGAGTGACGTTCGCTCATATGGATCACCCCGATCAATCGGTCATCGACAGCTATGATGAGTTTGAGCATCGGGAAAAACTGGGGCTGAGTGAACCAAACTTCGTCGAAATGGATGGCCAAACTCAAACGCGACAACAAAACTTCCAAGAGATGTTGAATGAGTATGGACCGAAAGATGATCGCTGGGAACTGATTCAAAGCAAGGAGGAATCCACAGCTTCTCGCGAAGCTCCTCCCTTCCCGAGCTTTTAGTGTCTCATCACTTTTCGTGAGTCATAAAAAAACACCCGGCAGGAGTACCGCCGAGTGTGTGAAAATTGTGGTGAATCAAACGAGTATTAGCTAAATTGCGTTTGTCCGGGTATTGAGACCGGACGCATCGGAATGTCACCCCACTCATAACTCTCGGGCGAGAGGTCGAGCGTTGAATTCATGCATTCTTCCCAAGTGAGTTGTTTGCCCGTGTAAGCCGACATTCGGCCCGCGATGGCCATCATGGAACTCATTGACATGTAATGTCCGTTATTGATTGGCTTGCCGTCGCGAATGCTGGCAAAGAACTCATCATGCTCGATCTGATACATATTCCCACTCGGGCCTTTGTACCGCCAGACGAGTTCGCCCTTCCAGTCGTAAATTCGGTGCTTGAAGACATCGACACGACCTTTGGTTCCAAAGATATGATCGGAGACATCGTTGGTACTGCCGCTAAAGTGACGACAGCGAGCAAACGCTTTCACGCCACTCTCATATTCATAGACCACGCTGAAGTGATCATAGATGTTGCCGTACTTTGGATCGGTTCGTTGAATACGTCCACCGGTTCCTGAGACAGATTTCGGAGTTTCATCCATCATCGCCCATGCCATCTTGTCGAGGCTGTGGACGTGCTGTTCGGTATTGAAGTCTCCCGAGAGCCAAGCGTAGTAGTACCAGTTTCTCATTTGGTACTCCATTTCACTGCTACACTCTTCGCGCGTTGCTCGCGGATCCCAGACTCCACCGGAATTGTAGCTACATTGCATTGCTGTGATTTCGCCTGCCGTTCCTTCGTGAATTTGTTCGAAAGTGGCTCGCATTCCGGGGTGATATCGCCAGCACAATCCTGAAACGATCGAGAGTCCTTTTTCTTCTGCCATCTTGCAGGTTTCCAGGACAGAACGAATTCCCGGACCGTCTACACCCACAGGTTTTTCAACAAAGGCATGTTTGCCGGCTTCCACCGCAGCTCTTAATTGCATCGGACGAAAGTGTGGGGGAGTGGCCAGTATCACAACATCGCACGACTCAATCACTTTTTGATAAGCGTCAAAGCCGACAAACTTATGATCGGCGTCGACATTCACGCGATCCCCGACCGGCGTCGCTTTGATGTTGGCAAGCCCAGCTTCCAAGCGATCTTCAAAGGCATCCGCGACAGCGTGCAAGGACGTATGTTGATCGGCTGTGAGTGCTTGAACCGCTGCTCCCGATCCTCGACCTCCGACACCGACAAGTCCAACCTTTAGCGTATCAGTCCCTTGAGCATGGGCGGCTGCGGTCAGTTGTGTGGTCAAACCTGCCGCTAAAGCGGCTGTTGTGCCGGTCTTCAAAAAGTCGCGTCTTGAGGAATTTGCCTGATCGGACATCTGTATCTCCGGTGTTTTGATCAATAAGGAGTGAGTGCAGGTGGGAGACTCAATATATCAAAATCACTTTACAAATTTCAGAGTGGGATTCTGTCTTTGCGCATTTTCTAAAGAAAATACTGCCCCCTTCTTGCCGTCAATTGAGGCTTCGGAGCGGATTGATTAGGATGGGATCACTTAAAATCCGAGACCGATAATGAAATACATGACCGCCTGGATCAACGGCCAATTCCTGCCGTTCGAAAGCGCAAAGCTTTCCATTGCAGACTCTGGCCTTGTCCACGGCGATGCGGTCACCGAGATGTTACGGACCTTTGGGCATCGTCCATTTCGAGTTTCTGAGCATCTGTCACGTTTTCGTCACTCTCTGACTGAATCGCTCCTCGAATGTCATTACAGCGATGAAGAGTTAGCATCAATCATTCAAGAGGTCGTTAGCCGTTCCGCAAAACATCTCGAAGCAGACCGTGATCTGGGAGTGATCTTATTTACCTCCAGCGGTCCCAATGTCACGTATCTCGGAAGCTCAGACGAGTACAAGCCGACTCTTTGTGTGCATACATTTCCGCTTCAGTCTTCATTGTGGCAAGGGAGCCTCCAGCAGGGGCAACGTCTCGTTGTTTCACCTCATGTGGCAATCCCCCCTGAATCGCTTGACCCAACAATTAAAAGTCGGAGTCGAATTCATTGGCGAATTGCTGATCGTCGAGTGAAACAGACTGCCCCTGGTGCGTCGGCAGTCTTTGCGGATAGCAATGGACATCTCACTGAAACCAGCAGCGGAAATCTGTTTGCTGTTGTTGATGACAAAATCATTACGCCACCCGACTCGGTTGTCCTCAATGGGATCAGTCGGCAAGTGGTGATCGAACTCGCCACGCAACTTGGCTATTCGGTCAGGAAAGAAAGTCTTTCTATCGAATGGGCATCTCAAGCGACCGAGATGTGGACGTCTTCGACTCCCTACTGCTTGTTACCGGTCACCTCACTGAATCAACAGCCTGTGGGAGACGGAAAACCGGGAGTGATCTTTCATCGGATACTCGACAAATGGAGCGAGATGGTGGGCGTCGATATTCAAACGCAGATCATGCAAGATTGTTGAGTTGCGGATGACTTACGATCACTTGCCTTTTTCTACGATGGCACCTTCCTCACCGATGGCATAGAGAGCCGTTTCTGTCCGCACAAAAAGACGCCCTGCCCCCACTGCCATCGATCCTTTCCCACCTTCTGGAAGTTGATTCTCGGCGAGAATTGTTGGCTCTTCCCCTAATTGAATGATGATCACTTTGCCGGTGACATCCAGGTTCATAAGTTTTCCGTCAACAATAATAGGTGATGAAAAAAATGTTCCTCCAGCGCGCGTCCTCCAGATCACATCACCCGTGCGTGCATCATGAGCCGTCACGACTCCTTTGTCCTCCCATAAATAGAGTCGTCCCTGATAGATAATGGGGGTCGGGACGTGAGGTGACGATTTGAAGAGCCGATAGGCCTCCTCCGCGGTCACGGTCGTTTCCTCAATCACTTTTGGCTTGGATAAAGGCCGGACAGCAACAACATTTCGCTTCCCTCCTGCCGCTCCACTACTTCCAATCACCAACTCTTCAAAGACAACCGGTGATCCGACCGCTCTTTGCGAGTGGGTTCCGAAGACATCGATCTGCCAATTTTGTTTTCCCGTGGCAGCATCAACCCCAACGATCCCTTCATAGCAATGGGTGAAGATGATTTCAGGAGAATGTCCCGCGGGCGCGTATACACACGGCGTGGTAAAACAGGCTCGTTCCCCTTGACGTGGAATGCGCCAAGCCTCGCGTCCCGATTTGCGGTCGAGCGCGATCAACATGCTCCCTTCGCGATGGTCGTTGTCAATGAAGACCCATTCTTCATAAACGATCGGTGATGAAGCGCCTCCTTGCCCTTGTGTCCATGGGCCGAGATCAAACTCCCATACTTTCTGACCCGTGTGTGTATATGCCGTGACTGGAGAACCTTCGGGAGAATGCCACATCGTATAAACGTGCAACTCATCCACAGCGGGAGTACTGGAGGCAAAACTGTTGTTTTTATGTCGTTTGTATTTCTCAAACGGAGTGTTGACACTCCAGCTTTCTTGACCCGTGCTGGCGTTGATGGAATAAAGAGTTCGCTCGCCTGTTCCAGCATTGGCAGAAGTGATGTAAACTTCCTGTCCCCAAATCACTGGAGAGGAGTTCCCTTCACCGGGAAGAGGGAATCGCCATTGAATATTCTCTTGGGTCCAATCGACAGGAATCGACTTCACTTCACTGATTCCAGCACCATTCGGACCCCGAAAACGTGGCCAGTCCTGGGCATCAGTGGAGTGATATATCAAAGAACTTAAAACGATACCAAGCACAATCCGAATGATAAGCATTTTGAGCGACCTCTCGTAGTTCATGAACTCACTGCCAAGCATACTATTCCGAAATCAACGAGTAGATCCATAACTCCTTGAAGAAATTCATCGCATACGCATGGCGCAGTGCTGACAACTGCTCGAGCAAAGAGATCCATCATCAACGAAACTGATTCGCGGCAATCGCTCTCAGTTCATGCCGGCAAGAAGTGACCGTGCCTGGCCAATCGCATGCTGCATCGCATCTCGGTCATTTTCGTCCTGACAGGTTTGTAAGCAGGCGTTGAGAATTTCAACCGCTCGACCAGGACGACCGGCTTGAAGCGAGACCATGCCCAAATCTCTCTGCTCGTGCCAGTTACCCGGCTGCATGGCTGATAGTCTGTGTTGAACCTTCCACAGCGAACGCCAGTTCTCGTGCTGGGCAAAGAGCGATTTCAGATTGTTGAGCATTCTCATAACAATCAGTCGCGAATCTGTCGGCACCAACGAACGTAGAATCACATCTTCGGGAAGCTCACTTACCCGTTTTAGCCAATCCAGGCACTCTTCTTCACTCAAAATTCGGCCTTTTGTGAATGCATCGAGATACACTGGGCCATGGAGGGTCTGTAATTGACAGACAAAGTGCATTGGCGAGGCGACTCCCTGAAGATTAATCCCCAGCCGTTGAGCAATTCCCATGTAGACAAGCGAGAGAGTAATGGGTAATCCTCGCCCCGTGTCGATGACTCGATTTAAGTAACTGCATCGTGTGTCGCGAAAAGCTTCAGAGTTCCCGCTGAAACCTCTCTCTTCGGAGAGTTCCTGGCAAATCAATTTCAGAACATCCAGCTCTGTGGGACAAGTGGAGATCCGAGGCTTAAGCAATGTCGCCACCTCGTCAAACCAGCCGAGATATTCCTCGACATCCAATTCGGGATATTCATCCCGTGCAATTTCCAAAGCGACACGCTGCAAATCGATATCCGTGGCCCGCGTGAGAAGTTTGGAAAACTCAGTTTCCCGGCTGTAATCAGGTTCTGTTGGCATCTGCGAGATCAAATGTTGATAAAAGGCGGGATGATGGTGATAATCTATAGGAGATACTGGCATTCCAATCAGATATCATGGAATCCAATTCCGACAACTAAACATAGCACATACGGAACTCTCATGCGATTCGCTTTTCTCATTGCATTCAGTTTCTTTTCAGTCGTCACAGTGGTTCATGCTGATGATTCGAGCATCTCCATTCAAGACGCAGAACGACTCTTTGCCGGTAAAGTTCTGCCTCTCTTGAAGAACCGCTGCTTTGCCTGTCACGGGGAATCCCCTGACGGTGATCTGAAAGGTGATCTCGATCTGACCTCGCGAAAAGCGATGCTCAAAGGGGGAGAATCTGGAGACCCTTCACTCATCCCTGAAAATCCCGACGAGAGTCTGATCTATCAGGCCATTCGCTGGGATGGTTACGAAATGCCTCCTAAAGAGAACGACCGCTTGAGTAAAACCGAAATTGCCTACTTTAAAAGTTGGATTTCGACAGGAGCTCCCTGGCCCGAGGCAAAACGTCTGGATGCATTGCAGAAAGAAAGCTGGGAGGCCGAAGAGGGTGTTGTCGTTGAAACATCGGGAGGAGAGTCGCCGGATTGGACGAATCGAAAATACGCCGAGGAAGATCTCTGGGCCTATCAACCTCTTTCTGATCCCGAAGTCCCGAAAAACTCTTTCCCCGGTTCGAGTGATTCAGCGATTGACGCATTTATCAATCACGAGATTGCCACGGCAGGAATCACTCCCTCTGGCAAAGCCGATAAACCGACTTTGATTCGACGAGCCACTTACGATCTGACAGGCTTGCCGCCGAGTCCTCAAGAGGTCCACGAGTTTCTGAATGATCATTCACCGCAAGCGTTCGAGAAACTTGTCAATCGGTTACTCGATTCTAACGGCTATGGTGAGCAGATGGCTCGGCACTGGCTCGATGTCGTCCGCTATGCCGACACGGCAGGTTTCTCAAATGACTTTGAACGGCCCAACGCCTGGCGATATCGAGATTATGTCATTAAGTCATTCAATGAAGACAAACCCTATGACATCTTTGTGACCGAGCAACTCGCCGGAGATGAAATTTTAACCTTGCGTAATCATTCATCTGGTTACAATCAACCTGAGATCGAAAAGTTTGTCAAATCGAACCGCTACGACATTTCACGACATCAAAACACGAGCAACTCCGAACTCCAGATCGCACCCGGCTTCCTGAGAATGGGGCCATGGGAACACACCGGTATGAGTGTGATGGCGGTCACACGACAACAGTTCCTCGACGATGTCGTGAATAGCACTGGTGAAACATTTCTGGCGACCGCTTTGCGGTGTTGCAAATGCCACGACCATAAATTCGATCCGATGCCAACACTCGACTACTATCGCATGCAGGCGGTCTTTGCTCCGGTTCAGTTTGCTGAGCGGAATGCTCCTTTTGATGAGTGGGAGAAGACAGACGGCTATGATGAAATGCGTGAGCGAATTGTCGGCCTCAATAAAAATCCAGGAATCACTCTGCATATCCACGAGAACGCGACCGAGAAAGAACTCGAAGACGCCAATAAGGGAGTCGCAAAAGTCGTTAAGAAGCAGAAGTCGATTCGCGACCGCCAACAGTACCGTTACGACCCACTTGCTTTTTCGGTCTATAACGGGCCAATCGACCTGAAGTATCGATCCAACAATTCTCGACACCCGATACCCAAATCTCCGAAGGGAGAGATGCAGCTCGTCCACATTTTGAAAGGTGGCTCTATCGAGACGCCCACCGAAGAAGTGACACCGGGAGTTTTGTCGGCGTTGCCCGACTCCAACAGTTATACGTCTCCCAGTGAATGGAATACGATTCCTGAATCTCTTCATGGCAGACGGCTTGCCCTGGCACAATGGATTGCTTCCGAGAAAAACGCTCTTACATCGCGCGTCATGGTCAATCGCATCTGGCAATGGCATTTCGGAACAGGGCTTGCCGAAAACTCGAATAATTTTGGAGGGACCGGAAAGAAACCATCTCATCCCGAACTGCTGGATTATCTGGCTTCTCGTTTTATCGAGGAGGGATGGTCGATTAAAGAGATGCATCGACGAATCATGCTTTCCGAGACTTATCAAAGGGCGGGCACGCCGTTAGATTCGGATGCGGTCGCGAATATTGACCCTTCAAACAAGTTGCTTTCGTGGTTTCCTCCACGCCGGCTCTCGGGAGAAGAAATTCGAGACAGCATGTTGTCGATCTCGGGAGAACTGAATCGAGAAATGGGAGGAGTCCCTATTCGCCCGGAAATGAATCGTGAAGTGGCCTTCCAACCTCGACATGTGATGGGTTCGGTCGCTCCCGCGTACCAACCCTCCCCGACTCCCGAAGAACGCAATCGGCGAACAATCTATGCGTACAAAGTTCGGACCCTTCGCGATCCCATGCTGGAGGTCTTTGATCAACCGAATGCCGATAACTCCTGCGAACGCCGAACGGAATCGACGGTCACTCCGCAGGTCTTCGGCTTATTCAATTCTCAAAACAGTTATTCTCGCGCACTCGCCATGGCGGCAGATTTGAGTACGAAATCGTCAAGTCATGCCGAGCAAATCCAACTGGCGTTTGAAAGAGCCTATGGGCGCAAACCTTCCGAAGAGGAAGTGAAGACATGCCAAAACCATCTTGAAGAAATGAAACTGCATCACCAAAAGCACGCTCCCGTCAAGATCACGAATCCTCACTTCATCATCCGCGAAATGGTTGAAGAAATGACGGGAATCAGTTTTCAGTGGAGAGAAGAGCTGGACCTGTATCAAAATTACACGTCCGATTTACAAATGAGCGACGTCTCTCCCGAGATTCGTTCACTCGCCGATCTTTGCCTCATCCTGATGAACTCCAACGAGTTTCTTTACGTCTACTAATCACATCGCTTCCGCAACCAACCAGATCATTGCTTTCACACACGAGCAGCATTATGACATTTAATCCATTGAACCGTCGAGAACTATTGTATGGCTTGGGAGCCTCCGTCGGCACACTCGCTTTCAACGCGATGCTACAGTCCGAGGAGAAGGCACAAGAGGGACCATTAGCTCCCAAACAGGGGCAATTCCCCACGAAAATCAAATCGTGCATCTTTTTGACAATGTCGGGCGGCCCCAGTCATATTGACACATTTGACCCGAAACCAAAGCTCGACGAGCTTCATCTCAAAGAGTTTCAACGTCAGGACAAGTTCACCTCCGCGATGAACTCCGGCAAACGCTATTACGTGGCCAGTCCGTTCAAGTTCAATAAGGTCGGCTCAAACGGGACCGACATGTGCGAACGCTGGAAACATCTGCCGGAAGTCGCCGATGATTTATGTTTTTACCGCGGCCTTCAAGCTGAATCGATCAATCACCCAACCGCCAACTATCACATGAATACAGGAAATCAATTTGGTGGAGATCCCGCCATTGGTGCCTGGACAACATATGGATTGGGGTCACTCAACCAAAACCTGCCCGGTTTTGTCGTGTTGCCGGAAGTCGCCTATCCGCAAGGAGGATCTTCCAATTGGTCCAATGGTTTCTTACCATCCCACTATCAGGGAACAACTCTTCGCCCGACCGGCTCACCAATCCTCGACCTCACCCCTCCCAAGGGAGTCACTCCAGAGCATCAACGAAAAAACCTGGACCTGCTCGCCAAGTTGAATAACAAACATCGTAATGCACACCCTCAACATGCCGAGCTCGCTGCCCGCATGAGTAACTACGAGCTTGCTTTCCGCATGCAAACCGAAGTGCCCGATATCATCGACTTGGCGAAAGAATCTCAGCAGACGCAGGACTCCTACGGCATAGGCGGCGCATTGACTGACAGCTTTGGACGACGATGCCTGCTCGCAAGACGCTTGGTTGAAGAAGGAGTTCGGTTTGTGCAAATCTATACGGCAGGCTGGGATTCACACGATTACATTGAAGCCGCACACAGTAAACGAATGGAATCGGTAGATCGCCCGATTGCCGCATTGATCAAAGATCTGAAAGATCGAGGCATGCTCGACGAAACATTGATTGTCTGGACGGGAGAGTTTGGACGTTCCCCCGACAACGGTGTGCGTGGGGGAGTCAAGTTTGGTCGAGACCATAATGCCAAAGCAATGACCTGCTGGCTTGCCGGAGGTGGCGTGAAAGCAGGCCACACCATCGGAGCGACGGACGAGATTGGTTCCGAAGCGGTGGATGTGGTCAATCCGATCCGAAACTTCCATGTCACACTGCTGAAGTTGTTGGGACTTGATGACAACAAATTAACCTATTTTCACGGCGGACGATTCAAACAATTGTCACAAACCGGCGGGGAAGTCATCGAAGAACTTCTCGCCTAGCGATGATTCATCATCCACAACACACTCGCCCACCACACAGAAGATGCTTACTTATGAAAGCCGCTCACCCTCAACTCGCGTTGACTGTCCTCCTCCTGATATTCACAAGAGTCTCGTATTGTGATGCACAGGATGAGTCCACTCCTCGCAATGTGCTGTTTATCGCGGTTGACGACTTGGGCAATGTCCTGGACGAAGACCGCCCGGCAATCATCAAAACTCCCCATCTGGATGAACTCAAACAGCGGGGCACATTCTTTCAAAGAGCCTATTGCCAAATTCCTCTTTGCAATCCCAGCCGAGCTTCGGTGATGACGGGTAAGCGCCCCGATGCGACCACTGTCTGGGATCTTGACCGTCACTTTCGTGATCAGATCCCAGAGGCTGTCACGCTCTCCCAGATGTTTCGTCAGCACGAGTATCAAGTGGCACGTGTCGGTAAGATCTACCATTACAACGTCCCTAAAGGTATCGGCACTAACGGACTGGATGACGAACCGTCTTGGGATCATGTCATCAACCCCAGCGGCAGAGATGTCACGGAAGAGAAACTCATTACCAACCCGACTCCCTGGAAACCTGTCTCGGCGGCGATGAGTTGGCTGGCTGCCGAAGGGGCTGACGAAGAACAAACCGATGGGATGATTGCAACAGAAGCAGTCGGCCTGCTCAATCAGTACCAAGAGGCCCCCTTCTTTCTCGCTGTCGGATTCTTCAGACCACACACCCCGTATGTTGCTCCCAAGAAATACTTTGAGATGTACCCGTTACAGGACATCAAACTGACCACCGTGCCGGAAGGAGATCGTGATGATATTCCTGCAGCGGCGATTCCTCACAACATCCCCAAGCCAGACTATGATCTTGACGAAACAACTCTTAAGAAATCTCTTCAGGCTTATTACGCTTCCGTCAGCTTTGTCGATGTTCAAGTTGGGCGGGTCATCCAGGAATTGGACCGACTCAAACTAACAGATAAAACTGTCATCGTATTCTGGAGCGATCACGGCTATCACCTGGGCGAACATCATCTTTGGCAGAAACGGACACTGTATGACGAGTCCGCGCGTGCTCCGGTCATCATTGCATCACCACACGGTGCGTCCCAAGGCGTCACCTGTAAGCGTGTTGTTGAGTTTATCGATATCTACCCGACGGTCACTGACCTCGTATTCGGGGATGTTCCTCAAACACTTGATGGGCGAAGCTTAGTTCCTTTATTGAATAAGCCAGACGCCAAGTGGAATCATCCAGCATTCACTCAAATCCTGCGTCCGGGTGATGGAAAACCTGTCATGGGCTCTGCAGTCACCACCGGACGTTATCGGTATATCGAGTGGAATGGCGGCAAAGAAGGGCGAGAACTGTTTGACCATCGAACTGATCCGGAAGAGCATCATAATCTTGTTGATTCTCCCGAACATCAAGACGTTGTAAACCGTCTAAAAAAACAACTACATAAGCATGTCTCGACCGAAGTCCCGCAGACTCCTTTCAACCCAAAACGACTTTAAGTCGTTAGCCCTCATCTCATATGACCAATCCAAGTTCACTCACGCGAGAAGCTCCACCCCCGATTCTCTCTTCTCGTAATACCGACCCGCTTCAATTGAAGCCACTCAGCCTGGGAAATGTTGACGTCGGATTCCCTGTGGTCCAAGCGGCTCTGAGTGGGTATAGCGATTGGCCAATGCGAATCGTCGCCCGTAGACTGGGAGCCCCGTACACGATTCATGAAGTCGTCATCGATCAGTTTGTTTTGAATCTCAAAGACCGCACCAAAACCAAACATCATCTCTTTATTTCCGACGAAGAACATCCTGTCGGAGGACAGTTGATGGGCTCTGAGCCTGATGATTTTGTCGAAGCAGCAAAGAAACTGGTAACATTCGGATTTGATGTGATCGACATTAACTTTGGATGCCCGGTCAAATCGGCCGTGACAGGATGCAGAGGAGGCTATCACCTGGGGCAACCCGACACCGCGTTAGAGATCATCGAAAAAGTCAGAGAGGCCGTGCCCGATTCGATTCCCGTGACCCTGAAAATGCGTGGCGGTATAGATGATTCACCACAAAGCAAAGACCAGTTCTTCACAATTCTGGAAGGAGCTTACAAGGCGGGAGTCGCCTCTGTCACGGTACACAGCCGCACTGTCGAGCAGAAATACATTGGCCCCAGCAACTGGGATTTTTTACGCGAAGTGAAATCATTTGTGGGTGAGCGCACTCTCCTGGGCAGCGGCGACCTGTTTACGGCTCAGGCTTGCCTCGACATGATTCGCGAAACGGGCGTTGATGGAGTCACTGTTGCCCGTGGAGCCATTGGGAATCCCTGGATCTTCCAACAGGCCAAAGACTTGTCGAAGGGGAGAGAACCGATTCTGCCTGATTTGTCTGAACAACGGCGTGTTTTGCAAATGCAATTTGATTTGCATCAGGAATATTATGCTCCCAAAGCTGTTTCAACGATGAGAAAGTTCGGCATCAAATTCGCTCCACTCCATCCGCGTCAGACTGAAGTCCGCAATGCCTTTGCAAAAATCAAAACAAAAGCGGATTGGGACGACGTTCTTCGGCAATGGTACCTCCCTGACAAATGATGATTGAATGACAAGCAAGAACCGCTCATACTGTTGATCTGACGACAATGGCTATTTTCAAATTATAATAGTCTCTCAATGTTATAGGCGATGCTTACGATGAAATCTTTCACACCCATTCTTGCCTCCACCTCACTCCTCATCTGCTTCACCTTCTTAATGGCAGGATGTGGTGGCGAAGAGAGCACGCCGGCAGCAGAATCGACCGGTACCAGTCTCCACTCGTTGAAGACAGCGTCTGTCTCTGATGAAACAGCCGACGAGACTGAATCCACTGAGGAGCCAACATCTCAACCAGTCGCTGAAAACCCCACTTCATCGAAGCCTCCAGAAAAGAAACCTGCGACCACAGGAACTTTCTCGGGATCCATTCAGCTCACCGGCGAAATTCCTGAAATCGAGGCTTTCAATATTCCTGACAACGCTCTTGCTCTCTGTAATGCCCAAGGCATCACCAGTGAATCTCTTGTCGTCAACCCAAACAACAACGGCATTGCCAATGTCTTTGTTTATCTGAAAGTTGCTCCTGAAGGTGCTCCCGAACTTCTAACTCCACCAGACCCATTGGTGGTTGATCAGAAAGTATGCCAGTTTATCCCCCACGCGATGTTCATCACTACCGGTTCAAAAGTGAATGCCATAAACAGTGATTCGCTCGCACATAACGTCCACACTTTCCCGATTCGCAATCAACCCATGAATGTTCTACTGGCCGCAAATGATCAAAAAGGGGTCATATTAAATTATGAGGACTCCGAAATTCTTCCCCACAAGGTCGGTTGCGACATCCATCCCTGGATGACCGCCTGGCATCTTGTGCTCGATCATTCTTACGGTGCAGTGACAGATGTAAACGGGGAGTTCTCCATTGTGAACCTTCCTAAAGGAGAACACGAGTTTCGCATCTGGCATGAAAGAGTGGGCTACCTCGAAAAAGCATTCACTGTGGAGATTACCGCAGGAGAAGCAACAGACGCCACTCTGAGCTATGCGGCTGAGGTATTCACCGAGGAAGATTAAATCACTCCCCGTGTCCAGAAAAAACAGACCGAGAAAGATCTCAACAGTATGAATCGCTCCGCACTCATTATTTTGCTGCTATTTATTCTCATCTTATCAGGTCCTCAGTCATACAGTCAGGAGCGACCCAATCTCATCCTGATGATGAGCGACGATCATGGCTGGGAAGAGACTGGCTACAATGGCCATCCTCACGTTAAAACTCCAGTACTCGATGAAATGGCGAAAACCGGATTGCGTCTTGATCGATTCTACTCGGGACATTCTTCTTGCTCTCCGACACGCGGCAGCTTCATGACGGGTCGACATCCCAACCGATACGGGACGTTCACACCGGGATGCTCGCTCCGTCCTGAAGAAATCACACTCGCCCAACTTTTGAAGCAAAGTGGCTACTCAA
>Ga0055584_100004243_pt1 | contig 14074 bp, 11 predicted proteins | sample OSDHelmetaG_FD_58716 | JGI IMG/M metagenome (GOLD analysis project Ga0055584, IMG submission 58716) | Pelagic marine sediment microbial communities from the LTER site Helgoland, North Sea, for post-phytoplankton bloom and carbon turnover... | ecosystem: Environmental > Aquatic > Marine >... | reverse complement strand
AGTGCTCACGGCGCCAGCAGCGCCAACGCCGACCGAACCTCTCGAACCGGTACATCCGGAGTCATATGACACCACGAGAGACGGAGGCTAGATCGCGCCCGATCGACGTCCGCACCCATCGCAGCGAGCACGTGGCTCGTTGTGTACGATGAAGACGTGCAGGCGGCTCCATTGGAAAGCTCTACCACGTCCTTGAGTGCTACGATGGCGGCCTCAGCGTCGACCCCGTCCAACGCCACATTCAAGGTCCACGGCACTAAGTGCTCGGTTGCTCCATTGATGTCGAATGACAGCTCGGAGAAGCAACCCAAGATCTGATGCCGGACCGCCTCAACGCGGGCGATCCTCGCCAAGCGGTCGCGCCGCGCAATTGCAGCGGCCTCCCCGAGCCCGACGATAAGTGGCACCGGGAGAGTGCCCGGCCTTAGACCCCGTTCCTGACCACCTCCCACCATGAGCGGTCGGAGCGGCGGCCGGTTCAACCGTCTTCGACGAGCGATGAGCGCGCCAATACCCTTAGGACCGTACACCTTGTGACCGCTAACGGATATCAGGTCGACCCTCTCGTGCTCGAGACCGTCGACCTTACCAAAGCCTTGAGCCGCATCAACGTGAAAGAAGGCCTCATGGTCGGCCAAGCGCTCCGCGATTTCCTGGGTGGGTTGTCGTACTCCGGTCTCATTGTTGACCTGCATGACCGTGACGAGCCCGGTGTCCGTTCGCAGCCGTGCCCCCAGCTCGTCCACGGAGATACGTCCCGCTGAACCAGGGCTCAACAGTTCCACATCGAAGCCGTTCTCAGCTAGCACCTCGAGCGGCTCCAAGACTGCCTTGTGCTCGATCGCGGTTGAGAGTATATGCGTCCGCCCAGATTCGCGCAGAGCTTCCGACAATCCGAGCAGCGCCAGGTTGTTACTCTCAGTCGCTCCGCTCGTGAATACGACTTCGGATGGGTCGGATCCCACCACAGCGGCAACGTGCGCACGTGCCTCTGATACCGCCTTCTTTGCCCGAAGCCCACTGCTGTGCGTGCGACTTCCTGCGTTTCCAAACTCCTCGGTTAGGTAGAACAACACCTTCTCGGCAACCCGCGGTTCCACCGGGCTTGTCGCGTTACAATCGAGATAAACTGACACGCTGCTACAGCCTCTTGTTTGTTTGTATCAAGAAACGTACACTCGGACGTTCGAAACAAACAACCCGCCCTTGGCGCGTTGACGATGACCCCGTCCGAGTCGGTATGTCTGAAGCCTTTGAGTACGTCTTCCCCGCCATCCGCGGCAAGCAAGCAGGACGCGAATACTACGTTTCCATGTGTCCGATGGGGCTTCTCCCAAAGCTCTTCCTCTTCGATGAGGAGGAGCTCGCACCAGAGTTTCGCGCTCAACGGCGCCTGAACCGAGTTCGGATCCCGGAGATGGCTCGCTACCTAGTGGAGAATCCCGAGGACTATGCGTTCTCGGCAATCACCTCGTCGGTCGATGCAGTCGTACGCTTCGAAGCATCAGCCCCTGATCGGCATGATGCGATCGGAACTCTACACGTTCCCATGTCGGCTCGCTTCGTGATCAATGACGGGCAGCATCGTAGAGCGGCAATCGAACGAGCCATCCAGGAACGACCTGCGCTCGCCGAAGAGACCATCGCTGTGGTCTTCTACTTGGATCGCGGCCTCGAACGTTGCCAGCAACTTTTCGCCGACCTAAATCGCTATGCCATTCGCCCAACGAGGTCGCTAAGTCTTCTATACGACCATCGCGACGAGCTCGCCCAGCTGGTTCGGACGGTGATGCTTCGGAGTGACATGTTCCGCGACCTCCTTGAGATGGAGAAGAGCACCTTGTCCAAGCGATCCCGAAAGCTCTTCACACTCAGTGCCCTCTACGGAGCGACCGAGTCGCTCCTCGCGGACTTGCCGGAGCGCAACGAGGAGGAATGGGGTCAACTCGTCCAGGACTTCTGGGAAAAGGTCAGTGAGCACATGCCGGAATGGAAAGCAGTCCGGGCGCGGAACATGAACGCTTCAGAGGTTCGACAGGACTTCATCCACTCTCACGGAATCGTGCTCCAAGCCCTGGGCAGGGCCGGGAACACCCTCCTTCGCGGGAAGCCCGAGACCTGGAGAGAGTCACTCAAGGGACTGGAGGCGATCGACTGGAGTCGTTCCAACGCTGTGCAGTGGGAGGGGCGAGCCATGATCGGTGGCCGGGTTTCGAAGTCGGGCAACAATGTGACCCTCACCACAAATGTCGTAAAGCGATCCCTCGGCCTTGAGCTCTCACCGGAAGAGCAGCGAGTTGAGAACGCGTACTCACGCGGCGACTTCGAGGGGGGGTCCTGATGCCGCTTCAGGCGATGAAGGCGGGAGTCAGGGAGGTCGAGACGCGCCTCTTCGAGCAAATCCAGAAACTCTACGGCGAAGACGACATCCCCTGGGTCGTCGGTTACTCGGGGGGCAAAGACTCGACAGCCACACTCCAGCTGGTGTGGCGAGCATTGGCCGAGCTGCCCCAAGACCAACGCAAGAAGCCTGTGCACGTCATTAGCACAGACACGTTGGTCGAGAACCCGATTGTGGCGAGCTGGGTCGCCCGCTCGCTAGAGGTGATGCAAGATGCTGCACAGGCCCAGGGGCTCCCAGTCGAGAGCCACCGGTTGACCCCCGCCATCCAAGACACGTTCTGGGTGAACCTTATCGGACGCGGCTATCCTGCGCCGCGACACATGTTCCGATGGTGCACGGAGCGGCTCAAGATCTCGCCCTCCAACACCTTCATCAGGAACGTCGTCAAGGAATCGGGGGAGGCCATTCTTGTCCTGGGGACCCGAAAAGCGGAAAGCGCCGCGCGAGCCAGAACGATGGAGCGGCTCGAAGAGAAGAGGATGCGGGACCGCCTCAGTCCGAACACAAGCCTTCCGAACTCGCTGGTCTATAGCCCGATTGAGGATTGGTCGAACGACGATGTCTGGATGTACCTGAACCAGGTCAAGAATCCGTGGGGCTTCGACAATCGCGATCTACTGACGATGTACCAAGGGGCTTCGGAGGATGGGGAGTGCCCGTTGGTCGTCGACACGAGCACACCAAGTTGCGGAGACAGTCGATTCGGATGCTGGGTGTGCACGCTGGTCGAAGAGGACAAGTCGATGCGTGCAATGATCCAGAACGACGAGGAAAAAGAGTGGATGCAACCACTCCTGGACCTCCGGAACCGACTAGACCCCGACCGTGACGAGGAGAAGAAGACTCGCGACTTCCGGCGGATGAGCGGACTCGTGCAGCTCTACTACCAGAAGAAGGAACGAAATTCAGAAGAACGGGAACTCGCAGTGATTCGTGGGCCCTACACGCAGGACGCGAGGGAGGGCTGGCTCCGTTCAGTGTTGGAGGCCCAAACATGGGTGCGAGAGAACGGACCTGACTCCGTGCGTGAGCTCGAGCTGATCTCCTTCGACGAACTCGAAGAAATCCGACGTCTCTGGGTTGTCGAAAAGCACGAATTCGAAGACTCCGTTCCAAGCATTTATCACGAGGCTACGGGGGAGCGGTACCCAGGGCCGGAATTCGACGACCAACGGCTATTCAGTGCCCGAGAGGTAGACGTACTCAGAAAGGTCTGCGGAGGAGACGAGCTCCGCCTGGGGCTGTTGCGCGAGCTAATCGACACGGAGCATCGCTTCCGGACGATGATGTCCCGCCGGGGGCTCTTTGATGCACTGGAATCAGCAATCAAGAAGCACTTCTACGAGAATGAACAGGATGCTACGGAGAGGGCAAAGCAGCGACACCGAAAGCGCTCCATGGTAGGGGATCGGGCAGAGCAGGCGTCACTTCTCAACTCAGCCATCGCTCCAGGCTCGGGAGCTGCAGATGATCTTTGATCGGCTCGAACTCCAGAACTTCGGGGCCTATCGGCAGGAGCTCATCGTTCTCCGCCCCCCTGACCCAGAACAACCCATCGTCCTCTTCGGGGGGCTCAATGGAGCCGGGAAGACGACGATTCTAGAGGCGATCCAGCTGGTCCTGTACGGGAAGAGGGTCCAGACAGCCAAGCGGGAAGCGCTAAGCTACGAAGAGTATCTGCGCCGCTGCATCCATCAGGCGGCGTCCACTCGTGATGGCGCCAGCATCAAGCTGTCGTTCACGCTGCGGAGCGCGGGGGTCGATCAGTCCATCCGCGTAGCCCGCTATTGGCGTGCATCTCGCTCGGGAATCCGCGAGACCCTTGAAGTGTTCGTCAACGACGAGTACGACGATCTACTGACGAATCAGTGGCCCGAGTACATCGATGGAGTCATTCCCGCAGGCATATCACACCTCTTCTTCTTCGACGGTGAACAGATCGCACAGTTCGCCGAGATCGCCAACGCTCGGGACCTCCTCAAGACGGCGATTCACGGCCTCTTGGGCCTGGATTTGATTGATCGTCTGGCGCTGGACCTACAGGTCCTAGAGCGGAAGAAGAGGTCTTCGCTTCGATCAGAACACGAGAAGCTCGCGATCAGTGAGGCGGAGGCAGCCGTCCAGCGATTGTCGCAACACGTCGAAGCGGTACGGCAGCGCACAACAGTGATCGAGGAGCAACGGGACACCGCGGTTGGGCGTCTCGCGAACCTCGACGAGCGCTACCGTCGAGAAGGGGGAGACCTCCTTGAGAATCGGGGTGTGCTGGAAGAGCGGGCGGAACGCTTGGGTCGGGATCTCGACGAAGCCCGTGAGGAGTTGCGAGGACTCGCCGCGGGCACAGCCCCACTCCTGCTCCTACACGAGCAACTCGGCAAGATTCGCGTCACCGATCTGGGCGACCAGGAGCGTGAAGCTGCTGCCCTCCTCCTTCGCGTTCTTGAAGAGCGGGACGAAGGCTTGCTGAACGTTGTTCAGTCGAACTCGGCTCCGGACTCGCTCACCATGACCCTCCGAGAGCACCTCGCGGAGGATCGTGAAGCACGAGCCCACGAAGCTCAGCGGCCCATCATTTTCGGTCTCTCCACCGATACTCGAGCGACCCTCGCCCACCTCATCCGGGAGGGGCTGGCTGAAGAGAAGGAAGCACTGGGTGCAAAGGTCAGAGATCTGGAGGCGCTGGAGCGGCATCAAGCCGACATCGAACGCATGCTTGAGGCGGTCCCGGACTCTGATGCGGTCGCACAGCTCATACGGCAGCGAGGAGAAGCTCGTTCCGAAATCGCCGAATACGAGCGTGACCTCTCTGTCGCACGGCAAGACGAGGACGTCGCGTCGCGCGAGCTCGAACAGGCCCAGAAGACACTGGATCGTCTCGACGAGAAGAAGGTAAAGCGAGACGAGGCCCATGAAGAAGACGCACATGTTGTCGAGTACTCTCGTCGAGCGAGGGAGGATCTCGATGACTTCCGCGTGGAGATCCTTCGGCAAAACGTGGATCGTATCCAATACCACGTGCTCGAGAGCTTTCGCTACTTGCTGCGCAAGCAGGGACTCGTCCGGCACGTGGACATAGACCCAAGCTCCCTCAGTCTCAGCATCACCGGCGATTCTGGACAACCGATTCACCCTGACCGCTTGTCCGCCGGCGAACGTCAGATCCTTGCCGTTTCACTCCTTTGGGGCCTCGCCAAAGCATCCAACCGAGTCCTCCCGATGGTGGTGGACACACCCCTTGGGCGCCTCGACTCCGTTCATCGACGCCACTTGGTTCATCGATACTTCCCCGAGGCCAGCCACCAAGTGATCCTCCTCTCCACCGACGAGGAAATCGGGGAGGCGCATCTGGAGGAACTCGGCGACAAGGTCGGGCGCTCATATCATCTGGATTATGACGAGGCGCTTGGCAGGACAGTTGTCACTGAGGGGTATTTCGCCTTGGAGGCCTCACCATGATCGAGACGGTGAAGGTTTCAGAAGCGGGGAGGGACCGCCTCATCACACTCAAGCGCTACACTGGGATCAAGAACTGGAACACGTTGTGCAGATGGGCCTTCTGTGTCTCTCTACGCGAAGCGACGATCCCTCCTGATCAGCCACTGGGTAAGGACAGCACCGTCGAGATGACGTGGAGGGTCTTCGGCGGGGCGCACGCAGACCTCTACTGGGCTCTGCTGAAGCAGCGTTGCATCGACGATGGGCTGGGTGCGGACGATGAGATGCTTCACCGACAATTCAAGCTCCACCTCCACCGCGGCATCGGCTACCTCATGGGCGACCGCGACCTGAGAAGTATCGACATGCTAGTCGGCCGGGCCGTTTAACTCTTGGCGAAGGTCGCCCGCCACAAAGCGGCGCTCAGTCGCCCCGGACTCTCCAGGCCCGCCCAAATCCTCCTATCCGAGGGGCTTCTAGCGCCCGATGAGACCCTTTTGGACTACGGATGTGGCAAGGGTGGCGACGTGAGGCGGCTGCGCCGCAAAGGGTATGCTGCAAACGGGTGGGACCCCCATTTCGCTCCGGACGAACCCAAGGCTCCGGCTGATGTCGTAACCCTCGGCTACGTTTTGAACGTCATCGAGAAACCGCCGGAGAGGCGAGAGGTTCTTGAGGAAGCCTGGTCCCTCTGCCGTCGCGGATTGCTGGTGGCCGTGAGGTCCTTCTCCGATATCCGAGAGGCGCCCGGTCGACCACATGGTGACGGGTACATGACCCGTATTGGTACGTTCCAGAAGTACTACGACCAGACAGAGCTGAAGAACTGGGTGAGTTCGATCACCAGGGCCAAGCCGGTACCGCTAGCACCTGGGGTCGTTGTGCTCTTCAAAGACGACCGGGCCCGACAGAAGTTCGTCGTTGAACGGTATCGCCGAGCAATCACGGCCTCATCAGTTCGGCGGGCGAATGAGGTATTCGAAGCCCACGAAGCGCTGTTCGAAAGGCTGTACGCCGAGTTCGCGCAATTCGGTCGGATTCCGGAAGAGGACGAGTGGCCGGAGATCGATAAGGTGATCGAGGCCGCAGGATCACGACGTCGTGCTCTGACCATACTCCGGCGCGTGTATGGGACCGATCATCTGGAGGACATACGGTACACCCGGTCTGAGGATCTCCTGGTATTCCTCGCAATGGAACGCTTCGACGGACGCACCCGGTTCGGCGAGCTCGAGGAGCGCCTACAACGGGATGTCCGTGCCTTCTTCGGCAGCTACACGGCGGCGTGCGAAGAAGCCGACCAATTCCTCTTCAGCGCAGGAAACCAGCTTCTCATCGACGCGGCATGTCGGGACAGCGGAGTGGGCAAGCTGATGCCCGAAGCGCTCTTCGTTCACCTTGCTGGGCTTCCTCACCTGGATGGCGTACTCCGGGTCGTGGAAGGGTGCGCACGGAATCTTGTAGGGACCATCGACGGGGCGAACTTGATCAAAATCAATCGTCGAAAGCCGAAAGTCTCTTATCTCAGCTATCCGGACTTCGACAAGGTCGGACACCCGCCGTTGGCGTTCTCCGTAGTGGTTGATTTGCGGCAACTGACCGCAAGGTGGATCGACTTCACCGGACGCGAAAATCCGCCGATCCTGCATCGGAAGGAGCTGTTCGTGCCAGAAGGCTATCCGGGGCGAAAGAAGTTCGCACGGTTGAGCAAGCAAGAAGCGAGAGCGGGATTGCTAGGGCGTTCTGATGTAGGGACCCAGGGTAGTTGGGAGGACCTGCTAAGCCGAAACGGGTTCTTCCTCGCGGGACATCAGCTGCGCACAATGCGCTAAGAATAGCCCCTAGATGATCCCCAGCTTCGAGAGCTTTGAGAGTCTTCCCGCGCATGCTTCCCGCATGGCGTCACGCGACTCTGCCTTGACCTGAGTCACTAGCGCACGTCCTAGGCTGAAGCCGCACGCGTCCTGAAGTGCCTTCACCTTCCGCCACTCTTCATCAGCCTTGGCGGCGAGCTCTGAATCATTGGGCTCACGATGGTTAACGTTGGCGAAGCTACCCAGGCGTAGATCCCATGGTGGTCGTCGAGTTCATCTATCCCCTCCACCGTTACAGAACTCGCGGACCATGCCTCTGTTCGATTCATCAAGCCCCGCCCTCATGAGCTGCGCAACGAAGACTGAGAAGGGAAGAGCTAGCGCCTGACTCGACAACCGTCCGGACTCTGGCGGCTCCACCTGACGCTCATATCAAACGGCTGGGTTCGGTCCACATGCCACGCCCTCCGACGCCAACTAGATAGGGTGGAGCTACCCAAAGATCACCCCCTCCACATCATCCAAACCCGGCAGATCCCCGGGCACACCACCCTCGCGCGCCTGTTCGACCAGTTCGACCAACACCTCAAGGGGTGATCGAACACCACCTTCTAGGGCCACGTCCAGGTGCGACAGCCCTAGGTAGGCGTATCTCTCGAAGAGCTCGATCCGCTCGTCGGTGCGGTCGTTGGCGAGTACCCCCAGGGCATCTGCCTCCGTCACAGCGAGTACGTCGATGAACCCATCGTCATCCACGCTCCGAAAGTACTCGATCCGGATGCCCTCCCCGCGCTTTTCGAGCTCCGGCAACTCTTGTCCTCGCTCATGCAGCCACCGGCCCAGACCAGCTCCAAACATCATCCCCTTTTGCTTTGTCTCAAACACTCCCTCCTCCTTGAGACGGTCGAGCAGGGGCTCCAATTCCCTTGGAGGGCGTACGCGCTCGTTCATGCCGAAATCTCCTTGACGACTGTCCAATCCGTTACGGCACCCTGCTCCCCGATGACGTAGGGGACGGTCCGGCCGTTCAACGGAATATTGAGGTCCTTCCCCTGCGAGTCGGTTCGGTGCAACTCGAGTACGTACCACCGTCCAGCTCGTGGCCCCATCTCCGTCGCCACCTCACCCTCAAACTGATCGTAGCTAGAGATCAGCACGATCTGCGGCACCACCTCAGCAAGTCCGCGCGGGATCTGGGTTTTGAAGTACCGGTCCATCGTCGCGAACGGCGCATCCATGACCAGTGGGTAGTCGCCGCCCTCGAAGAAGCCGGTGGGAGTCTCTTCCTCCGCGATCTCTCCAGCCAGCCGGATGAGTGACGAGATGAAGGCAAGCGCCATGGCACGTCGGTTCGCCGACGAGGGGGCAGACTCAACCCATCGATCACGATCCCCCGCACGCTCCTTCATAGACAAGGAGTACTCCGCGGTGAACTCCAGACGACGTTCGAGTTGAGCAATCCGGGCCCACGTCTCGTTGAGATCCTCGTTGATATAGCCTCGGATGACCTCGGACCATTCTGCCCTCAGACTCTCAAATCCTTTCGAGACCGCTCGCACCACCTCGATACGGTGCTCCAGCACACGCTCCTTGTCGGAGAGCGTCTGAAGCGATCGCCGCTCCTTGATGTGCTCTTCCTTCTCTTTGTTCAAGTCGTCCAGGTATTGCTGGTGCCGTCCAAGCTGCGTGTGGACATGGCCCAGCTGATCATGGATCTCGCGACGTCGATCCTGCAGCTTCCGGATCTCTGGGACCCCGGACGGATCCCCTATCTCAGCATTTAGGCGGGAGATCCGTTCATCCAGATCGTGGAGCTCGAGAGTCAGCCGATCCATGGCACTCTTTCGGGCCGTTAGGTCGGTGTCAAACTGCTGACGCCGCGCCCGCAGCCCCTTTACGTCGCCGCGCATGCGCCCGATCGACTCCTCTAGCGCGGCCAATCCACTGATCTCTCTCCATTCCAACAAACTGGAACGCATGTCTGGAGTGATCGACACCCCACAGATGCAGACTTCCTTCTCGATGATGTCATCGACGAATTGGGGCTTGATCCGGGCCGGCAAATCGCCACGAGTCACGGCCTCATCCGCAAGCTCCTCAGGGCGCCGAAGGCTCGCATCGGCAAAGGCCAAGAAGCCGTCGGACGAGAGGACCTTCAACAGCTCGGATTCTGACTGGTCTTTGCGGCGCTTGAGCTCAGTGCGCTGCCCCAGCAACTGCTTCCGCTCGTCCAGTTTGGGCCTGATATCTTCGAACTTTGCCAGCTGCTCATCGATGCGTGATTCGTGCTGTTTGAGTGCGGCGATCTCCTTCTCTGCTTCCTCTCGCTTGAGCGTCGCCTCCTCTATATCCGCGTCGACAGCTTCGATCTTCGTTTGGATCGATTTCAGCTCTCCTCGCGCGTCCTCCTTCAGCGACTTGTTCAGGCCCTTTTCCACTCGCTTGAGGTGGCGTCCGGCCCGGTTGATCATCTCAAGAGCCAAGAACGACTCCACGCCCTCGCGCAGCTCTTTCTCGGCCTCGTGAGAGGCCAGAGCCTCGACGTCCTCACCGCGGAAGAAGAAGAACTTGGACAGGTTCGGAGGGAGCAGCCTCTCCACTGTTGTAAGAGGGTCGTTGACAGATGTCGTTTCGCCCGACGGCCCCTTCACCGTGGCCGCAAAGTGGGCCTTGCCCTTGGCCACGGCGGCGGAGTCGCTCTTCACGTACTCCTGCTCACGCAGAAACGTGTAGTGAGATCCGCCCGACTCGAAGCTGAGCTCAACGCTTGCCTGGAGCTTCTCTCCGTCCTTCGCCTCCAGGAGCGTATGGTAGTTAAGCAGTTCGTCTGCGTTCTCCATTTGTGCCTCGCCGTACAGGCACCACGCGAACGCGTTGAGCAGCGTAGTCTTTCCCGAGCCATTCTCTCCGAGCACAACTGTAACATTGCCCTCCGCCCCCGAGGCAAACGATAGGAGATTCTCACCCTGGAGTTGCCTGAAATCTCGAATGCGTATCGTTCGGAGAATCATTGGCTGACGATCCTTTCAAGCGACTTCTCGATCTCTTCGACGACGCCCCGAGGGTTGGTCTGGGTGCGATAGGTGTGCTCGATCTGGAGCACCTTGCCGAAGAACTTCCGCTCCTCGTCGTCCAGGTCAGCATATGCTCGCTCTAGGACCTTACGCAGCTTGACAGCAATTTCCGACATTTCTCCCTCTCTGTTGGGTCCCAAAGGTCTTACAGATGCGAAAGCCCCAAATCGGCCAGCAACGGTTCCAGAGCAAGTCGAGCCTGTGCTCCGTTAACAGCCAGGTCCGCAAACTCAGTCACGCGAGCCATCTCCCGATTGGCTAGCGTCCTCGCGGCCTTCCATCCGTGGGGCGTGAACCGATCCTCTGCAGGAAGGACCGGGATGAAATCGAAGATCTCTGAACGGGTTTTGCCCTCGCTCCGACGCAGGATTCGGCCTCGCCGCTGGATGAACTGACGAGGATTGGTCGAACTCGCGAGAATGAACGCTCGGCGAACTGCTGGTATGTCTACGCCTTCGTCGAGACACCGAATCGCGACGAGTGCCTGTATCCCGCCGCGCCGAAACTCCTCGGTCAAGCGTCTCCGTTGCTCCGGCGATGTTTCGGCCGTGTATCTTGCAACGCGCATACCAAGCTCGTTCCCGAGGGTTTGGGTGACGAGGTCGATCTGGCGAAGGAACGCCGCCCCCTCATCCGCCCCATCGTCGAGATCCGAGTCGTAGGCGATGCTCCCATCGCCCACGTACACGAGTATGTGGCCCTCGGACACGAACGGCCTAATAGCCGCACGTAGTGCCGCCGTTTTCCCTTGAGCGTTGCCCAGGAGTCGGGCTCGCCGGAGAAGAAGCGTAAAGGCCCGCTCCTCCGCGTCCTGCTCTGAGTTCAAGGCATAGATCCGCCCGATTCGATCGGAGAGGTCGATAAACTCCTCGACCTCAGCCTCTTGTAGGGTGACCGGCACCGGATAGTACCGGTAGGGGGTGAGCACAGGCGGCTCGTGTTCCAGTGCTTCCTTGAGTCCGAACTCGAACACAACCGGGCCGAAGTACTCAAACAGACCCGCGCTTCCCTCCTCATCACGCCACCGTTCAGGCGTAGCCGAGAGCCCGAGACGCAACGCGACTCTAGCTGGGAGCGCATCCAGGGCATTCCGAGCGCCAAGATTATGCACCTCGTCGGCGACGAGGAGAGTCCTGGACCTCAGATGCCCTAACAGACTCTGGAACGCCGGTCCGACGAACGTGGCGTTAGACACCGCAAGCGAGAGGGTTTGCCGCTCTCCGGCGTTGACCTGACTTATCCCAGCTCGCGCAGCGTCCAACCACCGATCTCTCCCCTCTGCGCACCGGATCGGCTCAAGCCCGAAGTCGCGGGCGGAGTCGATCCACTGGTCAACCAAGTGCAATAGTGGAGCGACGAAGATGACGATGAGTCCACCGTCCACAGCGGACCGCAGTCGGGCGACGGCGGCCAGCGCCGTGAGGGTCTTGCCGGACCCCGTCGCCATCGACAGGACACCCGCTCCCCGAGAACTCCACCACGCATCGACGGCATCGACCTGATAGTCCCGGAGAACAAGCTCAGGCGGCATCCGCACATATTCGGGCTCGATTTCATTGGACGTCACGGTCGGCTCGATGTCATGACCATCCCTCCCGTCCCGAGACGTCGGCTGATCAACCACAAACACGTCCTCCCGCAGCGCTCTCTCGAGGCTGAGAACCTTGAGCCCTTCGACCTCGTCGCGCCATGTAGCCTCAAACTCCCGGGTGATTTCAGAGATCGCGGAACGTTCTGTATCGCTGCCATCTGATGAGTAGACCCGGACCCGCTCGAAGTTATCCCGGTAGGCGGCAGCCGTCTCATTGGCGCTACCCTCGTAGGCGACGCTCGACCCGTCCGAATCAACGAACAGCCCAATCTTTTCGTGGTACAACCCGCCGACGAGTGATTGACTCGGAAGAGCGATCTTACATTGCATGGCCCCCCTGGACAAAGCCCACACCAAGAGTCGGAAGCCGGGAGAGGTCGGGAGCCCACCGGGGGCCGGAAAATCAAGGCGAGGGCCCGTCCAGTACCGCTGCACACCTTCAACTAACCCCTGCAGCGTCTTCTGGCTGACATGGGGCGAAAATATGAACCGGGCTTGACCACCGTTCTTAAAGAACCGGGCATAGGACGGATAGGCCAGATCCAGCACGCCGACTGAGAAGAAGCCCACTGCTCGGGCAAATCGGCTAGCCCCAGAAAGGTGTTCGTCCAGCACGAGCCTAAGGAGGCGCCCCTCCGATCCACGGATCGCCGGAGGCAACCTACGCGTCAACGGGTTCACCACCCAGGAGCCCGAACAGATCATCTGCGTCGAGGACCGCACTATCATCCTCGTCCGTTAGCTCGTCGAGAAGTGCTGCGGCATCGGTAGATAGGACGACCGACTCGTTCTCCGTGCGAAACACCGCGCCGAATGTACCGCCCTCCTCGACCCCACAACTCCGGGTCCAGTCCGCAAGTGACCAACAAAAGCCGTTTCGCATGGTCACCTCGATCGCTTCAGCCCCGACCGACCTCACACTCCACTTCGAATCAGCCTCACGCAGCCATCTTGGAGTGGGAAGAACACCGTCCTTCACGCGCCCACGCATCGTGTACTCCACAAAGAAGACGCCATCGGAAATCAACTCGTCGCGAAGAACGAGCGCTGGTCGCGCTTCTTGTGCCGCGCGTATGTGCGCGAGGCGCTCTTCGTTCTCCTCCTCTCCTATCAATGCATAGATGCCGCCCCCGACCCTCCGGAACCAGGGCATACGGAGACAGTTATTGACCGTAGGGACCGACCAGTCGCGGGCCTCCATCCCTTCTAGGATCTCCTGCCAAGAAACCACCCCGTCAAATTGGCGAGCTATCTCGACGGAGGCTTGTTCTGCGTCGGACAAGGAATAGGCGTGGCCGCTGTAACGCACGAGGCCAGACTCATCGACCTCAAATTCGGAGGCACTTCGGATCATTTGCTCGACCTCGAGACCACGAAGCCCCCCCAGCCGATGCAGCTTAGGAAGAGCAGTTGTGAGTGCGTCGAGCGGCATCTGCCCGCACACCGTGAAGCACTTCCTGATGACACGCCCTGCGCCGGTCCCCGGCATGCGATCCAAGTACCAAGCTCTGGGGGTCCGCAGCACGCCGTATTCGTCCCCGGCCACATCTAAGACAATCGCATGCTGGATCGGCAGAGGGATCAAGGTCTCGGGGAGAGCTCGCACCAAGCCGTATAGCCTAAACTGACGCAGTGTTCTGCGGCGGCACGCCGTCCGATAGCGTTCATAGCGCTGAGACGGAATCCAACGCTCGAACGCCGCACCGATGAGCACCAGCCCCAGCTCTGCATCGAGATGCACTGAGGGGATCATGCC
>Ga0055584_100004241_pt1 | contig 14078 bp, 16 predicted proteins | sample OSDHelmetaG_FD_58716 | JGI IMG/M metagenome (GOLD analysis project Ga0055584, IMG submission 58716) | Pelagic marine sediment microbial communities from the LTER site Helgoland, North Sea, for post-phytoplankton bloom and carbon turnover... | ecosystem: Environmental > Aquatic > Marine >... | reverse complement strand
CTCGATGTGCGCTCTGCAATCCGCCCGCGTCCATCGCTGTTCGCCCGCCGCCCGCGCCTCGATAGCGACGCAGGTAGCAGAGCAAAGCATGTATATCGCGACGATCATAACGTCGCATCGAGGATCGCGACGTAGACCGCAAACCAGATCAGGCTCGCGATCAACGACACAATCAGCACGTCTCTCATCTTCTCCAGTAGCTGCACCTCAGTCGCTCCGTGCATCCGGTTCGCTGGTTGGAAGATGCGGTTTCAAACGCGTTACCCGACGGCCGCCGGGGACCTTCTGGGTCACCGCTGAGTGCCCGAGGCGGCGGATCTCGATGCTCATCTTGTAAGCGTTGTTCTCGTCCTGAAAGTCGAGGCTGTCGCCAACCTCCAACTGAGCAGCAATTTGCTGAAACGCATCACGGCGATCGCGGAGGTTTATCCGCGGTATGCCTTTCTTCACATTGTATCTTACACTCATTTTCATCTCCTATTCGACTGTCTGTTTTCGAGTCCGCGTGTGACACGAGCTCGGCAGGACGCCCGGCGGTAGAAGGAAAAACACCGGACGCCCCACCGAGGTCGCGCTACGCGGCAAGGAGCGCCGTGAATGGTGCAGACCGGACCCAGCGCGAGACCTCGTCTTGGCGATCGGAAAGGGTCGTGGCGACGTTGTCGTTGCCCGTGACCCTAACCGGAAAATCGTCACTGTTATGGGAGCTGTAAAAGGTAAAGGCGGACGTCAAAGCGTATACGTTGAAACCACGCTCGGCGCATTCGCGGGCTGCTCGCTCGAGGAGCTTCTCGGCCTTCTTATCTGAAACGCTCGGCAGCGCGCGGACCGTTTCCTCGATCTGCGTCCAGGTCAGCCCGGTAGCCGACCACGCTTTCATGGTCTCGACCTGTGCCGCAAACCGTGGGGCGAGATCATGAAGCCAATCCTCAAACACCTCGGCGGTCGCGTTCTTCGTGTGACGCTTACGGAACCAGTCCATCATGGACAGCGCCGTCATACCGTTGTTGCAGACAAGGTCCAAGGTGCCGACGTCGAGCTGCGTGCTTGAGCCGCCGTCATATGATGTGGTTATAGAGCAGGTCGCAGCGACAGTCGTGCCGACTTCGAGCGTGCGGGCGGTGGTGTTGCCGTAGTGTAAAGCCTCCTCGAAAGCCTTAACGACGTACTGCCGCTGAACCCATGCACCGCTGCCGGCGCTGGAGTCACGGATCTCGACGCTCGCGAGCTGCTCCGGCGTGAACGCGTCTAGCATGACGCGCTCGGCCGCGGCGCACAGATCGCGCATCTGAACGACCTGATAACTATCACTGACAACGCCGAGCGGCACTGGCTGGCCATCGCGCACCGCGTAGGTGCCGACGTACCCTGGCATCTCTAATGCCTGGCCTTCACGGCCGATGCCTTGTACAGGGCGCTTGACGACACGCGACAGGATTGCAGAGCCCGCGTGGCTCGCGAATATTTGTGGTCGAGGGAGGTTGTCGTTCCCGCGAATAAAAGACATTCTTCGATTCCTAACTTCTTTGGCCATGGTTCCTGCGAGGGTTCTAGCGGCCGGGTTGATGAGGAGGGTCGGTAGAGTTGCAGCTCTGCCGACCCATTTCGTATGACACTTATTGAGTGTCTAAGCATCAACATATAAAGCAAGACATTATCTAGTACAATCAATATGTGATGATTAAATTCACAAATTGATTGCCGAATCGTGTCCCCGAGTCCGCTTGACTGTCCCCTCGATAGAGAACAAATATAGAACATGCGTGACGATATTGTAGCTCAATTCAAATATGTCTTTCGTAGACACGTCGATCTGAAGCGGTTGTCGAGCATTTGCAAAGGCGACCAGGTGGCAGCGCGGGCTGTTGCCGTACAGGCGCTACGTGAACTGGCTGACGAGATCGAGGGAGAGGGAGGCGGGGCCGTCGTCGAATGGGACCCGTTCCTTAAAATTCCGGTGATGAAGAAGAGAGAATAGCGCCGGGACGATACTCTAGGTATTTGGGGAACGCAGCATACCGCCCGGCGCTGCACCCTACGCTGCCCAAGTCAGCAAACCAGTCCATTCACGGCCATCATTAAGAATAGGAATATTATACTGGGGAGCATGGCGATACATGCGGCTTCTGGTAATATGAAGAAAATTAACGCCCAAATCTTTTCGTTGTATCTTCCATCTTCGTTTTTCAAATCTCGATACATGTCGCGCACCCAATCCCAAGGCATGTCATAGGGATACCTGCGCCTATCGCGAGAAGATCTGCGTGTTAATTGCACACGAGGGCACACTTCGTGGTAGGCCAGCTTCCATATTAGCCAGGGCCAACCGATAACACCGCCCGCTATCAAGTGAATTAAAGCGTTATCCTTATCTGCAAAATTACAGATGATATCCATCAGAACTTAATGAATGCGCCAACCACAACGGCGTGGATCCACACCTTCTCATCGCCTGTGTTCTCTAGGAGCATGCGCGTGTGATTGCGATTGCTGCTCTCAGGCTGCAGCACGTAGACATTAGGTAAGCTGTCGTGCTTTTCGAGACGCTTGCAGGTGGCCTCTACCTCATCCGACGCCTTGTCCTGCCGCATGACGATGACGTATTCGCCGATCGGCAGCTTATCGTCCTCTTCATTGTATCTATTACAATAAAGGATCGATCCTTCCGGGAACCGCTTATCCATCGAATCCCCGCGAACGCGTAGGCCGAACTCCGCTTCGTCGGCACCAACACCAGGATATGAAACGAACTCTGGCAGTTCCTCAACAGCGGCACGCCACTCGCCAGCTTGCACGTATCCAACGACCGGGAACAGCCCTTCGGTTTCAGTGAACGTAACCGGTTCGACGCCGGTTTTGCTTATGGTTTCGTTGAGTTGATTTGAGGCGCCGCGCTTTTCATCTATCAACGCAGTGGTCGCATCGACGCGAACGTGTAAATCACTTCGGTCGATATTGAGGCCAGAGAGGTAAGCGATACTGCCTTGCAGCATGCGTCCGATATTGCTGGTTGGTGCAATAATCGCGACGGCGCGCGCTGAGAGCTTAAGTCGATGCAGGATGTAATTGACGTGTGATTTAGGCTCTAAATAACCCTGCGGACCTTTTGGTGATTGATGCGGGTAGCTTCTTCCCGCTTCTTCCGGGTCAATGTAAAGCTCGTTATCGCCAAGCTGTATCGAGCAAAAGTTCGTCCAATCGGTCTCATTTATATATTGATGCGCTTGTTTTGGAATTTCGGTCCGCATCGTTTCCATAAGGGAATCGACAATTCGATTCAGCGTGTTGTCTTTGAAATCGACCGGATTGTTTTCCACAAATAGCGGCGCGATGCTCTGCTTCATAAATCTTGTTACAGCGGACTGGGCTACCTGCGCCGTCGTTGCCATTTTATTATAAGACCAACCAGTGATCTCTCGGAGAAGCTCAAAACCTGCTTGTTTAATAAGAACTTGCCGGTGCAACGCGAATGCTGCCAAGGTCTCTGCAGGGACTAGTGGTGCTGGCTCACTGGGTGGTTGGTCCTCATCACCCATCTCTTCAATATTTTTAGATCCGGCTGAAATAACGGCTGAGACATACCGCTTTTCAGCATGTAGATAGGCCAGTCGATACGTTCGTAATGCTCTTTGAAACTCTTCATCTGCGAAGCCGATCCGCGCCTTCTCATATTCGAAATCGTATTCGCGCCAAGTTTCATACAGTCTATCGAATTCATCGTCGCAACTTATGAATTCCCCTACAGAGATTTCTTCGTTAAAGCGTTCGTATATTTTCCCAGGGTTATTCATATACTCTTTCGTAAGATGGGTGATCCTCACTTCCGTTGCGTCGCTGGCTCTCTCCCCATAATCGTGCATCGCGCTGCTCGTGTCTTGCGCGCGATAGTACCAATTGTGATTTTCCTCTAACTCGTCCTCGACCTTCTTTATCTCAACCTCGATGAAATGGAGACGCTTCTTATTTGCCGCCAAACGGTCTTTATAAATCCCTATGTAATTCGCCCCGTCTTCCGCCTCGGCCTTATCAAGATTCAAGGGGCGCGCGGCCGGTTTGACCCGCTCAAGACCCTCCATCATTTGATCGATCCGCTCATCGAGCGGGGCGTCTTTGTCAATATTTCTGGCGTTTTCGCTGATTTTCTCAACACGCGCGCGGGTCGGCGGTTCATAAAAGTCTCCGCGGTAGACGCCGGGGAGCGGTGGCGCGAAATCACCGTTATATCTCCTATGCCGACCCATAACGGACTTCTTCTCCGCCGGTTTTTCAGGCGTTTCCTCGTCCGAATCGGTGTGACTTAGAAAGCCAACTGGTTCGTCTGTGTCCTCTTCCATGCATCGTCAGTATCACAAATGTGCAGATATGCTCAAGTAGAAAGTCAAGAAAACCAACGATAGCAATAAAATACACGCAATCATGCAAAAATGATTGTCTTGAGATCTGCGGTGTGGTCTACTGCATCTATGACCTTACCCCCATTCTCCCACCAGATCCTGACGGACTTCGAAGAGCGCGCCCGGAATCTCGGGCTTAACTTCAGCAAGATCTGTCGGCAGGCCGACATCGCCTACAGCACCTACGCGCGTTGGCGGAAAGGTATCACCGACCCACTTCGATCGGCGGCAAAGATTGACGCCGTCCTGCGCCAACACGAGGAGCGGGACAATCGATGAGCGGTCAATGTTTAAAGTCCTCGGTGTCGACGTTGGTCTCGACGGTGCAATCGCACTTGTCGGCCACGGATTTCTCGCTGTCGAAGACATGCCCACAATGGGCAGCGGCCGGCAGCGCGTCATTAACGGTGCTGAACTCTGCGACATTATTACTAGGTGGGCACCAGACCTCGCCGTCGTTGAGAAGGTACATGCCTTCCCAGGACAGGGTGTCTCGAGTGCTTTTCGGTTTGGCCAAGCGCTTGGAACCGCCGAAGGCGTCATCACCGGTCTCAAAATACCTATTAAATACGTGTCGCCTGCAGCGTGGAAGCGCAGCTACCGCCTCACATCCGACAAGGAACAGGCTCGAATGCGGGCCATTCAGCTATTTCCCCACATGTCTGACCGGCTCGGCCGCAAAAAGGACCACGATCGGGCAGAAGCTCTCCTTATTGCCGCACTACAACAGGATGGTGAGTAGCAATGTGCATAGTGGCGGAATCGAGAAGGGCGTAAGGGCTTTATCATGAGTCATACACAGACAGAAAAACCCCGGTTCGAGATCCTGCGCCTTGCAGAGGCTGCCGTGACCGATCGGGAGAAGCAGTATTCATCGCCCGACGTGAACTACGACCGCGTCGCGCGGATCGTCCAGGTCATCCTCCAGGACAAATTGCGCCCCGAGGCGGAGCTGTCTCCGGCCGACATGGTTCTGGTCAATTTGGCCATAAAAATGTCGCGCCTTATTGAAAAGCCTGACCACACGGATTCCCAGGTCGATATCGCCGGGTATGCATCGCTGATGAGCGAGGTGGTCTGATGACAGCCACGCCCGGCATCGAGACATGGCTGCGAACGGCCGAGCCGGGCGAGGTGTACCTCTATTACGTCGGCTTTTTGGCCATCGACAAATCCAAATATACAGACACCAAGCGCCTGCGGACCGCTACAAAGGCAACGCGTCTTGCCAGAGAGGGCAAAGTCTTCCTCGTTCAGCGCCACCTTGGGAAAGCAAAGTTCGAATATCTCGCCATCAAGGCGAAGCAGGAGAACAAGTGCCGCACTTGGTGGAACCGTGACTTCGAGCCGGTCGCCGCTAACGACATTATGGGCGGGGGTAAAACCCGATGCAGCTAAAGCCCGGAGCATATCGCGCCGAATCACTGGTTCTGATGCCACACCAAGAGACACTTCGTGACAGGCTCTTTAATAGCGTCACGCACTTGGTTCACGGCGACCAGGGCATCGGCAAGACGGCGATCGCCATCACTGCCATGAACAAGCTCGTTAAGGCCGGCCGCATATATAAGCCAATGCTTTGGGTTGGCCCGACCAGCTCAGTGCTGAATGTCAGCCGCGAAGTCGAGAAGTTTGGCGGCATCGAGGGCCACAGTGTTCGCGTCATAAGAAAGACCGCAGATTGGGCCCCCGCTCGGCCGGGAGAGGTTTTGGTCATGTCATACGACATGATGGTTCGACTTCTTCCCGAACTGGCCAGATCGATGTTTTCCATCTTTGTCCTGGACGAGGTTCAGTTCTGTAAAAATCCCCGAACCAAGAGAACAAAGGCCGTGTTTGGCCATCTTTCGCGACCAGGTCTGGCAGCTCACGCTGATTTCTTCTGGGCGATGAGCGGCACACCAGCACCCAATCATTTTGGAGAGTTGTATCCGTTCCTGCGGGAAGCGGGCCTCGCCTCCGTTTCTTATGACACCTTTGTCCGACGACACTGCCGGATACGCGAGGATCGGTTTGGCTACAAGATTGTCGGGAACAATCGCCCCGCGATCGACCAGCTCATGGGCAATGCGTCGGAGGTCTATTCGCGCATTCGTAAGAGTGAAGTCCTTACCGACCTACCACCCATTACGTTCAATAATGTGCAGGTATCGGGCGACCGGACGATGCGTAAACAACTCGCGGCCATCGAGGATGGTCTTCGGCCGCAGATCGATGCGTTGATAAAGACAATCCGCTACGGCGAGACTCCTCCCGTCGAGGAGGTGGCGTCGCTGCGCAGACTGACAGAGATCGCCAAGGTTGGAGAGGCAATCGAGATCGTCAGTGCCGAGCTGTCCGACAGGGCAATCAACAAGATTGTTATCTTTGCGACGCACCGCGACACGATCGCGGCATTGGAGGAGGGGCTTTCCAAATTCGGTGTGCGCGTCATCCATGGCAGTGTCAGCGTGGCCAAGCGGCAAAGGGCCATAGACGATTTTCAGGATGATCCGACGGTCCGTGTGTTTGTGGGCCAGACAGTTGCGGCCGGCACGGCGATTACGCTGCATGCCAACGGCGCCTGTCAGGATGTCCTGTTTGTGTCGGCTGACTGGGTTCCATCGAACAATGCCCAGGCCGTCGCGCGTGTTCACCGCAAAGGCCAGATCGGCAATGTCCACGCCCGTTTCCTTCATCTCGAAAACTCGATCGATGAAGCAGTCCAACGGGCCGTTATGCATAAGACCAGAATGTTAAGTGAAATCTTTAAAGATGAAAGGAGCCATCATGCGGCGTAACAGCATGCGCGAGGCGGATTACCGCTTCAATTATCTGGAAGATATAGACCTCGATACCATCGAGCTCGATTATCGGGACGACCCCTGCGTCGTGTTTTTATGTCAAAGTCTTCGGACGGAACGCCGTGACCGTGCGGTCGAACGGGAGAGTATGGGTGCCGAGATCGACGATCTCAAATGGAACGGCGTCTGCAACTGATGGCTGCTCATTCAAACATCATGGGCGGCTCGAACGCATCGCGACGGATGAATTGCTATGCGTCCTACCGGCTTGAGCTGGAGGCACCGGAACCACCTGCCTCCAAGTTCGCTGTCGAGGGAACGTTTCATCACGACGTCATCGAGCAGCACTTCAATGGCAAGTCTTACGCCGAGCTTGAGGGATACACCCGAGACGGTTTTACGCTGACCCAGGAATACATACGCGAACTGCATTATCCGGCAGTCGCCGCGTGGCAACAGCTCCTGAAAAAGTATGGCGTGGAAGAGGTCGAATACATGACCGAGGCGCGGGTGTCCTATCCGGGCGTCGATGCGTTTGGCACAGTGGACGTGCTCGGCACTTCTGACGAATACACGATAATCGGTGACTGGAAGTTTGGCCGCGGCGTGCGTGCCGGACCATCGGCACTTGAATATCAGCTTCCATTCTATGCGGCAGCGGCGCGCGTGACACCAGACTGTTCGGATATGTTCAGCCCGGACAAGAAAATCATCGTTGCCGCGATCCAGCCCGCCATGGACATGCCACTGAGTGACCGGGTCATGGAGTATGATGAGGTTGTGGCCTTCGAGAAGAGGGTGCGCGACACCATCCTGATCATGACGGCGGGGGAAGCTCTCCCACCCACGGCTGGAAAGCACTGTCGTTGGTGCCGGGCGGCCGCATTATGCCCTGCCAAGAAGTCGCTCGCGACCGCAACCGCCGTTACCGAAGTCGACAAGGAAAAGCTCAACGCGGATGAGGTTGGTTTTTACCTCAAGATCGCGGACGAGCTGGAACACTGGATTTCATCGATCCGTTCTCATGCCCACCAACAGTTGGAAGGGGGCCAGGACGTGACCGGCTACAAGCTGGTGCCGAAGCAGGCACGGCGGCGGTGGTCGAGTGTGACGGAAGCCGAACAGATGTTCGAGCGTCACGGTATCGCGTTCTCAGAGTTTATGGATTCGAAACTGATTTCGCCCGCAAAGGCGAAAAGGGTCTTGAAGGCAAACGGTATCGATGCCGACGCCTTCGAGATGTTGATTGTGGCGACCTCAAGTGGGTCGTCACTCGTCCCGCAAGACGATCCCCGTCCTGCAATTACTGACACTATAAGGAATTTAGAAGTATGAATATGTTAGCAGTTTTCGAGAAGAACCGTGAAGCCCTTCAATCCTTTGAGCAGATGGCGCTCGAGGGTGCGCGGGGTGCGTTAAGTTTCCTGAAGTTCACCAAAGGCATTTGGGTTGCCGGGATGGACGAACAGGAAATCGACCGAGACGAAGAACTGGCACTGGACCCCAAATCAATTTCCAAAGGTGGAATTTGCTGGAGTGGCGGATCGGTTTTGGACGAGCGATTTGAGACTTTGGCATCGGGTCGAATGGTCAACCTTGGCGAGCTGCCGGACCACGGTCCATACGCCAATGATGATGACGGCTGGAAGGCAGCCGTACATTGCAAGTTCAAGTCGCTGACGACTGGTGAAGAGTATTCCTTCTCCAGCACTTCGCACGGCGGCAGGAAGGCGCTCGCGACTGTGACCAAGGAGTTCGTCGCCCGGATGAAGTCGGGTGAGAGTGATCTGGTCCCGATCGTGCGCCTTTCGTCCGACGGTTATAAGCACAAGCTGTATGGCTACGTTGCAACACCGGTGATCGAGATCGTTGGCTGGTCCAACGACGACGATCTGCAGGCGGGTAACGTCGATGTTGTTGAAGAAGTAGCCGAGGAAGCACCGACGCCAAAAAGGCGCAAGGTTGCCGCCTCGGCCATCAGCAACGGGTCGCTGCCTAGCTAATCGCTGCCACGAGGGGCGGGGTGGTGGTGCACCCCGTCTCTCAGTTTTCCTAATAACAGAAGATTCGGATGGTGACATGGAAAAACCGGTCGTACCAAATCGATCCTCCTATCAAACTATCGAAGGCCGTCGATGATCGGGCCCGCTGAAGTAGCGGCTGCGATTGGCGGCAATTCCCGCGAAGGCGATGGATACGTTGCCTTCTGTCCACTGCATGAAGCAGACGGGAAATCACACAACCCCTCCCTGATCCTTTCAGAAGGTCATTCTAAACCGGTCATCGGTCATTGCCGGGCGGGGTGCTGCCAGGATGACATTAATGCTGCGGTTGATGAGATCGTCGAGCGCCTCGAAGCAGGCGAAACCGTGACTCCGATCGAGAGCAAAGTCGAAATCAAGAAGTCAGGAAACAAGCTGCACGCCCGTATCCTGAGGGAGGGTGCCCCCACGGACGCGTATCAATATGACGACATTGACGGGAATTATGTTGTCACGAAGATCCGCTGGGAAGCCGTCATCGACGGGCGGCGTGAGAAGACATTCCAATTCTGTAATCAGCAACTGCCTGCAACGAGCCCGTCCGCATTCCGCATGCCGGAAGCTGCGGCAATGCCTTTATATAATGCGCACGCTCTAAGAGATCTGGAGTCTGACGACCTCGTCGTGATTTGCGAGGGCGAGAAGGACGCCAATACCATGCTGGGCCTCGATTACGTTGCGGTATCGACACATAACGGCGTAGCAGGGTGGAGCAGTCAGAGCGCTGGCTGTTTGCAGGGTCGCCATGTAGCCATCGTGCCAGACAACGACGACGCAGGACACAAATATGCCAAGAAGGTAATCAAAGCGCTCTCTCCATTCGCCAAAAGCGTGAAGGTCATCGAGCTGCCCGGACTGAAAGATAAGGGTGACGTTACAGACTGGGTTGATGCCGGCGGGACCGAGCAACAATTTTGGGAACTCTACACCGGGCAGTCTGAGGAGGATCTTGGTGGCCCCAATCCTGAGTGGAGAACGACACTCTCGCGAAACGCGCAGGGCGCCATACGATCGAATGACTTTAATTTAAATATCATGCTGTCGCGGTCCCCCGAGTTTCACGGGCTGTTTCGTTATAACCACTTTCAAAATGTTATTGAGCTGTGGCGAGCGATACCCGGCAGTGATGACACTGGCCCGTTCCCAAGAGTTTGGCAGGATACAGACGAGACGGATGTCCTGGTCTGGGCGCAGCGAGCAGTGTTCCCGTCAATGGCGCGCTCCAAGATCATGCCGGCCGTCCAGGCTGTCGCCGCTGACAATGGCTATGACCCGCTGGTCGACTATCTCGACATGCTGGCGTGGGACGGGGAGGAACGTCTTGATTGCTTCCTGCAGGAATATCTCGGGGCTGAAGGTGTCGACCGTTATATAAGTGCGGTGGGTCGTATGTGGGCCATATCCGCAGTTGCTCGTGCCTATCAGCCCGGATGCCAAGTCGACACCATGCTCGTACTGGAGGGACGCCAGGGGCTTTATAAGTCGTCGGCTTTACGAGCCCTGGTGCCGCATGAAGAGTGGTTCTCTGACGACATCAGCTCGATGCGCGGCGATAAGGACGACAAGCTGGCGCTGTTCGGGCGCATGATCATCGAGATCAAAGAACTCGAGGCGCTGCGGAAGGCTGAGATTGGCGCTATCAAATCGTTTATCGATACACGGGTCGATAAGATCCGTGTACCTTACGGTAGATCGGTCCAGTCCTTTCCGCGGCGGTGTGTCATGGCCGGGTCGTACAATCCAACGGGCCACGGGTATCTGAAAGATGCATCCGGCGGTCGGCGTTTCTGGCCCGTAACAATCAAACATCTGGCCGACATCGATGGGCTGCTGGCGATTCGTGATCAGCTATGGGCCGAGGCGGTGGTGGCCTATAAGACCGGTGAAAAATGGTGGACGTTCGACCGCGACCTCATGAAGCTTATCGAGGCAGAACAGGAAGAGCGCTATCAGGTCGAACCGATTGAGGAGTTGGTTCACAGTTACATCGATAACGAGTGTCTTGCGGATGATCAGGATGGTGCGCACAACATCCGTCGATCGTGGATACCCCGCAAAGAGCCATTAGACACATTCTTCACGCATAACTTCTGTGAGGATGTATTGCTTCGATCGTGGGACCAGGTGAGGCGCCCTGATCTGAATATTATTGGTCAGGCGATGACCCGCATCGGGTGGACAAAGGGCAAATTATGGAACGCTCGCATCAGCAAAACGAGCACCGGGTGGAAGCGTCCTGACACTGAAAACCGACCTCACCCTCCGAGAAAAACCACCTCACCCTCTGACAAAATTGCCGCAAAAAGTGATGCACAGGCATCCGCTGCGTTGCGTGGGAAGGTGCAAAACGCCGCCGTGGAGACGGAAAACGTAGCCGTTTTGTCGAAAACCTCACCCTCTGACCCCCAAAGGGTGAGGGAGGGTGAGGTAAAGGGTGAGGTGCTAAGTTATTCCAGCGCAACAGAAAAAGGTAAAACCTCACCCTCCTCACCCTCTTTTCCTATTAACTTTGTGGAAAGTAATGAGGGGTTAGATACAGGGGTATATATAAAGTTTTGGGACACTGAGGGTGAGGTTGGCCTCCACGACGCTCGCTCGGCACTGAAGAGCGCCCTCGACGACGGGATCGTCGGGTTCGACCTTGAGACGACGGGACTGTCGCCGGTCGACGACAGCCGGGCCCGACTGATGCAGGTCTGGCGCGACGATCACTGTCACGTTTTCGATCTCGATGTGTTTGGTGGCCTCGAGGCATTCGGCGATCTGCTGGAAGGCTCCGACCTTGTCGCCTTCAACGCACTTTTCGAAATGAGGTGGCTCAGGGCTGCGGACATTGATGTCGTCCCTCACGACCTGATGTTAGCCTGGTCGGCGGTTTATGGCGGCACATTAAAAATAACGCTCGAGCATGTTGTGAAGGAGCTGCTGGGCGTTGAATTGGACAAGACGATGCAGAAGTCGGACTGGTCGGGTGAGTTGACCAAAGATCAGATCCAGTACGCCTTCGATGATGCGTACTTCACGCTCATGGCTTGGCGGAAGCTGACGGGCATCATGGCCCCGGAGCAGGTTGCCGGATACGAGCTATTCAAGAATTCACAACGGCCCGTCATGAGAATGATGGAAGCCGGCGTTGGGTTCGACATCGACGGCCATGCCGAACTGCTCTCACGATTTGAACGAAAGTTCATCTGGGCGGAAGATTGGTTAGCGCGCCACGTACCCGACGTGAAGAACTGGTCGAGCTCTTCGCAGGTTGCGAAATGGTTGAACGATTCTTTGCCTGAGAACGTGAAGGGACGGTGGCCTCGTACCGAAAAGACACTGGCCATGAAGACCGGTGCCGATGCCTGTAAGCAATTCATCCTCGATGTCGACCGCGACCTTCGCCGCGTCTTTTGGGCCTACCAAATTCTCCAAACCTATAGGAAATACATAAGCACCTATGGCGAGAAGCTTGTTCGCAATCATTATCGGGATAGGCGCCTCTATGGGAACTTCAGGATCGGCCGAGCCATCACCGGGCGAATGGCCTCCGAGAAACCAAACCTCCAGAACATGCCGGGCAGGGGTCCTATAGGAGCTGCGTTTCGCAGTCTGTTTATAGCACCGCCTGGTAGCCGTCTGGTAATTGCTGATTACAGTCAGATCGAGGTTCGCGTCGGTGGCATACTGGCTGATGAGCCAGCCTTCAAAGAAATGTTTGAACGTGGCTACGATGTTCACGCCGCGACGGCCGCGCTGATGCTCGGCAAGGAATACGATGAGGTTTTTGACAGCGAAAAGAAAAGTGTCCGTCCGGAGTACAAGCATGCGCGGTCGGCAGCGAAGGAAATTACATTCGGAATGCAATACGGCATGGGTGACCGGACGCTTGCCAGCAAGTTGAACCTCACGGTCCGGGAGGCGCGTCAGGAAATACGCAAATGGGAAGAGAACTTTCCCAAGGTAACAGAATGGAGAGAGAAGAGTGCGGAGTATGGTGCTCGCAATAAGGGGCTGGTGATGCCGAGCGGCCGCACGATTACTCTCGATTATAGACCGTCTCCACAAGCCTGTTACAATTATCCGGTTCAAGGCACTGCCGGCGACGTGATGTATGCCGCACTGGTCGAATTGGATCGGCGCCTCGATGAGGCGGACATCGATGCAGTGCCATTGTTGGTCGTTCACGATGAGATCGTGCTTGAGGCGGCAGAAGAAGATGCGGAGGAAGCGGCGAGGATACTCGAAGAGGCAATGGTCGCCGGGTTCAGGAAACTGTTCCCGAACGGCGGCATCAACAATTTGGTCGAAGCGAGTGTCTGTAGCACGTGGGCAGATAAATCATGACGGCGGCCGTACAGAATAAATCAGCGATACGCATCAACGAAGACACCGTCATCGAAGAGACGCCCCAGGCGGGCGTGTTCCGCAGACGGCGGATCGGCCTGCTCGAGCGTTGGGCTGACGAGGGGGTTATCACACAAAGACAACTCGACGCGGCTGACGCGTTCGGTGCGATCTTCGAGCGCGCGCAGCTCCGCGAGCGGTACGCGATGTCGACGTCTGCGATAGATCGGGTCGATGGCGGCGGCAGCGGCGGCGAGGATAGTCGATCCGCCGGGCTCTACGACGCTCGAGAGCGGGTCATCGAGGCGTTGGCGCTCTTAGGCGACAGTATGGGCCCAGTGGTCTGGGATGTCGTCGGATCCGGTCTCAGCCTGCGGGAGCATGTATCGAGACAGGTGGGCGTGACACGGGTCACGGTTCACGAGGCACGTGGACGGTTGATCGCGGGGCTCGACATCCTGGCACGGGCGTGGCTTTGATGATCGAATAGAATTTTAGAAATTTGATTCGATCAGATCAAAAGCATG
>Ga0055584_100004239_pt1 | contig 14080 bp, 11 predicted proteins | sample OSDHelmetaG_FD_58716 | JGI IMG/M metagenome (GOLD analysis project Ga0055584, IMG submission 58716) | Pelagic marine sediment microbial communities from the LTER site Helgoland, North Sea, for post-phytoplankton bloom and carbon turnover... | ecosystem: Environmental > Aquatic > Marine >... | reverse complement strand
ATCGGATGATCGGCGATCTCGTCGACCACACCGGTGTTGACATTGCTGGTGGGGCAGACCTCGAGGGGGATTCGACGGTCTCGCACATAGTGGGCGAGGCGGCCGAGTTCTCGGCTGCCGTCGGCACCGCGGGTGAGGTCTTCGATGATGCGGATGCCGTGGCCGAGCCGCTCGGCGCCGCAGAACTGCAACGCCTTCCAGATCGAGCGTGGGCCGTAGGCCTCGCCGGCATGGATCGTGATGTGGAAGTTCTCGCGATGGCAGTACTGGAACGCCAGCAGATGATCGTCGGGTGGAAAGCCGTCTTCGGGCCCCGCGATGTCGAAGCCGACGACACCTTGGTCGCGCCAGCGCACCGCAGCTTGCGCGACTTCCAGGGAGTTGTGCTGATGCCGCATGGCCGAGCAGATCACCCTGATCGTGAGGTCGGTGTCGCTGGAGCCGCTCTCGAAGCCGGCCAGAACCGCCTCGATGGTGTCGTCGAGGCTCAGTCCTTGCTCGGTGTGGAGCTCCGGAGCGAATCGAATCTCGGCGTAGACGACACCGTCGGCGGCAAGGTCTTCGGCGCACTCGCGGGCGACCCGTTCGATCGCGTCGGTGGTCTGCATGACCGCCACCGTGTGGGCAAATGTCTCCAGATAGAGGGTGAGATCCTTGCGGTTTGCGCCGCGCTGCATCCAGGTGGTCAGCTCGGCCGGGTCATCGGCCGGAAGGTCCTTGTAGCCGATCTGATGGGCGATCTCGACGATCGTCTCGGGCCGCAGACCGCCATCGAGATGATCGTGGAGCACGACCTTGGGTGCCCGGCGGATCCGGTCGAGCGTCGGGGGTCCGACATCGAGTGCTGCACTGAACGAGGTGGCCATACCCAAGGCTACGCCGGGTCGCGAACCATCGGGCGTAGGGCGACACCCGGCGCGAATTCGACGACGCCGACCTCGATGAACCCGTGGCGGGCGTAGAGGCCGGCACTTCGTTGGGTGGAGGCCTCGAGGTAGGCAACGATGCCCTCCGCGTCGCAAATCGACGTCACCCGGTCGAGCAGGATCGTCCCCATGCCCTGGCCCCTGGCCCGGTCGCGGGCGCCGATCAGGTGCAGGTAGAAGTGGGGTGCGGCCGGCCGGAAACCTTCCATTTCGATGAAGAGCGGAAACGCAGCCTCGACCATCTCGGCGGGGACATGGCGGCTGAATGCGGCGGCGAGTTCATCGTCGTTGCTGCGGATTCCGGGTGGGGTCCAGAGGGCAGCGGCCCGTTCGTCGACCTGATACGTGTGGCCGTGGTTCAGGTAGGACCCGACTTCGGCAGCCATCACGTCGCGGAGGCCAGCTTCGCTGCCGTAGCCCGGCTTGTCGGGATCGGGCATGAAGTGGACCCAGAACGGATCGGTGCGAAAGGCCTCGATCATGGTGTCGATCAAGACATCGGTGTCGCCCGGATTGGAGAGTCGCGATGTCGGTGTCATCAGAAGTCCAATGCAACGTCGAGTCGGGGGGCGGAGTGGGTGATCCAGCCGAGAGAGATCACATCGACGCCGGCCGCAGCGATGGCAGCAGCGCTCTCGGCGGTGATGCTGCCCGATGCTTCGGCCGTCGCTCGCCCGGCGATGGCCTCAACCCCGCGGCGTAGATCATCGCCGCGCAGGTTGTCGAGCAGGATGGTGTGGGCACCGCCGACGATCGCGTCTTCGATCTGGTCGAGTCGATCGACTTCCACCACGATCGAGACGGTGTGGCCGACGCTCGAACGAACGGCGGCGAGGGCCTCAGCGACGCCGCCGGCCGCGGCGACATGGTTGTCCTTGATCATCACTGCGTCGTTGAGCCCGAAGCGATGGTTGTGGCCACCCCCGCAGCGGACCGCGTACTTCTCCAAGGAGCGGAGCCCGGGAGTGGTCTTTCGGGTGTCGGCCACTCGCGCTGCGGTGGCGCTGACCGCGTCGACGATCTCTCGAGTTGAGGTGGCGACGCCACTGAGATGACCCAGGACGTTCAGACATGTGCGCTCGCCTGAGAGAATGGCCCGGGTGGAGCCGCTGAGTTCTGCCAGCGTTGTGCCGGCCTCGACGCGGCTGCCATCGGCCACAAGTGGCGTGGCGGCGACGTCGCCCTCAATGCGATCGAACACGGCGAGGCCGATCTCGAGGCCGGCGACGACGCCCGCCGACCGAGCGACGATGCGTCCACTCGATGTGTGGGCGACGGGGAAGATTGCCGTGCTGGTGAGATCGCCGGCACCACCGAGGTCTTCTTCGAGACAGATCGCCAACAACGCGTCGACGACATGGTGCGGGGGCGGCGCAGGAGTCATGCGCCGGCCTCGACACACGCGTTCTGTCCGACGTGTAGGTCTGAAAGAACGCACATGGCGACGGGCTCGGGCCGCAGTCGTGTGTGGCGGGGAGCACTGCTGACGGCAGTGTGGTCGCTGCGGTGATGGCTCCCTCTCGACTCGCGCCGGTCGAGAGCTGAGGTCGCAACGGTGAGTCCGACGGTGGCGAGGTTGCGCCCCTCGCGGTGGAAGCGAAGCGGATCGGCGAGTGCCTGAATATGTCGCACTGCGTATTCGAGCCCTGCCTCGTCGCGGACGAGGCCGACGTGGTCCCACATGGTTGTTCGCAGTGCGTCGACTGCGTCGTCGACATCGCGTTCGCGTGCGCGGTCGGCGTCGACATCGAAGGCCGAGGCGGCGACTCGGATCTCGTCGATCTGCGGCGACGAGTCGGTCTCTGTCGCTGCGGTGACGGCAACGCGAGCACCGAAGACCAGGCCTTCGAGCAGCGAGTTGCTGGCCAGGCGGTTTGCACCGTGAAGGCCTGTTGATGCGGCCTCGCCGACGGCGTAGAGGCGCGGCATCGAGGTGCGGCCGCGCTCATCAGTGGCGATGCCACCCATGTGGTAATGCTCAGCCGGTGAGACCGGGAGGACATCGACTCTCGGGTCGAGGCCGACACTCTGCGAGATCGCCCAGACCGTGGGGAACCGAGTCGGGAACTCGGGACCGATGTTGCGGGCATCGAGAAAGACCGGACCACTCTGGCGTTGCCAGTGGATGTGGCGGGCAACGATGTCGCGCGGCGCCAACTCGGCGTCGTCATGCGCATCGACCATGAAACGATGACCGGCTGCGTCGACAAGGTGGGCGCCTTCGCCGCGCAACGCTTCGGTGAGCAGCGGCATCGGGTCGAGGTCGCTGTGCAGTGCCGTGGGGTGGAATTGCACGAATTCGGGGTCGCGGACTTCGACACCGGCCCGAATCGCCATTGCGAATCCGTCGCCGGTGACTTCGACCGGGTTGGTGGTGTGTTGGTAGACGCGGCCGATGCCGCCCGTGGCGAGGACGACGGCCCGAGCGATGATCGCGACGTGGTTGCCGTCGGCGTCGAGCGCGAGCACGCCGGCGGCCTGGCCCATGTCGTCCACCAGTAGGTCGAGGGCAAACGTCTGGTCGAGGCAGGTGATGTCGGGTCGCTGCGCAACGGCGGCGGTGAGAGTCCGCATGACCTCGGCACCGGTGGCATCTCCGTTGGCGTGGATGATTCGGTGGCGACTGTGGCCGGCCTCCTTGCCCAACGAGAATTCGCCTGCGTCGTCGACGTCGAAGCTGGCACCCAGCGAACGGAGCCATTCGATTCGCTCGCCGGCGCCCTCGGCGACAAGCGCGGCGATCGTCTCGCGACCGAGCCCGGCGCTCACGCGCACGGTGTCGTCGGCATGGAGATCGGGGGAGTCGTCGTTGCCAACAGCTGCGGCGATGCCGCCCTGGGCCCAGCGGCTCGAACCTTCTCCGAGCGCAGTCTTCGACACGACAACGGCATCGCCATGTCCGAGCGCGGTCGAGAGGCCGGCGATGCCGGAACCTATGACGACGCAGCTGGTGGTGATGGTCCGCATCGTGGTCACCTCGCCGGCGGTCCGACCGCGAGCATCGCCTCGACCGCAGCGCGAGCTCGGGCGGCGATGGCCGGATCGACTTCCACCTCGTATTGCATCTCTTCGAGCGCAGTCCGGATGTTCTGCACGGTGATCCGCTTCATGTGGGGACACATGTTGCAGGGGCGGATGAACTCTGTGTTGGGAGCGGCGGAGCCGGCGACATTGTCGGCCATCGAGCACTCGGTGACCATCACGACCTGCTCGGGCTGGCGATCGGCCACCCACTTGGTCATGCCCGATGTGGAACCCACGTAGTCGGCCTCGGCGAGGACGTCGGGCGGGCACTCGGGGTGGGCGATGATCTGCACGCCCGGGTGGGTGGTGCGATAGCGGTTGAGCTGGACACCGGTGAAACGCTCGTGGACCTCGCACGCGCCGGGCCAGGTGACGATCTCGACGTCGACCTGAGAGTCGACCCAGCTCGCCAGGTACTGGTCGGGAAGGAAGATGACCTTCTCGGCCCCCAGGGAGTTGACGATGTCGACGGCGTTGGAGGAAGTGCAGGTGATGTCGGCGGCTGCCTTCACGGCGGCCGAGGTGTTGACATAGACGCAGACAGGAGCGCCGGGGTGCTGGGCGCGCAGCCCCTCGATGTCGGCCGCGGTGATCGACTCGGCGAGCGAGCAACCGGCTCGAGTGTCGGGGATGAGCACGGTCTTCTCGGGGCACAGGATCTTGGCCGTCTCAGCCATGAAGTGCACGCCCGCCATCACGATCACTTCGGCGTCGGTTTCAGCGGCCATGCGTGCCAGCTGGAGCGAGTCGCCGCGTAGGTCGGCAACACCGAAGAAGATGTCGGGGGTCATGTAGTTGTGGGCGAGCACGACAGCGTTGCGTTCTCGCTTGAGGGTCTCGATGTCGGCGATGATCGGGTCGAGGATGGCTCGCTCGATCTCGGGGACAATCCCGTCGAGAGGGTGAGAGTCAGTGGCCGTCATGTTTGGGGGCTCCCGGTACTAATGCTCATGTTGAGTATTACTGGCAACAAACATAGCAGTTACCCGCGCGTGGGACAACGCAGCTGGCAAAACGCGCACCCCGAGTGAGGGGCTCAGCGGTAGGGCTGACCCACTCCCGGGCGAGGACGTTCCCGGATCACGGCGGGTCGGTACCGGAACAGCTCGGCCGGTCGACCGGCACCGGCCGAGGTCCGCTCACCGGTGCCCTCGACCAAACCCGAGCGCTCGACGAGGCGGCGGAAGTTCTGCTTGTGCAACGGGACGCCGGCGAGCGCCTCGACGGTTCGCTGGAGGTCGAGCAACGTGAAGCGGTCGGGCAGAAGCTCGAACACCACCGGTCGATACGTGAGCTTTCCCCTGAGGCGACTCAGCGCCACGGTGACGATGCGTCGATGATCGAGGCGAAGCGCCTCGCCCGCCGGACCGGGATCGGTTGCCTTGCCGGTGGAGGTTCCGTCGTCATCGGCTCGCTCCTGTACCAGGCCGGCCTGATAGAGCAGTTCGTAACGCTCGACGACGCGAATTCCGTCCCAAGGGGGGCCGAAGGCCACCTGGATCCGCTCCTCGGCGTCGCTCGTGGGAGATGACGTCGCCCATTGGTCGAGCGCCGGGAGCAACGTGTCGGTGAGGATCGCCGGTGTCCCCTCACGGTGGTCTTCCCAAGGCAGCAAGTCGTAGGCGCCCATCCATCTCGCTGCCGGCGTGGGTGCCGATTCCTCGATGAGGGCGAGGTAGGCGACGCTGATCGGTCGACCGGGGCCGACGCTTCGCCGGCGGCCGAGGTCTCCAAATGTGTAGAGCTGTTCGGCGTAGCCGACCTCGAGGCCGGTCTGTTCACGGATGCATCGGCGCATGGCCAACTCGAGAGTCTCGTCCGACTCCATGTCGAGCGGCCCGGCCGGAAGGCCAGGCCGTTGCCCCTTGTCGACCGCGAGCACTCTCGGTTCGGCGTCGGTCACCGCAACGATGACGGCGTCGAGCGTCAGGTCTGCGGTCGGCTGATCCGACATGGCGACGCTCAGTCCTTGATGTAGGGCTGGCCGTCGGCGGCCGGCGGCCGTGCGTGTCCGATGAGCCCGGCCACCACGACGATGGTCACGATGTAGGGCGCCATCGACAAGAACTCCGACGGAATGTTGGTGCCGAGGATGCCCAGCTTCTGCTGCATCGCCCGGGCGAAGCCGAAGACCAGCGCCGCGCCGAGCACGCCCATCGGGCGCCAACGGCCGAAGATCATCGCGGCGAGTCCGATGAAGCCGACACCGGCTGTCATGTTCTCTTCGAAGCGGCCAGTCGAACCAAGCGTGAGCGCAGCTCCACCGAAACCGGCGATCGCGCCGCCGAGGATCACGTTGCGGTAGCGAATGCGGAGCACGTCGATGCCGACCGTGTCGGCCGCCTTGGGGTGCTCACCGACGGCCCTCGACCGCAGCCCCCACCGAGTGTGGAAGAGACCGAAGTGGATCACCACGACCAAAAGGATGGTGCCGTAGAGGAAGACGTTCTGCTTGAAGAACAGGTTGCCCAGCATGGGGATGTCTTCGAGCCAGGGAATCGCGACCGTGCGGAATCGATCTGGCGAGTTGAACTGCGGATTGGTGCTGAGCACTCGTCCGCTCAGGAACGACGTGAGGCCGAGAGCAAAGATGTTGATCGCCACGCCGACCACGATCTGATCGACCAGATACTTGATCGACAGCACGGCGAGGACCCAGCCGAGGAGTGCGCCGGCCAGCGCAGCGGCGACGACAGCGGTCCATGACCCCCACGTCGAGCCGACGACCGTGCCGACGAACGCCGAGGTGAGGAGCTGTCCCTCGATGCCGATGTTGATGACCGCCACTCGCTCACACATCAGGCCGGCGAGCCCGCCGAGCGTGACCGGGACCGACAAGACGACGGTGGAGGTGAGCATGCCGATCAGGCTGAACGATTGTCCGGCGGCCGCCCACGCAAGGAAGGCGAAGATGAACAACGCCATCGCCCCGCCGAGGATCAGGTTGGCCCGGCTGCCGAAGCCCTTTGTCAGCTGCACGCCGGCGAGTACAGCCAGCACGGTGGCGATGCCGATGCCGACGATCTGTGGATTGACGGTCCAGTCGAGGGGCTCGAAACGATCGCGGGGGAGCGCGAGCTTGAACGTGGCGTCTTGGTCGCTGCCCTCACCCAGGGCGAAAATGAACAGAACGAACATCGCCATCGCGAGTTCGACCAAGCCGACAATGCGGGCTCGGCGCTGTTCGGGGGTGGCCCGGACCTCGCCACCCAGGTCGCTGCCACCCAGGTCGCTGCCACCGATGTCGCTCGGCATCGCGGCGCTCGTCATGTCGACCACCCTGTCGTGATGCGCTCAGATTGTTCGTCGGTATCGCCCTTCACCCGCCAGATCGCCTTGATCAGTGCCGGCGCAGCGATGAACACGATGATCAATCCCTGAATGACCTCGACGAGATCAACCGGGATCCGCTCGGCTCCTTGCATTTCGCGTCCGCCCGCTGTCAGCGCGCCGAACAGGAGTCCGGCCCAGATCACGCCCACAGGGCGAGATCGGCCCACGAGGGCGAGGGCGATGGCATCGAATCCGATGCCGCCGGAGAATCCCACTTGAGCCTGGTGTGGTGGAAGCGCCATGAGTTGGTTGGCGCCGGCCAAACCGGCCAGCGCTCCGGAGGTGGCCATGACGCCCACGGTGAGCATCGTGACGTTCATGCCGGCGTATTTCGCGGCATCGGCATTGGCGCCGACCGTGCGGAACTGGAAGCCGATGGTGGTGCGATACATCAGCCAGCCGACGAATGCCGCCGCGGCGAGTGCGATCAGCAAGCCGATCGTGACTCGGAGATCGCCACCGAAGATCCGGCCGAGGCGGGCCGATGAATCGATGGGCCGAGAGATTGGGTCGGTACGGCCAGGTTCCTGGAAGGTCGACGTCTTGAGGAGCCACTGCACGAGGAAGGCTGCGATGAAGTTCAACATGATTGTCGTGATGACTTCGTGGGCGCCACTGTTGGCGCGCAACCACCCGGCGAACCCGGCCCACACGCCACCACCGATGATCGCTCCCATGAGCACCAGTGGAATCAGAACCGGGCCGGGCAGATCGACGGTGAAGCCGACGTACAAGGCGGTCATTCCGCCGATGAGCATCTGGCCTTCGACACCGATGTTGAAGAGTCCGGCCTGGAAGCCGACGGCCACTGCGAGTCCGGCGAGGATCAGGGGGGTCGCTGCGAAGAGCGTTTCCGACAGGGCGGCTTTTGAGCCGAACGCACCGACGAACAGCGCCTTGTAGGCGCCGGCCACGGTGCTGATCGTCTCGGAGAATGCCTCGCCTGGTGAGTCGCCCCAGAGGCGAAGCGTGTCGACGTCGGTCACCGCGATGACGATGCCGCCGATCAGGAGTGCGGTGATCAGCGCCAGCATCGGCGTGAGCAGCGCGGTGCGAAGGCGAGTGCCCACGCCCGTCAGATCAGAGAAGAACTTCTCCTGATCGGTCATGAGGCCTCCTCGGGTGTGTCGGTCGCGCTTGCGCCTGTGGATTCTGGACTTCCGGAACCGGTCATGTAGAGCCCGATCTCGGTGTTGGAGACCTTCTTCGGGTCGAGTTCGGCCACAACGCGTCCTTCGAACATGACCAGCAACCTGTCTGCCAGAGCGGTGACCTCGTCGAGTTCGGAACTCACGATCAACACTGCGGCGCCGGCGTCGCGTTCGGCGACGATTCGGCTGTGGATGTATTCGATCGACCCGACATCGATGCCGCGAGTCGGTTGCGATGCGATCACCAGGCTCACGTCACGATCGAATTCTCGTGCCGCGATCACCTTTTGCTGGTTGCCGCCGCTGAGCGAGGAGAGCGGCGTGTCGATCGTGGGGGTGCGGACGTCGTACTCCTCGACCAGCCGCGTTGTTTCCTCCGCGGCCTTTGTCCAGTCGAGGGTGATTCCTTTGGAGAACGGCGCGCTGTGGTAGCGGTTGAGCACGATGTTCTCCGTCACGGTGAACGGGAGCACCAAGCCGCTGCGCTGGCGATCTTCTGGGACATGAGCCACGCCCGCTTCGAAGATCTCCCTCGGTGACGCTCGGGTGATGTCCTCGCCTTTGAGATTGATGCGACCACTCAATGGGTCTCGCAACCCGGTGAGCGCTTCTACGAGTTCGGTCTGACCGTTGCCCTGGACTCCGGCGATGCCGACGATCTCGCCGGCGCGAACCTCGAAGCTGATGTCGTCGACGGCGGCCTGGCCGCGATCGTTGAGCACATTGAGGCGCTTGACATCGAGTACCGGCTCGCCCGGTTGCGATGCGGCTTTGTTGACGACGAGATCGACGGCTCGCCCGACCATCAGGCTCGCCAGCTCGTTCTCGTCGGTTGTGGCGGGATCGACTTCGGCGACAGTGCGGCCCTCTCGCATCACGACGATGCGGTCGGCGAGCGCGAGCACTTCCTTCAGTTTGTGGCTGATGAAGACGATTCCCTTGCCTGCCTTGCGCAGTGCGTCGACGATCTCGAACAACTCGTCGACTTCCTGCGGCGTGAGCACAGCGGTCGGCTCGTCGAGCACGAGGAAGCGGGCGTCGCGCTGCAACACCTTGATGATCTCGACCCGTTGCTGCAAGCCGATGGGGAGCGACTCGACGAGAGCCGTCGGGTCGACGTGGAGGCCGTACTCCTCGGAGATCTCGCGGACGGCCTGCTCCGCGGCCCGGCTGTTGATCCGCCCGAAGGCGCCGGTGGTCTCGTTGCCGAGGATGACGTTTTCCGCCACGGTGAACACGGGTACGAGCATGAAGTGCTGGTGCACCATGCCGATACCGGCTTCGATCGATTCGGCGGGCGACCCGAGCGTGAGAGGTTCTCCGTCGATGAGGATCTCGCCTTCGTCGGCGTGATAGAGGCCGAACAAGACGTTCATCAGGGTCGACTTGCCCGCGCCGTTCTCGCCGAGCAGGGCGACGACCTCTCCTTCCCCGATGGTGAGATTGACGGCATCGTTCGCGATGACGCCCGGGAATCGCTTGGTGATATTCCGGAGTTCGAGTCCCAACAGTGAGCCTTTGGATCGACCGAGCTGCACAACCTACAAAATGCAGAGGGCCCCTGCGAGATCGCAGGGGCCCTCAGGTGAAACTTGCACTGTCCGTGAGGACAGCAACAGTGCTGTCCGTGAGGACAGCAGGGGTCAGCTACCGACGACCAGAGTGCCGTCGATGATGTCCTGCTCGAGCTGAGCAACTTCGGCCTTGGTCTCGTCGCTGACGATTCCGTCGAAGTCGTGGAACGGCGAGATGCCAACGCCACCGTTGCTCAGGAAGCCACGGATGTTGCCGCTCTCGAACGCGCCTGCCGCCGAGGCGGCGATCGACTCAGCAACGCTGAGGTCCATCGACTTCTCGACCGAAGTGAGCCAGAGGTTGGCCTGTTCCGGGGCGGAGATGAAGGCATCGGTGTCGACACCGATCAGGGCGCCGAAGACGTCGCCGCTGGCTCCCATGCCGAGGTCTTCCATCGCAGCGGCAGCGCCGAGGTTGATCTGGCCACCGACGGGCATGATCACGTCGGCACCCTCGTCGAGGAGGCTCTGCGCGGTTGCCCGGGCGATGTCGAGGTCGACGAAGTCGCCGGTGAATAGACCGGTGTCGGGGTTGGCCGGGTCCCAGCCGAGAACCTGGACGTCGGTGCCCTTGGTCTCGTTGTGGTGCTGGACTCCCCAGAAGAAGCCGTCCATGAAGATCGACACGGTCGGGAAGTTGGCGCCACCGAAGGTGCCGACAATGCCGGACTCGGTGACCGAGGCTGCGACGTAGCCGGCCAGGAAGGCCGCTTCATCGGTCTGGTAGGTCAGCTCGCGGACGTTGTCGTAGGTGACGTCCTCGCCGGCCTCAAAGTCGAAGAAGTCGACGTCGACGATGGTCCAGTCGATGTCGGGGTTGGTCGGCGCGTTGGCCTGGGTCACGGCGTCGAGCGCAAAGCCGACGGTCACGATGTGCTCGCAGCCCTGCTGGATCATCTGGTCGATGTTGGGCTGCCAGTCGGCTTCGGTGCCGGACTCGAGGAAGAACGAACCGTCGTCGCCCTCGGCCAGCGCGTCGCCGTTGGCGGCCGCGTCGAGCACGCCCTGCCATGCGGTGGCGTTGAAGCTCTTGTCGTCGATGCCGGCGAGGTCGGTGACGAGGCAGGTCTTGAGCCCCGTCGCGGTGTCGTCGTCAGGGGCTGTGGTGGTGCCAGGATCGGCATCGCCATCATCGTCACCGCACGCCGCAGCGAGCAGTGAGAATGACAACAGGATGCTGAGAAGCAGAAGCAGGTTCTTGCGCATGTTCCCTCCAGTTACCGCATGTAGCGGTGATAAACGTGACCGGGTGGGCGCGCAGTGCCTACCCGGTAGGTCCTAGAACCGTATCCCCTGTGAACCCCACGTGCGCGTGCACATGCCTCGAAACCGTTCATCGGTATTCGAGAGCTCTCCGCGTGTCTAGTAGTAGACGCAGCGCGAACGGTGCCGCAGAACCGCCTTGTAGCGGGCCTGTGCCCCGAGATTCCAGAGCACATTGTCGAGGTCGCCGGCGGTCATCCGGTCGCCGCGACGGGCAAGGGCCTCACGCAGAAGTTCGACGGCATGAAGGCCGCACGCTCGGATCTCGACTTCTTCGGCTGACCCGACGGCGATGTCGTCCACCGCCTCGATTCGTTCGACCAGACGGTCGTCGAAGGCCAGAACACCTTCGACGCGCAACACGTGGGGCACCAGGTTGTCGGCGAACATCGTGAGGTCGCGGCGATCCTCGAACGCTCCGGGGCCGCGACCCCCGAACGTGACGTGGAGATCTTGGACGACGATCTGCGCTCTCTTGTAGAGCAACACCTCATCGACCGCCGGGTGGGTGTGGACGTCACGAAAGAAGGGCATCTCGGCGAGCAACTCGACGAGTCGGGCCGCGGACTGATCGGCGGTCGCCACTGTGGCGGCGAACGAGCCATCACCGACTCGATCGACGAACGCAGCGAGGTCGTGCCACGCCTCGGTGAAGAGCTGCATCAGTTCGTGGGCCGGCCCTCCATCGAGTATCTGGCCGAAGGTTGCCGCGGCATCGTCGACAGTCCATGCGGCGAGCCGACCGGTTGTGAGTCCGCCCGTGTCGGCCACGTAGTCGCGAAGCGAGGTTGCGACCGTGTGGTAGCCCGACATGCCTGGCCGCTTGCGAAGATGAGGGAAGTAACCGCTCCCGAAGTTGATCGCGTCGAGTGCCAGCACGAAGGCTGTTGCCGTCTCTTCCGAGCCCATGCGGTCCTGGCCGGGATCGTTCTTCGGGGTCTCGAGATCGATCGACGCGGCGAACTCCTCGATGGAGTCAGGGTCGATGTGGACGTGGGTTGCCGCGGCGGCCACCGCGGCACACGACGAGCGGATGTCGTCGAAGATCGTCATGGGAAGGACCGCCCTCGTTCGACTCGTGCGACTCGGAGTTCGTACCACTCGTACCAGTCGGTGCGTCCCCGGCCTTGCACGTCGAGATGCTCGGGATGGTCACGCCACTCGGCGATCGACGCTTCGGTGTCCCAGTACGAGACCGTGATGCCGGTGCCGTCGGCGCTCCTCGACGACTCGATCCCGAGGTATCCGGGGATGGTGGCGGCGAGTTGCTCCATGCGTTCGGCTGCGGCCCCGTAGGCGGCATCGGCCTCGTCGTCGCCCCAGGCTGCTCGCTGGTTGCTGAAGAGGACCGCGTAGTACGGAGGTTCGGGGGTACTGGTCACGTGATGACAGTAGGCGTCAGAGGCCCCGGGCCCGGCGCCAATCTGCGTATCGAGTCATCAGGTCGAGTGAACGGATGGCGCGTCCGGCGGATGCGTGACACATGCGGCCGGCCGAGCGCACGGCGGCAGGGCCCGGATTGTCGGGTCGGGCGTTGGCCAACTCGGTGGCCAGCAACACCGGTGTACCTGTGCGAGCGGAGATCTCCGCGGCAGCTTCGGCGTAGCGGGCGTCTTGACGCTCGTGAAAGTCCACGATCCGCTCGAGGCCGTGGTCGGGGTAGAACTCGCCCTCACGCATCATGGCGGCCGTGTTGGACTGGATTCCGAGTCCGAGGAACAGCACGGAGTCGACCTCGGGGTGCGATGCTGCGAGCTCGAGGATCTCGGGCACGGTGTCGCGGGTCTCGCCACCGGCCATGTCGATGGGGTTGTTCTTGCTCCAGCGAGGCGGGAGCTTCTCGTCGATCGCAGCATGGAGGTCGGCCGGCAGGGGGGTCGCGACCAGTCGGGAGCCGCTCATTGCGTCGACGGCGGCAACGCCCCAGCCGCCGACAGTGGTGACCACGACGACCCGTTCGCCGTTGGGGAGCGGCTGGGTTGCGATCGTGGCTGCGACTTCGAATGCCTCTTCCACGTCGCGGGCCCGGATCAATCCGGCTTGGCGGCACATGCCGTCGAATACTGCATCGTCGGACGCCAGGGCCCCTGTGTGTGATGCCGCCGCTCGGGCGCCGGCATCGGATGCTCCGCCCTTCACTACTACGACGGGCTTGCGTTCGGCGACTGCCTTGAGTCGGTCGAACATCTCTCGCCCGTTGTCGACGGACTCCATGTAGACGAGACAGACGCTGGTCTCGGGGTCATCGGCGAACCACTCGACATAGTCGGCAATGCCCAGCACAGCGGCGTTGCCGGCGGCGACCGCTCGGCTGATACCCACACCGGTGTGGTGCGCCAGGTTGAGAAACGACGACACGAAGTTGCCCGATTGGCTCGCAACGGCGATGCGGCCGGCGGGAGCGTAGGGGGCCACGATCTGGGCGCACATCTTTGAAGGAGTGGAGATCACGCCCTGGCCGTTGGGGCCGGCAACCGCGATGCCCAGTTCGTCGGCGAGTGCGACGAGGCGCCGCTCGGCTTCGACACCGTCGGGACCCGCCTCGCGATATCCGGCGGCGGCGAAGAACGCGGCAGTCACTCCCTTGGCCGCGGCGGCTCGCAACAAGTCTTCGTTGACGGCCTGCGGGGTGCAGATGAACACCATGTCGGCGGCCCCGTCGGGCACCTCGTCGATCGACCCGAGCACCGGCCGGCCCAACGCTTCGCCGGGCTCACGGCCCACGGGGAAGATGGCACCTTCGTAGCCCGAGGCGAGGAGGTTGTGGAGGGTGACGAACCCGAACTTGCCGGGATGGTTCGACACGCCG
>Ga0055584_100004238_pt1 | contig 14080 bp, 10 predicted proteins | sample OSDHelmetaG_FD_58716 | JGI IMG/M metagenome (GOLD analysis project Ga0055584, IMG submission 58716) | Pelagic marine sediment microbial communities from the LTER site Helgoland, North Sea, for post-phytoplankton bloom and carbon turnover... | ecosystem: Environmental > Aquatic > Marine >... | reverse complement strand
CAGGTTGATTCGTTCTTTGAGTTGGGGAAAAGGCTAGAGGCGGGGATTCGCGCAAAAAAGAAACCCGGTCGGAGTTTACCGAACCGGGTTTCACCCCCCTGGGTATACGAACTGAAGCGCAGCGATTCAGTAACGTTGTTATCGACGGATCGAAGCAAACTCTTTGGTAAAAAGCGTTAACTTTATCAGTTCTTTTGATTCCGTCATCCATTTTGATAATTCATGCAATTCGGGCAACATAAAGTTTACGCGACAGGTAATGATTACCGATTAAAAAGAGAACGCGCCGTCGCTTTGGCGTTTGTATGCGAACAGATTGTATCGCAACTTGTGCACGGGAAACCGCATAACGAATTAAAGAAGTCGAAGTCAAGGAAACCAAGTGAAACGATCGTCAAGTTGGATCGCAGTGCTACCCTCGCTGGTGATCCCGATCTGCATCGGGCTGATGCTGTATTTGGGACTCTCCTATTTGATCAACGAGGGGCAGATCTCTAACGAAACCGTTTTAAGGTATTTGACGGGGCATCCGGTTTCTAAAGTAACCGTGGGGATGTTTTTCATTGGAATTGCCTCTCTGGGGTTGATTGCTAACAATATTTTCGAGCAATTCAGCGGTGAAAAGAAAATCTCAATCAGTATTCCTCATGGTGCTGTGGGAAGCAGTTCGGTGCCGTCGGAATCCAATACATCTGAGAGCGTGAGACCTCGAGGTGTGATTGAAGAGAGAACGGTTGCGTTGGGGAAGCATCTTTTGGAGTTGCCCAAATGGATGCATGACCACTATTTGTGGCAGCGCATGGTGAATGCTTTACATTGTATCTACCGCACTAATTCCACAGCTTCTGTAGAAGATGAGCTAAAGTATTTGGCTGATTTAGATCTTGATCGTCAGCAGCAACGGTATTCGCTAGTAAGGATTTTGATTTGGGCGACTCCGATGCTTGGTTTTTTGGGAACTGTTTTGGGGATTTCTCAAGCGCTTGGTGGAATCAATGTTGGACCTGATAATGATTTCCAGCAAATGATGGATGGGTTGCGTGGAAGTCTCTATGTCGCATTCGATACAACGGCACTGGCCCTGACTTTATCAATGGTATTGATGTTCGGCCAGTTTCTAGTCGAACGATTTGAGACACAATTGTTGGAATTAGTGGATCAGCGGGCAAAGCAGGAAATAAATGCAAACTTTGATATGACGGTTGCGCCAGTTAATCCAACTTATGAAAATATCGCTCACAATTTTCTAAATGCATCCCAACAGTCGATAGAAAAGCAAACCAACAACTGGCAAAAAACTGTTCAGGCAGCTCACGCGACCTGGCTGGAGTCTCAAGAGAATCTGAAGGATCGCCTCAGTCGGCAATTGATGGAGTCAATCGAGCAAAGTGTTGAAAAACTGACTCTGGGTCTGACTAGCTCCATCGACAAAGCGGATGAATCGATGTCGCACCGTTGGAGTCAGTGGCAGGTCACCCTTTCTGACAACGCCCGTTTGATGTCTGATTATCAGGGGAAATTGGCTCAACAAGCGGAGTTAATGGGAGAGCTGTTGGCTCAGGATCGAAGCCAGCCGAGTCTAGAGCCGATTCTAGCGCAAAATCAAATGGCAGCTGAAGCAACCGAAAAGCTGAAAGATGCAGTGGAGTCGATGGTAGCCAGCCTCGCTGAAAATCGTCATGAAATGTTGGGTGCCGCGACTGGATCGTCGGAAACCGCTGAACAGATACAGGAAGCAGAGTTGGAGTCTGCCCATTCTACGATTGGTAAGACGGAGATAAAAAGACAGATCGCCGAAATTACCCAGTACGGCATGGCAGCTCGATTCGATCTTGAAAAAGATCAGGTAACTCCGGAGCCACCGATTGCAAATTCAGGCTCCACCACTGCGGAAGTCATTTTACCGGTTCGCAACCGGGAACGTCAGTTTGTCACGGTTAACATAGACCGAAGCTCAAAAAGAACTGCATGAGACGCCGTAAAAAAAATCGAACTCAACTCAGTGTCTCTTTGTTTCCATTCTTGGCGGTATTGATCTGCACTCTCGGTGTTCTGATTGTAATGCTCGTGATGGCGGTGAAATCAGCAGATGTTCAATCTGCCAAAAAACAAGCCGAAGATGATTCCGGGAAATTGGCAGAAATTGATGAGTTGAATGACGCAGTCTCACTGGATCAGATTCGGATCAACGGAATGGCTTCGGTGCGCCCAGATGCCTTGGAGAAATTGCAACAGTCTCGTTCTCACCGCAGCTATCTTGAGTTAGAGGTTCGGAAGACCAAACGTGAGCTTGCGAGAGCAATCGAACAATGGAATCGTCTTCAGAGCGCGGCTGAACCCGTTGTTTCTTCTGAAAAGTTTTCGGAAAATCGTGGGAAGCTGGTGTTGGCGGAGTTGGAAGAAGAGATCCTTAAAATACGTTCCGAGATCAAAAACAAGCGTGAAAGCAACGCCGTAATCAAGCCAACGACGTACGTTATTGAACCTTATCGTGGTCGTGGCGGAACGTTCAGAAGACCTATCTTTATTGAATGTCTAAAAGATGAAATCGTCTTGCAACCCTCGGGGATTCGGTTGCGCAAAGATGAATTCGTATTGCCGCTCCAACCTGGAAATATGCTCGACTCAGCGCTGCTCGCTAACCGGGAGTACTGGCAGCGTTATGACTTGGTCGGTGAGGAGGGCAATCCGTATCCGTTAGTGATTGTTCGCCCAGAGGGTGCTGAGACGTTTGTTTTGGTTCGGCGGGCGATGCAAAGCTGGGACGATGAATTTGGATATGAGCTGGTCGATGGTGGTAAGATGTTAGGTTTTGGACAAAAAGACCCGCAGCTTATTCAGGAAGTAGAAGAGGCGATCGAAGAAGCTAGGCAGCGTCAGCAGTCTCGGATGGCAGTGATTAATTCTCAACGTTCCCGTGATGCAATGTTTGCTAGCGAGCGTACCCGTCCGGGGCTCCGAGTTTCCGGAGGACAAGGTGGGTTTGTTTCGACGGAAAGGGGCCTTGGAAATCGTTGGGAACAATCGCAGATTCGTGGATCTGCTAACCAATCAGATGCAAGCTCTTCAATTGGTTCATCTTCCGCAATGAATTCCAATCAACGAAATTTAAAGAATCAACAACCTAACTCAAGAAGCGAATCGGGATCATCAACGGATGCTTCGTCTCAGTCGAACGCCGGCGTTGGTGGAGAGGTGGCAAGTGACAGTCTTCAGTCGGCGCTAAGTATTGCCAATCAGCGTGGCAGTAATTGGGCATTACCAGCGAAAACAGTGGGGGCGACTGGGTACGTTCGCCCTATTCGTTTGTTGTGCGGCGTTGATTATCTAGAGCTTCAGTCCGGTGGTGTTGTCAGTGGGCGAATTTCAATGGCGCAGGGCACGGCAGCGGCGATTGATCCTTTGGTGGAGCAGATTTGGGGACAAATTAAGTCTTGGGGGGTCGCCGGTAAAAATGGTTATTGGAAACCACAACTTCGCGTGACGGTTTTACCCGGAGGAGAGACGCGGTTTTCAGAATTAAATGGATTGCTGTACAGAAGCGGTCTTTTGATTGAGGAGTCGCGGCGATGAGCCTCAAACAGATCACAACTGGGCAGGATTCCTTTTTAGATATTGTCGCGAACCTTGTCGGAATTCTCATTATTTTAGTGGTCGTGGTCGGCGCTCAGGCATCCACCTCCTGGGTTCACACCTCGCCTAGTGAAGACCTTGTTTCAAAAATTAATGATCTCAAGGAATCCAAGGCTCGTTTGGACGATACGGTTACCAAACTTCAGTTGGACAATGAGGCTTTAGTAAGGAAACAGGCAAAGGAAAACAGCCTGGCTGCAGCTTTGACTGACCAACGTCATGCAGCCCTCATCAGACTCGAGGTTCTTCAGCAGAAGTTAAAAGTGGCCAAGAAAACGCGGCTTGAAAAATTGGCGGCAATTGATGCTGCGGCAGCAATTGAGATTGAAAAGAAAGATGCTTTTGAGACTCAGCAGCGACTGTTGGAAGACGAATTAGCAGAATTGAATCGAGAGTCTAAAGCTGTTTCTTACAACAATGAACCTAACACCGAAGTCATTAAGCATTTTCCCAATCCAATTGCTAAGACTGTTTTTTCAGATGAAATTCACTTTTGCTTAAACAATGGCCGTCTTTCCTATGTCCCGATGACTGAGTTGCTTTCGCTCATAAAGTCCGAGTGGAAGCGTAATGCGGAACGCTTAAGTCGAGCGGAACAGGTGATTGAAATTGTCGGTCCGGTGGACGATTATCGAATGCAATATGAGTTAGTCGTTAAGACAAATTACGATCGGATGGGAGATGGAGCGATGGCCCAGAAAAGCGTCAGCTTTCAAGGGTTTAGGATGATTCCGTCGAGTCCTCTGATCGGAGAACCAATTGAAGCAGCTCTTCAAGAGAATTCCGATTTTCAAAAAAGACTGAGTCATTTCGAGCCGGGCAAAACGACAGTTTCGATTTGGGTCTATCCCAACGATTTTGAGTCGCATGCAATACTCAAAAAATGGATTTACGAAAACGGTTTTCAAATGGCAAGTTGGCCGCTTGACCACGGGAAGAGAATCTCGGGTGGACCTGCCGGTTTCAAGACTTCCGCGCAGTAATCCATACTTCATTTGCACTCAGTTCTCGGTTAAAGTAGTCGTAAACAGACGGCTCGATTCCTGTTTCCTGCTATGATTTTGAGTGCTTCGGCATTTTTGGAAATTGAATAAATCTGTGGGATTGCGAAGGATCGGGCGAACCCTTGTCCCGGTAGTTAGAGCCGAATTTATGGCACGAAAAAATCCTCGGCGGAATATTGCGAGAATTGAAGTTCCGGGAGAAGGTCGAAAGATTTACGGGGGGTGGGAGGTCCGCATTCAGCGGCGAGGCGAACGTTTTTCCAAGTATTTTTCAGATCTTAGCCACGGTGGGAAACGGTTAGCATTGCAGTCAGCTAAAGTTTTTCGAGATGAGATTGATCAGAGATTCAAGCGCTATACTGTCAAGGATTTGGCTACCAAACCTTCGGTACGAAACCGTTCTGGTCAGGTAGGGATTCGCCTTCACGAACAAACTGACCGGCGTGGTGAGTTTGATTATTCCTATTGGTATTGGATTGCCCAGTGGACCGATGGCCACGGACGGCGACGGACTCGCTCTTTTTCAATTCATCGGCATGGAGAGGAAGAGGCATACCGACTTGCCTGCGAAGCCCGTCATCAAGGGATTAAACAAGCCAAGCGGTGATCTCTAAACGCCGCCGTCAAGGCAAACGAGGTTGATTTAACAGCAGTTACCACTCAAGCTGAACTGGTTCTCCAGTGTTGATTCCCAGCATTGCACTTAAGCTGATGCCAACAATTCCAATTTCGAGGAATCCCGAGTTGCTTAGCTTTGCAACCAGCGTCGCTGCGGGTTGGTCATGTGAGTCGGGATAAAGGCCGACCGTTTCATGTCCGCCAAAACTTATACGCACCGATTCGTCTCTAGGCACATGTGAGATTTGTTCGATTGAAATATCAGTCACTAGGTCGCCTTGCACATTCACTGAGGCGACGCGTCCTGCAATCAAATTCGACAATGTTATTCTCCAGAGGAGTTCAGTTGGAATGCGATTGTCCCGAGGTTATCTACAGGCTATTGGGCTTGCCACACGCTCCGAGAAAGCTTGGCAGCAGAATCAAGGATGTAGTCACCGGAAGAGAGCCATTATTGTTTTGCCAACAAAAAACTGTTTTTGCAAGACCATCTTGGGGCTGGGGTGAAAATTAATTTTTGTCAATTTGGTAGTTCAGGAGTTTAAAAGTTCAAAAATTAGCCTGTGATCATTTTTGAAAGCATCGCTTTGACAAGTCCCGGGTTGGCATTGGGATTTATTTTTCTGGCTTTACCGATCAGCATTCCTATTGCTTTTTCATTCCCTGATCGAATTTGTTCAACCACCTTTTGGTTTTCATCTATCAGTGTTTCGCAGAGGGTAACCAGTTCACTGTTGTCGACAGGTTTGATACCTAGTTGCTTGATCGCTTCTTCAGAAGAAATGGAATGTTCGACCATTGCATTGAGTACTTCTTTACCGCGAGTTTGGTCGAGCGTGCCAGCGATGACTAATTTTAATAGTTCGGTAAATTGCTGAGGAGAAACCGGGTATTGCCGGATGGTTTGGTTCAATTCATTCAGTTGACGCAAGACTTCCTGTCCAATCCAGTTGTTTGCGATGCGACTGTCCTGACAACCATCGGCGACTTCTAAAAAGTAATCCACCACTCCCCTGCCCTGAGAAACGATCACGGCGGCATCATCGGGTTTTAAGTTGTATTCTGTGACAAGTGACTCTCGTAATGTTGATGGCAATTGCACCAGTTGCGATTGGATTAGTTCAATTTGAGTTTCCTCAATGTTGACCGCAATCAGATCCGGGTCAGGGAAATACCGATAGTCGGCTGAATCTTCTTTTTCCCGTTGAAGAGTGGTCGTTTGGGTCTGGTCGTTCCAGCCGCGGGTTTGTTTGGGAGCGTCTGCGATAGTGAGGCCATTTTCTTGCCAGGCTTCAAATTGCCTTTGAGCTTCGAATGTGATTGATCGCTCGACTGCTCGAAAACTGTTGAGGTTTTTGATTTCTACAATGGGCGTGGCAACTTGTTCGCCCCCGAGTGGAATATGCAAGTTGACGTTTGCGTCGCAACGCAAATTACCTTGCTGCATATTGCAATCAGAAACATCAATATAATTCAGGATGAGTTTGAGCTCGGAGAGAAACGCTTTGGCCTCAGCAGCGGTTCGAATGTCTGGATGGGTGACAATTTCAAGAAGTGGAGTGCCTGTTCGATTGAGATCAATTTTTGAGCTTTGCCTGCGACTCGATTCGTCATGGATGCTTTTTCCGGCATCCTCTTCTAGATGTGCTCGTTCAATTCGGATTCTCCTCGATTGCCCCGAAGCCTCGGTGGTTTGGATGTCGAGATGGCCGGGCCCACAAATGGGTTGGTCGAATTGGCTAATTTGATAGCCTTTGGGGAGGTCTGGATAGAAATAGTTTTTTCTGTCCCATTTCGTGGAGCGAGCGATCCGGCAGTTTAGCGAGAGCCCCGTTCGGATGGAAAGTTCCAGAGCTCGGCGGTTGATTACGGGAAGAGCTCCCGGCATTCCGGTACAAATAACGCAGGTTTGTGAATTAGCAGCTTCACCGAAGCGAGTAGAGCAGCCACAGAATAATTTGGAATCCGTGTCGAGTTGGACGTGGACCTCGAGGCCAATGATGATTTTAGCATCGTTAAATGAAACGGCTTGGCGGTTGGTTGATTGTGGGTTGGAATTGGAATTCAAGACTGAGTCCTCCATGGTTCTGATGGGCTCGTCGTATGCCAAGGTGTTTCATTTTGGAATTGATGAGCGGCTCGCAACAGAATGTTTTCTTCGAATGCCCGGCCTTGCAATTGGAGTCCGATAGGCAGTCCCGTGCTCGATGGTTCGACGGGAACTGAAATGGCGGGGATCCCAGCCAAATTTGCCGAGACGGTAAAGATATCGGCGAGGTACATCGCGAGAGGATCTTGGGTGTGTTGCCCTAGTTTGAATGCCGGAGTTGGAGTAGTTGGACCGAGGATTAGGTCGACCTTTTGAAATGCTTCGTCGTAGTCTTGTTTGATCATGCGACGGACTTTCGAAGCTTTTAAGTAATAGGCTTCGTAATAGCCGGAGCTGAGGGCATAGGTTCCTAGCATGATTCGCTGTTTGACCTCGTCACCAAATCCTTGTCCCCGTGTATTGCGGTACATTTCTTCAAGGTCGTTGGCTTGGGCCCGAAAGGTGTAGCGGACGCCATCATAGCGGGCCAAATTACTCGAAGCTTCGCAGGGTGCGATAATGTAATAGGCGGCAACAGCCGACTTTGTATGCGGCAATTCGATTTCTTCGATGTTTGCCCCAAGTTGCTTGAAAACGGAAATGGCATCGTTGATCTTTGTTTTGACTTCTAAATGGAGTCCTTCGTTCAAATGGTCTCGACAAACTCCAATACGGATGCCTTTCAAAGGTATTTCGAGGCTGGCCAGGGAATCTGAGACCTGTTCTTTTGAGGAGGTTGAGTCGCGTGGATCGAATCCTGCGATGACTGACATTAGCAGTGCGGATTCTTTTGCGGTCCGTGTCATGGGGCCGATTTGATCGAGGCTGCTTGCGAAGGCGATCAATCCATAACGGCTGACCCTTCCATACGTAGGCTTTAGCCCGGTGATTCCACAAAACGAGGCGGGTTGGCGAATTGAACCACCCGTATCCGAACCAATCGCGACGGGCGCTAAACGACCGGCAACACAGGCCGCTGATCCTCCGCTTGAGCCCCCGGGTACCCGATCAGTTGCCCAGGGATTGTTGGTAGAACCGAAATACGAATTTTCGGTGGAGCTGCCCATTGCGAACTCGTCCATGTTGGTTTTCCCAATCACGATCGCGCCGGCTGATTTTAATCGTTCGACGATGGTCGCATCGTAGGGAGCTGAAAATTTTTCCAGCATCTTGGAGCCCGCGGTAGTTGGTTGCCCGGCAACACAAATCCCGTCTTTTATGGCAATCGGTAGACCAGCGAGGCAGCCTAGAGATTCTCCAGCCTTTCTCCTGTTGTCGATCGCTTCGGCTTGTTCAAGCGCTTTATCAGAGACACTGATGAAGGCATTAAGGTCCGAATTGTGGGTCTCGATGCGCTCGAGAAAGTGCTGAACACAGTCAGTTGCTGTTATTTCTCCAGCGTTGAGTTGGTCGACGATTATGTCAGCGTTCAAAGCTGAGAGAGTCATGTGTTCGTCCAGTTAAATGGAAAATCCGAATCTTAAATTACGAATCAGTTTGTTTAAAAACGGGGGGGACCAAATAGAATTCTCCATCTGATTCAGGTGCGTTATCTAAGATTTTTTCGCGAGGGACGCTAGTCTGAAGTTGATCGTCTCGAATGGCATTTACCGATTCGATAGCTCCGAAAAAAGGGATGACGTCCTCGGGTAGTTCAACCTGTTCCAGTTGACTTACGAAGCTGAGTATCTGTTCCAGTTTTTCACCTGAAGACTTTAATTGCTGTTCGTCGAGGTGAATCCGCGCGAGTCTCGCAACTTGATTTACGATAGGTTGCTCAGGAGTATCGGGCATAAGAGATTCCGCGGGATCAATGGACAGCTTGCTACCAGTGCTTAGGCAGGTTCTTTATTCGAAAACGACTAAAGGGACGCCTTGCAGGACTAAGCATAGCGTTTCGATCTGAGGAACAAAACTAGGTTCGCGGATAGGTGTTCGCGCAAAAATAGACAGAATTTTGCTGAAGCGGCTTAAACCAGGGGGTAATTACGAAGGTAATTTGAATGGCTTTTGCTTAACTGCTTTTCGAATTGCCCCGCTGCGGATGCATTGAACGCAAACTTTGAGCGTCTTAGTTCCGCCACCGGGGATCGCGGTGCGAACCTTTTGGAGGTTGGGACGGAATTGTCGACGGGTAATCCCGGTCTTTTTCGTACCGACACCACCGAGATACTTGGCTTTACCACGCGTTTCGACACGATTGCCCATTTGAGGGCCTTTTCCACATACTTCACAAACGCGAGCCATGACTTTGTCCGTTTAAAATCGATCAAATTTTCAGATTTAGATACTAAAAGTTAGCTACGCAGTATAGCAATTCGGCTCAATTGTTCAACGGCATAAATAGCAGTATTTTAGCGTAAAAACCCTTCTTTTTGGGTTTTTCGCAAGCCATTTGAACGAACTTAGCAGGTTTGGACTGCGTGCTAGGTGGGCGGCAGAAAACCGGTGTCTAACCGCCTCTCACAAATATCGACCGCATCACCAAAGGGAATTAGTGAATTTTTAAGCTGGGGGTGTTTACGGAACCATGCGATCAAAATGAGCTGGAGATTCATTTCCATCAAATTTTCAGGGATCGGTTTCTCGGTAGCCGAGGCCTCGGTGAGTTGCTTGATGGTCGCAATTGCGCGTGATTCGGAGTCGGGTGCGATGATGCTGCCGATGAGTTGCCCGGCTTTTAAAATAAGCCAAGCGGCGCGGTTTTTTCTAGCCTCAATCGGAAGAACGCCATTGAAGGATTGTTGGGCATTGCGGAGTGCCGACATCCGCCGATCGAGCCAATTAAGATTCGAGATGTGATCTCTCAGGATGGCCGCTTTTTCGAATGAATGGCTGGCGGCGGCGTCCTGCATTTGTTGATTTAATCTAGAGAGAATTGAAGAATCTTTACCCAAAATGAAATGGTGTGCATTTTTAACATTTGCTTGGTACGCCCGGGTGCTGCATTGCGCAGCACATGGTCCCGGGCAGGTTCCCAATTCAAAACGAATGCACTGTGCGGTTAGTGGATTTTCAAATAGAGACAGCTGATTGTTGAATTTAAATTTGATTTTATCGGGGCAGTCTCGAAGTTGAAAACACTGGTTGATTGTCTCGACTGCCGAACGAAGACGCCCAGTGCCTGCAATTGGTCCGAAAGAAAACTCGGACTTGTTCGTAAGGCGTCTAGTGAAAAAGGCATTCGGTGCGAGTCCTCCACCAATACATATAAAGGCGGGTTGCCGCTTGGTGGGTTGCCCTTGCGTATTAAATTCGGGACGCCAGCGATAAATGAGTTCTTGTTCCCGGATCAAAGCGAGAAGTTCGTTGGAGATGGGTTCCCAAACAATTGTTTGACTGTGTTGCCGAATCCGCACAGCTTTTTTGTCTACGGGAGTCTTCGAAAAATAGGACAACAACCGCTTCCGAAGTGATTTTGATTTTCCAACGTAGCAAAGCTGATTGCGGTCATCGAGCCACCCGTAAACCCCCGGGGTCAGAGGGCAGTGGTCGTGCAACAGTGCTCTGGCCTGCATCCGATCGTTGGGGAGAGGGTGTCGTTTGACGCGACCTCTGGTTTGCTGAACCAAGATCGAAGCCCCAAATCCATGGAAGCTGGGGATTTGATGTTCTAGTAGTTTTGGCACGAATCCGTCCTCTCCTTGGCAGTTTGCACACTCCCTGATGCAACCGGACTACCTCTCAGATCAGGATAGAGGATCGCTTTGCAGAAATAAATAGCTCGCGGATGTCTGGTTGTAATTTGAGACAGCCGGTTCAACAGGCTGGACGTTTTGGCTTCGAAGCTGGTTTGGAAATACTTGTAAGGGTGAGTCGGAACGAAATTGAACAGTCCCAAGAGGACTGAATTGGAATAAAAGCAACCAATTCAGTTCACTTCAAAGAAAAAACATGGGGAAGCAATTCGGTTTAGGCGTCGTATGAGGTGAATTGCTCGGCGAGAAGTTGAATATTGGTTTCCCCTCTAAGCATTAATCTTTCCGCAGTCCGTAGATCTGGAACCGCTATGTTAATCTGTAGCAACGGCGCGGATTAACCGCTGAACTTACTGCAAATATTTTACGGTTTGGGATTTGACAAGTCGATAAAAGGTTTAGATCAAAACGCCGGAGGGCGAGACACGGACTGTTTCGCAACCAGGATAGAGTCATAGCATGACGATGGAGCGACATGCTGTGACTTTTTTTATGCGCTCTCCACCAGCTCGATCTTTTCTCATGGGTGGACAAATTCGCTGATGACGAGCACGTTACCCTCGAACAAACATGTTGGTTTCTGCTTGAGTTTTCTTTAAACGCACAGATGGTACTTCTAAAACGGAACGGTTACGAGTCTGGGCTGAGTTGATTTTTGACTCGTAGATTCGCTGCCTGCAAGCATCTTTTCGCTGGCAGCCTAAGGATATGTTATTCTCTAGTCGTGTAATCAGTTCGGAAACTAGAGTTGGATGTCCTCGGTGGAGTAGACATGTGCTCGTCAGACCCCGATAAAACCCAAGCCGCCGCGACACGTTCTCGGCCGTCTTACCAACCCATGTTACTCGTGGCTGCTGCATTTGCCACCGGTGTCTTTGTCGACCGAGTGTGGGACGTTAGCTGGTACTTCTCTTTTTGTGCCTCCTGGATGTGCTTGGCAGGCTGGCTGTTCGTTGCGAGACGGCCAACTTTGCTTCGAAAGGTTGGGCTTCACTCCCAATTCGATTCTAGGTTCAAACGCGACAGAGTTGCCTCTACCTTTCTGCTTATTGGATTTTTATTGGGTGGCTCATTTTGGCATCATGGCCGTTGGAATTGGTTCCCGCACAATGACATTGGCCGCTATGCCAATGTTGTATCGCGTCCTTGTTGTATCGAAGCCACAGTGGTTTCGGAGCCATTGTGGGTGGTCGCAGACGCGGCGTTCGAAAATCGGCCTGAAGGAGAATTAAAAACGCGTTTGGTTTTGAAGGCGAATCGGCTGAGAGACGGTTTAAACTGGGTGAGCGTGAGTGGTGTTTGTGATCTTATCGTCCACCAATCCGTGAGTGGAATTCATTCAGGTGATCAGATAGAAGTGTTTGGTTATTTGGTCAAAAGTTCGCCGCCCAGTAATCCTGGAGGTTTCGATTATCAAAAATTCTATCGGGGTAAAGCTAAGCGTGCATTTGTCCATGTCTATCAAGCAAAGAGTGTCAGGGTATTGGACTCGGGTAATTGGTTTACGGTCCGGTGGATCTCGAGTCTGAGGCGCAGATTAAACGAATTAACCTGGCAATATGTTTCAAGTCCGGAGTCGGGGTTTGCCTCCGCAATTTTACTTGGCAATCGCGAGCAGTTATCACGCGTTCGCCGTCAACGATTTCTAGAAACAGGCACTGCTCATCTGTTGGCAATCTCCGGGCTACATGTGGGGATTTTAGCAGGGGCATTTTTCTGTTTTTTTCGCGTCGGAATTTTTAGCCGACGCAAAAGCCTATGGTTGACGATCGTATTCGTACTGTTTTATGCGTGGCTTGTTGAGTTTCGGCCGCCGGTGCTTAGGGCGTCCATTCTGGTGACTCTGTATTGTCTTGGCAGACTCTTGGGAGAGGGGAATTTTTCTTTTAACTTACTTGCGATTGCAGGGGTGGTCGTTTTAATTATTAACCCAAGTGATCTTTTTGGAATTGGTCCACAACTTTCGTTTCTCGCGGTCGCTTCGTTAATCGTCAGCGCTGACTGGATTTTTGGAAAGCCAGAGCTTGATCCAATTCAAAGATTGATTTCGGGCACCCGGTCACCTCTGATTCGAATTAGTAACTGGACGCTTCGAAAGTGTTGGTTGGCTATTTTGGTTAGTTTCGTGATTTGGCTGGTTGCTTTACCAATGGTTGCCTACCATTTTCATTTAGTTGCTCCAATAGCTCTGATAGCCAATCCTCTTCTGCTCATTCCAATCGCGATCAGTCTCTACGCCGGGATGGTAGTATTAATTTTGGGTGCGTTTTTGCCGTCCGTGGCAACCGTGTTCGGAGGTTTTTGTAAATTAAGTTTAGGACTGATCGAGTGGTTGGTTGCGGTTTTTCAATTGGTGCCTTGGGGGCACTTTTGGACTGCGGGGCCGCCTGGCTGGGGGGTGGCACTCTTTTATATCAGTTTGTTTCTCTTGGTTGTTTACCCTGAAACAAGAATCAAAAGAAGTTGGCTGCCGATTTGCCTAGCGGTTTGGCTGGTTTTTGCGTGGGTCATTCCAGTGAGATGTGGTAGCAAAAGCAGTTTTCCAGCGAGCGACGAACTCGTTTGCACTTTCCTCGATGTCGGACATGGTTCCAGTGTTTTGCTCCAACTGCCAGACGGGAAAAACATACTTTATGACGCAGGTTCACTTGGTTCACCCAATTTTGGTGCTAGGAGCATTGCCGGTGCTTTATGGAATGAGGGAATTCAGCATGTCGATGCGGTGGTGATTTCACATGCCGATGTGGATCATTTCAATGCGTTACCCCAATTAGTAAAGCAGTTTTCAATTGATCAAGTCTTTGTTTCGTATGGGATGCTAAAAGATCGAACTCCGCAAGTGTTGGAGTTGTTCGCTGTTCTGGAAGCGCGGGATGTCGAGGTCGTTCCCATTGCAATTGGGGATCAACCGTTCGCTTCGTCGCAGATTAGGTTTGATGTTCTCAGTCCACCTGAAGAGGGGATTCCGGGAAACGATAATGCAAACAGTATTGTCTGGATGATTGAGTACAGCGGGAAACGGATTTTATTACCGGGTG
>Ga0055584_100004237_pt1 | contig 14081 bp, 11 predicted proteins | sample OSDHelmetaG_FD_58716 | JGI IMG/M metagenome (GOLD analysis project Ga0055584, IMG submission 58716) | Pelagic marine sediment microbial communities from the LTER site Helgoland, North Sea, for post-phytoplankton bloom and carbon turnover... | ecosystem: Environmental > Aquatic > Marine >... | reverse complement strand
GGACCCCGAAAAATTGGAAGCCTTCCACGATCGTAAGTTGGATTCTGGCGATGTGATGCGTCACCACGCCTTCAAGCTTCACTTTGTGGGTGCCAACGCGAACGTGCTCTTTGACGTGGAGAATCAATCGACTGCCTACGAGAATTTTTACCTGGGAAATGACCCTACGAAATGGCGACACTCCATTCACCCGGTGCAGACGGTAATCTACCGCGACTTATACGACGGCATCGATTTACACGTGATGCACAATGGCCAGACCTTGAAGTACGAGTTTCACATTGATGCCGGGGTAGATGCATCTGTGATTCAAATCGAAACCGAGGGCTTGGACGAGCTATACCTCGATCGTGAAGAGAACCTCATTATGCGAACTTCCCTTCAAGACATCGTTGAACTTGCGCCGTATGTGTATCAATACAATGCCAAGCGGGAGTTCGAGGTCGAAGGTCACTTTTTACTCAAAAACGGTAGCCTTTCGTACGACCTGGGGGAGGTCGACCCTTTTCTTCCTTTGGTCATCGATCCAGAAGTCATCTTCTCCACCTTTTCGGGAAGCACCTCTGACAACTGGGGCTTCACAGCCGCGCCTGACAACAATGGTTTTTTGTACGCTGGAGGAATTGTCTTCGGAACTGGGTATCCCTATACTACGGGAGCCTTCGATCAATCCTTCAATTTTGGAACTTGTGATGTAGCCATCACCAAATACGACACCTCCGGCACGCAGCTGGTTTTTTCCACCTACTTGGGTGGAAATGGTTACGATCATCCCCATAGCTTGATTGTCAACAGCACTGGAAACCTCTATGTGATGGGTTCTACGGGTTCCGAGAATTTCCCTACTACCACTACAGCCTTCGATCGCACTTTCGCGGGTGGGCCTTCGGTAAACATCTTCGGAAACATTTCAGACGGGGTAGACATCTTCATCACCGGCTTCAACGCATCTGGCTCCTCACTGCTCGGATCGACCTATTTGGGAGGAACGAACACGGACGGGCTCAACCTAAGTCAGGACCTTGACTACAATTACTCCGATGAGTTTCGCGGAGAGATTAACCTAGACGACGAAGAAAATGTCTACGTTTCTTCCTGCACCTACAGCACTGACTTCCCCGTATTGAATGGATTTGACCTGTCGCACAACGGTGGTCAAGATGCCGTTCTCACAAAACTAACTCCTGCCCTCACGGATGTACTCTGGTCAACCTTTATTGGTGGAGAAAATGACGAAGCGGCCTACGGTGTGGATGTGGCAACTGATGGAACCGTTTACGTCGGAGGCGGAACAAGCTCAACTGATTTCCCCACTACCCAAGGGGCTTACAACACGAGTTACCGCGGAGGTCGCGCCGATGGCTTCATCGCCGAACTCAGCGCAGGCGGCGACTCCATCTTGCATGCTACCTATTACGGTTCTGCTGCCTACGATCAGATTTACATCATGCAACTCGACCGGAGAGACCATCCGCATTTCTTTGGCCAAACCGAACACACGGGAAGCCAAATGATCTTCAATGCCAATTGGAACAATCCAGGTGGCGGACAGATCCTTGGCGTATTGAAACCCGACCTCAGCGAGCGTGAATGGACGACCCAGTTCGGAAGCACGCCAGGACAGCCCAACATTTCGCCTACGGCTTTCTTGGTCGATGTGTGCAATTCGGTATACATCAGCGGATGGGGTGGCCCTCTGAACTCAAACTCTAACTTTAATAATGCAAGCAATGTGGATGGCTTGCAAACGACTTTCGACGCTTTCCGCGCCAACCCTGACAACGATGGATCTGATTTTTACTTAGCGGTAGTGGCTGCAGATGGAAACTCCTTGGTCTTTGGATCTTTTTACGGCGGTTTACTCTCTGACGACCACGTGGATGGTGGAACCAGTCGCTTTGACCGCGGCGGACAGATCTACCACAGCGTTTGCGCTAGTTGTGGTGGTTTTGACGACTTCCCGATAGTACCCGATCCAGGAGCGTGGTCTGAGACCAACAACAGTTTCAATTGCAACAATGCCGTTTTCAAGATTGACTTTGAGTTGCCGATCGTAGTGGCCGACTTTAATATTCCGCCCTTCGCTTGCGCTCCTTTCACGCTGAACCTTCAAAACAACAGCGTAACCCAAAGCAGCACTTCATTTGTATGGGATTTTGGAAATGGACAAACGTCCACGCAAACGAATCCCTCGATCACCTTTAATTCAAAGGGCACGTACGACGTGCGACTCATCGTAAACGACCCTACCAGTTGCAACCTCTCCGACACGCTGATCCGTCAGATTACGATCGCACAAGACACCAACTTTACGCTGCCAGAGATCGAACGATGCATTGGTGAATCTGCCGTTTTAGGTCCGGACCCAAACGAATATCAAGACTTGAACAATGCGACCCTTTCTTGGCTTCCCATTACCAACTTGGACGATCCGAACAGTTTGAACCCTACCGCTACGGTCACCAGTTCTACCTTGTACCGACTTGTCATTGATTACGGAGGTTGTCAAGAGCGCATTCTTCAGCAGATCAATATCGACGCCTACCCGATTCAATCCTCGAGCGACACGATTGTATGCAGCTCATACACACCGTTTTTCATCAGCGGAAGTGCCTTGAATGATTCCGCCACATACGAATGGAGCGACGATCCTTCGTTCACTTCGATCTTGAGCACAGACAGCGTTTACTTGATCGACGCCCTTCCCGATCCGCTCAATTATTTCTACTTCAGAACCACCAAAAACAACGGCTGTCAAATGATCGATACAGTGCTGATTACTGTTTCAGATTTAGACATTGAATTGACCGGTGATAGCACCATTTGTAAAAATGATCCCACGATCATCCGTGCCATTTCTCAAAACCCATTCAACACCTTCACGTATTACTGGAGTTTGGATGGCTTCACCAGCAATCCAAACGAAACGATTGCCCCAACAGATCAGAACTTCATCGAGGTTGTCTTGGATTCAGCGCAGACCTTCTATCTACGCGCTGTAGGCATTGCGGCTGGTGGTTGTACCGCGGAGGACACTGTACGATTGAATGTGTCGCAACTCGATGCCTCCATGGTTGAGGCTTATGCAGAGGTAGACACCTTCTATCGCGGACAAATCGTGCAGCTGCACGGGTCGCCTTCTGGCCCTGGACTGGATTACTACTGGACGCCCGACAAGTACCTCAGCGACCCTCTCTCCTCCGACCCTACGGCTCAACCCAAGGAAGAAATGATGTACATCTGGGTGGTAAGCGATTCGATTGCGAAGGGATGCACCTTCCGCGATACCGTCATTATCAAGCCCATTGAAATTCTCTGTGATACTCCTGAAGTCTTCGTTCCCTCGGCATTTTCGCCCGATGGAGATGGCGTCAATGACAAATTGTTCGTGCGCGGACGCAACATCAAGGAGATGGAATTCTCCGTGTTTGATCGCTGGGGCAATGAGGTATTTTACACCGAAGACCCTGTTGAAGGATGGGACGGAACCTACAAAGGAAAGGGGGCAGACAAGGCGGTTTATGTATATCAGCTGCGGGCGGTATGCATTACCGATGAGGAATACAAAACGAAAGGAAACGTTACGCTACTCAAATGAGGAAGCTACTCTGGACCATATCGCTCGTTTTAATGGGAATGCTTTCTCAAGCGCAGGACATCCATTTCAGTCAGTTCTTCGCAGCTCCAACCTTTACTAACCCAGCGTTGACCGGACATTTCGAAGGGACCTATCGGCTCCATGGCATCACGCGCAACCAATGGTGGTCGGTATCCGCACAACCCTTTCAAACCTTCGGCGGTGCCTTTGACGTCAACGCCCCTTTCAACATCAAGAATACGGGTGCTGGACTGCAATTTTCACATGACTTTGCTGGACTTTCCAGCCTGACCACAACCCAGGTTTATGGCATGGTTTCAAAGCGTTTCCCGCTCATCGGAGACCGCAACCTATTTCTTCACATTGGTGCGCAAGGCGGATTTTGGATGCAGAGCATCGACTACAGTAAACTGACGTTTGACGATCAATTCAACGGCATTCGCTTTGACCCCAACCTTGCCACGCAACAGTCGTTTGGGAATGGGAGTTCGAACCTTTTGAATTTCGGAGCTGGCGCCTATCTCGAGCAACGCTTCTCAGAGCGAAACCGATGGGGAATTGGCTTCAGCTCCATGAACCTGACACAGCCTGATCGAAGCTTCTATAAAAACACGGAAAATCGCTTTGAACGCAGGTATGATGTTCACGTACTCACTTCATTTCCGATCGGTGGGGTGTGGGATTTCATGCCCGGTGTCAAGTATCAATGGCAAGGCCCACATACCGAACTGCAAGGTGGAAGTGCCTTTCGCTATCACCTGAGCACAGGTCCAATGAACCCGCGCTCAGTGCAGATGGGTTTTTGGTATCGGTTGAACGATGCCGCCTACACTTCGATTGGTGTTCAATTGAACAACTTGTACGTGGGTGGGTCCTATGACTTCAACCTTTCACGGCTTCAACCATCCACCAACTACCGCGGGGGTTGGGAAGCGACGGTGATTTATATCATTCCCACGGTACGAGAAAAAGTCAAGCGCTTGCGGCAATGCCCAGATTACCTCTGATCCAGACATATTTCGTCATCGCGATTGGGCTGCTTCTCTCGGTGGAATCCACAGCCCAATCAGCTGCGCAATACATTGCCAAGGGAAAAAAAGAACTTGAACTTGGGTATTACCAGACCGCGGTGGCTTATTATAAGAAAGCCCTTCGTTTGGACACCAATATTCTGGAGGCAAACTTTCAGACGGCCAACGCTTACCGCATGCTGCGAAACTACCGGAGAGCACATGATTTTTACGATGCGACCATCGACATCGACGGCCAAGATCAATACCCAGAAGCCCATTTCTACAAGGGCCTGATGCTCGAGCAGCTCGGGAAGTACAAGACGGCCATGATGAGTTTTCAAACGTTTTTAAGCATGTACCGATCTCGGGACGACCTGTACCGATGGGCGCGTGATAAGGAAGTCAGTTGCTATTGGGCCATGGAGCATGAGCACGATACGGCTTTCTTTGAGGTGCAACGACCCGACAGTGGACTGAATTCAGTTCATGCAGAAATGAGTCCTTTCTTTATCGATGCTCAAAGCATTTACTTCAGCACCATGCGCTATGAGAGCGACGAAGTCAAAAAGAGCAACCCTGTATTCATTGAGATCAAAAAGGCCAAACGAGAGGGTAACGTTTGGGGCTTGGTGGACGCAGACCTTCCCATCGCCGAGAAGGATGTGCACATAGGCAATGGCATTTTCAACCGAGACAGTAGCCAATTCTATTATTCACGCTGCGAAGAATTGTCGAGCTGCCAAATCTGGAGGACGGTTAAACTAGAAAGCACCTGGCAGGATCCGCAACCCCTTCCCGATCCTATCAATGTTCTCAACGCTTTGAGCACACAACCTACCATCGCAGTGGTAGGCGAAGACGAGTACCTCATCTTCGCTTCAAATCGTGAGCGGGGAAAGGGTGGCATGGACCTTTGGTTTGTCCCGATGAAGCAGGGTAATCCGACGAGCCGTTTGCGGAACATGGGCTCCACGGTCAATTCGAAGGGTGACGACATTACCCCGTACTTTGATCACAGCGATACAACGTTGTACTACAGTTCCAATCGCCTTCCCGGATTTGGAGGTTTCGATGTCTTCAAGGCCAAAGGCATTCCTGGAAACAGTGCACTACCAGAAAACTTAGGACCGGGGATCAACTCCCCTGCCGATGACTATTATATGCATATCCACACAGCAGACAGTCTGGGGTATTTCGCATCGAATCGTGCTAGTGGATTGAAGAAAAGTGGCAATGAAACCTGCTGCAATGATTTTTATCGCGTCAAGGTCCTCCCTCCCCCTGTTGTTGTCGACACAGTGCCCTCAGATAGTTTAGCATCGGACACCTTGCTCGCAGATGAACCCGAGGTTATTGAAATTGAGAACCCTCAGAACCTAGAAGAATTGCAAACCCTGCTGCCGATCAGCCTTTATTTTCACAATGACAGTCCAGACCCTCGCACCACAGCCCGTATAACAAAACGAACCTATTCCGAGACCATTACTGAATACCTCGCTATGCGATTCGACTACATAGACGCTGTGAATGGAAGCACCCATGACGGAACCACCAAAATGGAACTGGGCAACGTGATGGAATCGTTCTTTGAGCAAGACTTGAAGCGGAGTTTGAGCAAGTTGAACAAGGCATTAAATGTGCTTATGAGGGAATTGAATAAGGGAGCTTCAATCACTTTGGCGGTGAAAGGATACGCCTCTCCCCTTGCAGATAGCGACTATAACCTTAACTTGACCTATCGTAGAATCGCCTCCATGGAGAATTACATCGTGCAATACGACACTGGGGCCTTTGTGCCATTTCTTAACAACGGCCAACTCACCATTGACAAGATTCCTTATGGGGAGAGTCAAGCTGCCGTGAACGTATCTGACGATCTAAGCGACCAACTGGGGGCAATTTACAGTCCCACAGCAGCACGGGAAAGACGCATCGAAATTCTTCGTATCGAGCGAAACGAATGAGCTGGGCGAGGATCAATAGCATTGCGATCGTCGCGGTCGTGCTTTATCTCTTCGCCGAAATCGCCTTACTTTTCATGACCCCACGTGATGAAACGGTTCAACTGCTGACTGTTTACTTCGCCATGTGTGGCGCTTATTTGGTGCTCTATCAAGAAATCAGGAGCATACGTTCTGCCGCTTTTCTCGGTGTCTTTTTTCGAGGCATCGCTTGGTTCGCCTTTCCTACGCTCAGCGAAGATCTTTATAGATTCATTTGGGACGGAACCGTGATATTGGAGGGAGTCAGTCCATATGCCTTAACTCCTATCGAATTCTACAAGGAAAACTTACACACCCCATTTGAGCAGATTTTTCCGCTGATCAATTCCACTTCCTACTACTCTGTATACCCCACGGTAATCCAGGTGATCAGCGCTTTTGGAGCCTTGGCATCCAACGACCTCTACCTTTCGTCGTTGATCATCAAGCTACCCCTCTTGTTGGCGGAGATTGCCACCATTTGGATGCTTCCCCAAGTACTTCTAAAATTCAACATAAGTCCCAAGCACAGTGTTCTTTACATGCTGAACCCCTTGTTGATTGTGGATGTATTGGGCAATGCCCATTTCGAGGCTTTGATGATCTTTTTCGTCGTCCTGGCACTTCGTCATATCCAAGAGAAAAACTTCGCGCTGGCCGGTGGGGCTATGGCTATGAGTGTGGCTACCAAGCTTTTTCCATTGCTGATGATTCCATTTCTCTGGAAAGTGTTCAAGGGAAAGGATCGTGTACAATTCTTCGCGGCCTTCATGTGCTGCAGTTTGATCCTATTCCTCCCCATTTACTTTCGGTGGGAGTACCTCATGCATTTTATGGAGAGCATCAATCTTTACTTCCAACGCTTTGAATTCAACGCGAGTATTTACTATGTGGTCCGTTGGCTTGGGGAATCGGTGGTTGGGTACAATCTCATTGCGGTAATCGGTCCTGCGATGGGAATCCTTACGGCATTGGTAGGCGTTTCCTTATGGTGGCGACAACCGTGGGGAAGGCTATCTGTGGCGTTGCGGTCTGCATTATGGTTATCGCTGACCTACTATCTACTCGGAACCACGGTGCATCCTTGGTACATCTCGTTCTTAATCATCATCGGGATCTTTTCAAGACGCCCTTTTGCGGTCATTTGGAGCGTGGTCATTTTCGTAAGTTACAGTGCCTATGAAACCACCATTTACGAAGAAAACATGGTCCTCATCGCTCTGGAATACCTGGTCTTGGCATTGGCCATCTTCTATCCAAAATTCACACGAAAATTGATCGTATCGCCGATTCGAAACCTGTGATCTACGCCTGAGCCTGCTTCATCAGTTCATTGATGATGTGCTCCGTGGACACCCCTTCTGCTTCCGCTTTATAGTTCCGAACGATTCGGTGACGCAAAACGTTGGTTGCAACAGCACGCACATCTTCGTTGTCTGGGGTATACCTACCCATCATAAGGGCGTGGCATTTGGCCCCCAATACAAGGTATTGGCTCGCACGCGGACCGGCACCCCAATTCACAAATTCATTCGTAATCTGCGGTGAGTAGTCTTTAGCAGGACGCGTAGAATTGGCGAGCTTTACGGCGAAGTCTACCACTCCATCCGGAACAGGCACTTGCCGCACGAGGCTTTGAAAGAAGAGGATCTCCTCGGAAGACATCACCTTATTCAATTTCGCTACGTGCGTTCCCGTAGTCGATTTCACGATCTGAACTTCCTCCTCAAAGGATGGGTAGTCTACCCAAATGTTGAACATAAAACGATCGAGTTGGGCTTCGGGCAAAGGATAGGTTCCCTCCTGCTCAATCGGATTTTGCGTAGCAAGCACAAAGAAGGGCGCCTCAAGAGGATAGCGATGTCCAGCTGTAGTAACCACCCGCTCCTGCATGGCTTCAAGCAGGGCACTTTGGGTTTTAGGTGGTGTACGGTTGATCTCGTCTGCTAGGATAATGTTAGCGAAGATGGGGCCCTTGATGAACTTGAAATTTCTATGCTCATCCAAGATCTCAGAACCGATGATGTCTGAAGGCATCAAGTCTGGCGTAAATTGGATTCGGCTAAAATTGAGTCCTAAGGCCTCGCTGATGGTGCTGACGAGTAAAGTTTTTGCCAGTCCCGGAACGCCGACAAGCAGGCAGTGACCATTGCTGAAGATAGAGGTCAACAATGCATTGAGCACATCCTCTTGTCCAACTATCACCTTGTTAACTTCCGCCTTTAAGGCCTTCACTTTCACTCCAAAATCATCTGCTGCCTCTACTTCGTCTTTGTATTCTTTCATATCCGTTTTACGTGAGCGGTAAATGTACTTATTGCCTTGATTCTTCTGAGGACGCTTTAAGCGTCTGCATCAGAATTTGCCTTTGGATTGATATTACTTGCGCGCATCGATTTGATCGATTTGATCCCGCGCAAATGCCGCCTGTTGCGCATCTCCTGTCGTTTCCAGCTGCTGGTAGTAAAGCTTCGCATTGTCAGGTTGTTCGAGCAATAGATAGGTGTAAGCGATGTTGCTCAATACTACTGCATCGTTCTTCTGCTTTTCATTGGCAGCAAGGAAGAATTGAAGCGCAGACGAAAAGTCCTGAGTCATCAGTTTGCATGCGCCTAGGTTCGAGTAGAATCGCACATCGGCGGGATACAACTGGGTCATCAACACCGATATCTGCTCTACGCCATCGATCCTCGGCTCTGCCATGTTGAAGAGCGCGTAGCAATAATCTTGCATGGATCCAGTGAACATTTCATTGATGTCTTCGATAGGTTCGTCATTGGCCCATAGCCATTCATCGTGATACTTTTCATGGAGCCTAATCACCTTCAACACGGCATTGATGTGTTCACCTACTTCTCCTTTCTCTCGAAGTACATAGATCTTTCCGAAGTGCATATCTAAACGCTTTGGATAGAGCTTCAAACCCGCTTCGATGGATTGCATTGCAAGGCTGAAGATGGAGTCGTCATACACCAAGGCGCTGTACATATAGCGGACCGGTTCTCCTGTGGCGGTATCATTGATCACCATGTGCTCAACTGTCGGCTCCTCGGTGGTCATCTGCATCATCTCTTTCCGACATGCGTGGAAGTAGTAATTGAACTTTGCCACGAAAAGTTGAGCATCGTTTGGCTTGGCGGACTCCCACCCTTGCAGGAGGGATGGAATGGCCTCCCAATTCCCCTCTTCGGTGAGTTGATTGAAAATGTTTTGGTAATCCTCCTGAGCTTGGGCTGAGGCACCGAGCATGAGTAGTAATGAAAGAAGAAGTATTCGCATGGCGATGAAGGTAATAGATTGAAGAGGTATGCGGTGCGACGAAACAGGATGTGCAATGAATTTTCTGATTTGTTGATTGCTTAATTTTGAGAGTGTAATCTCACCCACCATGTTAAGCGACATCCTCAACAGCCTATTGCAAGTAATTGTTTTTGCGCTCAGTCCAAGTCTCGTGTACCTCATTTGGTTTAGACAACAATCTTCCTACTTTGAGTTTTTAGGCATCAAACGAGCCAATTTCAAGGCCAATGCGCTCGCGGCAATTGCCAGCTTACTTTTTCTCGTCCCTCCACTTGTGCTAGTAGCTGTTGATCCGCAGTTCAAATCCATATTAGCAGATCCCGAAACGATTACAGGCAAGTTTGCTGCGCTCGGTTGGCACTGGACAACCGTTATCAGTATTCTATTCATAGCAGTGATCAAAACCTCCTTTGCCGAAGAACTGTTCTTTAGAGGATTCATTGCTAAGCGGCTCATCGCCTAGATTGGATTCAAATGGGGCAACCTCACGCAGGCTGCCATCTTTGGAATAGTACACCTGCTGATTTTCATCACCATCACAGACAATATCTTCTTCATCCTTTTCATCTTTTTCTTCTCTGGAATCGGGGCCCTGGTTTCGGCGTACTTGAATGAAAAATTGGCGGATGGAAGCATCGTTCCTGGGTGGACATCCCATGCCGTGGCCAATATTGGTTCTTACACGATCATCGGATTGATCCTATTGTAAGATCAGGTGGAAATAAGGTCCACCTCCATGAATGACCTGCAAGGGGTTCAGGATGCATCCATCGCTTCGATCGATGGTCTGGTTTAGGAATAGTAGGATGCGGATCAAAGAACCGTTTGGCATTCGAGCACCCTGGACACCCAACATTGGTTATCGAAGATGCGAAAGCTGAACTTGAAACAACCGCCAGACATGTCTATCTTGCCAACATGTTCACTTCAGAAGAAATCGGTCGGTTGAGTGCTTTGGGATTGTACCAGTGTACTTCTCTTCTAGCTGAAGTCGAGCATCCGACGGTTGCCCTGTTTGAGATGGACCTTGACCCCAGCATTCCGTCTTTTGAAACGATCCTTCCCGATGGATTGGTCATCGGCAAATGCGCCGAGGCCTATATGAAGCATTACCTGGTCACCCATCCGGACTTCGATTTGATCGCAGATAACGTTCAAGTCATTGTGGAAGGAGGAACCTTAGGTGAATTCGATTTTTTCTACCGAGACCTTAAGCGTCAAAAGACGGTGCACCTAGAGATGGCTTGTAAGTGGTACTTGTTGGATCCTGACGCACAGCAAGGAGAAGAGTGGACGGGTCCAAATCGTCGCGATTACTTAGCCCACAAGGTTAAAAAGCTGTACGATCAACAATTTGCGTTGCTCCATGATCCTCGTGCACTGCCGCTTTTGAAGGCAATCGAAATTGACCCTGGTACGACTGAGCAGCAATTGGCCCTTCCTGGCTTTGCGTTCATTCCCTCATCGTACGAAGGAAGCGATCCTTCTATTCGTCCATCGGCCATCATCGGAACGTGGTGCCGAATAGAAGAATTCTTAGCTCGGAAAGATGAAGGCAAGCGGCATTACTTATGCGAGCGCAAAGAATGGCTGATCGACCCGATGTACAATCGAACCTGGCACGCACGCTCAAGCATCGATGGTGAGCTTACTAATCAACTTCAGCAGAAATATTCCCCTATGGTTTGGACCTTACACCCAGACGGTTCGGTAGAGCGAACCTTTATTGTTTGGTGGTAAATTGAGTGCTTGGCTTTCATCCTGAGGTTGAAAATTATTTTTGGCCATCCGTCTATCAAATCAGCAATACCATGAGTTCAACTCTACTTTCTGCGGTTTCCTTCCTTTCGATGGTCGACGATCCTGACCTTATCTTATTGGACGCAACCTTTGGTAAGGAGGCTTACGCTGAATACACCAAATCGCACATCGAAGGAGCGCAATGGATAAACCTGAACACACAACTTTCTGAAATAGGGCCAGACCCTAGCCTTGGTGGAAGACATCCACTTCCTTCGGTCGAGTCTTTTGCCGCTACGCTTGGTACGTTTGGCATTGACACAAACTCCAAAGTGGTGATATACGATCGCAACAACGGAGCACTTGCGGCCGCACGCTGCTGGTGGATGTTACGCGCAATAGGGCACGAGCAGACTTGGGTCATCGATGGGGGTTATCAAGCGGTGCAAGCCGCCGGCGGAAACTTAACAGCAAGTAAAGAAGCGTCCCCCATAGAGAAAGCACCCTATCCTGCCTCTCAATGGCAATATCCCTTGCTGTCTATGAGAGCATTAGAAGAAAGGAAGGAACACCACCTTGCCCTGATCGACGTTCGCGAAGCTGACCGATTCAATGGAGTCCACGAACCGATTGACCTCGTGGCTGGGCACATTCCTGGAGCTATCAATGTACCGTACACGCAGAACCTCAATGCAGATGGAACCTTCAAGTCTCCACAGGAGTTAAGCGCATTGTACGCTCCATGGATTGACAACGGTGAAGAGGTAGTCTTTTACTGCGGTTCTGGAGTTACTGCCTGCCATGGAATACTAGCCATGGCATATGCTTTTGGTCAAATCGCTGAGCTGTATCCTGGTTCTTGGAGCGAGTGGTCCAGGAATACCCATTGAAATTGATTTGACGAGGACACAGGCCCTACCAAGCATTCGAAAAACTTGGCAGATGCTTTAGACACCAATTTGACAGATCTAGTGGCTTCGAGAAATCTTGACAAGGTTGAAGTCTCATATTCTTGGAACAACCGTTACTTCCGCTGATAGTTCAGCTGGCACCGGTGTAGTTCACGTGCTTGACAGATTGCACTTACCTCTTCTTGATGTGGAAGATCTTACATGTGAACGTTTTCCCTGCCCCATCCGTAAATGTATTGATGATCAGCAATTTCAACAATGCACGCTACGAAATCATTGACATCAAAGGAGCCGTGATCCTTCAAGGTTTCGTTTCTGACAAGAATGCCATCGAAGTTTCGACCCTCGATCAGGGTTCATACTTCGTTCGCTTGCAGAAGGAAGATGCAGTTGCTCAGCGCACCTTCATCAAGCTGTAAACCGAATCATATAGCACGCGGTCGGGATTGCCGGCCGGTTGAGAAAGAGCCCAGGGATTCGCTGGGCTCTTTTTATTTTATTCAGTCCCGCCGCCATTATTTCATAGAATGTAGACGTTCACATACAAAGCTTTCCGAACGATGCATGGGCCATTGGAATTGTACATTGCACTCATAGAACTAATACACTCATTCGTTGAGGCTCAGCGCACGGAGATCGCATTGGAAACAGCTCCTTCTTGTAGTATTTTCGTCGAACGACCTTGATCGAAAAATAGCAAGATTTCACTCACAAAGCCCTGATTGCAATGCATTCAGTACAATACCCATGAAAGCAGCCATTAGAAATCAATACGGTGGTCCTGAGGTGATCACCATCGAAGAAGTACCCACCCCCAGCCCAAAAAAAGGTGAAGTACTCATTCGCGTGCATGCCACCACCATCAATCGTACCGACGGTGGAATTCTTCGCGGAAAGCCATACCTGATCAGAGCCTTTTCGGGTCTTTCGAGACCCAAAAAAAGGACACCCGGCACCGACTTCGCTGGAGTCGTAGAGTCCATTGGAGCTAATGTTGCCCAATGGAAGGTCGGAGATCGCGTCATGGGATTGAGCGACCAGGGTGACACAGCGTCTCAGGCAGAATACCTGGTTGTACCGGCCTCCTTTCACATGATTGGCATTCCTGAAAGCATCTCCTTTCAAAATGCAGTGGCTTCGCTAGAAGGCGCACACTACGCCTTGAATTTCCTGAACAAGTTTTCGCTGAAGCCGGGAGACCAAGTGCTTATCAACGGCGGCACCGGAGCCATCGGCTCAGCAGCCATCCAATTGGCGAAGGCTGCTGGGCTGCATGTGACAGCGACCAGCAGCACGGAATACATAGACAAGGTTAAATCGCTGGGTGCAGATGAGGTGATTGATTACACGAAAGACGACATCACCTCCCAGGATACCGTTTACGTTCATGTCTTCGACGCTGTGGGGAAGCGAACGTTCTTCGAATGCAGACGGATCCTCAAACCAGATGGCATCTACATATCAACGGAATTAGGTCCCAACTGGCAGAACATTTGGTTGGCGCTGGTCACCCCTTTACTCGGTGGTCGGAAAGTAA
>Ga0055584_100004235_pt1 | contig 14083 bp, 12 predicted proteins | sample OSDHelmetaG_FD_58716 | JGI IMG/M metagenome (GOLD analysis project Ga0055584, IMG submission 58716) | Pelagic marine sediment microbial communities from the LTER site Helgoland, North Sea, for post-phytoplankton bloom and carbon turnover... | ecosystem: Environmental > Aquatic > Marine >... | reverse complement strand
GATTATTTCAATCAATAATATTCAGACTGGTCTGGAACAAAGTAAGGCGGAATTAGGTTTTGGCTAAAATACAGGCAATTCGGGGCATGAATGATGTGCTGCCGGATCAGACTCCAGCATGGCAGTATCTTGAACAGGTGATGAGAGATCTGTTGTCGGCCTATGCTTACCAGGAAATCCGTTTTCCCATCGTTGAACAAACCCAGCTTTTTAAACGCTCTATCGGCGAAGTCACAGATATTGTTGAAAAGGAAATGTATACCTTTGAGGACCGCAATGGCGATAGCCTGAGTTTACGTCCCGAGGGGACAGCCTGTTGTGTTCGGGCGGCAGAACAGCATGGACTTTTGTATAACCAGACACAGAAGCTTTGGTATATGGGTCCTATGTATCGCCACGAGCGTCCACAAAAAGGACGTTACCGCCAGTTTTTCCAAATGGGCGTTGAAGCTTTTGGTATGGCGGGTGTCGATATTGAAGCGGAAATACTGTTACTTTCAAGAGACCTTTGGGAAAGATTGGGTATTGCAGATGTGCTTACTCTGGAAATCAATAATTTGGGCACATCCGAAGACCGGGCACGATATGGTGAAGCGCTTAAAAATTATTTAATGCAACACCATGATGCATTGGATGAGGACAGTCAACGACGACTGGGAAAAAATGTTTTACGTATTTTGGACAGTAAAAGTCCTGTGACCCAGGAAATACTTCTGGGAGCGCCAAAGCTGCCAGATTTTATTTCGCCTGAGTCATCTGCTTCCTTTACGCAATTGCTGGCAATTCTCCAACACGCAGGTATTGCATGTCAGGTAAATAGTTCATTGGTGCGCGGGCTGGATTATTATAACGGGGTGGTCTTTGAATGGACTACTGATAAACTGGGCGCCCAGTCAGCAGTGTGTTCTGGGGGGCGCTACGATGGCCTATCCAAACAGTTGGGTGGAACCAATACCCCGGGCGTGGGCTTTGCCCTGGGCATGGAACGCTTGATTCTGCTCCTGGAAGAGCTTGGCAGATTGCCAGCTGAAATTAGTTGCTCAGTAGATTTATATATCAGCGTTATTGGTGAAGGTGTAAGACAACAGGCACTGTTATTGGCCAATGAAATCAGGCAAACAATGCCGCGCTTACGGGTTTTGACCCACTGTGGTGGTGGAAAATATAATAGTCAGCTCAAAAAAGCCTATGCCAGTGGAGCACAATGTGCCCTGGTTCTGGAGGGTGAAACTGAATTGACAGAAATCAAGATGCGAGTGCTTGATGATAGCGGTGAAACAACTACTTTGTCGCCGGCATCGGTATGTGATTCGTTATCAGGTTTTTTTAATAAGTAATTTAATCAACAATTTAATCAACAACGATTGTTTAGGGAGTTAGTCTTTTGGCAAGTTACGAAAGTGATGAAGAACAAATTGAAGCCTTAAAAAACTGGTGGAAGGAAAATGGCAATTCTTTGTTAATGGGAGTTGTCATTGTTCTGGTGGTGTTATTTGGTTCAAGACAATGGCAGGGATCTCAGTTAGCTAAAGCTGAAGAAGCTTCGGAGCTTTATGAGTCTATTGCCGCGTTTTTGGCATCGGCTCAGACCACAGCATTAACAGAAATTTCGATTACTGAGATGGAAAGTAGTAATGAACAACTGCGCAGTAATTATACGAATAGTATTTATGCGCGTTATGGCGCCCTGGTTATGGCGTCAATGTATGTTAATCAGGAAGACTATGAGCAGGCAGCTAATGAGCTCAACTGGATTCTTGATAATCCCGATCTGGGTTTCATGCAAAGCGCCGAAGAAGAGCTGTTTTTGACGGCCAGGCTGAGACTGGCAAGAGTCAGATTGGCACAAGGTATGGCAGAAGAAGCGCTTGATCTTGTCACAGCCGTTGAGCCTGGTGGACTTGATGCAGGTTTTTCAGAAGTTCAGGGCGATGCCTATTTGCAACTGGGGCAAACTGAACAGGCACGCAGTGCTTATGAGCGTGCACTTTCACTGGCACCGGATAATGCAAATTTTATTGAACTGAAAATTCTTGGAATTGGCAGTTAATTAACGTTCACCTATTTAGCGGCTCACGATGATAAAAAATGTTCGACTAGCTTTACTGATTATTGCCATTCCATTGATGTCTGGCTGCGGCTGGAATCCTCTGGGCTTCATTTCTGGTAATGGTGGCAGTGACGAAAAGCCCGCAGATCTTGTCGACTTCGATGAAGAAGTCAGGCTGAGACGTCAATGGAGTGTAAATGTAGGCAGTGGTCAGGGCGATAAATATAACCGCCTTAAACCCGCTATTTCTGGTGATGTCATTTATGCTGCCAGTAATAATGGTCAGGTTATTGCCTTGAACCGTGAAAGTGGCAGCAGAGTATGGCGCACAAACCTGGATTATGAAATTACCGGTGGTGTTGGTGTTGGTGGTGGACTTGTCGTACTGGGTACAGAAAACTCAATTGTAATTGCACTGGATGCTGCAACCGGCACAATGCTGTGGGAGGTAGAAGTCACCAGTGAAGTGCTTTCTGCACCAGCAACGAATGGAGAAATCGTTGTCGTCCAGGCGATTGATGGGAAGCTAACCGGGCATGATGCAGAAACTGGTGAGCAGATCTGGATATACGAAAATACAGTGCCTGCTCTTACTCTCCGTGGTGATAGCTCGCCACTGATACTGGAGAATTTTGTCCTCGCCGCTTTTGGCAATGGCTCTATTGTTTCCATCGCAATTGATAATGGCACATTACGCTGGGAAGAAAGAATTGCAATCCCAACAGGAACATCCGAAATAGATCGTATGGTGGATATAGATGGTGATTTATTTGTTTCTGATGCTGGATTATTACTGGTGCCAAGCTTTCAGGGATATCTTGCGGCCATTGACGTAGTCACTGGACAAACCCGTTGGCGTGTTGAGGAATCAAGCGCGAATGGTGCCAGTTCTGGATTTGGAAATATCTACATTAGCGACGAGCGTGGGCATGTGAAAGCCTATCAAACTGGCCAGGATGATTTTGTCTGGAGTAACGAAGAACTGGATCTACGTACTCTTAGTGGACCAGAAAGCTTTAGTAACTATGTTGCTGTTGGAGACTATCAGGGCTATGTGCATCTATTGTCACAAGTTGATGGCCGCTTTGTAGGTCGCACCAAGGTAGACGGAAAAGGTATTCGTGCTTCAATGCAGTCCAGGGGTAATACACTTTATGTATTTGGTAATGGCGGCACCCTTACCGCCCTCAGCGTCGAATAAGGCGTTAAATATAAGGTGGAAAATAACACCTGAAAATAACATTTGAAAACACAGCTGAGTCCCTGACTGTTTTACCCCTTTTATAAAATTAAGGCCAATTCCCATGATGCCCGTCATTGCCCTAGTAGGCAGACCCAACGTAGGCAAATCGACACTTTTTAACAGGTTAACCCGCTCCAGGGATGCCCTGGTGGCGGATTATGCAGGTCTCACAAGAGACCGCCAATATGGCGAAGGAAATTCCAACGAACGGAACTTTATTGTCATCGATACTGGTGGCATCACCGGAACGGAAGAAGGTCTTGACTTGCTGATGAGTGAACAATCCCTTCTGGCAATAGCAGAAGCAGATATTACCTTGTTACTTGTAGATGCCAGAGAAGGATTGCTGCCAGGTGATGAACAGCTGGTGGATTATTTACGCAGAAATACACGACCGTATTCCCTTGTAGTCAATAAAACCGATGGCCTGGATCCTGATGTAGCTCTTTCAGATTTTCATCAGCTTGGTTGCGACTCTATTCATGCCATTGCTGCCAGTCATGGCAGGGGTGTCAGTAAAATGATGGAAGAAGTGCTACTGCCATTTCCAGTTCCGGAAGAAGAGAAAGAAGCCCTTGAAAATACCGGTATCAAAATCGCCGTTGCAGGCCGACCCAATGTGGGGAAATCCACACTGGTAAATCGTCTTTTAGGAGAAGAAAGAGTGGTGGTTTATGATCACCCGGGAACGACAAGAGATAGTGTTTATATTCCATTTGAACGTCGAGGAAAACCATATACCTTAATTGATACCGCCGGTATCAGAAAAAAAGGCAAGACCAACGAAACAGTTGAAAAGTTTTCTGTGGTCAAATCTCTACAGGCTATTCGGGATGCGAATGTCGTGGTGCTGCTGGTGAATGCCCGGGAAGGTATCGTTGAGCAGGACCTGCATTTACTGGGCTATGTGTTGGAGACAGGCAGGGCCCTGGTGATTGCGCTCAACAAATGGGACGGGATGGATGAGTATGCTAAAGATCAGATACGTAAGGCAATACAACGCCGTTTTGTCTTCATTGATTTTGCGAAAATACATTTTATCTCGGCATTGCATGGTACCGGTGTTGGAGATTTATATGTTTCCATTGAAAAAGCTTACGCTTCGGCCAACCTGCAATTAACGACCAACAAACTGACGCAATTACTCGAAAGGATTACAGAAAGTCATGCTCCGCCAGTTATTAATGGCAGACGCATAAAGCTGAGATATGCACATCCCGGCGGCAATAATCCCCCGGTGATAGTTATTCATGGCAAACAGACTAAAAAAGTTCCGGCACATTATGTGCGTTTTCTGGAAAAAAGTTTCAGGAAATATTTAAAACTGGTAGGTACGCCAATACGTATTGAATTGGTCAATGACAGTAACCCTTACACTAAATCGGAAGAAGGAAAGTCTAATAAGGAGGTTGCCCGCAAGCGTGCTATCAAGAAGAGCAGAGTACTTTCAAAATCTCCAAAAGACGCAAAGCCTTCGAAGCCTCCAAGAGGCAGAATTAAAAAGCATAGATAAGGTCTGTGAATTTACTTCATGAAACAAACGCTGATTTTAAAAACCGGGAGCACAATCCCTGTTATAGCTGAAGAAAAAGGCGACTTTGAACAATGGATTGCTACAGGGATGTCGTTATCTGTTAATCAGACTTTGAGTGTTTCTGTATTTGAAGGGCAGGCCTTGCCCGATCTGCAATCTATCTCCTCTATTGTTATTACCGGTTCGCCCGCCATGGCGACTGAGAAATTAGACTGGATAGAAAAAAGTCAGCATTTCATTCTTTCTGCAATCAATGCCGGTATCCCGGTGCTGGGTATATGTTTTGGCCATCAATTGCTGGCGCAAGCTATGGGAGGCAAGGTTGATTGGCATCCTCAAGGCCGGGAAATTGGTACAACTCTGGTGAATCGAAGTACTGAATCTTTTGATGACCCGCTATTTAATGAGATGCCGGTAACTTTTCCTGTCCATACAACACACATGCAAACTGTCACTGAATTACCTTCTGATGCAATTATTCTGGCTAGTAATGAGTTTGAATCACATCATGCCGTGCGCTTTGCAAGGAATGTCTGGGGCGTTCAGTTTCATCCGGAATTTGATGCTGCAATTATGCGCCGTTATATTAAGGAACGTCATGTCCAAATTGACGATGAAGGGTTAAATTCAACAGCACTGCTCGCCGATGTTTGCCCAACGCCAGAAGCTTTACTGGTTTTGCGGAATTTTTCGGCCCTTGCGAGCTAGTACTATCTTCGGGGTCAGCTAGTATACGTTTCCAGCAGTGTGATCTGAGCGCAGCGCGGATTAGTATTTCCCGGAGTGTTTTGTTTATAACTCCCATCGGATTGTAAAATCCAGGACTGGGTGTTGTCGGAAAGATATAATTGCAGGCCTTCTTTAAGCACTTTCTTTTTCAAGCGTTTATCTTCAATTGGAAAACAGGTTTCAACGCGGCGGAAAAAATTTCTATCCATCCAGTCACCACTGGAAAGAAATATTTCATAATCGGCATCATTGTGAAAATAAAATATTCTGCTGTGTTCAAGGAAGCGGCCAATTATAGAGCGCACATGAATATTTTCAGAGATACCTTTGACACCAGGTTTTAGGCAGCAAATCCCCCTGACGATAAGATCAATTTTTACTCCAGCTTGCGAAGCTCGGTACAGAGTTTCAATTATTCCGGGTTCAACAAGGGAGTTCATCTTGGCAATAATTCTGGCAGGCTTACCTTGTTCAGCAAAATCAATTTCCCGTTGAATCAGATCCAGCATACCTTTATGGAAAGTAAATGGCGCCTGCAGAATCTTTTTACGCTTACCAGGTTTGCCAAGTGCGGTGAGTTGTTGAAATACTTTCTGAACATCATCAGTAAGTGCCAGATCACTGGTCAGCATACCAAAATCAGTGTATTGCCGCGCGGTTCCTGCATGGTAGTTGCCAGTTCCCAAATGAACATAGCGTTTAAGCTGTTTCCCTTCACGACGAATAACCAGACTCATTTTGGCGTGGGTTTTATGCCCGACTACGCCATAAGAGACATGAGCGCCGGCAGCTTGTAATTCGTTGGCTAGTTCAATATTTTCCTCTTCATCGAAGCGTGCGCGTAATTCAATAACAACTGTTACTTCCTTGCCTTCATGGGCCGCTTTAATCAAGGCATCAACAATGCTTGAGTCGTCTTCTGTACGATACACGGTTTGTTTAATCGCCAATACATTGGGATCAATAGAAGCTTGCAGGATGAAGTCCACCACGGTATTAAAAGTCTGGAATGGATGATGCAGGAGAATGTCGCCTTTTTTAATCGTCTCAAAAAGGTTCTGTTGTTTTAAAAGTCTGCTGTGAATTCCTGGGGTAAATGGTGGGAATTTGAGATCAGGCCTGCTGATATAGTTTGAGATAGCCATCAAACGATTAAGATTAACAGGACCATTTACCTGGTAAACATCGTTATGTTGAAGACTAAACTGGTGGGTCAGATAATCGATCATTTCCTGAGGGCAATTGTCTGCCACTTCAAGACGTACAGCTTCAGCAAAGCGTCTGGAGGGTAGCTGACCCTCAAGGGCTCGCATTAAATCGCCAACTTCTTCTTCACTGACAAGCAGATCAGAATTGCGCGTAATCCTGAATTGATAACAGCCAGTTACCGTCATGCCCGGGAACAGGTCTGAAGCATGCATTTGAATGATTGAAGACAGAAAAACAAAGTCATTTTTTTTCGAAGAGGTGCCGTGGGGTAGCTGGATCAGTCTTGGTAAGGCTCTTGGCGCCTGGACAATCGCAATACCTGAATTCCTGCCAAAGGCATCCTTACCTTCCAGTGAAATAATAAAGTTAAGACTTTTATTCAACACTTGTGGGAAGGGATGCGCGGGGTCAAGCCCTACTGGACTAAGGATTGGGAGCAATTCCCGGTTAAAATAATTTTTAATCCAGATTAATTGCTTATGATTCAGATTTTGACAGTCGCGGCAGTTGATACCTGCTTTTTTCAAGCCCGGAAAAATATCGTCATTAAGAACCTTGTACTGTTCTTCAACTATTTCATGGGCTACTTCACAAATCCGCTGTAATTGTTCTGAAGGTGATAATTTGTCAGGTCCGCTTTGGACAGATCCAAATGCGACTTGCTGTTTAAGCCCGGCTACACGGATTTCAAAAAATTCATCTATGTTTGAGCTGGAAATGCAAAGAAAGAAAAGGCGTTCAAGTAGCGGAGTGGACTTATCTTTTGCCTGGGCCAATACCCGACGATTAAATTCAAGTAAGCTGAGTTCTCTGTTAATGAAATACTCAGGATTGCTTAACTCAATATTAGTATTGGGTAGTTCTTTGCTAATGGCCATAACTCGTTTTAGTATTAAGTAGTGACAGGATTAACTGGATCTAAAATAAATTAGTTTTTGATTATTAATAGATAGCCTTCTTCTTTAACCGGGTCTTTAAGCTTCACTTCTTTAAGTTCGGCATTAAATTTTTTCTTGCATTTTTTAGCCAGTTTCAGAAAAGGAGATCTTCCTGGATCTGCAATAATTATTGTTTCTACACCATTTTTTAATGATTTCTCAATCAGTTTGTAAAGGGGTGCAATTAGCTTATTCCAGAAACAAATATCACCGCCTAAAATCAAATCCTGTTCAGCGAGTAAGCTGCCTTTAAGCTTTTCATAACGGCTAACCTTGCTTCTGACTTTTGTTTCGTTTAATTGGGCATGCATGTCCAGAAATGGAAAAACATTTTTATCTGCGTCGACAGCGATCACATCCGCTTGATATTTTTTCGCGCAATAAATGCTAAGGATGCCCCAGCCGCTACCTATTTCCAGTATATGTGATTTAAGCTTTGGTGGGTTTTTCAGCAGATAGTCCATAATAAGGTAGCTGGAAAACCAGACTTTATCGCCATGAATTTCAGGAGTACTGGTGTCCTTTAATAGTTTTTTAATTACTTTATGTTTTTTCTTATAAAGCTTGAGTCCGCGGACTTCTTTTATTTGTGTTTCTTCACTGCTCATACGGATGACTACCAAAAGTAAAATTGACTCTTAAGTCGACGCTTTAACATTATCTTTAAAAACTGCTTATTGAGTAAAGATAGGGCAAAGCAGGAAGTAATTAAGAGCTAATTGAATGAAAAGGATAATAAATATATCAGTACTCAGTATTGATACAAATCATTATTCAAGGTTAATTTTTGTAATCTTTTCCTGGTAAGGAATCGGGTGCAGCTGTTTCTTTAACAGTGCTTGTGATCTCTCCATTAAAAAGCCGGGAACGAATTGTATCACCAGGCTTAACGCTTTGGTAATCAGTTATGACCTGGTCATTGCTGGTGTAGGAAATTGAATAGCCTCTGCTTAATGTATTGAGAGGACTAACAGTATTAAGCGCATGACTATTCTCACTTAGCTTTGACTTTTTGAAATGTAAAATTTGTTGCATGGACTTTGAAAGGCGCAATGCCATGTTCATACTTTCCTGTCGGTATTCCTTCACCAGTCTTTGTGGTGAATGTGAACGTATCCCAAGATGTAATTCCTTGAGGGTACTGTGCTTGCGGTCAAGAAGGTTTTTAAATCCTCGTTGCAGTCTAGCCTCAATTTCATCAAGTCGCTGGGCTTGTTCCTGAAGTTTTCTTCCGGGGTGCTTAAGTTGCTTGCGTAACCAGATTAATGACTGCTGCTTTTGTCTTATGCTCTTAAGTATTTGTGCGGATAGCTGTCTTTTATAGGCAGTAAACAAAGCGCTGTATTCTTGTCTGTCAGGGCTGAGTATTTCTGCTGCAGCGGTAGGAGTGGCTGCCCGAAAGTCTGCGACAAAATCTGCAATGGTAAAATCAACTTCATGGCCAACAGCGCTTATAACAGGTAATTCACTTTCGGCAATAGAGCGTGCCAGGGCTTCATCGTTGAAGCTCCAGAGATCTTCCAGTGAGCCACCGCCACGCCCAATAACCAGCACATCAAGATCAGACAGGCATCCCTGCTTTTTATTAGCCAATTTTATCGCTGCTATCATTTCTGCGGCAGCAGTATTTCCCTGAACAGTCACAGGAATAACAGTTACAGTAATTGCCGGGAAGCGTCTACCCAAGGTGCTGATTATGTCTTTAACAGCTGCGCCTGTGGGGGAGGTAATTACCGCAATATGAGCTGGTAAGACTGGTAATGTTTTCTTCAGCCCTTCATCAAATAAACCTTCCTGCTTGAGTTTGGCCTTTAACTGTTCGAAAGCGCGGAGCAGGGCGCCATCACCGCGTTCCTCCATTTGTTCAACAATGAGTTGAAAATCGCCGCGCCCTTCATAAAGACTTATTTTGCCTTTAATCAATACCTGCATGCCATCACCGGGGCGAAAGCGCACCCGTAAGTTTCGATTACGAAACATGGCACAGCGAATCTGAGCGTTGTTGTCCTTCAGTGTGAGATACCAGTGGCCGGAAGCCGGCATGGCTATATTGGAAATTTCACCTTCCACGAGTACTGCCGGGAAATTATCTTCCAGCAAGTAACGCGCCTCTCTATTGAGCTCACTTACACTCAGGACAGTTTCTGATTGTTGATCATTCATCGGGCATCATAATAACCTGAAGCATTCGATGCTGCACCGTGTTTGATAGACGGTTTTTTCTTAAAAAGATTAGGCTACAATATAAGAGTTGTGAATCCAGTCCAAACTGACAAAAGAGCCTAAATTAATGAATCGATTTTTTCCTGTATTGCCGGCTGCGTTGACTTTTTTAAGTACTATCGCAATGAATACCATAGCCATTGGGGCAGAAAACCCGGATGCCCGTTTATGTAATCTTCAAGGCAGAGAAATTGCCTTACGCATTAGTGAAGAAGTTAATTCTGCACTTTCTGCTGAAGCACGAAACCAGATAGTCGAAATTGCCGAGCAGGTTTGCCAGGGTTATGCGGGGCAATCAAGTTCATATACGGTAATTCAAAGACCTGGTTCAAATGAGGCTGCCGGGCTTTCAGTCAGCGCTTCTGAAGACGATTCTGCCGCCTCAGAAAGCACGGAAAGCAGTCTTTTCGGGGAGATGAAAATTATTGAACCAGAAGATAGAGTGCGGCGTCCGGGACTGAAAAGGCGTTAATAGTCGCTCTATTCGAGTTTTTGCCGTTTATTTCAGCAGAGTTTTTCAATATAGGGCCACGAAGGGATTTACCTGAATTTCCCTCATGGAGTATAATGGGGCGATTTCCCGCAATGGGATTTCAGGAAATTATATGCTACGCATTGTTGAAGAAGCTTTAACATTTGACGACGTTCTTCTAGTTCCCGCCCATTCTCAGGTGCTGCCCAACATGGTGGACCTGAAAACCCACCTGACCAATACCATTACCCTGAATATACCTTTGGTGTCTTCTGCTATGGACACCGTCACAGAATCCCGGCTTGCCATTGCCATGGCGCAAGAAGGGGGGATGGGCATTATTCACAAGAGTATGAGCATTGAGCAGCAGGCGCGTGAGGTCCGAGCGGTTAAGAAATATGAGAGCGGTGTAGTCACCGATCCTATCTGTATTACCCCTGATACCACTGTGCGCAAATTGCTGGAATTGACTCAGGAACATCACATTTCAGGGCTGCCGGTGATCAAGGATACAGGTTCACGTGATCTGGTCGGTATCGTTACCAGTCGAGATGTCCGTTTTGAGAATAATCTGGAAGCCACTGTTGACAAGATCATGACCCCCAAAGACGGGCTGGTAACAGTCAGGGAAGGCGCAGACCTTGATGAGATCAAGGTACTAATGCATGACCACCGCATTGAAAAAGTGCTGGTGGTAAATGATGACTTTGAATTAAAAGGCCTGGTCACACTCAAGGATATTCGAAAATCCGAAGATCATCCCAATGCCTGCAAAGATGCGCTGGGTCAGTTGCGTGTAGGCGCAGCAGTAGGCACGGGGCAAGATACAGAGCAGCGGGTAGCAGCCCTGGTAAATGCCGGTGCTGATGTCGTCGTCGTAGATACCTCCCATGGTCACTCCCAGGATGTGATCAATCGTATCAAGGAAATTAAAAAGGCCTTTCCGGATCTACAATTAATCGGTGGCAATGTCGCCACAGCAGCGGGTGCAGTGGCACTGGCAGAAGCCGGTGTTGATGCCGTCAAAGTGGGTATTGGTCCTGGATCAATATGTACCACACGTATTGTCACCGGGGTAGGTGTCCCACAGATCACCGCAGTTGCCAATGTTGCAGCGGCCCTGAAAGACACTGACATAACTATTATCTCCGACGGTGGTATTCGCTTTTCCGGTGATATCGCTAAAGCCGTCGCAGCAGGTGCTCACGTGGTTATGATCGGTTCCCTGCTAGCTGGCACCGAAGAAGCACCCGGTGAAGTAGAGTTGTATCAAGGCAGATCCTACAAGGCCTATAGAGGGATGGGGTCTTTGGGAGCAATGTCAGACTCCTATGGCTCCAGTGATCGCTATTTTCAGAACCTGGACGCTGGTGCCAGCAAACTTGTACCTGAAGGGATTGAAGGCCGAGTGCCTTATAAAGGGCCAATGTCAGCCATTATCTTTCAGCTGTTGGGCGGGATTCGATCAAGCATGGGCTTAACCGGCTGTGCTGATATGGTGCAAATGCGGAGCAAGCCTGAATTTGTGCGAATTACCGGAGCAGGCATTAATGAAAGCCATGTTCATGATGTCAGTATTACCAAGGAAGCACCAAATTACCGCGTCAGCTAGTATTCTGCTTTCTGTCAGCGAATCTATTTTAAGCGCAACCTTTCAAGCGGATCTTTCTAACGGAATATTGCATGTCTAATAATATCCATGATGACAAAATCCTGATTCTGGATTTTGGTTCACAATACACCCAGTTAATTGCCCGCCGTGTCAGAGAGGCCGGGGTTTATTGTGAAATTCACCACTATGGCATTCCCGAAGAGAGTTTTAAGGAATTCAATGCCAGGGGCGTTATTCTCTCTGGTAGCCCGGAATCGGCAAACCTTGAAGATTCTCCACGCGTACCCGACTACATTCTGAACGCCGGCTTGCCAATTCTGGGGATTTGCTATGGTATGCAGACCATCTCACAGCAACTGGGTGGCCAGGTAGAAGGCTCGGCTAAATCCGAATTCGGTTATGCCCGCATTGAAATTCAAAGCGGCAGTGTCCTGTTAAGTGATCTGGAGCATTCGGTCCAGGAAGGCAATGTGTTTTTCCATGACGTGTGGATGAGCCATGGCGATAAAGTGACCCAGGCCCCAGAGGGCTTTAAAATAATTGCATCCTCCGAAAGCGCCCCTATCGCTGCCATTGCAGATGAGAGTCGGAAAATTTATTGTCTGCAATTTCATCCAGAAGTTACCCACACTCAATCCGGTCAGGAAATTCTCAATCGTTTTGTCCATGAAATATGTCAGTGTGGCCGTCTGTGGACACCAGCGAATATTATTGAAGATGCCATCAGGACTATTCAAAATCAGGTAGGAACGGACAAGGTACTTTTAGGTCTGTCGGGCGGCGTTGATTCCTCCGTGGTTGCAGCCCTGTTGCACCGGGCTATTGGCGATCAGCTCACCTGTGTGTTTGTGGATAACGGCTTGTTGCGTTTGCATGAAGGTGACCAGGTGATGGAAACCTTTGCCAACAACATGGGGGTGAAGGTCATTCGAGTCGATGCCGAAGATGAATTTCTGGGCAAGCTCGCTGGTGAAGCCGATCCTGAAGCAAAACGAAAAATTATCGGAAATACTTTTATTGATGTGTTCGACCGTGAAGCTACCAAACTGGGCGATGTAAACTGGCTTGCCCAGGGCACTATCTATCCTGATGTGATTGAGTCAGCCGGCTCCAAACACGGCACCGCCCACGTGATTAAATCGCATCACAATGTTGGTGGTCTGCCTGATGACATGAAGATGTCTTTAGTAGAACCCTTGCGTGAATTATTTAAAGATGAAGTACGCAATATCGGCATAGCCCTGGGTCTCCCCCACGGCATGATTTATCGTCATCCTTTCCCTGGCCCCGGTCTTGGCGTGCGTGTTTTGGGTGAAGTAAAAAAAGAGTATTGCGATATTTTGCGCCAGGCTGATGCGATCTTTATGGAGGAGTTGCACAATGCCGATTGGTACCAGAAAGTCAGCCAGGCTTTCGTAGTGTTCCTGCCTGTGAAGTCAGTCGGCGTAGTCGGTGATGCCCGGCGTTATTCCTATGTGCTGGCAGTTCGTGCCGTTGAAACCATTGATTTCATGACTGCGCGTTGGGCACATCTGCCTTATGAGCTCCTCGAAACAGTGTCGAATCGAATTATCAATGAGATTGCTCAAGTGTCACGTGTCAGTTATGACATAAGCAGCAAACCGCCAGCCACGATTGAGTGGGAATAGATAGGGAAGCATAACTAACTGATTTTAAATGATTAGTGGCTTGCACAAAACTTCCGCACAAAATCTAATCCATTGATTTAGCAAAAAATTTCTCATACAGTTACACAGAATGTTGCACAAACGTGCGACTACTAAAGCCAAAAGTAACTCTAAGGCGAAATCTGGCGCTCAAAAAACAATAATTCAAAGATGACGAAATCCCCACCTTCGATGAAGCTTGCCTATACAAGCGAGGCCTTTCGACTGTGGTTTGCGAACGAAAACAAATATGCAGGTAACAGTCTACGCACACGCATTGAAACAACAGCAGTGAAACTTTACAAAGAGTTCGGTTTTACTGCTGGGATGCTTAAGGGTGAGTTAGCTGAAGGTAGAAAGTAGAAATGATTGAAAAAGCCGTTTTCCTGGGCAGCAAAAAATTCGG
>Ga0055584_100004231_pt1 | contig 14091 bp, 11 predicted proteins | sample OSDHelmetaG_FD_58716 | JGI IMG/M metagenome (GOLD analysis project Ga0055584, IMG submission 58716) | Pelagic marine sediment microbial communities from the LTER site Helgoland, North Sea, for post-phytoplankton bloom and carbon turnover... | ecosystem: Environmental > Aquatic > Marine >... | reverse complement strand
TTTACTATAGATCACGGTACCGGGGTTGTTGTTGGTGCTACCTCAATAATTGGTAATAACGTTAAAATATATCAAGGAGTAACCTTAGGAGCTAAGAGTTTTCCAATCGATGATAATGGAAATCCAATAAAAGGAATTTTAAGGCATCCAATAGTGGAAGATAATGTTGTTATTTATGCACAAGCAACAATTTTAGGAAGAATTACAATAGGAGCTAACTCTGTTATAGGTGGTAATGTGTGGATTACATCTGATGTAGCACCAAATAGTAAGGTTATTCAGGAAAGATATAGATTTGGTGGTTTTGTTGGAGGAGATGGTATATAATTTAGTCGTTAAAAGGTTGTTGTTTATCCTTATAATTTAATAGTTGACCAAATATACTCCTCCTTTTTGGTACTGTTTAAATATAATAGGTCATATTATTAACTGTTAATGCATTGTGGTTATATAAAATTTTTATCTTTGTACTAAGAAATGACAAACTGGCAAGATGGGCTTTGATATCGATAAGTGGTATTCACATAAGATACAGGGAGAGTTAATCCTTAGTTATAGGGGGGAAATTAGCTCTGATAAAATTACCGAAGCCTTAAATGCCATTGAATTAAATCTTAATCTTAAAAATGTTAAGAATAAGACAAGGAAGAAGATTTATAATGTGTTTGTTGAATGTATTCAAAATCTTTATCATCACGTTGATGTGCCTCCTGCAGCTGGAAGTATAGATTTGGAACCTAAATTTGGAGTTATTATTCTGGCTTTTGATAATTCGTTTTACCGTATATCTACAGGTAATTTTATACAATTGGATAAGGTAAGCATTATTAGAGACAGAATTGATCAGGTGAATTCTTTATCTGATGAAGAGCTTCGTTCTGTTTATAGAGAAATACTTAGTAATGGAAGTGTTACTCTTAAAGGAGGTGGTGGTTTAGGTATGTTAGATATTGTTCGTAAAACTGGAAATAAATTGGAATATACTATTTATCCTCATAATCAAGGATATGTGTTTTTTTCAATGGATGTCTATATTAGTTAAATAACTTGGTTTACTACCTATATGGAAACAATAATTCGTGAAGGCAGTCCTAAGACTCCCTATGTAAAATTAGATAGCGAAAAAGGATTGATAGAAATTAAAGGTCGTTCAATTCCGGAGAATTCTGTGGAGTTTTATAAACCTTTAATTGATTGGTTAGAGAAGTATGGTTCAACTCCTTTAGAGGCAACAAATGTAAATGTTCAACTTGAATATTTTAATACTAGTTCGTCGAAATGTATTCTTGACATTTTTAAGAAATTAGAGCTTATCTATAAAAAAGGAAGTAAAGTGCAGATAAATTGGTACTACGAGGAAGATGATGAAGATATGTTTGAAGCAGGAGAAGATTATCAGTCTATTATTAATATTCCTTTTACTATGATAGAAATGGAGGAGTAGCTCTGTTTTTGACACTTCAAAAAAGAGAGAGAGAATATAGAATATCTCTCTTTTTTTTGATAATTTTTTTATGTAAAAAGTATTAGTTTAATTCTTTCTCTTTTTTTATTGTATATCTATAATTAATAAGTCGTTTTAATGCACTGCTATAGAGTAGTATGAATAATAAAACATTTAACAGCCAAATAATTATAAGATTTAGGTAATATGTATCATAAACTTTATTGCCTATATTTTTAACAGGAGCTAAAAAATGAGATTTTATAAATGGATGGTCTGGTATTGTGTATATTGGATCATATTTTTTAACTAATTCATCTTCAAGAACAACTATTCTGTTAATAAAAGGATCATTGCTTCGTCTTACAAATTGTTCTAAATTATCATTGAAATAGGTTTCACGTAGTTTGGTTAAATATTCATCTCCTTTGTTATTAATAATCTCTTTTTTGTGAGCCTCCATTGCTTCGTCAGCTTTGTTATATAACCTTATATTGAATAGTTTAATTTTATCGAGGTGTTCTTGTAATACTTTACTATCGCTATTAACAATGCTTTTTATATCTACTGAAAGTTCAGAAGGTGCATTGCTAGGGAGTTTGTTTTGATATTTAGTTAATTCGTTGGTTATTAGTTTGTTTATCTTTAATTTATCAACATTACTATCTGCTTTTTCTCTTTTGTTTAGCTGATTATTCATTTCAGGAATCCAATAATCTTTTATATATGTGGCCTGACTCTTTAAGCGTTCAAAGGTGGAGAATTCCAGTTGGTATTTGTTATTGTTAAATTGGTGAACAGCCAATGCTTCAAATGCCCATTTTGCAGTAATTAATTCTCCATACCAAGGAATACCCTTTGTTGATGAAAGCCTTGGGTTTAATTGGTCGTAACTCACAAAAACACCACTAAGTATTAGTTGTGGAATAATTAAAAAGGGAATTAATATATATATATTAACAGTTTTCTTTAGACTATCAGATATGTTTAATCCAAGGAGATTTGCAGATACTGAAGATGAAAATAAAATCAACCAATAGTACCATCCCATGTCCTTAATCTCCATAATTGTATTGCCTATAGCAACAAATAGAGCTGTTTGTAAGGCAGAAATTATAGCAAGTAAAATGAATTTAGAACTTAAATAACTCAGTCGACTTAAGTTTAAAAAGGATTCTCGTTTTAAAAGTTTTCTATCGCTAATAATTTCTTCGGCACTAACCGAAAGCCCAATGAAAATTGCTATTATAACTGATATTATTATATATACAGTAAGATTTGGATTTTGACTAAATATATACCTGTTGGAACTTCCAGATCCTACTTCAAAATTCAAAATTAAAGATGCTAAAATAAATGCAAGTAGCGGTGATTCTAATAGGTTGATAATTAGATATTGAGCATTTGAAAGTTTAGCATGTATATCTCTTTTTAAGAAAATGAAGGCTTGTTTTAATTTTCCGGGGATTTGAAAATTTACTTCAGGAAGATGTTTAGGAATTTTATATTTAGTTTGTTGATTGTTTTTAGATGAAAGATTAAAAGTATTATACCATTCATGTGAACTTATTCTTCTTTCTCCTGTAGGATTGCCATATTCATCCAAAGTGTTGCTATTAACTATAGTTAATATTTGCTCAGGATTTACATTTCCACATACGGGACATTCGTTTTCTTCTTTATTAATATGATTAATACAACTCTTAAAATGGTTTATAGCTTCAACTGCATCTCCATCATAAATAAGATAACCACCTGTATCAAGCACTAAGAGTTGATCAAACATTTTAAATATATCTGATGATGGCTGATGTATAACGACAAAAATAAGTTTACCTTTTAGGGCTAACTCTTTTAATAAGTCCATTATGTTTTCAGAGTCTCTGGATGAAAGTCCGGAGGTTGGTTCATCCATAAACATAACAGCCGGTTCTCTAATGAGTTCGAGAGCTATATTTAGTCGTTTACGTTGCCCTCCGCTTATTTTTTTATTAAGAGGGCTGCCTACTTTCATATCTCTAATTTCATATAAACCAAGGATTTTAAGTAAAGAAAGAACTTTTCTTTTTATGTTTGGCTTTGAAATATGGTCAAAACAAAGTGTAGCATTATAATATAGATTCTGAAATACTGTTAGATCCTCAATGAGTAAATCATCTTGTGATACATATCCTATAAGGCCTTTTACCTTTTGAGGGTCTTTATGAATATCAACCCCGTTAATATTTATGCTTCCTGATTGAGGTTTTAATATTCCTGTTAAAAGATTTATAAGTGTTGTTTTACCGGTTCCTGAGTCGCCCATTATGCCAACCAAACTACCTGAGCTGGATGAAAAAGTCATAGGTTGTATACCATTTGAACTTTTTGCATAGTTGAAAGAAAAATTTTTAGCTTCAAAAAGTATGGGGTCTTTTTGCTGACTTATATAAAATTGATTGGAAATAGTTGTGTAGGTAATAGGTGTCGCTCGTCTGTGTCTTAGAGAACTTCCAGGACGTAGATAATGAACCTTATAGGGTTGAATTATTTGTCCGTTAATAGTTACCTCACTGGCTTCTTTAGATTTAAGAAGCATTAGGTTTCCCGAATGAACATTTAATATGCGAAGTTCGTTTTGTAAGTGTTCTCTAAAGAGATATCCTTCTTTATCCTTATGATCAACATTACCACTGATTATTAACAGATTATTTCCGGGGAATTGATTTTGGAAATTATCTGTTATAAATGCAAATATTTCAAGATATTCGTTGTTGTTTATATTGAATGTATCTGCTATTGTATTTGCAAATTCAATCTCTAATTCTGAAATGCCTCGCCGGGCTGAGTTTAGAAATTCCAAAAGTTGAATAATTACTATCAACTTTTGATAGTGAGTTAACTCCTCATTTATAGATGTGGCTATTCTAAGTATTTTAACACTACTGGCTGCATAACGTTTTTCAACTCTGGATCTTTCACGTAATTTAACTTCTTGTTTATGAATGTAATAATCATAAAGAGCTAGGTGTTCATCTATGCGCTTTGAGTTGAGCTGCAGTCCCAAATAATTTCGGATTACATTTCGTCTCTTCTCTTCACTCTGATTTGGTGATGATACCAAAGCAAAAAGTTGCATTAGTGCTTTAAGGATCTCTTCACTCATATTTTCTCAATAAATTATAATGGATCAGGAAAATTTTATTTGATGATTCATAGAAATTACCCGATTCATAGAAAACAGTGGAGATGTTAGTTGTTTTGAGTGCTTTTGAAGCCTATTAGAAGCATAGCCATACCAGATTCTGCTATCTCATTATTTAATTTTGCTTCTATTATGCACTCCATGGAACCTTCCATTTGAAAATCCCAAAAACTAACATTACCATATTCTGAACTCGAATACAGTAAATTGCGATTAGTATCGAAGAGAGAAAATTCTATTAAGCCTTCTTCATGACCACATAACACAATTCTATATGTGTTTCCATTGAATAGAGTTGTTCTAAATTCAGCAATCTCTTCTCCGGTTAAGAAAGCTTTTAAGGAAGTGTTTCCTGCAATAAATGGCGATTCTAAAGAAGTCAGGCAATTCTTTACTAATTGATCTTCCTGGGAATTTATTCCACTAGGCATTAATAAAGTAAAGAAAAATATTGCTGATAGAATGATCACTTTTTTACGCATTCGAATATGATTTAATTTACTAAAATAACTAAGCTCGCTCGTAGTTGACCAAAGTTATTCAAAACCCTTCACATTATAAATAGTAAGTGGCTTTTTTTTTATTAAATACTTATTTTATATGGTCAATATTAAATGAAGTATATTTTTGCTTGTATTCTTTCTTGTAAAATAGTTATATGTAATGACAAAATGGCATACTATTAATGTGGTTAAGCGCCATAATGACTGATATTGTATAGTGGCAATGTATTTGATTAATATATTTACATCAAATATGGACTAACAAATAAATAATATTATGAATTTTAATCAATTTACAATAAAGGCTCAGGAAGCTATTCAGCAAGCTTTTCAGGTTGCTACAGGATTAAATAATCAAGCTATTGAACCAGGACATCTTTTAAAGGGGATAGTTCAAACAGAAGAAGGTTTAATTAATCATATTTTTAGTAAGCTTGGAATTGGAAACATTATGCCTGTTCTTGATAATATACTTGAGTCTTATCCTAAAGTAAGTGGGGCAGAGCCATATTTAAGCAGAGATGCTAATAAAACACTTCAGAATGCCTTGAGTAGGGCAAAGGAAATGGGTGATAGTTTTGCTTCTATTGAGCATTTATTAATGGGAATTTTATCAGGGAAAAATGATATAGCAAAAATGCTCAAAGACGCTGGTGCTTCAGAGGCCGGTTTGATGCTGGCAGTAAAAGAATTGCGTAAGGGAAGTAAGGTTGAAAGTCAGTCGGCCGAAGATACCTATAATGCATTAAATAGATTTGCTGTGAATTTAAACGACAGGGCCAGGTCTGGCAAGCTTGATCCTGTAATTGGTAGAGATGAAGAAATACGACGTATTTTGCAAATTTTATCACGAAGAACAAAGAACAACCCAATTTTAATTGGCGAACCCGGTGTTGGTAAAACTGCTATTGCAGAAGGTTTAGCTCATAGAATAATTAATGGTGATGTACCTGAAAATTTAAAAAGTAAACAAATTTTCTCATTGGATATGGGTTCATTAATTGCCGGAGCAAAATATAAGGGAGAATTTGAAGAGCGTTTGAAAGCAGTTGTTAAGGAGGTAATAGGTAGCGATGGTGAAATTGTTCTTTTTATCGATGAAATACATACATTGGTTGGTGCCGGAAAGGGTGAAGGGGCAATGGATGCGGCTAATATTTTAAAGCCAGCATTGGCAAGAGGAGAGTTAAGAGCCATAGGTGCTACAACATTGAATGAATATCAAAAATATTTTGAAAAAGATAAGGCTTTAGAGCGTCGTTTTCAAATTGTTAATGTTGATGAACCTGATGTATTATCGTCTATTTCAATATTAAGGGGATTGAAAGAAAAGTACGAATCTCATCATAAGGTTCGTATTAGAGATGAAGCTATTATTTCTGCTGTGGAATTATCTAAGCGTTATATTTCTGATCGTTTTTTACCCGACAAGGCTATAGACTTAATTGATGAGGCTGCCTCGAGATTACGTCTAGAAATGAACTCTGTTCCAGAGGAAATTGATGAAATTGAACGTCGTATAAAACAACTTGAAATAGAGAGAGAAGCAATTAAGCGAGAGGGAGATAAACCAAAATTGACTTCTTTTTCCAGGGAGATTGCTGAACTTAAAGATCAGCGTTCAGTAATGAGATCTAAATGGGAAGAAGAAAAGACTATAATTGATGAGATACAGAAAAATAAAACAGATATTGAGTCTTTTAAATTTGAAGCCGATAAGGCGGAACGTGAGGGGTTATACGATAAAGTTGCAGAGTTACGATATGGAAAAATTAAAAATGCCGAAGAAGCTATTGAAAAATTAAAACTTAAGCTGCACGAAAAGCAATTGGACCAACCCATGATAAAAGAGGAAGTTGATGCTGAAGATGTAGCTCAAGTGGTAAGTAAATGGACTGGTATACCAGTCTCTAGAATGCTCAAGAGTGAACGACAAAAATTACTTTCTATAGAGGAAGAAATTCATAAAAGAGTAGTTGGGCAAGAGGAAGCTGTTTCGGCAGTAGCTAATGCTATTCGAAGAAGTAGGGCAGGTCTGCAGGATGTTAGACGCCCCATAGGGTCATTTATCTTTTTAGGTTCAACAGGTGTTGGAAAAACGGAACTTGCAAAAGCTTTGGCAGGCTTTTTATTCGATGATGAAAATTTGATGACTCGTATCGATATGTCAGAATATCAAGAGCGGCATTCAGTATCTCGTTTAGTTGGTGCACCTCCGGGTTATGTGGGTTACGATGAGGGTGGACAATTAACTGAGGCAGTTAGAAGGAAGCCTTACTCTGTTGTTTTACTTGATGAGATTGAGAAAGCTCATCCGGATGTGTTTAATATTTTACTTCAGGTTTTAGATGATGGGCGTTTGACAGATAACAAAGGACGTTTAGTAGATTTTAAAAATACTATTATTATAATGACCTCAAATATAGGGTCTTCTATTATACAGCAAAGTATTGAAGATGATGCTGGTGATAATGCTACTATTAGTGAAACTACAAGTAGTAAGGTTATTGATATGTTAAAACAGGTAGTCAGGCCAGAGTTTATAAATAGAATAGATGAAGTTATTATTTTTAAACCGCTAACAAAGAGAGATATACAAAAGGTTGTGCGTTTGCAATTTAATGGTATAGCGAAAATGTTGACTGATCAAGGGTTTGATATTGAAATTACAAATGAGGCAATTGAGTGGCTTGCTTCTGTGGGGTTTGACCCCATTTACGGAGCTCGTCCAATAAAACGTGCAATTCAAAGATATATATTAAATCATTTGTCTCAGTTAATTTTATCTGAGAAATTAAGTGGTGAAAGAACTGTAAAGGTTAGTGTCGATAATGGAAAACTAAGTTTTAGTAATTAAAAAAAGAAAAGGCTGTCAATATTGACAGCCTTTTCTTTTTTATATTAATCCATTTTAAAATCAAAAACTTTATCTAGTTTCATTAAAGACAGTAGGTTGTATACATCCTTATTAACATTTTGTAAAATAAAACTTCCTTTGTTTTCTCGGGCAGTTTTTAAAGCTGAAATTAACACTCCAATACCTGTACTGTCTATGAAACGGATATTTTTAAGATTAAGTGTTACATTGTAATCGCTGTTTACTAAAAGACCTGATAGTTCTTCTTTTACTGCTGCTGCTACAGAAGCATTTAATCTATCTGTGCCTTCAATTATTGTCAAATACTGGTTGTCCTCTAATTTTTCTGTTTTCAACATGGCGATTAATTTTCTAATACTGTTCTAAGTTCATTACAAGCAATATTGCATGTAGATATAAACTTTTTAATAATGAAATCTATAGTTTCTATATTGTTGTTTTCCTTTATCCAAGTTTGTTTTTCACTTGACAATCCTGAAAATTGTTGTGTGAGTCTTTGAAGTTCTTCTTGTTCTTTATCTGATATATTTTTTATCTTTTTTAATTCTATTATTCTAAACGATTTTGCTATTAATTCAAGGTTTTTTAAATCTATATTACCCAGACCATTCATTCCCATGGAGGTAACTGATGATTTGGCTTTGTGAGCCAAAGCTGCTAAATTTTTCCAGTCTCTGTTTTTATAAAAGTCAGAAAATCCATTAGTAAATTCGGGAACCTGATCTAAAAAAATAATAATTAATTCCTTTATTAAACCCTTATCTCCATCTACTATGCTTTCTAGATATGAGAGATCTATTTCTTTATATGGTAACGACATATTAAAACCTTTAATAATAGAAATGTAATATTTTAATGTAAATGTAATACTTTTCTCAGGTTTAGGAATAATTATTTTTTTATATCCAAGCAAAAATAAGATATTTTTAGTATTCTGTGCAAATCTTCAATCTTAAGAAGCTTAATTTTTGTAAATTCACACATGCAGAGTTTTTATTAATTTAAAATATTTTTTTATGCAAAAAACAATATTATATGATGAGCATATAGATCTGGGAGCTAAAATGGTTTCTTTTGCAGATTTTTTAATGCCTGTTGAATATAGTGGTATTACATCTGAACATTTAGCTGTGCGTAGCTCTGCCGGGTTGTTTGATGTTTCACATATGGGAGAGATTTGGGTAAAGGGACCAAAAGCTTTTGATTTTTTGCAAAGGCTGACTAGTAACGATATTTCTAAGTTATTTCCGGGTAAGGTTCAATATACTTGTTTGCCTAACGGCAAAGGGGGCATTGTAGATGATTTATTGGTATATCAGTATAGTGAAGAAAAATATTTATTAGTAGTTAATGCAGCTAATATTAAAAAGGACTGGAATTGGTGTGTTGATAATAATAAAGAAGGGGCTGAACTTGAAAATGCAAGTGATAAAATCTCTTTATTGGCAGTTCAGGGACCTAAGGCTGAAGAAATATTGCAAAAAATTACTTCCGTTGATTTATCAAAGGTTAAGCCTTATACATTTATTACAGATAGCATTGGAGGAGTAAATCAAGTGATAATTTCGCATACCGGATATACCGGTGCCGGAGGTTTTGAATTGTATGTAAATAACGAGCATGCTCAGAGTTTATGGCGTAATATTTTATCAGTAGGGAAACCATTTGGTTTAAAGCCTGCAGGGTTAGGAGCCAGAGACACTTTACGTTTAGAGATGGGGTTATGTTTATATGGAAATGATATTGATGATACAACTTCTCCTATAGAGGCTGGCTTAGGATGGATTACTTGCTTTAATGACGATAAAGTTTTTATTGATAAGGAATTTTTAGCTGAACAAAAAAGGGTGGGAGTTAATCGTAGATTAAAGGCATTTATTATGCAAAGCAGGGCAATCCCCAGGAAGGGATATGATATAGTTGATAAAAACGGGAGTATTATTGGATATGTTACCTCTGGTACCATGTCTCCAGTAATTAAACAAGGAATAGGATTAGGTTATATATCAAAAGGATATTGGGATATTGGTTCTGAGGTGTTTATACGTATAAGAAATAACGATGTAAGTGCAAAAGTAACAAAGTTACCTTTTATCTAAATATTATTGATGTTTAGCTACATAAAATTAGATGATTTAACTTTTTATTTATTTTCTTGCTTAATTTATGTCAGTTTGTAATCATTAATATATATTTTTCTTTTAATTTTGTGCCTTCATTTAATATCAATTGAGAGCCAGTATGTATTTTATCTATTTTAAATGTATTTAGATATTTTTAAAGTTGAATTCATATAGGCTTTTATATTGTAAATTAATTGTAGAAACCTATCATAGTAGATAGTTTCTTATCTTTCTGTTTAGTATTGATAAATGGATGATTCTAATACTATGAGACAACCTAAATAATTTTATTCTAATGAAGAAGCACAATTTTTCTGCCGGGCCGTCAATTCTTCCCGAATTTACTATTAAAAAAACTGCTGAAGCAGTTGTTAATTTTGCCGGAACAGGTTTATCAGTAATGGAAGTATCGCATCGTGATAAGGCTTTTATTGATGTAATGAATCAAGCAACTGCATTGTTCAAAGAGTTATTAGACATTCCTTCTGGATACCAGGTTGTTTTTTTGGGAGGTGGTGCCAGTATGCAGTTTTGCATGGTTCCTTATAATTTGATGAAGAAAAAAGCAGCGTATTTAAATACAGGAACTTGGGCTACTAAAGCTATAAAGGAGGCTAAGTTTTTTGGTGAGGTCGTTGAAGTTGCTTCATCAAAAGATCAAAATTATACATATATCCCTAAGGATTTTGAAGTTCCCTCTGATGCAGACTATTTTCATATTACGTCTAATAATACAATTTTTGGAACACAAATTCGTGAAGATTTTGATGTGAATATGCCATTGGTAGCAGATATGTCTTCTGACATTCTTTCTCGTCCGGTAGATGTTTCTAAATATGGTATTATCTATGGTGGAGCTCAAAAGAATTTAGCTCCTTCAGGTGTAGCTTTTGCTATAGTAAAGGAAGATATTTTGGGTGAAAATAATAGAGAAATCCCTACTATGCTAAATTATAAAACGCATATTGATGCAGGGTCTATGTTTAATACTCCTCCTGTTTTACCTGTATACTCTGCTTTACAAACTCTTCTTTGGTTAAAAGAACAAGGTGGTGTTAAAGAAATGGAAAAAAGAAATTTTAGGAAAGCAAATATGCTTTATTCTGAAATTGAAAGAAATAAACTTTTCAAAGGAACTGTTAAACATGAGCAAGATCGTTCTTTTATGAATATCTGTTTTGTTATGAATGATGAATATAAAGAACTGGAGACAGAATTTAGGGATTTTGCTTCATCATTAGGAATGGTTGGTATAAAAGGACACCGTTCAGTAGGTGGATTTAGAGCTTCATGTTATAATGCGTTACCAGAAGAGAGTGTAAAAGCTCTTATTGATGTTATGCAGGAATTTGAGAAAAAACATTAAAAGGCATATCTTTGAAGATCTAAAGGGAGAGAGTGGGGAAGTATTCACAACCTCCCTTTTCTTTTTTTGCATATGTTATTAGTAAACTTCTTAAAAGCTTATTATTTTTTAAGCATACGAACCAGCTTGATGGATTAAAATTTATAAAGTATAGGTTTTAATCTTGTTTGTTGTAAATAGAGAATAAAAAAAATATTATATGAAGAAAGTATTGGTGGCTACAGAAAAACCTTTTTCACAGGTAGCAGTAGAAGAAATTAAGTTGATTGTTGAAGAAGCAGGTTATAAACTTCAACTTTTGGAAAAATATAAATCAGAAGCAGAACTTTTGGAAGCGGTTACTGATGTTGATGCTTTAATTGTAAGATCTGATAAGGTTACATCTAAAGTTTTAGATGCAGCAAAAAATTTAAAAATTGTAGTTAGAGCTGGAGCAGGTTATGATAATCTAGATTTAGATGCATGTAATGCTAAAGGTGTTGTTGCTATGAATACTCCAGGTCAAAATTCTAATGCTGTAGCTGAATTAGTTTTTGGCATGATGGTTTTCGGTATTCGTAAGCATTTTAATGGAACTTCAGGTTCAGAACTTAGAGGTAAATCAATTGGTATTCATGCTTATGGAAATGTTGGTTATTATGTAGGTAAGATTGCTGAAGGCTTTGGAATGAAGGTATATGCTTATGATCCTTATGTTGGATCTGATCGAATGCAGGCACATGGAGTAGAACCTTTGAACTCAGTTGAAGAGTTATACAGAACTTGTGAGTTTATTTCTTTGCATATTCCTGCTAATGACATGACTAAAAATTCGATTAATAAGTCTTTGCTTTCTATGATGCCTCAGGGTGCAGTGCTTGTAAATACTGCAAGAAAAGAGGTTATAGCTGAAGATGAACTGTTGGAAGTTATGGAAGAACGTCCAGATTTTATTTACCTATCTGATATAGCTCCTTCTAATGCAAATATAATTGCAGAAAAATTCCCAGGTCGTTATTTCTTTACTCCTAAAAAAATGGGTGCTCAAACAGAAGAAGCTAATGTGAATGCAGGAATGGCTGCTGCTCGACAAATTGTTAGCTATTTTTTAACAGGAGAGGAAACTCATAGGGTAAATCGATAGTTCTGCATCCCTGTAAAATACAAGAAATATTTAACCCAGATAATATGGCTATAGTAAAACCTTTTAAAGGGCTCAGACCTCCAAAAGAAATTGCAAAAGATTTATCGTGTTTACCTTATGATGTGATGAATAGTCAGGAAGCGGCTCAAATGGCAGCAGGTAAACCTCAGTCTTTATTACATATTACGCGTTCTGAGATTGATTGTAAAGTTAATGTAGATGTTCACTCTCAGCAGGTATATGATAAATCGGCAGAAAATCTTCAACTTTTTAAAGATAAAGGCTGGTTGGTTCCTGATCAGGAAGACAGATTTTATATTTATGCCCAAACGATGGGTAATAGAACTCAATATGGGATAGTAGGTTGTGCAGCATGTGAGGATTATTTTAATGGAATTATTAAAAAGCACGAGCTTACACGACCGGATAAAGAAGAGGATAGAATGGTTCATATACGCAATACAAATGCTAATATGGAGCCTGTTTTTTTTAGTTATAAATCTGTTCCTGAAATAAACCAAATTGTTAAATCTATAGTTGAACAACAGGAAGTTGAATATGACTTTATAAGCGAAGATGGTTTTCGCCATCAGTTTTGGGTTATAAGTGATTCTGAAACAAATGTAAATTTGGAAAAATTATTTGCTGAAAAAGTGCCTTATACCTACGTTGCTGATGGTCACCATAGAACTGCTGCAGCCGCACTTATAGGACAGGAGCGTAAAGCTGCTAATCCTAATCATACCGGTAAGGAAGCCTATAACTACTTCATGGCTGTACACTTTCCAGATGATCAACTTGCAATAATTGATTATAATAGAGTTGTAAAAGATTTAAATGGATTAAGTGATAGTGATTTCCTAGTGGCTTTAGGTCGAAGCTTTGAAATTACGCCTATGGGTTCAGAAATTTATACTCCTGCTGCATTGCACGAGTTTAGTCTCTATATCTCTGGTAAATGGTATAAATTGGTAGCCCGAAAGGGTACCTATGATGATAATGATCCTATAGGGGTATTAGATGTTACTGTGCTTTCTAAATGTGTTTTAGAAAAATTGTTGAATATCAGTGATTTAAGAACCTCAAAAAGGGTAGATTTTGTTGGCGGAATTAGGGGGCTGGGTGAATTAAAGAGAAGGGTAGACTCCGGTGAAATGAAGGCTGCTTTTGCTTTATATCCTGTATCTATGCAGCAATTAATTGATATTGCTGATAGTGGACAAATTATGCCACCTAAAACTACTTGGTTTGAGCCTAAACTAAGATCCGGTTTAGTAATACATGAACTTGATTAATATTTGCATTCATCAGATTTATTATATAAAGTAAAAAGTCGGCAGATGCCGACTTTTTACTTTATAATGTCAATATATTAACTATGCTGCACTGCTTTATTCGTATATTTCGGTTAAAAAATATAAATTTGTACCAGGCTATTAATTTACTTTTGTAGATACCTGTGTTTTTTTT
>Ga0055584_100004230_pt1 | contig 14092 bp, 10 predicted proteins | sample OSDHelmetaG_FD_58716 | JGI IMG/M metagenome (GOLD analysis project Ga0055584, IMG submission 58716) | Pelagic marine sediment microbial communities from the LTER site Helgoland, North Sea, for post-phytoplankton bloom and carbon turnover... | ecosystem: Environmental > Aquatic > Marine >... | reverse complement strand
GCAAATCGCCGTGACCATGGCCATCATGGTCAACGCCATCTCCATTATGCAGGAACGTGGTCGCATGATGTCACGACCCAGCGGCATTGATGAACACAACATCTTCGCCATATCCAGTGTCGGTTTTGCCGAGAATTTCAATGAACGTGTCACCATTGAAGAAGATCTCGCCGTATTGCGTTCAATGCCCGGGGTTGTAAATGCCATTCAGTCGAATTCAGTACCACTGTCTGGCGGAGGCTGGAATATGGGTTTACAAACCGAACCCGGTGAGGGGATCGATGGACCAAGCGTCGCAGTTTATATGGTCGATGAGCACGCACTGGACACACTAGGGCTGAACCTTATAGCGGGTGAGAATTTCAGTGCTACGGACATTGGCTGGCGCGAACTCTCTGATACCGGCTGGGACGACAAGATTATTATCACCCGCGCCGCAGCGCAGGCACTGTATCCGGATGACCCGGACAGCGCCCTGGGTAGCACGGTGTATTCGGGTGACGACTATCCATCCACGATCATCGGAATCATCGAGCAGATGCAGGCACCCTGGAATGGTTGGGAGGGCGTTGAACGTGTCATGCTGGCACCCTCTCATACCCTGTTCAAAGGCACGCGTTACATCATCCGTGCCGAACCCGGCATGCGTGATAGCTTGATGCCACAAGTTGAAGAGCTACTGGCTGAGCGCAACAAGGACCGTATCATTCGTTCCATGCGAAGCATGGATGAAATCCGGGAAAGAAGTTACAGCGGAGATGCCGCCATGATCAAGATTCTGACTTTTACCATCGTGTTGCTGATTGCAGTCACCTCACTCGGGATCGTTGGCCTGGCCAGTTTCAGCGTTAACCGCAGAACCAAACAGATCGGTACCCGGCGTGCGCTGGGCGCAAGCAAAGTCGCAATACTGCGCTATTTCATGACGGAGAATTTTATTATCAGCCTGGTCGGTGTATTGATTGGGGCGGCCCTGACCGTTGGCCTCAACATTGTCATGATCGAGGCATTCAGCCTGACAAGAATTGCCTGGTACCTGGTGCCAATGGCCATGCTGATGTTACTTGGGGTTGGCCAGGCCGCCGTTTTCGGACCGGCAAAAAGGGCATCATCGGTGCCGCCGGCGGTAGCGACGAGAACCGTGTAGGGGTGTAATTAGACTGCAGCCGGGACCAATGCAGTCCCATTATGTTGTCAGGTGGGGAGCCAGGGTGGGTCCCCATCTCCCAGGCACACTCTATTCCACAAGCCCATGACGGGCCTGTGTTTCAGTTTGAGGGAACCGGATTGGGATTATGGGGGAACTTGCAGACTATAATCCGCGCATCCATTCCTGGCGGAGCCTTACTGATCCGGGTTGTTCAAGCGCGGCCCTGACGGTTTGAAGCAGACGTGGTTTATCTCTGCCCAGGTTGCCTTTTAGGACCAGGTAATTGGAGGCATGGTCGCTTCGGAAAACTGTTTTTTCTAGTTCCAGGTTATCCAAAAGCCAGTACATTTCCTGGAACAGACCGGCCTGATCGAGTGCTTCGAACTCACCACCGAAACCCTGTTGATACCGTTCTACACCGGTGGGAAAGCTGACCACTAGCGTTGATAGAAACTCCGGTTGTGCTGCGCTCATCAGGCGGGCGGAGTTGACCGCATGTTGCTCGCTATATTTCTTACCGCCCATACCATTGAGAATCATGACCGAGCTCTTGGCGCCAGCGGCTTTGATCTTTTGCAGGGCCGCCAGGGACGTATCAAAATTTTCACCTTTGTTGACGCGTTCAAGCACCAGGTCATCACCGGACTCACAACCGACATAGAATAGGCTCAATCCCATTTCATTGAGCTCGGCCAACTCGGCAACCGTCTTGTTTTTCAGGTTGCGCGGCAAGCAGTAGGAGGAAACGCGCTGTATGCCGGGCAGGTAACGGTTGATGGACTGCATGATCAATTTTAACCGCCGGAATGAAAGCGTCATGGCATCGCCATCGGCCAGGAAGATACGGCGGACGGGTGAACCTTGTGCCACTACTGTGGCCAACTCCTGCTCTATTTTTTCTATTGGTTTAAAACGAAAGCTCTTTTGCGGCTGGGTGTACATTTCACAAAACGTACAGTTGTTCCAGCTGCATCCGATGGTGACCTGCAGAATAAGGCTGTAAGCCTCCGAAGGGGGCCGGAATACGGGTTCGATATAAGGAATCTGAATCATTTCCGCAGTATGGGAAAACTCGGGTGCATAGTAAAGAGCCGTAACACTTACTCTGCTGCTTTACTTCTACACCGTCCGGATTTCCGGCACACACATGTCCCTCAATTCAGGTTCCCGGGCCCGAAGACTGCGGAAAAGCTGGAATTGATTCCGTGCACGATCAAGGTTTTGCAACGGATGATCCACACGATAGTAACGGTCGTCTGCCAGGAAATCCGTAAGAAACCGGAGACCCTGAATGAAGCACACCATCAGGGCTCCGGACATCAGAGAATTAATTTCCTCCGGAAGAGCGACATCGCCCAGACCTTTCAGATACCCCCGTGCCAGTGCAATGAACACTTCCGGCCGTGCAACCACCTGCTCGAGAGCCGTGGAATCTTCCGCCTCTGGATTGCAGCCCGTTCGTACAAGGTCACCGAAATCCGTCATCAGGCAGCCGGGCATACTGGTATCAAGGTCAATTATTGCAAGCGCTTTACCGTCATTGGAATCCATCAGTAGATTATTGATTTTACAATCGTTGTGGCATACACGGATTGGTAATCCATCCATCAGGAGTTGCCATTCCGCAATCAAGAACTCCATGCTTTTGGCAAACCCGATTTCATCGCGACAGGCTTCAGTTCGAACCACCCGGGCATCCTGTAATGCTTCGAGGAATAAGCGGTACCTCATGGACGGATTGTGGAAATCCGGTATGACGGTAATCAGCCTCTCAGCATCAAAATCAGACAATTCCCTGGAAAAACCGGCAAAGGTGAGTGCAGCTTCAAAGGCCTGGTCCGGGGATTCAAGTACTTCAATAGTGTGGGAACCGTGAATGTATTCCAGCACACGAATATCCCTGCCCGGTCCATGCAGGTAGCTGCCATCGATACCGGGCAGGTGTCGAGTGACCTTCGGGACATTCTTCTTCCGCTTCAAATGAGACCAGATGGCGCGGGCATTGTGAACCAATGCCCCCGGGTTCTGGAGAACATAAGTGTTTATCTTCTGTGCTACCAGTGACCGTTCGCCATCATGGACCAGCACGGTCTGGTTGATATGGCCATTGCCCAGCGGAGCAGCAGTGGCATTGATGCTCAAACGGTAGGGCTCACGTATTGCCCCGAGAATACCCGCACCAGTCTCATCGATCATCGAGTCCGTCCCCGCTTGGCTGAAAAAACCTGCCTATCCGTTCCAGGTCCTCCCGATACGTGATGCCCTGCCATTTGTCTTCAGCAGGGTAAACACGTACATGGTTTTCACCCGCCATGATGGATGCCATGACCTGGGCTGGCAAATAGAACTCAGCCTGACTTTGGCCCCGGGGTACGGCAAAAAACTCGATTAGACCATCGTTAAGATAGTCAAATATGTCCGGCCCTAAACCCCAGATATTCATAGAAACGGGTGTTTTCGGTTCCAGATTGACGAATTTGCCATCAATTTCGCCACAAATGACACCATTTTCACGCTTTATCGACAAACACTCCCTCACCGTCACCAGCGAACCATTGATGACTTCGCACAAACCACGATTAACCGCACCGGAGTTCGACAGGGTATTTTCCAATGGATAGCTCACCAATGCCCAACCGCCGTGATTCTCAAAATGCATCAATAACTGATTTATGGTGCCCGGGCCATAATAGTCATCCGCATTGATCACTATGCATTCAGCCGGCACTGCATCCCGGGCACTCCATAAGGCGTGCCCGGTTCCCCATGGTTTCTCCCGTGAACACGCCTTGCATCCCTCCGGTAAATCATCTGTCCGCTGCTTCACCAGTGATACTTTCAGGTCATGGGGCAACAACGGCACAAACTGCTTCAGAATGGCCTGTTCAATAAGGTGGTTGATGACCAAAACCAGCCGACGCACACCCAGGCGGTAAGCATCCATCACGCTGAAATACATCAACGGTTTGCCGGTGCCGGCAACCGTTGCCAGCTGTTTGTCACCACCAAAACGCCGGCCCAGGCCTGCCGCAAGGACGATCAGGCTGACCGGGAGCATGCTGTTACAATGCGTCATCTGCGAACAATAACACTGCCAGTGGGGAAAGTAATGCAGCTGAACTGGGTTGACTGGGCCATTATCGGCAGCTTCATATTCATGTCTCTTACTATCGGCATACTGGTCAGCCGTCGTGCCGGTGGTAACACCGAATCATTCTTCCTGTCCGGACGTAACCTGCCCTGGTGGTTGCTGGGCACCTCGATGGTAGCAACCACGTTTTCAACCGATACACCCAACCTGGTCACCAATATCGTTCGTACCAATGGCGTGTCCGGCAACTGGGTCTGGTGGGCCTTCCTTTTGACAGGTATGTTGACGGCATTTGTATACGCCCGGCTCTGGCGCAGCTCCAGTGTCATGACGGACCTCGAGTTTTATGAAATCCGTTACAGTGGGAGGGCTGCCAGCTTTCTTCGCGGTTTCCGTGCTATTTATCTTGGTTTGTTTTTTAACATGATGATCATGGCCGCGGTCACACTGGCCATGATCAAGATTGGCGCAGTCATACTGGGGCTCACTGCACTGCAAACCGTGCTGATCGCCGGTGTCGTGACTGCAATTTTCAGTGCTGCCGGTGGTTTTCTGGGGGTAATCCTCACGGACCTGATCCTGTTCGTGGTCAGCATGACAGGTGCAGTGGTGGCTGCTGTGGTTGCGGTGAATCACCCTGAGGTTGGCGGCCTGAGTGAACTACTGGTTCACCCGAACGTGGTTGGAAAACTGTCTATTCTGCCCGACTTTTCCAACACGGAACTGGTGATGGCTGTCTTTATCATTCCACTGGCCGTCCAATGGTGGAGTGTGTGGTATCCAGGTTCAGAACCCGGTGGTGGTGGTTACGTAGCCCAGCGTATGCTGGCGGCCAAAAATGAAAACCACGCCATCGGTGCGGTAGCCTTTTTCCAGTTCTGTCACTATGCACTTCGTCCCTGGCCCTGGATTGTCGTTGCACTCGCCTCCCTGGTGATATTTCCCGACCTCGACGCATTGCGCCAGGCTTTTCCTGACATGAACGAGTCGGTCATCGGTCATGACCTGGCCTACCCGGCCATGCTCACATTCCTGCCCCATGGATTGCTGGGACTGGTCATCGCATCGCTGATATCTGCCTACATGTCGACTATGTCCAGCCAGGTGAACTGGGGTGCATCATACGTGGTGAATGATTTCTACCGGCGCTTTATACGACCCGATGCAAGCGAAAAGGAGCTGGTGCTGGCCGGCCGCCTGACCACCGTGCTGCTGATGGTCATTGCCTGCACATTTGCACTTTACCTTCAAAATGCACTGCAGGCATTCAGTATTCTTCTGACCATCGGCGCGGGTACCGGATTATTGTTTATCCTGCGTTGGTTCTGGTGGCGGATCAACGCGTGGAGTGAGATTTCAGCAATGGTCATTTCTTTTGTCTTCGCCCTGTACTTTAACTTTGCCGACCTGCCGGGATGGAGCGACTGGCAAAAACTACTGGCTGGTGTTGTTCTAACCACAATCGGCTGGCTTATCGTCACCCTTGTAACCCCGGCCTCCCATCCAAAAATCCTGCGCGAATTTGTACGATTGGTGCAACCCGGTGGAAGGGGTTGGAAGAAAGTTAAACAGGAAGCCCGAATCGATGGTGATGAACTGGGAAGCAGTGCTGAAAAAGACCATCTGCCGGTAGCGCTGCTAAATGTGCTTTTCGCCTCGATCGCTGTTTACAGCGCCCTGTTTGCCATCGGCTACGGACTATATGGCAATACCATGCTGTGCGTGATACTGGCAGTGGTTTCTCTTTGCAGTGGCGCGCTGGTAGTACATTTGTGGCGTCAAACACAACAAGCTTGAATATCGGGTCAGAGTAAAGGGGCCAGATCAACTATTCTGACCCCGTTTTTTCGTACTATCCTTCAGCGATCGTGACAGCCTGTCCGGCTTGAATACGTTCACCACCCCGGGTAATGATCCGGTCACCCTGCTCCACGTTGCCGATGACTTCAACAAAACCACCCAGGCCAATTCCGGTCTCAACCGTGATCTTTTCGACCTTGTTATCACTGTTCACCCGCATGACATAAATATTGTTGCCACGTAAAACCAGTCCGTCACGTGGAATCGCAACCAACTCGCGGGGCTTACTGTTAGGCAGAGCTATCCGCACCGGACTGCCGATGATCCACGCCGGATCATTGGCAGCAATGCGGACCTCGAACATACGTGAACGGTCATCACCAACAGGAATGACATAACTGACCGGGCTCAGGGATTCACGATCACCGTGCTCCACTGACACCTGCATTCCTTCCCATATCCAGCCGGCCACCGAAAGCGGTGCCTGTGCCCTGATTTCGCGGTGTTCGGTGTCAACCAGACGCGCAACCTGTGCGCCACGGTTAACAAATTCGCCAGTCTGTACCACCCTTTCCACGACGATGCCGGGGAAGGGGGCCAATACCTCTGTCTGCCTGATACGGCGCTTTATCTGGGCAATGGCTACCTCTGCCCGCTTGATTTCCTGCCGGGTCATATCCAGTTGTGATTGCGCCTCATCAAGTTGAGTCGCCGCAGCATTATTACTGTCCGCAAGCTTTTGAAAACGCTGCAGGCTGCTATCACGGTATTTAAGCTGTGATTTCAGACTAAGCAGCTGAGCCTCACTATCGGCCAGATCCAGGCGTAAATCCTCCGCATCAATACGTGCGATGGCTTCTCCCTGTGCTATACGGGAACCAACATCCGCCACCCAGGTGATACGGCCATCCGTTTCTGCGGCAATACGTGCGTCATTCTGACTAATCACGGTTCCGGAAACCCAAAGGGTTGCTGAAAATGTGTCACGTTGAGCCGTTTCGACCATAACGGGTGATGTCGGAGCCTCCTGTTCAGCATTGTCAGCCCATGAAACCAGGGGAAACAGACATACAGCAAGTACAATTTTAGTGTAACGATTCATTCCAACCTCCTTGATCAGGCCACGGATTCCAACGTGGTCCCATGCGCCGTTTCCGGTGCAATAGTTTCTACCTGCTTTGCCTTGCCGAGACGCAGCATGCAGGGTAATAGTAATAATGTGAAAATCAGGCTAAAGGACATGCCGCCTACAATTGAAGCCGCCAGCCCGCGATAGATGACGCTACCCTCACCGGGCAGGAGCAACAGCGGCAGCATGCCAAATATGCTGGTCAGCGTACTCATGAAGATCGGCCGCAAACGGATTCGCAAGGCATGTTCAACGGCCTCGTGGCGGCCCATTCCCTTGCGTTCAGCCTGGCGGGTCTGATCCACCAGCAGAATCGCGTTATTGACCACCAGGCCCAGCAAAATGATAAAGCCAATCATGGTCAGCAGGTCCATTGGCTGAAAAACAACCAGGTTCAATGTCCGGATGGCGATAATGCCACCAACCCCTGCCAGCGGTATGGTCATGATCACAAGTGCGCTGTCTTTGGGTGAACGGAACAGACCTGCCATCAGTAAAAACAGGATAAACAGGGCCATGACAAAGTTCCGGCCCATGGTCTGAATGGCCTCGGTCAGGCTGTCAGCACTGCCACCGTACTGAATTGAGCCGTCGGCGGGTAACACCGCACGCAGACCGGGCTCGACCTCCGACTTAATTTGTGCGATGGCAGTTTCCAGTGAAACATTGTCAGGGGGGCTCAGGTTGACACTTACCGTGCGTCTGCCATTGACCCTTCTTACCTGGCCGGGGCCGGTTGCCCGCTCAACAGAAACCAACTCACCCAACGGCACCACTTCGCCACTGGGTGTCATGATAGGTGTTGTAGACAGTTGCTCGGGAGTTTCCCAGCCATCGGCCCGCATGATGATATCCATGCGGTTCTCACCATTGAAATATTCACCCAACCAGAGGCCATTACCGAGGGTCCGGACCAGTGATGCAACACCACGCCGGTCCATACCCACTTCGTTGATACGCGCATCATCCGGAAACACCCGAAGTTCAGGCTCAGCCAGTTCTATGCTGGGAAAGGTCTGGACGTTTGCGCCTTCAAACGACTCTCTTAATTGAGACTGGGCCTCGCCCGCTGTTGCATATAAACCGGTCTGGTCAGCTGACTGTATATGCATGGAAATATCTCGACCGCCGCCAAAGCCACCGAACAGATTACCCTGCATCGCAAAGCCCTGGAAATCCGGGATATCCACCAGTACTTCAGTCCTGACGATTTCCAGTAATTCACCTACCCGGCTCTGATCCAGTGCCCGTGCACCGATGGTGCCGCCGCCCGGCCAGGTCAGAATGTAATAGTTCTTCAGGGCCGGCTCTTTAACACCATCCATATACGGCTGGAGACGATCAACCAGCTTGCTAATGATTTCTTTTTCATTGGTCTCAATATTTGAACCGGGAGGAAACTGCAAAAAGGCATCAACCGCGTCGCGTTTCACCGGCGGCAAGTAATCCATTTGCGGGAAAAGCAGCCAGGTTGCCAACAGGGGAGCTGACACCAGGCTGACAATCAACACGAACCGTCGGTTTCCCGTCGCACTGATTTTCATTAATGAGTGTGCTAACCGCGACCAGGTCTGTGATGGGTCCTTGGCCAGCTTTTTCGGTTTCAGCCAGCTTCCGGCTACCGTGGGGAGAATGGTCAGTGCCACTACCAGAGAAATCACCACCGCGATTGATATGGTCAAGGCAAGGTCCGCAAACAGTTGTCCTTCCACGTCCTCAAGGAACAATACCGGTAGGAAAATGGCCACGGTGGTGGCGGTGGATGCAAGCAAGGCACCCTGCACCTGGCTGGTACCGGCCAGGGCGGCGATCGACGGAATTTCTCCACGCTCACGAAGACGTAGAATGTTTTCCGAAACGACAATAGCCGCATCAAGAACCATGCCCACCGCAAAAGCCAGTCCTGCCAGGGAAATGACATTCAGGCTACGCCCGGTCAGATCGAGCACGATAAATGTAGACAATAAGGAAATCGGTATGGCAGTGGCAATTAGTATGGTGGCACGGGTGTCGCGCAGGAATAGCCACAGAACTCCTATCGCAAATAATATTCCCAGCAACAGGTTGCTGGTCACCATGTTAACTGCCCGTTTGATAAATACGGAGGCATCAAATGACTGTTGAATGTCCAGACCTGCACCGGCCAGCGGACCTTCACGTAACTCGGCAACGGCCTCTTTAACCAATGTCAGGGTGCCCAGTACGTTCGCACCATTGGCCCGGTCGACCCTCAGGCTCATGGCCGGATTACCATTCTGGATGGCTATCTGTGTTTTCTTCCCGCGTGCGACCTGTACATCGGCGATATCGCCCAGCCGGATCGGCCGACCTTCGCGCCATTCCAGGATCAGATCCTTGAATTGCAATGGATCGTAGCGACCCTCAAAACGCAGCGTGTACTGGCGTCGGCCAACGTCTACAAACCCACCTGAAACATCGGTAGAACGACTGGCCCGCGCCGCCACTGATCCCAGTTCAATACCGTACTCGGCAGCCCTGTACGGATCGATGGTGATCTGCAGTTCTTCCGCTGCACCCGCATTGATTTCAACACCGGCCACGCCATCGATGGACTCAATTTTTGGCTTCACCGTATCCATGATGAACTGGCTGTAATCTTCGATGCTGCCTTCGGTTCCGGGCAATAGCTGTACAAAGAACCAGCTCAATGCCTGGTTGGCACCACCTCCGCCTCCGCCCAAATTGACAACCGGTGGATCAGAATCAGCAGGCATCGAAGGCAAGCGGTTCAGCCTGCCAATGACTTCCATCAGTGTGGCCTGCATATCAGTACCCAGCGTGAACTCCATGTTAATCCAGGCGCCGCCATTGAATGCGTTTGAGGACATGACCTCCATACCCGGCATACCCTGCAAAACCTCCTCCATCGGATCGAGAATTTCTGACTCAACCTCTTGCGGCGATGCCGCACGCCAACCTGCAAAGACGCTGATTTGTGGCAGATCGATTTCGGGGAAAAGTTGTACCGGAAGTCCTTTGAGGCTGAACAGGCCAAACAAGGTAATGATGGCCACTGCAACGGCGACACCGGCAGGATTTTTAACGGCTCTTTCAGTAATGCTCATCGCCTTTTACTACTCCCTGAATTTTTATCTGTTTCCAGATTGGACGCTTCAAATACGGCGAACGTTACCAATCCACTTTTGTGGTAAAGAGGTTAGAGCCTTAAGCTCTCAATTGGTTGTGACCAAAGTCATGTATTGCGTTGACCTGTTACCTGGCGGCGGTGAACCGAGCCAGGCCGGAGGCTCATCAGTACAACGAACCCGTTTAGCCAGTAGAACTGCCCTGCGCAAATCGCCATGAAGACACTTGAGTGACACCCGTGCTGGGGCTAAACTCTCATTGTCACTAGGAAGAACGGGGTCAATGGTCTCCGGAAGGTCCCAACTGACCAGCAGCGATATCGGTTGCTCTACCGAATTGTGCTATGACTTCGTGCTTTGTTAATGCTGCCCGCATAACGGCTGGAGGTTACCCTTGAATATATTAGTCGCTGTCGATCTGTCACCAGCAACCGATTCAGTTGTCGAAGCAGCACGCGGTGTCGCGGAACTCACCGGAGTAAGCATATATATTTTGCATGTCGTGGAAACTGAACCGGATTTCATCTGTCCTGAAGGTGATCCGGAAACCAGGCGAAAAAGGACAGCCAAGGAATTCCCCATGGAATACGGTCGCGTGCAAGCGCTGGCTAGCAAGTTACTGGATGACGGGCTGGATGTTTCGGCAATATTGGTTTGTGGTTCCGGTGTGGAAACTACGCTGAAAGAAGCCGAAATTCTGGAAGCCGGTTTGATCGTCATCGGAACCCATGGACATGGTGCTGTCTACGATGTACTGATTGGCAGTTACTCAGCCGGTATTATCCGTAAATCAAAACTACCGGTGCTGGTTGTGCCTGTTCGTAACATCTGAACTCCTGGAAGGCGGAAACCCTCCCGACCTCCCGGTAGAGCATTTAAAGTACCGACCTCCGGTGCTTATGCCTCTCCTATAACTGGATCGCTTTCCACGGACACGTTCCCGAATATTGTTTGTCTTGATTTTTAGCCCATTGGGCCCCCTTTTCGAGTGATTGCAGGCTTTAACTGATCTGGATCAAGTAAAGACATTGTTTGCTTTTAAATGCTATTGCGAATCATTCTCATTTGCATTACGATCCCTGCATCGATTTTTCAGACGACTTAAAAGGCCACTCAAAATGTGCTTCAAGAAAAAAGCAGGGATGATATTAATTACACTTGCGACTGTTCTACTAATTAGTGCACCAACGGTTCATGCCGAAGTAAGCAATGCTGAATTGCTGGCCAGACTCGAATCCATGCAACAGCAGATTGATGATTTAAAGCTCGAGCTTGCACAGACAAAAAATCAAACCGATGAAACCGACGCCAAGGTCGAGGCAGTTGCCGAAGTGATGGAAGCAGCGCCACCACAAGTCGTTGAAGCCAGAAAAACGACCATTGGAGGATACGGCGAACTTCATTACAACAACCTGAGTGCCAACGACCCTTCCAAAGATGTTGAAATGCTTGACCTGCATCGTTTCGTGCTGTTTTTTGGTCATCAATTCAATGACAGGACCCGGTTTTACTCAGAAGTTGAAGTCGAACACGCCTTAGTTGCAGACACCGGTGGAGATACACCGGGCGAAGTGGAAATTGAACAGGCGTTTATCGAGTTTGACCTGCGTCAGAATCTGTACGCCAAGGCGGGTGTATTCCTGATTCCCGTTGGTATCCTTAATGAAACACATGAACCGGACACATTTTACGGTGTGGAGCGCAATGATGTAGAGAGCATCATCGTTCCCGGTACCTGGTGGGAAGGTGGTGCCGGTCTCAATGGCCGCTGGGGTTCCGGCTGGAATTGGGATCTGGCGTTTACCTCCGGTTTAGAAATGTCAACCACCGGCAGCAATGCATTCAGAGTCCGCAGTGGACGCCAGAAAATAGCCAAGGCAGTCGCCAGCGATGGTGCGGTTACCGGGCGTCTGCGCTACCTTGGGGTTCCCGGCCTGCAAGCCGCAGTCACCGTCCAGTACCAGTTTGATCCATCCCAGGTCTCAAATGACGGTTTGGACAGCGGCACCCTGATGGAAGCTCATGTCGATTATCAGCGCAATGGCTTTGGCCTGCGTGCACTCTACGCCCGCTGGGATTTCTCAGGCGATGCAGTGGAAGCAGCTGATGCAGACACCCAAACCGGCTGGTACATAGAGCCCAGTTACCGCATGAACGAAAAGGTCGGCTTCTATGCACGTTATGAAGATGTCGATGCGGCCCGTGCCCAGGATAAGTTCAACCAGTGGGAAGTGGGACTTAACTGGTGGCCGGCCAAAAACGTCGTCATCAAGTTTGATTACCGGGATCGCAGTCATAATCTGGACAGCCAGAACGGCAGAGACTTCACCGGGTTTGACGTGGGACTGGGCTACAGCTTTTAAGCGATGCTGAAAGCCTGGAGAAAAAGTTTTGTTTTACTGATCTTGACCCTGTCGTTGCCGGCACTGGTTTTCGCTGATACGGTTTATGAAACCGAATTGGAATTCCTGTCCCGTGCATTCACTGATTCGCCGCCTGAGCCCAATCTCCTCTGGCTCAGCGGCGAAAGAAAATCAGCTGTCCGGCAACTACTTGGTCATGATTACTCCGCCCTGCGCTTGCGTTATTGGTGTCAGGTCGGTCGTTCCGCCTGGATTCTTGATGAAATTGGCAAAGAATTACCCATTACTGTGGGTATAATCGTTGAGAACAATTACATTAAGAACCTTCGGGTTATGACTTATCGTGAAAACCGGGGTGGCGAAGTTGCAACAGCTGCTTTCACCGATCAATTTATAAATGCTGAACTGGAGGAGAGCAACAGGCTCAACGTTAGAATTGATGGTATTTCGGGTGCAACACTATCCGTGCAATCCCTGACCCGCCTGGCGACCATGGCTCTATACCTGCACACTGAAAGCAACTGCAGCAATGAATCTTAAAAAGCTCAGGGCATCAAAAGCACGCCGCCTCCACCGCTCGCTTGGTGCTGGTGCCGCAATCTTCGTTATTTTTATGGTGCTCAGCGGCCTGGCGATCAACCATTCAAATGATCTAGGTCTTGATCAGCGACATGTATCGCAGTCGTTTCTGCTCGACTGGTACGGGCTTGGTAAGCCAGAGCGTATTCAAAGCTTCGCAGTTGGCGACGACTGGCTGAGTTTTGCCGGTTCACAGTTGTATCTCAATGAAAAGCCCGTCGCGACCATTTCAGATGGCGTTGGTGCGGTTTCCAATGGCGATATTTTGATTGCCGCAGATAGCGACGAATTACTGCTGCTTGATCATGATGGAAACCTAATAGAAAGAATTCAATGGGAACCCATTGGAGCGGCACCGATTGAGTCAATCGGTCTGCATGAGAACACGATGGTGTCGGTGAAATCAGCGGGTCAGCTTTGGCTGGCTGATACTCAAATGCTGAACTGGCAGCAAGCCGACGATGCCAGCCCTGGCCCGCTATGGGTGACTTCAGAGCCTGCACCTGATGGCCTTCAAGAGTCTGTCACAGCATCATATCGCGGCGAAGGCCCGAGCCTGGAACGGCTGCTGCTGGACCTCCATAGCGGGCGTATATTCGGCACAATCGGTATTCTTGTTTACGACCTGTTGGCCCTGGCCCTGGGTTTTCTATCGATCAGCGGCCTGGTCTTGTGGTTTCGCAGCCGTCGCAATGGCAAACCCACATAGGTCTACAGCCGACATGGATGGTTTCATGGATGTATTGATCTGGTGCAAAACTGACACAATCGCGCCGCACATACCCCGGGGCACCGTCTCGACCGCTTCGCGGCCTCACCTTGTCCATGTGCTTGTATGGTAATTCCAGTCTTTTTTCGGGATGATTAAAGACG
>Ga0055584_100004229_pt1 | contig 14092 bp, 11 predicted proteins | sample OSDHelmetaG_FD_58716 | JGI IMG/M metagenome (GOLD analysis project Ga0055584, IMG submission 58716) | Pelagic marine sediment microbial communities from the LTER site Helgoland, North Sea, for post-phytoplankton bloom and carbon turnover... | ecosystem: Environmental > Aquatic > Marine >... | reverse complement strand
ACACGGTTAAAGTGATATCCTATACCAGTCTGGAAATCGATCATTGAGCACCGAGCTAAGGTATACTCTGGATATCCTGATTGTTCAAAAAGCTTTGTGACCGTTTTGTATTCACCTTTCTCTGCTCTATAACTGTCAATCACATATCTGATTCCACCGACCAAAGTGATTTTTTTACTTATAGCATGATTAAATTGAACTCCTCCATTTAAATTTAGTGGACTTCTTTTGCCCAAAGCTGTTTTAGAAGATTCGAGGCCAGCATTTATAACAAATGAGAATTTTTTATGGTCGAATGTCTCTATTTTGCCAAAATCAACTAGTTTTGGATTAGAAAACTTAGGTTGATTTGAATTGAGCGGTGTCAGTAAAATATGAGATAGAACTGGAAGATTCTCTTCTTGTTCTGAAACATCTAGAGATTCTTTCTTATTATGACCAGGATCGATATTCATTGCATTCAAGTTTGGTGACTGGCTGCTTTGGTTTTCCTTGATTAAGAATGAATTGTCTAATAAGTGATTTCCTTTTTGCGAGAAGTGAATGTTATTTATTGAATTGGAATTTCTTACAATATTGGATAAGCCTGAAGTATTAAGAATAGAAGTTTCTAATTGATATTCAATAGTCTCTTCATTTGATTCTATTTCTGATTTCTTATTCGGCAATTGTGAATCTTTATATAAAGAAGATTTGGGAATCGAAGCCTCATCATTTAACTGCGAATATTCTTCTTTTTGAATGTTTTCAGAAATTCCTATTTCGTGTGTTGTTATAGATTCCTTTATACTAGAATTTGAGCTATAAATACCGTATCCAATTAAAATAATGAAAATCAGTGATAATGAACTCCATTTCAGCCAGATAATGGGAGTTCTTCTTCTTTCATCATCTAGCATCTTTTCTAACTCTTTCCAATTGGCAGGATCATATGGATATTGCTGGTCACCTGCTTTCTTCCGAAACTCCTCTTCTAAATATTTGTATGTGTCCTTTTCAGCCATTATGCAACCATCATTTTATCTCGAACCATTGATCTGAGCTTTTCTTTTGCTCTACTCAAATTTGACTTGGATGTTCCTATACCTATACCCAGTTGTTTAGCTATTTCTTCATGTTTATAGCCATCAATTACAAATAAATTGAATACAGTGCGGTATGCTGTGGGCAGAAGGTTGACGATTTTTAATATTTCGTCAAAACTCATTTTTGCAATTACCGTTTCGTCGATACTGTAGTGTGCTGACTCCTCAAGTTCTGCATGTAAAGCCACTTTTTTATTCTTTTTGATATGGTCCAAAGCTGTATTTACCATGATAGTTTTTAACCATGGCTTAAAGTCGTAGTCAGTGTTGAATTTATCAAGGTGCTTAAATATTTTGAAAAACCCTTGATTCATTACTGATTTTGCTTCTGAACTATCACGAACGTAGCGTGCACAGATGCTCATCGAGTACGAATAATACTGCATATAAAGCTGGTTTTGCGCCTTGCGGTTATCTCTGCGACATTCTTTAATAATATTATTTAGTTGAGAGTCCAGTTTTCTTTTGTTTTTAAACTACTGTTCTATGTGGTAATTACCTTTAGATTGATAAAAAGGTTGCGTTGATTAATTGTTAAAGTTTAAGTCTACATGACTTACCTATACTATTTAATAGTATCGCGGACATAACCTAAAAAAAAGAAAGCCCAACTGCTCTAAATTTGCCTTCATTTTTCTTATTTCCTATGATATGTAAGACATTTTTAACTTTGTACTATCTGATAATGAACTGATTTGAAAAATAGTCTTGGCAAAAATTTATTTTTTGATCTAAAAATGGGTCTATATGGAGCTGTAATAATGGCCTTTATAGTATATCTCATAAATGCAGATCATGATCCAGCAGGGGCGTTGACCGCTGCTGCTAAGCAGTTCGTATATACGTGCATTATGGGCGGAGTTTTTACTAAAATGGTAGAAAATATTGCTATCAAATGGGAAGATAAATGGACTTCATTGATTCTTGCTGTTGTTATTCCTTCCCTTATAACAATAGCATTTACTTATTTCATGCACACTTTAAGAGGCACACCCGAGCCTCTAAATTCTACTGTTCCGACAACATTAACTGCACCAATAAGCTTTTCGGTTTGGGCATATTTAAAAAGATCTGAATTGGAGCATCAGACAACTGAAAATTTTGTTTAGCGTCTAACTATCGCTTTCTCAATTCTTTTTTCAAAATCTTTCCGGTTGCACTCATTGGTAAAGCATCTATGATTTCTACCAATCTAGGATACTTATATGCAGCTAAATTTTCTTTAGTCCACTCTTTTAATTCTGAAGAAGAAAGATCAGCTCCTTCATTCAATACTGCATAAGCTTTGATCTCTTCACCCATTTTATCATCAGGAATACCAATCACTGCTACTAAGGACACATCAGGATGTTTAATCATAGTTTCTTCCACTTCTCTAGGATAAACATTAAGCCCGCCTCTGATGATCATGTCTTTTGTACGATCCACTATGAAATAGTATCCATCTTCATCCTTGATAGCAACATCCCCAGAATAAAGCCATCCATTCTTAAGCGTTTTGGCATTAGCTTGAGGTTTGTTGTAATATCCCTTTGTTACATTATGTCCTTTGTAGATTAACTCCCCTCTTTCTCCTGTAGGAACTTCGTTTCCTTCATCATCCACCACTTTCACACTTACTCCCCATACTTCTTTACCTACCGAACCAGGCTTTCTAGGAATATCTGTTCTATTGAAGGTAACTATAGGGGACCCTTCACTCATTCCATATCCTTCTAAAATTGGAACATTAAATCTTTTTTCAAAATCTTCTAGAACAGCTAATGGTAGGGATGCTCCTCCTGATACCGCTATTCTTAAAATTTTGGAAATGGAATCGTAATCAAATTTTGGTTCACTGTAACTGTTCAACCCCCAATACATAGTTGGTACACCAGCAAACACTGTAACTTTATGTTTTTGCATTAAGTCAAATACATCTTCTGCTTCGAATCTTGGAAGAAGTATTATATGTGCCCCTCTATATATTCCTGAATTCATAATACATGTCATGGCGAAAATGTGAAAAAGAGGCAATACACAAAGTAGCACATCATCCTTGGAGGCTTGAAACAAATCAGCAGACAAAACTGCATTGCAGAACAGGTTTGAATGAGTAAGTTCGGCCCCTTTAGGTCTACCAGTTGTACCTGAAGTATATATGATCACTGCGCTTTCATCAGCACCTGTCATCACAGATTCAAGTGTAGGAGACTGCCCTGCCATGAGACTTCCCATTGTAGGAATTCCATCTATTGGAGAAGCATCTGTTGGTTTGACGGTAATGGCAAATAAATGCTCACAACTGTCAGTTTCACTAAAACCAGCATGTCCCATTTCTAACATGGGTAAGTCAGGTGTTCCTATAAAACAGAAATACGCTTTGGCATCACTATCTGATAGATGATATGCAATTTCATCTTTTTTAAGTAATACACTTAGAGGAACTACAGTTGCTCCAGCCTTCAAAATACCAAAATACGCAATAGGGAAATACGGCAAATTGAGACAACTTAAAGCTACCTTGTCCCCTTGATTGATGCCCTTTGATATTAATCCGTTTGCAACTTGATTCGCTGCACCATTGACTTGAGCGTAAGTGAGAGTTGTTTCGCCAAATGTAAAAGCAGGAGCACTAGGAGTGGAAGCTGCTGTAGCTTCTAATAGTACAGATAAATTGAGCATAATTGTCTTCTTTTTTAATTGATCTCTTTATTAACAAGTCCAAGAATAAACATATTTTTCAAAAATGGTAGATAGCTTAGAAAAAGATAATACCGATATAATAATTAACACAAAAAACTGGGTAGAAGAGTTCGTAATTGGACTCAGTTTATGTCCTTTTGCAAAAAGCCCTTTTGAAAATGGTAGCGTCAGGATTGTGGAATCTTCTTCAATCCTTATTGATAAGTGGGCAGAGACTTTTATAAAGGAATGTAATGCAATAGTTCAGACGGATATAAAATCCCTTTCTAATACACTAATTGTTTTTCCATATGGATTGGAAGACTTCTATTTCTTTCTCGATATTTTAGAGACATTTCAAGAGATGTTAGAAAAATCGCAGTTAGATGACACCATTCAATTGGCTTCTTTTCATCCTCATTATCAATTTGAAGGTGTTGAGGTAGATGATGTTAGAAATTATACCAATCGATCACCATATCCAATAATTCATTTGTTGAGAGTAATCGAAGTAGAAAATGCAATAGTTCATCATGGTAATACTGATGAAATACCAATACGCAACCAGAGTCTTATGCAGAAAATAGGAAAGAGAAAAATTATAAATACATATCTTTTGAAATACGAAAAAAAGAAAAATTCTGAATGATTAGAAAATAGTAAATGTTTTAGTTGCCTTGATTTTGAGTTGCTATATCATTTAAAATCAAAAGACTATCATCTCTGATTGTACCAAATATGCCACCCAATTTATAATTGTCATATCCAAGAAAGTAGAGCCCTTTTCGATTTCCCTGCCCGATCTTTTCTTTTGGCAAATTATTATGATCTAACAATCCGTCAGTGGATTCTAAATAGTCTTGCACATCTGCTCTATATCCAGTGGCAAGGATTATTGCATCATAAGACTCAGAAACACCATTAGTGAATATTACTCCATCTGATTTGAATTCTTTAATACCTGGATGCACTTTTATTTTTCCTTGTTTAATGGCCTTTGCAGTTCCAATATCTATTACAGGTGTTTTACCTGTTTCCTTGAGTTGGGCAGCTGGGTGCATTTTTGATACTCTTAGGCCATATTTAGACATATCACCTATGATTACCTTTCTGATCTGCGTCCCTAACCAGTCGCCTAGCCCAAAAGGAAGTTTATCCAATTTTCTAGCTGTTAGTTGAACAGGCTGTCCGTTCACATCTCTTGGAATGAGTCCAACTTCACCTCTGACTGCAAGGTGAGTTTCCACATCATGTTCTGTCAGATCTAAAGCAACCTCTGCCCCTGTATTTCCCATTCCTATTACTAGAACTTTTTGGTTTTTATAAGGTAAAGGATTTTTATAATTCCTACTATGAATTATACTTCCTTTGTACTGATCTTTTCCTGGCCAATCAGGAATATTCATATTTCTATTTACACCTGTAGCTATAATCACATTTTTAGCTATTATATCTTTTCCCGTGTTTGTTTTTACAAGCCAATTATCGGTCTTTTTCTTTAAAGATTTGACTTCTGTATTAAAGTGAGGACGGATACTAAATGTTTGAATATAATTTTGAAAATATTCCACCAATTTGGCTCGAGGAACATAAACGGGATAGTCGTCTGGGAAGTCCATGTGAGGCAATGCAGAAAGTTGTTTTACAGTGTGTAGATGTAGTCGGTCATAATGGTTGTGCCATGCCACTGCCACTTTATCTGACTGCTCTAATATTTCATAATCAATACCCGTGGAACTAAATCTTCCTGCCATAGCAAGTCCTGCAGGCCCTGCTCCAATAATCAAATAACTGGTCTTCATTTTTTAGATGTTTTTAGAGTTTGTTTAATGAAATTTAATTTGACTCTTTTCACTTTTACTTTGGTGAATGTAATTACAAAAAGTCGATTTCAAGATATATCTATGTGGGCAATGGGTTCAAATTGGTTTGGAACTCCACGGCTATTTGTTTACTCATATTTGATTGATGGATTATTGATAGATACAGGCCATCCAAATATTCAAAAACAGTTTTTAGATGTTCTAGATTCTGAGAGTATTGATAAATGTGTCATTACTCACCATCATGAAGACCACTCTGGAAATGCAAATGCGCTTCAAAGAAAGATGGAAATTGAACTATTCGCTTCCCCTAAATGTGTAAATATTCTTAGAAACCCTCCACGAGTATCCCCAATTCAACATACTACTTGGGGTCAAAATGAGAAGGTAGAATTAACATCACTGGATTTAGAAAGCAGAGTGAAAACTAAAAAATATACATTCGATATTATAGAGACTCCTGGTCATGCTGAGGATATGATTTGTCTTTTTGAGTCTAATGAAGGGTGGTTGTTTTCAGGAGATAATTTTGTGAATACTTTTATCAATGTGTTTATGGATAATGAAAATATATCAGAACAAATAGAGTCATTGAAGAAAATTCTTAGGCTAGATTTTGATGTGCTTCTTTGTAGCCATTACCCTCAGTTTAGAAATGGAAAAGCCCACATTCGTTCAAAATTGAATTTTTTACTAGATTTTTACGGAAGAGTTAGTGAAGAGTATCAGAAAGGCTCAGATGAGAGTGAAATTCTAAAGGCTTTAGAAATGAAAAAGTGGGGTATAGCTCGGATTCTATCTTTAGGTAAGCTGAGCCAAGTCAACATGGTGAGATCAGTTGTTAGAAGTCTAAACGTGACATAATTCTACCCTTATATGCATTTAATAAATTTTTGAGTCGCCTTTTGATAACTTAAGAGATATTCTGAAACTAAGATTTGTACTTACCTTAATTGCTCGAAGCATAACAATGATTCATTATGAATAAAAAAACATGGATTACTCTAAGCATTGTACTCTTATTAGTTGCTGGGTGGTGGAGCTATAAAACTTTGATGCCTTCTGCACCGAATCTAGACGATGTACATAATCCTGTAGAAAACAGGGCGATCAAGGACTGGGAAGAGGAAGAAAAAAAAGTGTTAAAGTCTTCATTAAAGAATGCATATTTCGGAGACCTACATGTGCACACGAAGTATTCATTTGATGCTTATATAGGAGGTGTTACAGCAGGACCTGAGGAGGCTTACCAGTTTGCAAAAGGACAAACGGTGAAAGTATTAGATGATCAAGTTAAAATTGTAAGACCTCTTGATTTTGCTGCAGTGACGGATCATTCAGAATATCTCGGAGAAATGTATAGCACCCAGACAAGGGGTGTATCAGGATATTACACGATACCCTCCATAATGCTTAGAGATATAGGCCAAGACACTGCCAAGCAGAGAGCCTTTTTCAGAAGGATGGCAAGTGTTGCCATCGGTGACGGCAATGAACCTCGTATTCATCCTAATTTTTTCAAAGGGTTCAAGACGACTTCTATGGCTTGGGATAAAATTATTACAGCGGCTGAAAATCACTATAAGCCAGGAGAGTTTACTACGTTCATAGGATATGAGTGGTCTCTTGGAGGCTCAGGAGCCCATCTCCACAGAAATGTGATTTTTAAGGATGGGGTGATTCCACGATATCCCATTAGTGCTTTTGAAGCGGATAATGAACTTAAAATGTGGGAGTCTTTAGAAAATTATAGAAAATCAGGGTCGACAGTAATGGCAATTCCACACAACAGTAATTTGAGTCACGGATTAACATTTTCTAATACACAACCAGATGGTTCTGCAATAGATATGGATTATGTTAAAACAAGAAATAAAAATGAACCCTTAGCAGAGATTCACCAAGCGAAGGGTAATTCCGAAGTGCACCCTGCTATATGGACAGAAGATGAATATTCGAATTTTGAAATTTATAAAGAGGAAGAAAACCCTGATCCAAATAATTTTTTAAGACATGTCCTTAAGCGTGGACTGAAGTATAAGGAAGAATTTGGAGTCAATCCATATGAATATGGATTAATAGGAAGTACCGATACACATAATGGCACTCCGGGTAATACTGAAGAGGACGATACTTATCAAGGAAATCATTTGAATATTGATAAAACTCCAGAAGCAAGAAGTACTTCGAGTTGGATACTTAAAAACAATTTGAAAACTGCAGATGCTACAAACCCTGGAGGGCTTATCGGTGTCTGGGCAAGAGCTAATACAAGACCAGAGATTTATGAATCATTAGAAAAGAAAGAGACTTTTGCAACTAGTGGGAATCGAGTGAAAGTTAGATTTTTTGGGGGAAAGGAATTTGACGAGAATTATGATGATTATGAAAAAATGGTGGTAGATGGTTACCTCAAGGGAATTCCAATGGGTCAATATTTAGGCGAAATTGCGGATCGACCTCAATTTGTTATATGGGCTGCAAAAGATCCCGAAGGAGCTAATATCGATAGAATACAAGTGATTAAAGGTTGGTATGAAGATGGTAAGCTTATGGAGAATATCATAGATGCTGTCGTCAGCGAGAAAGAGTTTGGTTCAGCTTCCGATGTGGTCAATTTCTCCACAGGAGAAATCAATCCAGAATTTGGATCTGCAGTCCTGAGTACAGTTTGGGAGGATGAAGAATTCAACCCAGAACATCATGCATTTTACTATCTGCGAGTGCTGGAAGTTCCAACAGTTAGGTATACTCATTGGGATAATATAAGATATGGTACTGAGTACCCTGAAGATCTAAGAAAAACTATTCAAGAAAGAGCATGGTCGTCACCTATTTGGTATCTACCGTCTAAGAACAATTTGAAATGAGCGTATTACTTACAGGAGGAATAATCGGCGGTATAATAGGTGGATTGGGTGCAGCCTATTATTCAATTATCAAAAAACCCCATGGCTTCGTGGAATTCAAGACTGGACTAGTGTTAAAATTCACACCAGAATTTAAAGCTGGATCTAATCTCATCAATCTAAGGAATGCCTATGACGATATTTCTTTAAAAGAAGTGAGGAAAAGAAAATTGACTGCCGACAATGAACAAATTAGCATTCCAACAAGGCATGGAGACGTTAAAAGTGAGGCATTTAAAGTTGCGGATGCAGAAAATAGGCCACTAATAGTTTTTATACATGGTGGAGGATGGTGTATTGGTAGCATAGATAGCCATAGAGAACAATGTATAAGAGTTAGTCAATCTTCAGGTTTATCTGTTCTTTCCCTAGAGTACTCTTTAGCTCCTGAATATCCTTATCCTCATGCTCTTGAAGAATGTCAAGATGCTGTAGAATGGATATTGAATAATAAAGAATTTCAATTTTGTGACTCTAGTAGAATCATCCTTATGGGAGATAGTGCCGGAGGTAATTTAAGTATAGCTGTCACCTATGATAGATTAAAAAAAGATGGTGCTAAAGGTATAGTGGAAGTTGTTCCAATTTATCCGGCTACAGACTGCCATAGTGAAAAAGGGGGCTCTTTCACAGATTTTGAGAAAGGATACTACCTTACTAAAATACTGATGGACACCTTTAATGAAGGATATTTTAAGAACGGAGGCGATACTACCTCTCCAATGGTTTCACCACTTCTTCATGATGACTTTGAAGGGTTTCCTGATACTTATCTCATCACTGCAGGATATGATCCATTAAGAGATGAAGGTGAAGCTTTTGCAGAAAAGCTAAAAAATAAAGGTATCAATGTATTTGTGAAGAGGTATGAGGGCGCTGTACACGGCTTTTTTGCACTTGCTCTTTTTGGTAAAAAAGGACTTAGTGCTGCAAAAGAAATGGGAGAGTATTTGAGAAAGAAGTATAACTGATTAACAAAAATATTAGATTGTCTTTTTCTGTATTATAGTTCTATGAGGATATGGGATCTCAATTCCTACATTGTCAAATCTTAGTTTAATACTTTCATACAATTCACAACCCATCACGAATGCATCAGAAGCATTATTAGCCCAGGCCCACGCTCTTAGCTCAACAGCATATTCACCTAGATTTATTACCCTAACTGTAACAGGAGAATCTCCATTTTCTTTCTCAATAGGATCTCTCTGATCAAGGAATAAAGGATGATTGATGACTTCTTCTTGTATAATGGCACGAGCTTTCGAGATATCTGATTCATAGCTAATGTTAAAATCTAAAAATTTGCATTTCTCATCATCGCCATGATCTGAATTGATAATAATCTCATCACTGATAATAGTATTAGGTATGATAATTCTTTTATTTTCAAAATCTCTAATTACGGTATGCCTTAGTGTAATGTCTTCTACGATCCCAGAAAGATTTCTCACTTTCAGTCTATCGTTAATTCTGAAAGGCTTAAAAAGCACCAAAAAAATTCCGCTTATCACATTGCTTAAAGCATGTTGAGCAGCAAAACCCACAGCCAACGCAAGGACTCCAGCACCAGCCAATAGCGAATTGGCTAGAACTCGTAATTCTGGAATCTTATAGATTGCAATACTGAATCCTAAAGTATAAATCAGGGCAATTACTGTATGTCTGATGAATAAGTAATTAGTAGGATCGCTGTGTAGGTCTTCGCTGGATTTTGCAATTACCCTTTTGAATATTTTATTAACCCCAATTGCCAAAAGAAAAGTAACTGCGATTATTGCAATAAAAATTGTCCAATGATATACTGAATCTGGAATGCCCATGAGTGTAAAATTAGATTATAATTATGAGCTAAATGCGTTTTATGTTTGAAGAGTTTTATGTCAACATATGTGATTTATAATGAAGCATTTTCAGATTTTCCTAATTCTACTTGGCTTAATATTAATCTCTTGCCAACCAAAGAATACAAGTGCAACTCTTGATGAAACCATTATTAGAATTGCATTTGGCTCATGCGGAAGTCATCAGGAGCCACTTCCACTTTTGAATGTTGCTGCGGATAAACAACTAGATGCTTTTATTTTTTTAGGAGACAACGTGTATGGTGATACTCGAGATATGGAAGTATTGCAAAAGAAGTACGAGATTCTTGGAAATAGATTAGAATTTAAAAACCTCTGGAATGCTACTACAGTATGGGCTACTTGGGATGATCATGATTACGGAGAAAATGATGCCGGAAGACATTATCCATTCAAAGAGGAATCTAAGAGGCTCTTTATGGATTTTTGGAAAATTGACCAGGACTCTGATCGAAGAAATCATAAAGGAATTTATGGTTCTGAATATTTAAAGAAAGGAGACATAAATGTGCAGGTAATCATATTGGATACACGAACATTTAGAGATGATCTTTTGCAAAGAGATCCGAAGGATAGTATTTTTCATAAAAACGACTATGTACCAAACATGGTAGCTGATAGTACATTCCTTGGTAAGGAGCAATGGATGTGGTTAGAAAATGAGCTAAAAGTCGATGCTGACATCAGAATAATCGCTTCCAGTAATCAATTCAGTCATGAATATAATGGATGGGAATCTTGGACTAATGTCCCACATGAACAGCAAAAAATGATCAACCTCATCCAGAAGACCGAAGCCAATGCAGTAATCTTCATTTCTGGTGATGTCCATTGGGGAGAAATCTCAAAAATGTCCATAGATAATGGCTATCCCTTGTATGATGTTACTTCAAGTGGCATTGTCCAGACTTGGCACAACATTGAACCCAATAAAAATCGTATTGGTTCTGCAATTCCTCAAAATAATATTGGCTTAATAGAAATAACTCATACTGATGTGATTCAAGTAAAGATGAGTATCGTAGACTCTACCGCTTTACCAGTTGCTAGTAAAGTTGTTGATATAGATAAAATCAGTTTTTAAAAATAGATTTTAGTACCTCAGAGGTAGCATGTTGTACACTCCATTTTTTTTCATTGACATTTGATCTGACGATAGTCATATCTACCTTGTCTTTGATTCTTTTCTTTATTTCTGAAATGGCCTCATATTCGATCTTTTTATCAAGCCAAGTTTCATTTTGATCTCTTCTATTATCATTTAGATAGGAGCTTGTTGTTATAAGATTGAAATACTTCTCAATATCATTGAATATTTGATTCATCCCATCTCCAGTGATGGCAGAACAAACATGAACTAAACGTGACCATTTACTTGATTTAACAGGATTAAGATGTAATGCAAATTTGTAGGTATTCACAGTGTCCACTACCACATCTTCCTTGAATCTGTCTTTCTTATTCACAATGATAATATCTGCTACTTCCACTATTCCTCGTTTTATGCCTTGTATCTCATCTCCTCCTCCCGGAAGAGCCAACAGAAGCAATAAATCAGTCATATTTAGTATTTCTATTTCCGATTGCCCGACACCTACAGTCTCTACTAATATGACATCATATTTTGCAGCTTCACATAAGACGATTGTTTCTCTTGTCCTGTCTGTAGTTCCACCAAGCGAATTTCGGGCAGGTGAACTTCTTATATATGCTTGAGGATGATGAGAAAGCTTATCCATTCGAGATTTATCGCCTAGGACGCTTCCTTGATTCTTTGGGCTACTTGGGTCTATTGTAAGTACGGCTACTTTATGACCATTTTTAATATACATAAGGCCCAGTGATTCAATAAAAGTACTTTTACCTACTCCCGGTGTTCCAGTTATACCTATTCTGATAGATTCACCACTCAATGGAAGGCAATCTTCGAGGAGGTCAGTAGCGATTTTGGCATGCTTAGGATTTTGACTTTCTACCAGTGTTATTGCTCTAGATAAGGCGATTCTGTCCTGATCCTTTAATTTTATAAATATCTCTTTGATATAATTCTTATCAATTTTTTTATTTGAAGTCATTACGTATAAAAGTAGTGCATTAATAACCACTTTTAGAACATGAAGTAGTCCATAAAAGCACGAGGCAGTTTAGGTGCCTAATCATAAGCGATTTAAATATTAAAGAATATTTGATATATAAAAAATTTATATACATAATTGTTATATTTGCGTTTGATCATCCGATCACCGACCAATTTAGAATTGCCCATTCTGGCTTTTCATCCTGATAATAGAAGCCTAATTCAATATTGAATTAATGAGGCTTGCTCCCTCTTGGTAAAAGAATTTTGATGAAGAAGCTAGTAGGATTATTAGCATTTACAGTGCTATTTGTTTTGTCCTCTAATGCTCAAAACTATTTTGACATTAGACTTGCAACCCAAAGTATAAATTGTGAAACGAACGAAGTATGCTATGATGTCCAGATTAAAAGTGGAAATGAAAGATTGTGGCGGTTTGCAGGACAAAATTATAGATTATTTTACAATGGGGCTCTGGCCGAGTTTTCAAGTGTAAGTGGCCATTTAAATGAGCCTTATACTCAACCCGAAGTAGTACAAAATATTCAACACCTTGATCTTTCTGCAGAAGGAAATCTCTCTTTTGATTCTGATATATCGTGGCTCAACTATTATATAGACATGAATACTGCTCAAGCAGGACAAATATTATCTCCTGATGTGTGGACCACGACTTCATCGATTTGTTTTACTTCCGAAGTAGACTTAATGGAGAACCCCGACCTCTGTTTTGAAATGGTATGGGCAAGAGAAGAACTCACCTTTAACTATGCTACAGCATTTGTAGAAGTTTCAGAATGGGTTGCTGTAAATAGCACTAACGATTTGGTAGATGGAAAGGAATATCATGATCTTGATGTTGAAAATGGAGATGAATCATGTTTTGCTTTGACATGTGCAGGGATTACTCCTTCGTATGATTCTAAAATAGTATTGAAGTCTTCAGATTCTTTAAGCAATATATCATGTTATGCTATACAGATAAAAAGTAGCAATAGTAGAATCTGGACTTTAGGAAATAGACAGTTCTCCCTTCTATATGATGGAAGCCAAGCTGAATTTCATTCTGCACAGAGTTCTATTTCTGGATCTTCAGCATCTTCTTTGGTTGACAGAGTTGATGCTCTATCTTTTCCGAATGGCTCGACCAGTGTTTCGTTTCAAGATAATCTATCAGCAGTCTCATTTGCAATTGATCAGGACACGGACAATGTATTTATTGGGAATAGTTATGTAGAAGTTGCAGAGGTTTGCCTTGATTTTTCTAATAATTCGGGTACATCAGAATGTTTTGAAATTGTTTTTGGAAGATCAGGATTAACAGAAGAATATTTTAGTGAGATTACTGAATTATATTCTGGAGAAGATAATTCTATAGCAAATCCTAATGTTTTTACCGATTATAATAAATGTACTGCAGCACCATGTCCAGAGCTTGATGCACCTATAAGCAAAGGAGATGTCAGAATATGTGAAGGAGAGCCTTTTCCATTTATATCGGTCCAAGAAATTGAAGGATATGAGGTGAGATGGTTTACTACTCCAATTGGAGGAGTGCCAATCGCTCAAGGTGCCGTATATGAGCCAGAAATGGCTGGTATGTATTATGCAGAGACCTTTGATGAAAATCTTAATTGCTATAGTACAGAAAGATCTGCTGTGGCCTTAC
>Ga0055584_100004228_pt1 | contig 14094 bp, 13 predicted proteins | sample OSDHelmetaG_FD_58716 | JGI IMG/M metagenome (GOLD analysis project Ga0055584, IMG submission 58716) | Pelagic marine sediment microbial communities from the LTER site Helgoland, North Sea, for post-phytoplankton bloom and carbon turnover... | ecosystem: Environmental > Aquatic > Marine >... | reverse complement strand
TTGATGCAGCTCACGACGGTCATCACGCCTGACACCATCCTGCGATGGCACCGGGAACTCCCGTAGGGTCAAAAAACTCCGCCGAACTCAAACCGCCCTAAAACACGGCGTTTCGACGACCTCAGACTCTCGCATTTCGCCCGCTTGATTTCAAATCTGGGCAACGGAAACTATCCAATTTTCGGTGCCGCACATGTCCTTCATTCTCCAGCCATGGTATATCTTGCTGGCATGCCTCTGCGGTCTCCTGAACCAGCGGCAGCAGCAGATCATCGAATTCCAGAACGCACAGATCGAGGCCCTGCTTAAGAAGCTTGGAAAGAAACGACTGATCCTCGATGACGACCAGCGTCGGTTACTGGCTGTGAAGGCCCACGCCATCGGCCGGAAGGCTCTGCTGGAACTAACCACCATCGTCACGCCAGACACGATACTGCGATGGCATCGTGAATTGGTGGCGAAGAAGTTCGATTCCAGCAACAAACGCAAACCCGGTCGGCCACGAATCGGACAGGTCATCGTGGATGCCATTGTTCGCTTCGCCAGAGAGAACCCGACGTGGGGATACGATCGAATTCAGGGAGCACTTAAGAACGTCGGATATCACATCGCCGATTCGACGGTAGCCAACGTACTCAAGGAACATGGCATTGAGCCAGCACCCGACCGACAGCGAACACCAGGATGGTCCACGTTCCTCAAAGCACACTGGGACTCGATCTTTGCCACGGATTTCACAACGGTCGAAGTGTGGACGCGAAACGGGCTGGTCACGTTCTATGTGCTCGCTGTCATGCACCTGAAGACCCGTCGTGTGTACGTCGCGGGCATCACACCGAGTCCGAATGCGACATGGATAACACAAGCCTATCGGAACCTGACCGACTGCGAAGACGGGTTCCTTAGGAATGCCAGCCATCTGATCGTTGACCGGGACTCAAGCTTCATCCCCATGCGTGGCTTTCTCGATCAAAACACCGAGACGGAAGTCATCCTCCTGCCACCGAAAAGCCCGAACCTGAACGGGTACATGGAACGCTGGTTCAGAAGCCTGAAAACTGAGTGCCTCGACCGGATGATTTTTTTCGGACGCAAGTCACTGGAGAATGCCGTGCGTGAATTCGTCGAGCACTATCATGCCGAACGGAACCATCAGGGACTTGGCAATGAATTGATCCAGCCGGTCAATGATCCTGGTTCCGTCGCTGGCAGGATCGAATGCCGTGAACGACTCGGTGGCATGCTCAAGTTCTACCACCGTCGCGCTGCGTGACGATTCCTGTCATGAGTCTGACGTGAGCCTTCTGCGGTGAAGGTACGCGCTGGTCGCAAAACATGGCCGATCTTGAGTGCCGTCCGTCGAGTTGGTCATCGACTCGCGGCTGACATCGAATTCGATTTCTGTTGATAACACCTGATTATCAAAGAGCTTTGAGGTCGGTGCAGTTTTTTGACCCTACGAGATGACAATTGTGTTGGAGCCCATATCAACCAGAGTTTGTGCATCACTTTAAAAAACCTATGATTTGCCGGAGTGGACGGGACAATCAAGCCGCCAGTGATCGAACTTCCTGAGGTTCTCAACAGCATCTTTCAATTATGAGCCACATCTGAGGCACAAAATAATCTTCAATCCACTCAGTCGCTTCCGGAGCGTAGAATCCTGCTCTACCTTTCAGCAGCATGATGGCCGAATTAATCGTCAGTCAAGTTAGAGGGATCCACACAGACTGAAACGATGGGAGCCGTCCAACGTAGTGGCTTAATATGGCTCCGTTTCTGATATTCATACTCGGACCAACGGCTGCGTATTTCTTCACACTGCTCGTAAATCTCTTCATCTGAAGGCAGATACACGCAGTCGGGATCTTCCGTAACAAGGCAATACTTAACTTTGTCAATCATTGATTTCTTCCTGGTTCTTTCTTGTTGAAAATGAAATCACTTCGATACGATCTTCCAGTTGCTCCGGATTAATGTGGCATAATGCCGATAGAATCGCTTGCTGCCTCAAAAAGAAGTTCTCCACGCAACCACTCAGTCGAATGGCGCGTTCAGGAGTGATCGAGACGTCGATTTGACAGCGAGGAGCGAAGTAGCTGTTGGTATTCAGAGACGTTCTGATTTCTCGCTGAATTTGCTCGGCATGATCCCCTGACGTCAACCGATTTTTCTTGTTGTTGGACTCGATCTCAGGCGTCATTTCACCCCCTTAGAACAATGTCTCACGACATAAAAAAAGCCCCAACTGTGCTGAGCACAGTTGAGGCTGTCGTCGCCCTACAAAAAAACCACCCTCCGCGTATTCGCGGAACATGCAAACATCGCCATCATTTTTGACCCATCGTGAGTCCTATATCAGCATAACATTTTCTCTTTGCCAATCAACATATTTTCTTGACGAATGAAATTGCGGCGACGTCATTGAAGGGGAATGTCCCTCAGAAATCCACTGGTGTTTTTATGGACGAAAAGCACTATCCGCTTCCACGATTGAGTGCGCAACGTCTATCATTTTCTGGTTTTTCTGGCTCGATAGCAACTGAAGACGCCGAAATGCATCAGGCTCACTCAGCTCCGCACGGTCCATCAAGATGCCTTTTGCGCGTTCGATAATTTTTCGATCATCCAGTGCCTGTTGCAAATTGCTCGTTTGCGCTTGAAGTGCCTGGAACTCTCGAAATCGTTGCGCAGCAAGCTTGATCGTTGTTTGTAGGCTCTTCACGTTGACAGGCTTGACCAGATAGGCCAAGACCCATTGCTTCATCGCACGTTGCAAATATTCGTTATCGTTAAAAGCCGTGATAATGACCACTGGGACCGGTTTCAATGCACAAATCTGCTCGATTGCTGTTAAACCATCCACGTCGGGCATCCTGATATCGGTGATGACGAGATCCACGAGTGCATTGTCCATTTGATCGATCAGCTCACGCCCCGTTCCTGCGGAAATGACGACCTGATGGCCCAATTCTTGCAGGGTTTCTTCCAAGTCGGTTCTCAAGTCGATCTCATCTTCGGCGATGGCAATTTTAAGCGATTGTGACATGTAGATTACTCTTTATCACTGGGTGATAAGGGGAGTGTCAAAATTGCACGGCTTCCCCTTTGAGTCGGGTTGATCATCACTGTTCCGCCGTGGGCTTCGATGTAGCGTTTGACGATGGCGAGTCCTAATCCCGTTCCTCGAGTCTTTGTGGAATAAAAAGCTTCAAATGCGTGAATGGCTTCTTCTTCAGAGATTCCTCTCCCATTATCTTCAAAAATGATGGAAAGATGCGGAGCCTCACTGACCTGTGTCTCTTGAAAAGTCACTCTGACCGTACCATTGTCATTCATCGCATCCAAGGCGTTTTGGAAAATGTTTCGAAATGAGTTTGTGACAAGAAACTGGTCGACTTCGACGTAGGTATTTTCGTTTCCCGAACTGACAATCAATTCCACATTATGATGCTGGGCCTCGACCATCAATTGCCCCCAAGCTTCGTTGATGAGATTTCGCAAATCTGTGAGGGCATATTTTGGCTTGAGAGAGGCGGAATATTCACGAACTTCTTCAAATTCTCGTGCAAGCTGCTCGCTGGCTTCGATGGCGTTTTGCATGAGTTGAAGTACATGAGCTTCTTTGGGGATGCGGCGTTTCATCATGCGTAAATTGGCTTGGATTCGAGCGAGAGAATTGCGGCTTTCGTGAACCAACCCTGCTGTTGCTTGCCCGAGACCTGCAAGTCGTTCCGATTCGAGAAGTTTTTCCTGTTGTTTTTTACGTTCGGTGATATCACGAACAATACCTGTAAAAATCGAAAGATGGTCGACTGGGGTGACAGTCAGTTCAATGGGGAAGACAGACCCATCTTTGCGTTTAGCCGTCAATTCCCGAACAGATCCGATAATTTTCGCTTCCCCCGTCGCCAAATAGTTCGAGAGATAACCATTGTGTTCCTTCGCGTAAGGTGATGGCATGAGTACCGAAACATTTTGACCGAAGAGTTCTCCCGGATCGAATCCAAACATTTGATCTGCGGCAGGGTTTGCAGATTCAATCACACCGTCGCAATCGATTGTGATGATACCATCGACAACGCTGTTTAAAATTGCGTGCAGTTTTTCCTGGCTGATTTTGAAAGCAGTGGGTGAATATTCTTCGGGATGGGGTTGATTGTTCATGAGCAACTTCCTCTCGCGAAATCAAGGATCCCACGACTCTGTCTTTTATAATGAGATGGTACATTGTGTGTTGGCAAGAGGCTATTGGCCAAAATAATCCATTTGGAACGATGAGGCAGGAGTTCAAGAAATTCAGAAATTGCCCTTAATGTACTCAGAAATGAGTACAATTTGATGATTGAATCGGACTCCAGAAACTATCCGATCGAGATACCGCTGTCGGCCAACTCATTTGTGCACTCTGTCAATTCCTCCGAACCGGGGAATCCAAACCAACTCGCTTCGGTCTCATTCACCTGGGGTATGAGAAAAAACGCTTCGCCGCATCGGTCTAACCCACCTGGTGAAGTAAGAGAGGTTGAGTTAAAAAAACTTGTTCTCCCATACCACGGAGCCCGCCTGATACAGTATCGTTACTCTCCAGCTGTGAATTAACCTGAAGAGAATCATATTCCATCATATTGGAACTCGTACGGGGCACTGACTATCTGTTGGCTATCGACTGGGGAAGTTTCTTCGAACTCGAGTTCGCTCCTTCTGATAGGAATCTCAATCGGGCAGGCGATTCCTAAACGGACTCGTGAGCCATGAATGCTGAGAATCTCCACTTCAATCTCATCTCCGATTCTAATCTTTTCGCCCAGCTTACGTGTTAGTACAAGCATCGCAATTCTCCTCCGGGATATGATTCATATTCTGCAAGTGCATAAAAAAACCCCCAAGCACAAACTTAAGGGTTCGTGCTTGAGGGCTGTCATCGCCTGTTATTTGTGGCTGCAAATCTCGCAGCCAGCCGGTGTCCATCAAAGATTCAATGTCCACTAGCGAAAACCAGTCATAGGTCTTCTTACGGATTAATAGTCCAGAATCCCGAGAAGCACAAGAGGGGCTTCGTAAAAATTACAAAATAAAGCTGATATGCCTTATTTGAAACGTCTCTATTCTTGGTGCAGACTGATCAAGCTCAGACGATTCGTAAACCACCACAGACTGAGTTTTGTCTGAACAATTATATTCGCGGTGGTGCTTATACTGACATTCTAGAGATTTCATGCCAAAACCTGTCGCACGGACCTGACTCCTGGAGCAAGAATCGTTTTTTACACTACCGCTGACCCGGTCGTTGTGTCTTCTCACATGCACGGTTCACATCGTTCGCGAAATCCACCCGGTGTCATCCACCGGATGCACTTCTCGATTTCGCGCAACTAGCACAGGTGAGAATCACCGATGCGCGCAACGGGAATTGGCTAAATGTCACAGGTGGATGACACCGAGGCCTCTTCGGATGATTCTGAAACCGCACCGGGCGATGAAACCGGATGGTATTACGAATATATGAAACCCTCAGAAGCATGCGACAGTGGGATAGGGAGTCTGATTGAGATATCAAGCTCAACCCTGCGGCGGTGCAACCACAGGCCAGCCCAACGCCCACTGCAATTGAAATTGTGCCTGATTATATTCCGTGACCGACTTCAGATACGCACGCCTGGACTCTTCCAGCGCCCGCAATGATTGCAGCACTTCGATCGGTAGTCCTTGTCCGTCTCGAATCCTACGAACATTTCGTTCGTAGGAATTCTGTGCGGTCTGGATCGCCTGTTTGGTGATCTCGACGCGCTGACGTCGATGCTTCACCTGGGAATGAGCTTCGTTCACTTCGGCGGCGACCTGATCGAGCAGACGCACTTTTTCGAACTTCGCTTGCTCAACGCGAGCTTGTGTTTCCCGGCGGGCCGCCTTTTCTCCGAGACCCAGATTTCGCACTTCCCACATCATCAAGGCATCGAAATCGTAGCGGCCACTGAAATCGTCCTGATCGCTGCCGAGTCCGCCACCAAATCCGCCGGTGCTGAATCCAAGTAGAACACTCGGTACGAGCGGAGCATACTTCTGTCGCTTATATTGATCGCATGCGGCCGAGACCAGATTCTGGGCTTCCTTGAGTTCTGGTCGATTCGACAATCCGGTACTGATCAGGGTTCCCTGGTCATACTCTTTCGTGATGAGTTCAATGGGAACGACCACCGGGTCACGGGGAACAATTCGTTCTGATGTATCGATGCTTAAGATCCGTGCCAACCGAGTTGACGCGATGTCGGATTGTTCGCTGACTTCCGAGAGTCGACTGTTCAACAAGATGAGTTCTGTTTGCAGACGATCGGCATCAGCCTGAAGTCCTTGACCCGAGGCGGCGTAATCGCTGGTGAGTTTGGCGAGTTCGCGGGTACGATTTCGAGACTCCTCCAGAATCATTTTCTCTTGTTCGGCGTGGAGTAACTCAATGTAACTGAGTGCCGCGTCGAGCAATTGTTTGTTTTGTGTGGCGTTGGCAGCGTGTCCTTTCGCCCAGGCATTTTTCTGAGCGATGTCGGGTTGGAAAATTGCATCCGCCATGTGAAATTGCGCGACGACGCCGGGACGGGGTGTCGTTCCGGCTCCCGTTGCTCCTCCCCCCATTCCGAGTTGAAAGGAATTGCGATTGACGTCGACGATGTCGCCGTTACTGGCTTGATAGTTCCCATCGTGACGGTGGTAGCTGAAACCAGCTTGCAATGATGGAAGCCAGAGAAGTTCCGCCTGGTCGAGTTGAGCGTAGGCTTCCTGCACGCGCCATTGGGCATAACCAATGATGGGGTGCTGACCACCGACCATTCCGAGAGCCGACGCGAGATCGAGTTCTCGTTGCCCATGTTCGGCGAAAGAGATATCAACCAGTTCCACCGGTGCGTCCGACTCCTCAGCGGCTGGAAGCGGCAATAATGTCGGAGTTGAGTCACTTTGAGCGGACGCGGTGCGAACGGATGCGTTTTCTTCGGGAACGAGTTGCACGCGATAGGATTGGCCGTCGATCGTCAACGTCGCCAGCTTCGATTCGTGTGAGTTACCTTCATGATCGACGACCGCGTTATGACTCTTACGCCTTGTGTTGTGGTGGGGAGTGACCAAGTTTGCCGTCAGTCCGGTGTTGGGGAGTTCGTCGGCAGCTGTTCTTGATAATTCATGACCGTCGTAGGCAATCGCGCGTTCCGGTTCTTGAGGTCCATTCTCAGACAACCAGTTGCGAGAGGACTGACAGCCTGAAACCGTGAGTATCAGACACAGTGGAATGAACGCAGATTGATGCAAACGCATAGAGAGACCTTCCCTGATCTTATTGTTCCGGCAACACCGGACATTGGGGTGATATCGGATACCCTGTCGCAACAAACGTAGGAATGCTGCCGATTTCGCGGCTTCCCACTCAGGATGATGTCAGTTGTTCGGGATAGACGGATTATGACACGGTGCAGTGTTGAGACTGGTTTCCAACAAATTTGTTGGAGTGAATGAGTCGTTTTGAGCACTCTTATGGATGTGAACTTCTCAATGCAGTGTTATCCTTAAAGTCTTCCTGAATTGCCTGTTTTGAAAGGTCGGTCCCCATGAAACCAATGGGATTCATTCTGTTAACGCTCGGCACCCTGATGATGGGCTGCACGCCAGCCGCCTCGACATCTGGCGCTGTACCGAAAAAGTCGAACATGATTCCGGTAAAGACCGTGACGGTCGAAAGTACGGAACTGGAAAGAACCAGCACACAACCAGCCACCGTCCACGCTTTTTATGAGGCCGAAATTCAAGCGAAAGTCACGGGATACGTGGATGAGGTCAAAGTCGATATCGGTGACGTTGTGAAAAAAAATGATGTTCTGGCAACTCTGTCGATCCCGGAAATGGACAAGCAACAAAAGATACTGAATGCACAAATCCAACGTCATCTCGCACTGGAAAAGCAGGCAACAGCGGGAGTCGAACTGGCCAAGGCCGATGTACTTGCTGCCAAGGCGAGACTGGCGCAAGCCAAGTCAGAGAAGAACCGAGTCGCTGCTTCACTGGCGGCCGCGGAAGCTGAGTTTCAAAGAACCGAAGACCTCGTACAACGTCAATCACTTGCACCGCGCGTCCTGGATGAAGTTCGCAAGAAACGCGATTCCGAAAGAGCGGCCCTCTCCGCTGTGGATTCCTCGATTCAATCGGCGGTCGCGGACGTGACCGTGGCAACGGCCCGTCAAACATCTGCGGAAGCAGACCTGGCAGTGGCCAAAGAAGATACCAAGATCGCACGCACCGAGCTCGAAGAACTTCAGGTGATGATCGAATACGGTGTTTTGAAAGCACCGTTTGCCGGCGTCGTGACCTCGCGTACGATCGATCCCGGAGATCTCGTCCGAAATCAGGAATCGAACACCGATGGAGCCTCGTTATTTGTGATCAGTCAGATCAGTACCGTTCGCGTACGGATTCCTGTTCCCGAACGAGATGCGATGCGAGTCAATCGCGGTGATGGAGTGACACTTTCGTTTCCGTTCTATCAGGATGAACCTGAGATCAAAGGGACCGTTTCCCGATCGACGCAAAGTCTCGATTCGCATTCCGGCACCATGCTGATTGAAGCGGACATCGAAAACTCGGATGGCAAACTGTTGCCCGGAATGTTCGGTCAGGCATCGATCAATCTCTCGACAAAAATTGCCGCACATACGCTTCCCGCCCGTGCGGTTCGATTTACGGAAGCGGGGGAAGCGTACGTCTATGTTCTCGACAAAGACAAAACCGTCACCGTGAAAGATGTCGAAACCGGATTCGATGATGGGAATACCATCGAAATCCTCTCGGGAGTCGAACCGGGACAAACCGTGATCGACGCACATCGCGAACGCTTCATCAACGGTCAGAAAGTTTCCGTCCTGGAAAACTAACGCTTCTGCACTCTTCCACACATTGAGATTTTCCGACGCAAGAAGAAATACAATTCCATGGGTCTGATCAACTTCTCCCTCAAAAATCCGTTCGCCGTTCTTGCAGGAGCCATCGCGTCCTGTCTGCTGGGGCTGGCTGTTATCCCGGGCATTACGATTGATATTCTTCCCGACTTCAAAGAGCCGGTCGTTGTCAGCTTTTTTTCCTATCCCGGCTTACCGACCCTCGATATGGAAAAGTCGGTCAGCTCGCGTGTGGAACGTGCGTTAACTTTGGCGGGAAAAATTGAACATCAGGAATCGCGGACGATTCCGGGAGCTGCCGTCATTAAAGTCTTCTTCCAACCGGGTGCCGATCCGAGTTCCGCGATGAACGATATCGTGAACCTCGAAGCGAGTGACATGTTCCATCTCCCCCCCGGAATCGAATGGCCGTTCACTCTGCGTAGCGAGCCAGCAAACTTGCCAGTCGTATTGGCGGCCATTTCGGGAGAAGGTCTCAGCGAATCAGAGCTTTACAGTATCGGTTATTACGCCGTCCGAAACAAAATGGGTGGACTGAAAGGCGTTCAGATTCCGCATCCTTTCGGCGGTAAATTTCGCCAGATGATGGTCTATGTGGATCCCGGAAAATTACAGGCGCACAACATCAGCTCGACAGATGTCGTCGAAGCGATGCGAAAATCAAATCTCGTTCTCGCCGCCGGAACGGCCCGCATGGGAGGGACCGATTATCAGATTCATCCCCGCAATACGCTGCCCACGACCGAGGAAATCGCGGCCATTCCGATTGTCGTCCGAGACGGTCGACCAATCTTCATTCGCGATGTCGGTCGAGTGGTCGATGATGCCGCTCTGCAATACAACATCGTGCGGGTGAATGGCAAACGATCCGTTTACTGCCCGTTGTTGCGCGAACCGGGAGAGAACACGATTGCCGTCGTGGACCGCATTTACGAAGGCATTGCAACCGAAATTCCCAGCATGAAATCGCGCGGCGACATTCCCGAAGCGACCGAAGTGACACTGGTTTCCGATCAGTCGCAATATATCCGCAATGCAATGACAAACCTTTACTCTCAGGTCGGTTTGGGAGCGTTGCTGGTCGCCATCGTGGTGTTTGTGTTTTTGCGGCGTTTCGTTCCCGCACTGGTGATTGTCTCAACAATCGTGCTGGCGATTCTCATCGGGGCACTCGGTTTTTCCTTCACCGGACAAACCATCAACGTCATGACGTTGGGGGGAATCGCACTCGCCATCGGGACTGTTGTCGACGCGGGAATTGTGGTCGTCGAAAACGTGATCCGTCATCAACGAATGGGGAAATCCGCTCTCGACGCCGCCCGCGAAGGGACCTCTGAAGTGGCTGGACCGATTTTCGCCGGAACGATCACGACTCTGGCCGTCTTCCTACCCGCGATATTCCTCACCGGGATGATTAAGTATCTGTTCCAACCGCTGTCGTTGGCGGCGACATTCACCATCGGTACTTCTTACTTTCTGGCATTAACAGTTATCCCCGCGTTCTGTGCCAAATTTGTGCGGGAACGCATCCAGCAAACAAATGATTCTGACACCCGCGATGAAAAGGATTCGTCCAAACCGAAAGGTCTGTATGGCAACCTGTTGGCAGGTTGCCTCAAAACCCCCGCACTGACGACAATCGCGATCGTCGTGGGGGTGGGGCTTTCGTTCACACTCTGGCCGTATCTCGGCAGCGAACTCTTTCCGAACGTTGATGCAGGCACATTTGAAGTGCGCATCAAAACAACGCCCGGTACCGAACTGCTGGAAACGGAAAAGTTAGTGGCTCGTATCGAAGACACGATCAAAGAGGTGATCCCTCCAGAACAGATTGACACACTGATCTCAAACATCGGACTGCCAGTAGGCAAAGGAGCCGGCTTCTCGACCGTTCTCAGTTCCAATTCCGGGCCCGACACCGCCTATATCATTGTGAACCTGAAGCAGGAAGGCCGTCGTATCAGTACCGACACCCACATCAAAAAGCTGCGTTCCAAGCTGAACGACGAATACCCGCTGGAGAAATTCCTGTTCGTCTCAGGAGGAATCGTGAATCTGGCCCTCAACAAAGGGGTTCCCGTTCCAATCAGCGTTCAGCTTTCAGCAGGAAGCCTGGCACAATGTCGCGATGCTGCTGAACGGGTTGTCGAAGTTGTGAAAGAGATTCCCGGCACGGCGGATGTGCAGATTGCGCAATCTCTGGACTACCCACAATTTGACGTCCAGGTCGATCGGACTCGCGCAAAATACCTCGGGCTCGATCAGGAAGAAGTCGCTCAGACGATTTTAACGGCCCTCGGTTCAAGTGTTGGGTATGCCCCGACAATCTGGATCGATCCCAAGTCGGGAGTCGACTTCTTTATGGGTGTGCAATACGAAGACAACCAGATGGAATCGCTCGATGAAATCCGCAACATGCCACTCTCGCTCAAGACACCAGACGGCCCGATCACAATCCCGCTTTCCAACATTGCCAAAGTGAGTCGGGTGACGATTCCCGGCGAGATTCAGCACTACAACATCTCCCGCGTGAACGACGTGCATCTGAATGTCTCTGGTCGCGATGTCGGCTCGGTTGCTCGCGATGTTGAAAACGCACTGGCCAACATGGAATTTGAAAACGGTGTCGCCGCCACAATTCGTGGACCTGTCGAAACCATGAAGACGGGGATGTCCAAACTGAGCATCGGTCTCGCCGTCGCAGGAGTGCTGGTCTATCTCGTACTGATGGCTCAGTTCCGCTCGTTCCTCGATCCACTCATCATCATGACCGCGGTCCCGCTGGGGCTCGGCGGAGTGATCGCGGTCCTGTATTTCACAAACACGAACATCAACATTCAATCGTTGATGGGAACTCTGATGATGATCGGCGTGGTGGTGAATAACTCGATTCTGTTGGTGGAATTTGCTAATCGCCGTCGGGAACAGGGACTCTCTTCCAGTGAAGCCGCCCTCTCAGCCGCACAGGTCCGCCTGCGTCCGATTCTGATGACCTCTCTGACACTGGTCGCCTCGATGTTGCCATTGTCGATCCAGTTTGCACCAGGGAATGAAGCCATGATCCCCCTGGCACGAGCACTCTTGGGGGGCATGATCGTCTCGACCGTTCTGACGTTGATACTAGTGCCCTGCGTTTATTCGCTGGTCCATCGACGACGATCAACGCAACCGGTTTGACAGAATTATTTTCGATCATGAGTGGAGCAATAACACCGAGAAACTAATCAGCTTCGACCATTCGGTGAAGGCCACCGATGCGCGCAAGCAGATCTTGCTAACTGCATCCGGTGACACACACCGATGCGCTTAAGGCGGATGCCAAGACAGGTATACAAGTTGTTAAATGCGGACAATATCTACAGACGATCGACATAAACTATGAACCTGCGATCGGCCACCGAGGACTCGGGTGATACTGGACCTTATCTCCCAAATCGGAGGTCTAACCTGTCCAACTTGTGTCCGATTGCTATTGTTAAGACTGCAAGAATTCGGGTGATAATGTTGAAGCGAATCAGAAAGGAGTACCAGAGGCTCCGGCGTTGACCTTACGACAGATCAGACAGGACATGACGATCGGCTACACACGGGGCTCCCGTCGCAAAGCTGCGTTGCGCGATCATTCTGCGCTCGTTTCTCTGGAATTCGGCCCGGGGACCAGTCACGTTGAGCAGGTCCGTGTTGCCCATTCTTCTCGCTTCTTCATCGGCCTTCAGCCAATCACCGATCGTGGCTGATAACCAAAGCCGCTGACCTGCATCTTCCCATCGTCGGCAAAAACGGCCGATCAGAGGCTGGTGCCAGATGGCTGCATCGGCCAGTCGATAACCTTCCGGAGCCGTTCCGAAATCTGCATGACGTTCTTCAAAGAAGATCTTGTCGAGCAGGCCGGCTGATTCGAGATCTGAGATGGCATACCAGACGGAATACTCAGAGGGATGCAGCTCTCGAAATCGCTCTCTCACACCGGCCGGATGGGTACTGGAAAATGAGTCTTGCAACTCCTCGACGAAGAAGATTCCTTTCGTTTTCTCCGTTAAGCCAAAGGTGATGGCTTCACCAGAAGCTGCCTTTGTTGTGCGGCCGAAGTTGTTCGCGTATTCCAATTCGACCGTTCCTGGCCAGCACTTCGTGTAATGGAAATCGAAAGTGGCAGGCTGCTCCTGCTCCAACAGTTCTTCTGGATACGGAAATGTCTCGGGAAGAAGACGCTCGACAACATTCTCCACCCACGTTTGCCGGCTGCGGTAGCAGACTAAGGCAACTGACAACCAAGTCGCCCACGGCGAAGGTAGTAGGTACGGCCCGGGAAGCCCCTGCAACGCTTGGAACAAGTCTGTCGGAGGTTCCGCAACGGGAGGTGCAAGCACCTTAAACAAGGCTGCAAATCGGTCGCGCATGATACTTTCGTCTGTCATGATAGAACTGTCCCTCATTGCCTCATCTAACTCCCTATCGAACGTTAGAGCCGACTCCAGTCGACCAGATGTCAAAACTCCTTCCCCATGTCCCTGAGGAGACGCTTGACTTCCGTGTAGAACGCCAAGATGAATTGGTAAGCCGCATTTGCAGAGCTAAATAGCAAGGGAATGCCTGTTGCGTATCCAAGCCCCAATGACTCTCGACCAGCGCGGATCTCCCTCGCAAGAACGACGATCTCCAAACGCCGTTGCCGATCCCACTCGATCTCAATCGAGTGCGAGGGCTCAAATCCATCAATAATCTTGATTGCCGAAGCATCAATTGCTTGCGGGTCCCCTATTGCATTCTGTAACTGCGATGCAGCTTGATTCGACGACAGGTGATTCCCTGCTGTGTCTGGTTGGAGAAGATCGCGAAGTTCCATCGCAATTTCCGAAACCAAATTCTCAAGCCCCCGACGGGATCTGATACGGAACCCAAAGGTTTGGAAAGTGCTGGGATCAGGTTGAAGGCGAAATGTGAGAAGAAGAATTCGACTAGCATCGAGCTCGTTTGATTTTGAGACAACTCTGAGAGCGACGGAAGGTGTCGGCTCATCGATTGCCGGCTCGAAAACTTGAATGACTTGATCATCGTTGTAAGTGAAAATCATCTGCTTTACTCCGAATTATGTGGTTACGATGTTTACGATTTGGAATGTCGAATGCGAGATTTTTTGAATGCTTCTTTTTGTTTT
>Ga0055584_100004227_pt1 | contig 14096 bp, 14 predicted proteins | sample OSDHelmetaG_FD_58716 | JGI IMG/M metagenome (GOLD analysis project Ga0055584, IMG submission 58716) | Pelagic marine sediment microbial communities from the LTER site Helgoland, North Sea, for post-phytoplankton bloom and carbon turnover... | ecosystem: Environmental > Aquatic > Marine >... | reverse complement strand
ACATTTAGCTTTGCATCAAACGATTCTAACTCTTACATATCTGTTACTTCTTCTGGTGACGAAATCTACAAATATGGAGCATGGATTAGCCCATTTTATGGAGTATCTACCCAAGGGTCAAGAGGAGGAATTCCTGGCTATAAATCTAAATATTATGGCGCTGTGCTCGGCTTTGACGCTATGATTAATGATGAAACAGCACTTGGTGTTGCACTTAGCGCTATAAAAACAGAAATTAAACATAGGCATCAAAATTCTGGGGACAAAACCACGGCTAATACATATATATTCTCTGGCTATGGAACCTATGAAATAACTAAAGAATGGTTCGTGCAAGGCGTAGGCTCTATTGGACGCAGTAAAATTAAAAATAGAGAAATAAGAAGAGAGTTTACCAGAAATAGCTTTGCCAATGCCAGCTACAACGCGACATCATGGGGCGTTGAGGCTCTAACTGGCTATAACAAAGAAATCCGCAAGGGCCTGATGGTAACACCTTTATTCGGACTTGAATTCAACAGATTAAACGGCATAAACTACACAGAAACTGGGACAGTCAACCAAAACCTAGCTGTTACTAGAAAGGCAGTCAACCAGCTTGAAGCTATTCTTGGAGCAAGAATTACAGGGCGCTATATATTTGAAAATAATCTAGAAGTTCTTCCAGAATTGCATGGTAATGCTCGATATAACGTATTGAATAAAAAACTAAATATAGATGTTGTACAAGATGGCGGCAATGGAGAAAGCCTAACCCCAAGAAGCGACAAACCTATAAGGATGGTATATAATATCGGTTGCGGAATTAGCGCCAAATATGATGATAAATGGGAATATTCCGCTGGCTATGATGTACGTCTAGCTAATTCATATGTTTCGCACCAAGGATCACTGAAGCTAAAAATGAACTTCTAGGTTTATTGATACGACATTTATAGTAAATTAAGTTGAAGAATTGCCGCGCTTCGCTCGCAATGGCGGCTGGGGCTTGGACTACACAACTAATTAAATTCTTCAATGTAACGTACTATATTACAATAACACGCACTTATACAAAAAGTAAGCATGATACTTCAGGAAACTAGTATTAAAAATTGGATATATATAATAGAAAGAACTAAAAAATAATGGTGAGCCCGCCGGGGCTCGAACCCGGGACACCCTGATTAAAAGTCAAGTGCTCTACCAACTGAGCTACGGGCTCATAATGAAAATAATCAAACTTCAGATTATTTTGCTGATCGTATGCGCGTGTGCTTTAAGCTAAAATTTGGCTTATAGCAACTCACCAATATTTTTTATTAATGCATATTCAAGATAAAATTCGTTATCTCGAAAATGTGATTTACTTTATCGCTCAAAAACTATAATATGTCAACAGTTATTTTATATAAAGCGAGGATTTATTGTCATGATGCATGACGATGTAGCATTCATTATTCCATCTAGACTAGGTTCAACTAGGCTACCTAAGAAGGCTCTAGCTAGAATTGGCGAGAAGAGCATGATAGAACATGTTGTTTCTGGCTTAAAATCCATTGCTGGTAATAATTTATATGTAGCGACTGATTCAGCAGAAATAGCATCATGCGCAGAAAAAGCTGGCGGGATTGCCATAATGACGGATGAAGCTTGCCCAAGCGGTTCGGATCGCACGTTTGAAGCTTTTAAAAAGCTACCGAATCATGATAAGATACAATACATAGTGAATATACAAGGTGATATGCCATTTGTTGGGGCAAAAGTAGTGGCCGATGTAGTCACTATGCTAAAAACTGACAAATATGAAATAGTTACTCCAGCTGTAAAAGTTGGCAAAGATATTGCGGGAAGTGACTCGAATGTAAAAATTGTTGTAGACTCTAATAATAGAGCTATGTATTTTTCAAGAAGTATAATCCCACATGGAGCGGATGAATTTTTATATCATGTAGGAATTTATGGATATAAAAAAGAAGCTTTAGAGAAGTTCATCAACATGGAGCCAAGCATATATGAACAAACTGAAAAGCTAGAGCAACTAAGAGCCTTAGAAAATGGAATGAGCATAGGTGTATGCCTATCTCAAGAAATCCCAATCTCCGTAGATACGGAAGAAGATTTAGCAAAAGCTAAAGATTATTATAACACTTATAAATTAGGAAAATTAGATTCATGAACATTAAAAAAATACTAGTTTTGCTAGCGACTATTCTTATCGCAAATACAGCTATTGCAACAACACGAATCAAAGATATCGCAGCAGTTGAAGGTGTGCGCGAGAACTTACTTGTTGGGCAGGGTCTGGTTGTTGGTTTAAGCGGCACTGGTGATAATTTAAAAAATACAGTCTTTACCGAGAAAGGCTTAACGGATTTTCTAGAGCGCCTTGGAGTTAACGTTCAGGGAGCAAATCTCAAAACTAAAAACATAGCTTCTGTTACAGTTACTGCTAATTTACCTCCCTTTTCACGCCTTGGTAATAGAATAGATGTAAAAGTAAGCTCACTTGGTGATGCTAAAAGCTTGAAGGGCGGAACGTTGCTTGCAACACCTCTACTTGGCGCTGATGGTAATGTTTATGCAGTAGCACAAGGTGCTGTAGCGCTTTCTGATTTTACCCCCATTTCTGGCGATGTAAAAACCAAAGGCAAGACTGTCGAAACTAATGGCTACATACAAAGTGCTGCGATTGTAGAGAATGAAATAGACTTCTCTTTTGGCGACATGCAAAATATCAAATTTTCTCTATATGCTCCAGACTTCGGAACAGCTATAGCGGTAGCAGATGCTATAAACAACTATATTCCTGGCAATACAGCTAGCGCTTTGGACGCTGCTACAATCGAAATTACTGTGCCATCTTACAGGCAAAATGATATCGTAGAATTTATTGCAGAAGTCGAGAAGCTAGAAGTAAAACCAGACTACAAAGCAAAAATCGTAATCAATGAGTCTACTGGCACTGTTGTGATTGGCGATAAAGTGAATATACGCCCTGTGGCAATTGCTCAAGGCAATCTGATTGTTAATGTTGGTCAGCTAGAATTTGACGAAAAATATGGCCCAGATACAGATGAAAAAACTCGCGATCTTGTAAACAGCTTTGTTGATCAGCGCCGTGGTAGGTCTGTGCATCAATTTGAGGGCGCTACTTTGAGCGACCTAGTAGCTGGACTAAACAAGCTTGGAGTATACCCGCGTGATATGATTAACATACTTCACAACATGAAGTCTGTAGGCGCGCTAGATGCTGTTATAGAAGTAAGGTAGATATAAATGGCTGGAGCGAACTATCTTGGCGGCGGCGTTGTTAACGCAGAAAAACCAGCTGAGCATTACAGAGTTATAGACCAGCGCAAAAATAGCGCATCTAGACCAAGCTCCGTGACCGACTCCAATGTGAATAATGCCAAAATTTTTGATAAATCTGTAAAATCCGATCTAATAAAAAGACTTGAAAAGTCACGGCCTACAATGAAACTAGACGCTAAAAAAAGCGTTAATGTAAATAATGTTAAGTCAGAAAAACAGAAGCTTGGCACAGATATTGCGCTAAAGACCTTATCAAAGGAAATGGAATCTCAGCTATATGGCATGTTCTGGAACATGATAGACGGCGCTAGAGAGACAGATCCTGAAGGTGGTTTTGCTGAAAAAATGTTCAGAGGCCCTTATTTATCCGAAGTAGTCAAAGGCGGCACAGACGAAAAATTAGGCGATATTGGACAGGCGATATATAACGAATTGTCGGGTGATAAATTATTAGAGAAGTCACAAAAAGGTAAGGATGAAAAATAAAACACCAAATCAAGCTGCCCTTGTAAGCAAAGTATCAAAGTCTCTTAGTGAGCTAATGGCTGCTATTGCTAAAGAGAATGAAGTGCTTGAAATTGGTGAAGTCTCTTCTGTACAAGTAGCTTTGGATGAAAAAGTATCCTGCCTACAAAAATTTAACGACGTGCAGCTAGAGCTTGAATCTTATGTGATTAACGGCGGTCAGTTTGACAAAGGAACTCCAGCCATGATTAAGCTAGAGAAAAAATTCGTAGAGTTTAACGAACTAACAAGGCGCAATGAAATATTAATTCGTAGCAATTTGGAAGTAAGCAACACCATAATTGAGATGTATAAAAAAGGAAAAACCCAAGAAACTCTAAGGCAATTTGGGTATAATAAAGATGGTACTATCAGCGTTTCTGGGAGTGTTGAAAAAGTCATGCCATCCATTGGATTAAATAATAAGGTTTAGATTAGGAATAATGAAGTCAATAACTAACTCATTGCATGAAACTAGAAGAGCTTTGGACGAAGGTGCCGCTGAAAATTTACAGCGCCTTGGTGACCCCAGAGCTAGAAGAATTGATGCGAGCCTAACATCTAGCCGCATAGGTTCACAAGGTCTGCTTAGAACTAATGTAGAATTAGTACGCCCTTCTAACCCTTTACAAGAAAAAGTATATGTTAATCAAGTTACTGCGCTTGAGTATCGTAATGTTCATACCGAATTTTTGGAAGCGCTGCAGTTTGTTACAACTAGCGCGAATTCTTCTCAAGAATCACGATTAGTTCGTTCTGTTGATGATTTTTTTCAACAAGCCAAAAACTTAGAATCAACTAATAGCCCCGCGATGAGGCAAGCTTTTATTGACAAAGGCGAGTCTGTTGCTAGAACATTGACGGACGCATCAGCAAAAATCAACAATCTACGCCTAGAGGCAGATAGCAGATTGCAGCAAGATGTGAGCTCTGTAAATAACACTATAAAATCTATCGTTGCTGTAAATAGATCGATTCTTTCTAGCCAAGTTCCTGTAAAATTAATGGATCAACGCGATAGCCTTATTAAAGATTTAGCAGCAGCATTTGATATTAATGTTCGCTATTTCACAAACGGCTCTGTAGAAATAAGCTCTGCATCTAGCGGCGAGCGCTTAGTGGACCGCGGTGTGTCATACGCACAATTTGAGTATCATTCTGCTTCCAGAGTAGAAAGCGTTCTAAGCGGCGAATATTCAAATATTAAAATTAGACAGTTTGACGATAGAGGGAGAATAATTAGTAACTCTGACTTCATGGGCGAAACTGGCAATAATGTTAAAAGATTTTCTGGCGGCAAATGGGATGGCTTAGTTGAGATCAGGGATAGAATTATGCCAGAAGTTGCTACTGCAATAGAGGCTTTAGCAACAAATTTCACTAAAAAAATTAACGATCTACATAATAATGGTTCACCCTTCCCACCAAAAACCTGGCTAAAAAGTGCGCTATCTGTTTCTGGCACACAAAGCATGAATTGGGGCGAGAAATTCACAATTTACGCAGTAAACAAAGAAGGAGATCAACTCGCAGGTGGTGCTGGTAAAATTAACCCTGTCGAAATAGATATGGCAAATGCGCGTACAGCGCAAGCAAGCGGCAATGCAACGGTTTGGGATTTGGTAGATGAAATTAACGAGCGCCTGGACCTAGCTCCATCAAGAGAAAGAGCGGCACTTGGACAAATCAAAGATGAGAATGGTGCGCCACTTCCTAATGAGCGCTTGCTAAACAACTTGCAGCTAAAAGCGCATGGGCCTGTGGACGTTGCTAATGGTAATAGCCTGACATTTGGTTTAGACTTTCAAGGCAATTCGCATTTTGGTAGTAATATTGAAGTATTAGCTGTTGAGACTGGCAACCAACTTCCTGGTGCTGTTGGTTACCCTGGCGCTCAACAAGTTGGAGTTGCTGGCCAAACATATAGGCTTGAGAAAGACGAAAATAAAGAAGGCGCTACACCAATTACAGTCGGCAATGTTACTGCTGGGAGATATATAATACTGGATGTTCGTATCACAGGCGATAATGGCCAAGTTAGCCGCGGCAAAGTTTCTTTCCCACTTCCGGCTAACCCAGTTGCTGATATTGCTGTAAACAATAGAATGTCTTTTGAAAATGTCGCTAACGCCACAACTGGCGACTTTGAAGTAAATCTGCAGTCACATTCTGGTGTTGGTAGAGCAAAATTAGTAGATGAAACTGGTATAGAAATAGCGCATGGATCAAGCCAACAAGGGAACCTAGTTATAGAAACAAGTAGTGATGAATATCGTATAGTGCTTCAAGGTGAAGGCTCTGGTGACGATAATTTCGCATCCAAATTTGGGTTCAATAATTTATTTAATTATGATGCAGAAAGCGGCAAAGTGAATATCTCCGAACATATCGCAGCAGACATTAGCCAAATAGCAATAGGCCGAGTATCGAAAAGCGATGGAACGAAAGTGGTTCATGAAGTTGGTGATGCTCAATCAAATATGACTTTAGCTTTTGCTGGCGCTAATTTGGCTGCGGGAGTCAATCAAATCACAATTTCAGCTCCTGCAAATCTATTATTAGCTCCAATTGCATTTAATTTTATTGCCGCACCTGGACCAGGTGGATATAACGATGTTGTAGTAGATGCTGGCGGTAATAACGCAGCTACAATAGCAAATCTAATGGCTAAAATAAACAATCATCCAGAACTTGGGCCTTTAGTTGAAGCGCTTCCTAGCGGAGCTGATATAATACTAAGGTCAAAAACACCTGGTGATAATGGCAATTTATTTGGCGTAGTAACAAATCTTGCCGCTGGTACTGTTAATTTTACTCCTGGCGTGATACCTGGTGCCGCACCTGCCATTGCTATAGTAGGTGGAACAGCATTAGCTCCTGTGCCAGCTGTAACACAATTAGGCGGCGGAACAGATATACCCAAAGAATCTGATGTTTTTAGCTATAATATCCGTAGTGGTAGCAAGGAAGTGCTAGAAGATGTAGCAAACCTACAGACGAACCTTGTAGAAATTGAAGCTCTTGGTATTGTGCCTAATGTTTCAGCTTCATTGTCTGGAATTGCTACTTTAGTAAGCGGAATGATTTCTGATTATGTTAACGAAGCAAACATAGAGTCAGACATCGCTGCAGAAGTTCTAAAACAAACGGATGATTACATCAAGAATAATTTCGGAATTGATCGCAACGAAGAATATTTAAAAGTTCTGGACATGGCCCAGCTTTTAAGTGCACTTGCTAATGTATTTAGCACAATGCACAACGCACAAACAAAAGTGCAAGACATAATTTTTAGATAAACAATAATTTTTAAAGGATAACGACAATGACTACTATATCTTCTTCAACTATTTTAAACGGCAGACCAGGAAAACGCGGCGACCTCTCTAATATTTCTGGTCAATTACAAAAATCAGTGGAGAACATCAATAATTCAGATAAGTATAATAGTCGCGCAGATCTTGTAGCTTCTGGCTTAGCTGGCATACATGACACTACGCAGAGAGCTATTCTAACTGCAAATGGAAATAAAATTACCACGCAAGTAACATCTATTAAGCTGAATGACGAGCATGCCGCACTAAAAAGCTTTAATGATATTATGCTAGATTTCGAACAAAAACGCAGCAACTCCGCTTCGTTCCTTGAAGATGATAAAAAAAATGCAGATGATGCCCTAGAAGCACTAAATGTTTTACTACGCAGGCAAGATGGTGCTGGCCGATATGTTTTCGGCGGTAATGAACCATATATTGATCCTTTATCAAAAATAAATGCGAACGGCCAACGAGTTCAAGTTGATTTAACAAAAGATAACAACATAGTTAAAGGGATTGCAATAAATAATTATAGCCCTAATACTAGCTCTAATCAAACAATCACCACAATTTCTGAAATACATGAAGTTAAAGAAAGCTTCATACATGCTGGCATGCAAGAAATAACAGATGCAATAGGTTATTTAAATAAAGTAAAAGAAAAAGTGGGTAACCCTGCTGCCATTAGTAATGAAGACCTAGAGGTAGCTAAACAAACTCAGAAAAAAGGCCGTGATGGTGTTACAAATCTAATAAATTTAGAGCTTAAAAAAGTTTCTGATGCTAATGATGTCAATAAAGCTACTATCAAACGAGCTGAAGAGTCTATAAATTCTTTATTTAAAAGAGATATAGTCGAAGCGACGGGCGAAGCAAAAGATTTGTTAAACTCTCTATTCGCTTCCATTAGCACTAAGCAAATAGGTGACAAAGCTTTTGATCATTTATTAAATAATACTAGAACGTAATTTACTATAGAATTATGGGGATTAATTATCCCCATAATGACTCCACATTCTGAGTATTTTAACCCTATTATTTATTTTATCAACTTCATAAAATAAACGATGCTGCATATTAATGCGACGAGAATATAACCCTTCGTAAGAACCTTTAAGCTTTTTGTATGGCGGTGGCACTTGAGATGGATCTTCCCTTACTAGATCTAGTAAATTAGTACATTTAGATTTAAGATTAGATTGAGTGATTTTTTTAAAATCCTTTTTTGCATCAGAAGTATAATATAATTTATACATTAATCTAATTCCGTGCTGCAATCTTCATAAGCAGTGTCTCTACCTTTTAACAACGAATCGCTTAATTTTTTATTTGATGCCACTAATAAGGTTTCTTGAATCTCTTCCCAGTCTTCCGATGACAACAAAACAGCACTATTTCTTTTGCCCTTTATCACAGCAGGCTCATGGCTAATTGCCACTTCATCAATTAATGTATAGAAAGTCTTTCTAGCTTCACTAGCAATCAAATAGCTCATAAGTTTTTGCCTTATTATTTAACACACTCAACAATAGTACCATATGCAGTACCATTAGTCAATCGATAAAATTTGAGGTAGTAGTTTACTAGCAAATAGCTTATAATTGACCAAAGATACGTTAGCTATATATAAAAATGCTTAAATCCCAGATTCTAAAAATCAACTCCAAACATTTCTTGGCCATCATTGAACATTTATATGCTAATGGTGGCCAGGCACGTTTAGTGGGCGGGGTTGTGCGTGATGCGCTGCTTGGGCTGCCAGCTGCAGATGTAGACATAGCAACTGACTTATTGCCAGAAGAAGTTGTAGCTATTTTAGCAAAAGCGGGCATCAAAACAATCCCCACAGGTATAAAATTCGGTACAGTTACGGCTCTTATTAAGGGCGAGAGCTTTGAAATAACTACACTCCGCCGTGATCTTTCCTGCGATGGCAGGCATGCTGATGTTTCCTATAGCAAAAATTTTGCAGAAGATGCAGCACGACGAGATTTTACAATCAACGCCATTAGTTACTGCCCAATCACGCATCAGATATATGATTATTTCAATGGTATAGAAGATTTAGAATCCCAGCGTGTAGTATTTATTGGCGATGCTAAGGAGCGCATTACTGAAGATTATTTGCGTATTCTCAGGTTCTTTAGATTCTCTTGCCGCTATGCTAAGCAGATCGATGAAGATGGGTTATCTGCATGCAGGCAGCTACGCGATAATTTGCCAAACCTTTCTGGCGAAAGACTCAAGTCTGAGATAGACCTCCTCTTACCTCTTAATGGCAGCCCTAAAATACTACAAACCATGTTTGACTCTGGCATTTTGCAGAAGATATTGCCTATTAACGAATATGACTCACAAACACATAATCAGCTATTAAAATGCGCTGAATCATTTGAGGAATTAGCATCTTTAACTGCATTATATGCGATGCTATTTATGAATTCTAAAAATATTTCAGTTAAAAGTCTGCTACAGCTAAAATTTTCTAGGACAGAAGCAAAGCAAATATGCGCCATGCTGAATTTACAAGATGAAAAAAATATCTCATCAATTATCAGAAATTTAAAAAATATTTGGCTAGACGATAGCGCCTATGTGCAGTATTTTATTTTTATTGCATCAATAACAAAAGACAACTCATCTATTATTGAGCTATATAACAAACTAAGCAAATTACCAATCCATAAATTGCCAATAGATGGTAATGACTTGATAAAACTTGGCTTTAGTGGTATAGAACTTGGCAAACAAATAAACTATCTTCGCGCAAGCTGGGTAGAGAGCGATTTTGCTTTGAGCAAGTCTGATTTAATAAACATGGTAAAAAAATAATGAAAAACAGAATCATCATATTAGTATTGGTATTATTTACAAGCGCACAAGCATTTGCATCTAAGCCCAAAATTGTCACTAGCATAACGCCAATAGCTAGTATTGTTGCGATGCTAACAGAAAATGATGCTGACATATTAGTGATAGATTCTGCCGCTGGCTGCCCACACCATTACCACATGCGCCCGAGTGATAAAGAAAAAATCGTAGATTCACAAATGATGATTCTAATCGATAATGATTTTGATTCCTTTGCAGCCAAACTTGCTAAAAACTACAAAGGCACAACTATTAAGCTTAGTGAGATTAAAACTATAAATTTTCTAGATGAAAATGGAGAATATAATTGGCATTTTTGGCTTGATCTTAACAACGTTCTAGCAATGCATGAATATTTAGCCACCATGCTCGTAAAACAATTCCCTAATCTTGAGCACGCTATATTATCCAACAAAAATAAAGCAAGAGCTAGCATTGAGTCTATGATGCAGCTAAAAAAACATGACCTTGAATCTATTAACGAGCTTGTGGTTCTTAGCGATAGTTTTGAACATTTTCTAAAAGATATAACAAGCCCAGTTATAAAGCTGTACCAGAAATCTCACAGCAGCTTAAAAGAACTTGATAGTTTAGAATACACCCTAAGCTCAGAATCCAAGCAATGCATAGTGATTGACTCTATGCAGGATTCTTCTCCTTATAAGAAATATGGCAAAAAAATAATACAAATAGATTCTGAAAATTGGGCGCTTGGCGAAAATATGAGCGATAGCTGTAACTTATTTTGTACCAAATATCTAAAGATGATAAACCAACTAAAAGATTGTCGCTAATGACTATATCATATAATGAAGTAATAACATTCTGGTTCGAAGAAATATCGCCCGTACAAAGATGGCAAAAAGATGCGGCGTTTGATGCTTTGATTGCCCAAAGATTTGGTGACCTGCATGAAAAAGCTGTAAAAGGCGATTTAAAATCCTGGCGCAAAAATGCATTGGGTTCTTTAGCAGAAATCATCATATTAGATCAATTCAGCCGTAATATCTATCGCGATACACCATCGGCCTTCTCTTCAGACGATTTAGCCCTAAGCGCAGCCAAGGAAGCCATAGAACGCGAATATGACAAAGAACTAGATACAGACCGTCTTTCTTTCCTTTATATGCCCTTTATGCATAGCGAAAATGCTAATACTCATAAACTAGCAATAGAGCTGTTTAATAAGCCAGGCCTAGAGGGGACATATGATTATGAGATAAAGCACAAAATTATAATAGACAGATTCGGCCGATATCCCCACCGCAATGAAATATTAAAACGCAAATCAACAAAAGAAGAGATTGAGTTTTTGAAAGGCCCTGACTCTTCATTTTAAAGCAGAATGATATAAATCATCGACTAACCAAAATTACCAGCATAGCTTTTCTTTGGTACCTTTGCTTCTTTTGGTGTAATCACCTCATATGAATATGCTTTTTTCTCCGCAAACGCGATAGCTTCCTCTAATGTAGATAACTTAATCTTAAGCTCACCAGACATATCAGAAGACGATGTGCGCCCCATTAAATCTTCTTTAAAGCGACTATCTGATGTTTTTACAAATTCAAGCAGCCAATTATCATTACCATCGGCTGATTGTGAGGCGGATCTTGTAGGTTTCGAAATTCTAACTTGCATATCGGCAATAAATATTGTTTAATTTAGCGAGCTTTTTTAAATTATAATCATTTTACCCTATGGCAGAATCTAAATCCATCAAAAACATGAGTTTTGAAGATGCTCTTGCTGAGCTTGAGGAAATCGTAAGAAAAATTGACACAGGCAGTGAAGATCTAGCCAAAGCTGTATCTAGCTTCGAACGCGGCGTAGAACTGAAAAACCATTGCGAATCTGCACTTAAAAATGCGAAGATGAAAATCGAGAAGATAACTAGTGCAAATGGCGATGAAGTCAAAACATCAGAGGTTTCACTCTAGTGTTTTTTAGTAAGCTCCTAAAAATCAAATTATTTGCCATAATTTCTATTGCAATAATTACCATAAGTGCCGCCAATATACTTGGTGGATATCTATTTTTGCCTGGCAGCTTAGAGGAAGATAAAGTCATTATCATCAAGCCTCGTCTTTCCATCCATAAAATAAGCGAGCTGCTAGAAAAAGAAGGAGTTATTAAGAACAGAGCCTTATTCGAAGCTCTTAGCCAATTATATTCTTACCATACCCCGCTCAAAAGCAGTGAATATAAGTTCACCTCATTCATAACCCCATATCAAGCCATTAAAAAACTAGCTAGCGGGAAGTCTGTAACACACAGATTATTCATTCCAGAAGGGCTTATGGTTACTGAAATAATCGATCAAATCAATGAAGAAGAAAGGTTAGTTGGAAAAATAAATAGCACAATATTAGAAGGTCATTTAATGCCCTCTACATACCACTATACTTACGGAGACCAGCGCGACAAGATCATAAATCTAATGAAAAAACAGATGTCAGAAGCACTGGATGAAGTAATGCCTAAGCTCCAAAAAGACTCGCCATTAAAAACCAGAAAAGATGTATTAATTCTAGCCTCTATCATAGAAAAAGAAGCAGGTAACAACCGAGAGCGCCCGAAAGTAGCTGGCGTATTCATAAACCGCTTAAAACGCGGCATGAAACTACAAGCAGACCCAACTACAATCTACGCAATTACAGAGGGTAAATACAAGTTACAACGCACCCTAAAGCGCGTGGATATGAAAACCCCCTCACCTTATAACACCTACTATGCATATGGCCTACCACCTGGCCCCATAGCCTGCCCAGGACGCGCATCCCTAGAAGCAGCAGTTGCACCAGCCAAAACTAACGCATTATATTTCGTAGTAGACGGCAAAGGCGGCCACAATTTCTCTGCCACATTGAAACAACATAATAGATACGTACAAGAATTCAAACGCAGAGTACGCAAACGCAAAGCCGCGCAGAAATAATAAATATCTAAGCACATATTGCCAAAATCCAGTTTTTAGTATATTATCCCTATCCTAACCTAAGGAGAGGTGGCCGAGTGGTTTAAGGCGCCCGCCTGGAAAGCGTGTTCACGAGCAATCGTGTCGAGGGTTCGAATCCCTTCCTCTCCTCCATTTATTCCTTCCTATCAGGCAATCTGTAACTGGTGCTGCGTCCTTTACCTGGGTTTTGGACAAAAACACCTCTATCTTTCAAATTCTGAATATCTCTTAGAGCGCTGTCGTTTGAGCATTTTGCTAGCTTGGCATATTTCGAAGTGTTTATATACCCCTCAAAATCATCCTCAAGCATACGGTTTATGATTAGAATTTGACGCTCATTAACAGGCTTTTGATTAATTTTATCCCATAATTTTGCCTTGAAAAGAACGTTACCAAGAGTGGTTTCAGCGCTATAAATAGCCCCACCTAAACAATTCAAAAACCATTCAAGCCACCCTGTAATATCAGCTGTACTGCGCTGTTGTTTTTCAAGCTGACTATAGTACTCCTTGCGCTCTGCCTCAATTTGAGATGATAGGCTATAAAATCTCTCCTGCAGCCCGTCCGCACGCGCCAGCGCCATATCACCAATGGCACGTGCAATACGACCATTGCCATCTTCAAATGGATGGATCGTAACAAACCACAAATGAGCAATGCCTGCTTTTAGAACTGGATCAATATTGTCTCCGCTCGCAAACCAATCGAAAAATACCTGCATCTCATTTTCAAGGCGCTCAGCTCTTGGGGCTTCGAAGTGAATTTTCTCTTTACCTACCGCCCCAGATACAACTTGCATTGGACCTGAATCCAGCGTGCGCCACCCGCCAACTGTAATCCGATGCATGCCACTACGTCCTGTAGGAAACAGAGCTGCGTGCCAATCAAAGAGACGATTTTTAGTCAAAGGTTTTGAAAAATTCTGCGTAGCATCAAGCATCATTTCAACAATAGCTTCTACATCACGACTAGCAGGGATAAATTTGGCAATGTTTATACCAAGCCTACGGGCAATAGATGAACGAACCTCCTCTGGATTTAAATTCTCGCCTTCAATTGCTGATGATTTCACAACGTCATTAGTCAGAGTGGTGAGGCTGGCTACCCGTTTGAGCTCGAGACCAATGCTTTCCATACGCCCTAATAATCGC